>Ga0209345_10001130_pt1 | contig 32753 bp, 30 predicted proteins | sample Cruoilmetagenom7_FD_187294 | JGI IMG/M metagenome (GOLD analysis project Ga0209345, IMG submission 187294) | Oil polluted marine microbial communities from Coal Oil Point, Santa Barbara, California, USA - Sample 7 (SPAdes) (version 2) | ecosystem: Environmental > Aquatic > Marine > Oil seeps ...
TGGACGTTTCATGGTAATTCTCCGGTTATGAAATTGTGATTATGTGTTTTGTGTTATTCGATGTTTTCTGTTTAGCCAAAACCGCGGTGTTATCCAAATTCAGCGCGTGGTTATTTGATAACAGTAGCTTGGCTTTCTTGTCCTGAGCGTCCAGCATCCATGAAAGCCACGTCTTTAGATTTCCTTTGTCCAGCTAGGCAGCCTAGGGCCCAAACCGGACTCCCACCACGCACTTGTCTGTGTTAAGGTGCGGCATTGAAATAGGGGTTATTGCCATGAAGAACACGCTTTGCATCATTGCATCGGCATTGCTTTTCGCGGGTGGTCCGGTGCTGGCAGCCGACGACTGCACGGACCTATGTGATGCTGAGTTTTATGGGTCAGCGACAGCAGAGAATGTGCGGCAGTTGATCAACCAGGGCGTCGACGTGAATGCGCTGGACGACGCTAAAAAATCTGCCTTGCATTGGGTCGCGGGCGCAAAGCCCGAAGTGATCATAACCCTGCTTGCAGCGGGTGCTGATGTGAATGCCAAGGATTACCTGGATCGGACACCGCTTTTGTTTGTCGCCGCCGCCGGCTCTGTGGCGAACATCAAGTTGCTTCTTGAGGCCGGAGCGGAAGTGAACGCGAAAACGGCCAATGACTGGACGCCGTTACACGGTGCCGCCAAATTCGGGGCGGCAGACGGCGTCATGGCGTTGCTGGAGGCCGGTGCTGACGCCGCCGCCAAGACCGAGATGGGAGAAACTCCGTTCGATTTGAGTCCCAATAATACAAAACTGGTTGGCACTGAGGCGCTAAAAATACTTGAAGAGCGCCGATAAACGATGTGAGCAAACCCGATGTAGCGTTTATAGAATTGTCCGTAGTTGGTGGCCTGGGCTGAAGACCAAGCGTACCTTTGTCACAGATTGGCTATTGTCCCAAGTTAGCCGATCTATCACAAGGAGCGCGCTTTGCTCGGGGCAGCTCAAAACTGCGCCGTCATCCCGTGTTGCCGCCGTTGCGAAAAAGGCAATTTCACCGTGTGTATAGGGTGTGTGTTTAAGCAGCCATTCGTTTGCGCTGATCCCCTGAAATGCTTCGTTCAGAGCATCGGGCACCACGTTGGTATTGATCCAACGGTCCTCCAGAGCATAGGGGGTATCGTTGGCAAGGTGCAGAGCGCGGATGTGCAGCAATCGGTCAGCGGCTTTGGTGCGCATTGCAGCGCTTATGGCGACCGGCGGCACCGTTTCCTGGCGCGCAATCAATTGATACCCGTATTTTTGTCCACGCTCTTCGATCTCTGTTCGGATCACGGCAATATCAAAGGTCGCCTTGGCCACGGGTTGTGTTGCAACCCGCGTGCCAGCTTTGCGCCGACGATCCAGCAAACCGCTGTCAGCCAAGGCACGTAACGCGCGGTTCACCGTTGTCCGTGCGCAGCCAAATTCCAGCGCTAGATCGGTCTCATTGGGAAGAAGGTCGCCCGGTTTCCATTCGCGGGCATGGATTCGGCGCAAAACTTCGGTTTGGACGCTTTGCCAGTTGCGAAAAGTGGGCGTGTTCATAGGGTGTCTTTCAAGGCATCAATTGTCTGCTTAAAGGCTGTGACGATTTGATTTCGCGCCACATGCGCGCCATTGCTTACCATATGTCGTCCGGCGGACCAAACGTCGGCTACAAGACGGTCGTCGCCTGAAAAAATCCAGCTATCAAGGGCAGCGTCGCCTGTCCGGCCCCACAAATATTCTGATGTTGTATCAAGGGCCAGCATGTCTGCCCAGTACCCGACTTCAAGGCGTCCAGTCTGGCGCGAAGACGCCCGTGCGCCGCCTTGCAACATAGCCTCATACATCCGCCGACCTGTGGACAGATCGGGTGTTGCCAAAGCCGCCCGCGTGCCGTCGCGCAAACGCTGGGAGTAGTCGAGTGTGCGAAGCTCTTCGCTTAGTGAAATGCGTATGTTGCTGTCCGAACCTATGGCGAATTGTCCGCCACTATTGGCCCAATGCACCGCATCGAATATCCCATCCCCAAGGCTGCTTTCTGTAATTGGGCAAAGGCCTGCAACGGCACCAGTCATTGCCAATCTGGTGGTCTCATCACGGGTCATCTGCGTGCAATGGATCAGGCACCAACGCCGATCCAACCCCATGTTTTCCAAGGCCCATTCGACGGGGCGCAGACCCCAATGGCTTTGAACCTCATCAACCTCGGCGATCTGTTCTGCCAAATGCATATGGACCGAACCGGTTGGAAAAAGCGTGCCGTAGTTTTTTAAATCCTCAACACCCACCGCCCTCAATGAATGCGGCGCGACGCCGATACCTGTGTCCATCGGCAAAGATGTCAGCGCAGTTTCCGTGGCACCATGCAAATCCACGAACCGATCGAGGCTATTGCCAAACCGGATTTGCCCGGCTGTTAAATCGCGCCTGTCGCAGCCGCCAAACTGATAGTGAACCGGCAGCAAGCATAGCCCAATGCCGGTCTGCACAGTTGCGGCCGCCACCCGCTCGGTCATTTCGGCGATGTTGTCGTATGGAACCCCGTTTGGTTGATGATGGAGGTAATGAAATTCAACGTTTGTGGCATAGCCAGCTTCCAGCATCTCCATCTGCACGAAGGCTGTGATCGCCTGAATGTGGTCGGGCGTCAGCCGGTCAAGAAAGCGAAACATCAATTGGCGCCACGTCCAGAAGCTGTCGCTTGCATTGGGGCCTCGCGTTTCCGTCAAGCCCGCCATGGCCCGTTGAAACGCATGACTATGGACATTGACGGGGGCAGGCAAAAGCATGGCAACCTGAGTGCCTTCTGCGGGGGCCTCTCGCTGCACGTTGCTGATCCGCCCGGTGCTGTCAATCTCGATTAGAACGTTTGATACCCACCCCGATGGCAGCAACGCATTTCCAGCCCAAATTCTCTGCATGATCCACTCGCTTGACATGTTCTTATGTATGCACATAATAACATTAACCGTACATAATAGCAAGTGAGTCGATCCCCATGCTTTTGGCCAATGCACAGATTGTAACGCTTCAAAATAGCGATAGCTTCGGTTTGATCAGCGACGGTGCGATTGCGGTCGAGGGGCAGCAGATCGCGTGGGTCGGCCCTGCGAAGGAGCTGCCAGCAGTTTACCATAATGACGAGACCCATGACCTTAACGGGCGACTTGTTACCCCCGCTCTTATCGACTGCCACAGTCATATCGTCTTTGGTGGCAACCGCGCGGCGGAATTCGAACTGCGCCTTAACGGGGCCAGCTATGAAGAGGTCGCCAAGGCTGGCGGCGGAATTGTTTCGACGGTGACGGCGACGCGGGCTGCGTCACAAGAGGCGCTGCTGGCAGATGCTTTGACACGGGTGGATGCGCTGATGGCAGAAGGCGTCACCCTGATCGAGGTGAAATCGGGCTATGGGTTGGATCAAGAGACCGAGCTGAAAATGCTGCGGGCCGCCCGCCAGATTGCGCAAGCCCGCCCCATTGATGTTAAGACCAGTTTTCTGGGTGCGCACGCAGTCCCTGCCGAGTTAAAAGGCAAGCCCGACGCCTATATCGATGATGTCTGCATTCCGGCGCTGAGGGCAGCACATGCCGAGGGGCTGGTCGATGCGGTGGACGGGTTTTGCGAAGGCATTGCCTTCGACACGGCGCAAATCTCTCGGGTTTTTGATGTGGCCGTAGAGCTGGGCCTGCCAGTCAAGCTGCACGCCGAACAACTGTCCAACATCGGCGGCACTCAACTGGCTGCAAAATACGGCGCACTAAGTGCAGATCATGTGGAATATGCGACCATTGCGGATACCAAAGCCCTGGCCAAATCGGGCAGCGTTGCGGTGGTGCTTCCTGGCGCCTTCTACACCCTGCGCGAGGTCCAGGCACCGCCGATCCAAGCGTTTCGTGACCACGGCGTTCGGATGGCACTGGCGACGGACTGCAATCCGGGCTCGTCGCCGCTGACCTCGGCTTTGCTGACGATGAACATGGCCTGCACCTTGTTCCGCATGACTCCACTTGAGGCCTTACTGGGCATGACAGCCCATGCAGCGGCGGCCCTTGGCGAGGTGGATCGGGGTCGGATCACTGTCGGCGCACGGGCTGATCTTTGCGTATGGAATGCCACACATCCGGCAGAGTTGGCGTATCGCATCGGATTTAACCCGCTTCATTCTCGTATCTTTAAGGGGTCATTATGACTGTCATTCTAACACCCGGTGCCGCGACCTTGGCCCAATTGCATGACATCTGGTCGGATGGTCAAGCAGCCGCGTTGCATCCATCATCGCATACTCCAATTGCAGCCGCCGCCGACATGGTTGCCAAAGCCGCAAACGGTGAGGACGCGGTTTACGGGATCAACACGGGCTTTGGTAAACTGGCCAGCGTCAAAATAGCCACCAAGGACGTCGAGGTCCTGCAACGCAACCTGATCCTGTCGCATTGCTGCGGTGTCGGGGACGCGCTGGACGAGGCCACCACACGGTTGATGATGGTGCTAAAATTGCTGTCTTTGGGGCGCGGCGCATCAGGTGTTGCGATGTCCACGGTCAAGTTGATTGAAGGCATGTTAGCCAAGGGCGTCACACCCATAATCCCCAGCCAAGGGTCGGTTGGCGCGTCGGGCGATCTGGCTCCGCTGGCACATATGGCGGCGGCAATGATCGGCGAGGGCGAGGCCTGTTTTGACGGTATCCGCATGGCGTCTGCCGAGGCTTTGGTCAAGGCGGGTCTTACGCCGATCACGCTGGTTGCAAAAGAAGGTTTGGCCCTGATTAACGGCACACAATTTTCAACCGCTTGCGCACTGGTCGGGCTGTGGGGCGCATGGCGCAACGCGGCGACCTCTGTGCTGACATGTGCGCTGTCGACCGACGCGATCATGGGGTCAACCGCCCCCTTGCAAGACGCGATCCACACCTTGCGCGGACATGCCGGTCAAATCGCAGTGGCCCGTGCCCAACGCGCCTTGATGGAGGGCTCGCAAATCCGCGAGAGCCACCGTGATGGCGACACCCGTGTGCAAGACCCCTATTGCATCAGGTGTCAGCCGCAAGTGACGGGTGCCGCGATGGACCTGCTGCATTTCGCCGGACGAACCCTTGAGGTTGAGGCCAATGCCGTGACGGATAATCCGCTGGTGCTGGTTGAGGACGGGCTGATCGTTTCGGGCGGAAATTTCCATGCCGAACCCGTTGGTTTTGCCGCTGATCAGATCGCAGTGGCAGTTTCCGAAATTGGGGCCATCGCGCAGCGTCGCGTGGCGTTGATGGTTGATCCAGCGCTGTCGTTTGATCTGCCGCCGTTCCTGACACCCAATCCTGGTCTGAACTCGGGCCTGATGATTGCCGAAGTCACCACGGCCGCGTTGATGAGCGAGAACAAGCACCTCGCAAACCCCTGCACAACCGACAGCACACCGACATCCGCCAACCAAGAAGATCACGTCAGCATGGCCGCCCATGCCGCCCGCCGATTGCTGCGGATGAACGCCAATTTGAATGTGATCCTTGGGGTTGAGGCTATGTGTGGCACCCAAGGCATTGAGTTCCGCACCCCATTGCAAACCAGTGCTGCGTTGCAGTCTGCGATGGCGATCCTGCGCGTCAAAGTTCCGGCCATGGAAGAAGATCGCTATATGGCCCCGTCGATTGAGGCGGCGGCGGCATTGGTGGCAACGGGCGTGTTGGCGGGTGCGGTTGATTTGTCGGCCTACGTGAAAGGGTTTGGCGAATGAGGTCTGTCACGGTTCATCAGGGTGCTGGTCCAATTGTGCTGGGCTTGCCGCATGCGGGTACATTCGTCCCAGACAACATTGCAATTCAGCTGAATGAAAACGGGCGCAAGCTGACCGATACCGACTGGCATATTGACCGCCTTTACGCGGGTCTATTGCCCGAGGTTACGACCGTTCGCGCCAATTTTCATCGCTATGTGATTGATGCAAACCGCGACCCGGCAGGGGCCAGTCTATACCCCGGTCAAAACACCACAACGCTGGTGCCTTTGACCGATTTTGATGGGGCTTCCATCTGGGAAACACCACCGACCGAGGCCGACGTAGATTCTCGCCGCACCACGTTCCACGCGCCTTACCACGCCGCCCTTCAGACCGAGCTTACGCGTGTGCATGATCTGAATGGCGTTGCGATCCTGTATGACTGTCATTCGATCCGGTCAAACATTCCATTTCTGTTTGATGGCACGCTGCCGGATTTTAACATCGGCACTGATATGGGCGCGGCTTGTGCCGCTGAAATCGAAACCGCAACAACCAGTATTTGCACCCGCGCCGCTGAGTATTCCAGCACCGTGAACGGGCGTTTCAAAGGCGGTTGGACCACGCGGCACCATGGTCAACCGGATGACAATATCCACGCCATCCAAATGGAACTGGCGCAATCCACGTACCTAACAAATGAGGCCGCGCCTTGGATCTATGACCAAGCCAAGGCAGATCATCTGCGTCCACATCTGACATCCATCCTCACCGCTCTGGCCGACTTGGCCCCGTCTTTAGGAGGCTCCCAATGAACAAATCCCGCCACAATACCCGCGACGTTTTCCCGCCAACTGGCACCGAGATCACCGCCAAAAGCTGGCTGACCGAAGCGCCGATGCGGATGCTGATGAACAACCTTCATCCCGACGTGGCCGAAAACCCGCATGAACTGGTGGTTTATGGCGGCATCGGACGCGCCGCGCGTACATGGGAGGACTTTGACGCCATCGTTGCGGCCCTGAAAGATCTTGAAGAGACCGAAACGTTGCTGGTGCAATCCGGTAAACCGGTTGGCGTGTTCAACACCCACAAGGACGCGCCGCGTGTGCTGATCGCCAATTCGAATCTTGTGCCGCATTGGGCGACTTGGGATCACTTTAACGAGCTCGATAAAAAGGGCCTTGCGATGTATGGTCAAATGACCGCTGGGTCATGGATTTACATCGGCACGCAAGGCATCGTGCAGGGCACTTATGAGACCTTCATGGAGGCTGGTCGCCAACACTATGCAGGCAACCTCAAAGGGCGCTGGATTTTGACCGGTGGCTTGGGCGGCATGGGTGGTGCGCAGCCGTTGGCGGCTGTGATGGCAGGGGCATGCTGTTTGGCCGTTGAGTGCGACGAAACGCGCGCCGATTTTCGCCTGCGTACCCGTTACGTGGATGAAAAAACCCATGATCTGGACGAAGCACTCGCGATGATTGACGCTTGGACCAAGGGGGGCGAGGCGAAGTCCGTTGCCCTGATTGGCAATGCCGCTGACATATTCCCCGAACTGTTCAAACGCGGTGTCAGGCCTGATTTGGTCACCGACCAAACTTCGGCCCATGATCCGATCCACGGGTATCTGCCGCAAGGGTGGAGCGTTGCCGAATGGCGTGCCAATCAAGAAAGCAACCCCAAAGCCGTAGAGAAGGCCGCGCGTGCGTCCATGAAAATTCAGGTCGCGGCGATGGTGAATTTCTGGAATGCTGGCGTCCCGACGGTGGATTACGGCAACAATATTCGACAGGTTGCACTGGACGAAGGGCTTAAGGACGCGTTTGCCTTCCCCGGTTTTGTGCCTGCCTATATCCGGCCGCTGTTTTGTCGCGGGATCGGTCCGTTCCGGTGGTGTGCCCTGTCGGGGGACCCCGAGGATATCTACAAAACCGACGCCAAGGTTAAAGAGCTGATTGATGACCCGCATCTACACAATTGGCTGGATATGGCCCGTGAGCGGATTGATTTTCAAGGCTTGCCTGCGCGGATTTGCTGGGTTGGTCTGGGCCAGCGCCACAAACTTGGCCTCGCGTTCAATGAGATGGTGCGCACCGGCGAACTCTCAGCCCCTGTCGTCATTGGCCGTGATCACCTTGATAGCGGGTCTGTCGCATCCCCAAATCGCGAAACCGAGGCGATGAAGGACGGCTCTGATGCGGTGTCAGACTGGCCGTTGCTGAACGCAATGCTGAACGTTGCGGGCGGCGCGACATGGGTTTCGCTGCATCACGGTGGCGGTGTCGGCATGGGTTTTTCCCAGCATTCGGGCATGGTCATTTGTTGTGACGGAACCGAGGACGCCGATCGGCGCCTGGCGAATGTTTTGTGGAATGATCCCGCAACGGGCGTTATGCGTCACGCGGATGCAGGGTACGAAATTGCGTTGGACTGCGCCCGCGAGCAGGGGCTGAATCTGCCCGGGATTTTGAAGCGCTGAGAATTGGGGGAAAACAGATACCTCTAAAGAATGCTTGGTAAGTGGGCGGGCTGCATTCTGCTCGCAATGTGATTTGTTGACGTTATCGTTCCGAACCACGATCCGGAACGTGCGGAATCATGTTATCGGGCGAACCCAAGTCAAAATCCGAATGAATGAGCCATGCGGCCGTGTTTGCCAGAACCCTAACCAGCCGAGTTTTAGGGAATGCTTCTATATGCGGATATTATTTAGAGCGGCATTCGCCTTTTTCCATCCGTGAAATCATCGTCTCTATGCCAACGGGAAGCTCGCTGATCGCCTGTTTGATTACAGCATCCAGCTCGGCTCCACAGTCAACAATGTTGTCCCCTTGGCGCATGCCCGCCTCCAAGCCAATTGCCTCTTGGCCGTTAAAGCGAAACACTTCAGCGGGCGTGTCTTCTTCTCGGCCAATGTTTATGTGCGAAAACGTCATGACCGAAACGATCATCAAGAACCATACAAAAGAGCGGTTTGCCAGCGCTCAATCGGACAGAGTAAAACGGTTCATGGTACCCAAAGCTGCGTCAAAGCGCATGCCGATGTCCAAATCAGCAAGCCCCTGCATCCAAAAACGCACCCGTAATCACCCCATCTTGGGGAGCGCGAAGTTCGTCGAGGTCTAGCCTGTCCTGTCCTATGCGCGGGCCAAATTGGTTTGCGCCTGTTCAAGCCCGGCTTGGGTGGCAATCAACGCACGCTGTGCATCCTCTTGGCCCGTGGTCGAATCAACGCGGCGTTCAGCCAGTTATTTGGCCCGGTTTGCAGCCTGTTTTGTGGTCCCCAGATTGGTTTAGGCAACCAGCACGCCTGCTTCTGCGCTGCACGCCCCGGCTTGGAAATCTTTGGGGTACAAACGGGCCAGTACGTATTCTTTTACCACCAATTTCCCACTCAGTGGAAAGTCAAGCGTGACTTCGTTTCCGGCGGTCACCGTGCCTATATAGGAAGATTCTCGCCGCGGCACAGGCCTTTGTGCTAAAGTACGGTTCCGGCGGTGTTGGGCTCTCCCGTATTTTTGCCGACAGCGACGTGCCTAAAGGCTCGTTCTACTATTACTTCTCCCCAAAAGAGATTTTCGGAGAGGCCCTGCTTCGGGACTATGTCGCTCAATATCTTGCCCGTGTCGATGTGCTCGTTAACAGTCCAGGAACGGCGGACGATAGATTGAGCAAGTTCAGGTCGGCTTGGCTGGAACAGGCCGATGCGGGCGGGATCGCCAGCCAACGCCTCGTGGTTAAGTTGGGCGCTGAAGTCGCCGACCTATCCGAGAGTATGCGGGATATTCGCAACGACGGCATTTACAAACTGGTGCAACGCATCACAGACCTGTTGCGACAAGGTGCCAAAGACGGATCGTTGCGTGGTTTCATCGCCCCGGAGGCAATGGCAGAGATGCTTTACGCCAAGTGGTTAGGGGCTGCCATTTTGTCAAAACTGGCCTAGGATCAAGCTTCTCTTGAACGCGCGTTGTTTGAGACGAGAGACCACTTAACACCCATAAAGCATACCTAAAGGAAACGCCCCTATGAAAGCTGCTATCCACGACACATTTGGCGACCCCCTCGATGTGGTGACCGCCAGAGAAATCGCAACGCCAAAGCCCGCGGCGGGCGAGGTGTTGATCAAAATGACCCTGTCGCCGATCCACAATCATGATCTATGGACGATCCACGGCAGTTATGGTTATGTTCCTGAACTTCCAGGGGCCGTTGCCGGTTCCGAAGCCCTTGGTACGGTTGAGGCCGTGGGCGAGGGTGTTGACGCCGCGATGATCGGTCGCCGCGTCACGATCGCTGGCGTTCACGGCAGCTGGGCCGAATATTTCACAGCGCCTGCAAATGGCGTTCTGCCGCTGCCGGACGCCATTTCAGACGTTGTGGGGGCGCAGCTGGTTGCAATGCCATTCAGCGCGCTGTCGTTGCTTGAAACGTTGCAAGCGAAAAAAGGTAACTGGGTCATACAGACCGCGTCCAACGGTGCAGTTGGCAAGATCATCGCGATCCTCGCCAAGTCGCGCGGCATTCATTTGCTGAATCTCGTGCGCCGCGCTGATGCTGTGAAGGAATTAGAGGGACTTGGGATCGAGAATGTTCTATCGACCTCTGACGTGAACTGGAAGCAGGTGGCGAAGGATATCATTGGCGCACCAGGTGCAACATCAGCCATCGATTCGGTGGGGGGTGGTCTCTCCAACGATCTTGTCGATTTGTTGGGAGTGGGTGGCGAACTTGTGGTTTTTGGAACCGCGACAGGCGCACCGATGCCTCTGTCGTCAGGCGCGCTGATTATGAAGCACATCACAGTAAAAGGTTTCTGGGGGTCACGTGTCAGCAGTGAAATGGATCCAGACGAGCGCAAACGCTTGATCACCCAACTCGTTACGCTTGCCGCAACGGGTGACCTGGAACCAGAAGACGGCGGCATATTTCCACTTGATCAAATCGGCGAGGCCTTGCAGGCGGCGCGCACCCCCGGACGCGCCGGGAAAGTGATGCTGCGTCCGTAACACGCATTCAAAATTGCCGCCTAACCAATGCATTTCATCCTCCGGCTCAATATCGGAGGCTGAAATATTGCTTGGTCGTTTCGCGTTCCCTGCGAAGGCTGGCTTTCTACCCACTTTGACGGATTCTGAGCGGCGCTCAAACGGGGAAACGATGTACGCATAGCCGACATTGCTGATGGCTCGGTAAATCAGCAATCATACAGCACCCGTTTTTTTAATCGCTACCTTGCCGCGCTTGAGCGATCAACCGCCGCAAGCCGACAGAAAGGCCCGAGAAATACTATTTGGTGTTGCTATGTAGAGTAAAACCATCTGGCTTGAAATGTGCTTTACGATCCGACTGTTGCCCGACGCAAATAATATTGAAGGCCTGTTTAGGAAGGTTCGCCATCAAAGCAGCCCGTGTTTTCGGAGGGACACTCATGATGGAATAATGTGTCGCAAACCGCCTCACGCCAGAAGGCAACACGAGTTGCTGATCGCCCCTAAATTTCACCTTCTTTCCGCCAAAAAAGTACACTTGATAAAAGGTAAGATTGGGGTTTGGCTAAATTTTACGCTCTCGGGCTTCGGGACCATCAACAGCGGGCAGATGTTCATCGGTCGGGTAGGTGAGAACATTATCGTCTGCCACTGTTGGCGAAAAAATACCGACGGCTTCAGCCAACACTTGGGTTTCTCTGGCCAACGCATGATTGGCGGCGGTTGTTTCCTCGAACATTGCAGCATTTTGTTGCGTCACTTGATCCAGTTGAGACATTGCGTTGTTTATTTCGGATAGTCCGGTGGATTGTTCCTTTGATGATTTGGCAATTTTTGAAACGTGGCTTGATATCCCTCCTACTGAAGAGATAATTTCTTTCAGGGCTTCTCCCGTTTGATCAACCAGACCAACACCGGTTTTCACCTGATTTCCGCTGTGCAGAATCAATTCGCTAATCTGCTGAGCCGCCTCCGAAGATCGTTGCGCCAATGCTCGAACCTCGGAAGCAACAACGGCAAATCCGCGACCAGACTCACCAGCTCTCGCCGCCTCAACCCCAGCATTCAGAGCCAATAGATTAGTCTGGAAGGCGATGTCGTCGATAACACTGGTAATTTTTGTTATCTTCATCGAAGAGGCTTCAATTTCGCCCATTGCAAGTACAGTCTCCCGAACCACTTCTTCGCTTTTAAGTGCGTTGTCTTTTGCAATGCTTACGACTTGGTTCGCTTGTGACGCACCATCCGCTGCAGATTCGACCGATATCGTTAACTGTTTAAGTGCAGCTGCGGTTTCCTCAAGTGTTGAAGCAGAACGCTCTGTGCGCTTGGCTAATTCGTCGGATGCATGAGATAGGCTTGTGCTTTCAGTCGAAATGGCCCCAGAGCTGTCAGAAATCCTGAGGATCACTTGATCTAGGGTTTCTATTGCTTCGTTAAAATCAAGCCTTAGCTGCTCGTACCCCTTGGCAAACTCGTCCTCGATCGCTGCATCTAGATTACCATCAGCAAGTTTTTTCAATCCCTTAGCAAGCGCACTTACGACCAAATCCTGTTCTGCGATGCGCGCCTGTTGCTCTTTCTCTGCCGCTTTGTGCAGTTCTTCACGTTCTTGACGCTGAGCCTCTTCTGCCTCTCGTTGTTTTCGCTCAGCTTCCTTCAATATCTCGCGCTCCCGCTGTTCAAGCGCTTGTTTGTCAAGCTCAGCCTTCGCAGCATCTTCCTGACGTTGTCTCTGCTGCCTCTTTTCTTCTTTTTCCAATTGTAACTTCTTCGCCAACCCCTCGCGGAACACCGCGAGAGCTTGTGCAAGGCGACCAATTTCACCACGGTATTTGTTCAGTTCGGGTGCCAGCTGCAAATCTCCGCCGGCCAGTGTTTCGGTTCTGCGGGTTACAAGCCCCATTGGCCGAATGATTGACCAGTAAGTGATCAGTTGGGTTAGGAAAAATAGTGCTAAACTTGAGATCGCAATGTATTTTAGATTGGTGTTCGCTTGCGCTATTTCGGCTACAAGCGTCAGGCCAGACTCTGTAATTTCCCCAAGCGCAGCTTCTCCGTAAGAAGTCGCGTGTTCTGAAATCGCATGAATGTCCTTTGCGGCTTGGTGTGAAATTTCTGCAGCGCGGGTGCGGGCTTGAAACGCGCTGCGGTGCAGGGCAATCATACCCTTTTCGGGGTCCGCTACGGCGGCAATTTGAACAACAAATACTTCCAGATCCGCCCCGCCGATGGCAGACATACCGGTCAGTTTTTCCGCGGCGCCTGCTAATTGCTCCTGAACAATCATCATTGAAGCATCGTCGGGCGCGGTCGCACCCGTTAACGACAGAGCAATAACTGAGTCTACACTGGATGAAAGAGTTGCCAGCTCTCGAATTCGGGTAACTTCGCCATCCAAAAGCGCTGTAATCGCCACCCCATTTTTTTCCGATGCATCCGCCACATCGATAGAGATTGAAAACACGAAATCATCAACCGCGGTGGTTAATAAAACATCACTAGATTGCCGAACTGAGAGGATACGCTCACGTACTTTGGTATCAAAATAATACCCCGGCTTATTGATCTCTTGGAAAAACGTAAGCGCCTCGGTTAATGCTGGTAAATAGGATTTGGTGAGATCGTGTTCGTCCGCTTGGGACATCAGGTTAGATAATCGGCTGACCGCCCCTTGGCCAAGATCACCAAGTATAGCATTCAGCGCCGAGTCTTTTGTTTCAGATTTTGCCAGGGCAACACCGGACAGCAAATTCACCTCGGCGCGAATTTGCAATGTGATCTGCAAGGCTGCGAAATTTTCATCCACCAGTATTGATAAGGTGTCGTCAACGGCCTGAATGGTATCTTCACTGCCAATGTTCAGGTTGAAGAATGCATCGTCCGTCAAGGTATAGATCTGGCTACTGACAGCCTCACTCAGGGCTCTGAGCCTTTGAATAGATTTCTGTATTGCCGCAACATTCTTAAATTCAGTCGATCGCGCCTCAACAAGCGCGACAAAGCTCTCGCGCACCGTTGAAAGACTGGAAATCTGCTCCTCTTGGGCGCTGCCTGTAAGCAGTAGGATTGCCTCTTTTGCCCGCTCCAAGTTCTCGTTCATTCGAGTCTCGTTTTCGCGCAGTTCGGTTTCGGTTTCGGCAAGCAACAGTCCGGCGAAACCATCCTTTAGATGTCCCGCTTCCAAAATAACCTGGGTGGTATCGTGCAATTGCGGCACATTCTGGGTGGTCAACAGGTGCAGGTTCGCCCCAACGCTTTGAAACACCAAGTAGGCAATAAAAATTGCTGCACCAGTCATAGCCCCCATTGCCAGCAAAATCAGCGTTAGTTTTGTAGTGATACTACTAAAGAAATTTCGAAGCATGGTTATGTGTCCAGTTTATGTTTCCCTGCCATGCGGCCCATCCGTAAACAGGCCGCATCATTGCGAGTTTGAACAAAAGTTATTCGGTGATCGTCTCGAAACCGCCGCCAGCAGTTATCCGCGTTAGGAACACATCTTCCATGCCTTGGTTGTCGCCCGGACCGAAAGCCAGAACCGCACCACCGAAATCAACGGTCTTCATTTCCCCTAGCGCGGTCAAGAACGCATCACGTGTCAAGTCCGCCCCGACTTCGTTCAGTGCCCTTAGGGCCAAACGACCAACGATGTATCCTTCAAGCGAGACGAAATCAGCCTCGGCCGCAGTGTCATTCGCTTTCATTGCCGCCTGATATTCAGCAACAACAGGCATAGACGCATCCCACGGGAATGGGACGACTTGCGAAATAATAACACCTTGGCCATCTTCGCCCAGCTCGGTTGCCAGTGCTTTAGAACCGACAAAAGAAATATTAACGAAGGTCGGTTCAAACTTCAGTTTGCGTGAAAGGCGGATAAATTCCGCAATCGGTTTATACGCTCCAACCATGACCACAGCATCCGGTTTGGCCTTGCGCAGTTTCAGAAGCGCGCCTTTTACCGCCAGCGTATTGCGGGTGTAGGTGCCTTCAGCGGTCAGGGTCATGCCACGTTTTTCCAACGCTGCGGTTACGCCTTTCAAGCCAACACGGCCAAACCCGTCATCCTGATACAGGATTGCAATGTTTTGCATGCCCTCAACATCGACCAGATGGTGAATCCATGCCTCGGTTTCTGCCGCGTAAGTCGCGCGCACATTGAAAATGTTGCCGTGTGATGCGTCTCGCAGGAAACCGGCACCGGTAAATGGGCCAATAAACGGCAGATGTGCCTCGCTTGCGATGGGTTGCGTGGCTTTGGTTGTGGGGGTGCCCACAGGCCCGATCAGCCCGATATGGGCATCGCCCGAGATTACATTACGCAGATGTGCTACCGAACGATCCGGTTCGTATCCATCGTCCCAACTGTCAAGCCGCACCTGCCGCCCGTTGACACCGCCCGCGCGATTTGCCTCTTCAAACGCTGCCAAAATTCCAGCCCGCATGCCGGTGCCCAATGCCGAAGCAGGCCCTTCCATTGCCGCGACCTGTGCGAAGGTCACGGAATTGGCTGTGATCCCTTCTTTCGCTACCGACGCGAAGGCCACACTACCAAAGGCCGCTGCCAACATCACTTTTTTCATCAATTGCATTTGCCGTCTCCACTCGTTCGTTGATTCGATGCCAAACTAAACCTGTTCGGCTTAAATTTGAGTGTACGTAGCCTCGAATGCCGAATTTGATATGATTAGGCAGGCTAGGCCGGAATCTGTTTTGGCGACTAGTTCTTATGCTTGGCGGCATCACTAAATTGGTTCAGCATGGCAGTATTTACGCCGCCGCTGCTGAGGCAAAAATTAGCGACTGCAAGGAACCGAATGCGCAGCACAGAACCAATGGGAGCACAAAAGTTGAGCACACTTACTGTAAAAGAACCCGCCCGCGAGATTGATGTCATACATCAGACAGACGTGCTGGTCGTTGGATCCGGGCCGGGGGGCTTGCCGGCGGCTTTGGCTGCGGCGCGGGCTGGCGTGCAAGTGACATTGGTGGAACGTTTCGGCTGTTTTGGCGGTAATCTGACTGTCGTTGGTGTCGAGGGGATGCATTGGTATCGCCATGAGGACACGGTTGAATCAAACGGCATTGCTCGTGAGTTCGAGGATCGCGCCAAGGACATGGGTGCCGCTGTGCCCGAGTCACAATCACTGTCCTATGAGATCGATTCAGAAGGCTTCAAACTGGTTGCGGACCAGATGGTTTTAAACGAACCAAACCTGACCCCGATGCTACACCGCCAATTTGTTGCACCTATTATGGAGGGCAACAGCATCATCGGCATCATCACCGAATCCAAAGCAGGACGCGAAGCCATTTTGGCCAAAAGGGTGATTGATGCGACGGGCGATGCTGACATTGTAAAAGCCACAGGCGCGCCGACGTATCTGACACCCAAAGAAGACATGATGGCTGCCTCGGTGATGTTTCACGTTGCAGGAGTCGACAAGGCCAAATTCATGGATGGCGTCAAGGCTGACCCGCAAACCTACAAGGACTGGGGCGGCGGTGGCGAATGGAACATCGAAACCACTGGCAAAGAGGACGACATGTTCTCGCCGTTCCTGAAAAAGCCGTTTGAGCAGGCTATCAAGGACGGGTTGATTCCCGCGCATCTGAACACGATTGCGGGGACATGGGGCGCGGTGCATGACACGGGTGAGCTGACCTATATGAACCTGATCCATATGGACAATTGCGACGGAACGGACCCGAACTCGCTGACCCGTTATGAAATGGAGGGTCGGCGTCAGGCCATGCTCGCGATTGAAGCGTTGCGCCGCTATACGCCGGGGTGTGACGGGATACGGCTTCGGAATTTTGGCATGTCAATCGGTATCCGTGACACCCGCAAAGTTGATTGCGACTACAACATGACGTCAGTGGATGTGCGCGAACAGGGGCGGTTCGAGGACAGTATCGGTATTTTCCCAGAATTCATCGACGGCTACGGCATTTTGATCTTGCCAACGACGGGGCGGTATTTTCAGATCCCATACCGGAACCTGTTGCCGAAAAATGTTGAAAACCTGCTGGTGGCCGGACGCGCCACGGGTGGTGATCGTGATAGCCACGCCGCGACCCGCAATATGGCGTGTTGCGCTGTGACAGGGCAGGGCGCGGGCATTGCGGCTGCATTGTCCGTTAAACAAAACGGGCAGAGCTTGCGGGACCTCGACATCGCCGATGTTCAAAAAGAGCTGGAACGACAGGATGCGCGGTATAGCTGAGCTATTTTGCAGAAGTTCGAGATCATGTAACAGGCTGTAAGCCCTTCGCCTCCGTCATGCGGCGCGGAGCAATCTGGTATGGTTCCGAGCACTGTGCGGACGAAGCAGACATTGGAAGAAAAAGCCAATCCTTACCGAATTGGGTTGCCAATTCCCTTATCCCTTCTCGAATAAATCGCCGAGGGCCTCTCCGCCAAGTTCCTCGTTTTTGTGCCAACTGACCCAAATTGGTAAGTCGCAGAGTCCAAGCTCTTGCAAGTTGGTGGTTAGCAATTTTGAGAGTATTTTGGGGTCGCCTGACAGTTTATGTTTTCGGACAAAACAATCGACCCGCCAATGGGGGTTGAAGCCTATGGTGGGGCGCGGCCGCCAGACAAAATACCTTGCGACAGGCGTTGAGACTGAGCCGCTACCAACTTTGTTCCTGAGAAAGTGATAAATTTCACCTATCCGCGTTTCTGCTGTTTCTTGACCTTCAGCCCGATAAGTTTTGTCCAAATCAAAGCTATGCAAATCGATCACCTCACTGGCCTTTCGAATAGACTGATTGAAAAAGCACACTATTTCAACACCCCTTTAGCTCTAACTTGCCGTTCAATGCTGCGTCCTGCGTGACAGCTTACTGCGCTCATCCGTCAGAAAAGGGACTGCCCCCTTCACGTCAAAGGCACGTTCTGTTTAAGACAAGCCAGCATGGCCTGCACTTTCGCGGTGCGGTGTAAATCGACGTGGGTGACCAGCCACAAGGGGATTGACCAGGTGTCATTCTTTGGCAGCACCGTATGCAGATCGGTGCGGCCAGCAACATCCAAGTCATTCAAAAACCCGAGGCCCAATCCGGCCATGACCGCCTCGGTGATTGCAGCTGGGTGGCTTGAGGCCAGCGCCACCTGAGAGGGCGTCACGTTTTCGGCGACCCAAGGGGTGAACGGCAGCGGCGCTTGTTGCTCCAGACAAATCGCAAATTCATGTTCGACCAGATCACCCGCAGCACGGGGCAGACCCTTGCGCGCGACATAGCTGTCATGGGCGTAAAGGTTCAGCCCTATCGCCCCGTAGGGGGTGACGACATAATCCGCTTGGTCCGGTTTTTGACCGACCCGCAGTGCAACATGCGCTTCGCCATATTCCAATCGGGCCAGTTCCTCGGACGCAATGATGGTTACCTGACAACTCGGATTACCGCAGCGAAAATGGGCGATGGGGTCCATCAGCATTTTCAAAAACGGTGGCAAAACTGTGACCTTGATTTCGCCTTCAAGCTTGGTTGTCACGCCGCGGGCGCGACCTGCCAAATCTTCGGTCAACTCCTCGGCTTTTTGCGCGACCCGCAGAACGTCCTGCCCCAATTCCGTCAGGGTGTAGCCACGGGCATGGCGGATGAAGACCGGCGCGCCCAGTTCTGTTTCCAATATGTCGATGTGCCGGTTCACCGTCGCACGGTGAAACCCGAGCGCCCCAGCGGCCGCGCTGACGGTGCCCAATTTTGCGACCTGATACGCTGTGCGCAGTTCTGCCCATTTGTCCATTTATACCTGTGCCTATTTCGCGCATATGATGCGCTTTCTCGCGCGTTGCGTTCTATATTTGCAGCATACATGTTCTCTGTTGAAACAACAGTCAACATTTGCCCCCCGAGTGCAAAAGGAGCATGATCGACATGACACAACAAACAGCATTGATTACCGGAGCAAACACCGGCTTGGGGTTTGAAATGGCGCGAGAGCTTGGCGGAAAAGGGGTTCATGTGGTGGTTGCAGGGCGTAATCTCGACAAAGTGCAGGCCGCGATTATGAAAATTCGCAGCGAGTTTCCAGAGGCCTCGCTGGAGGCTGGAATCCTTGATCTGAACAGCCTCGCCTCAGTGCAGGATTTTGCACAGGGGTTTTGCAAGGTCCATAAACAGCTGGATATCCTGATCAACAATGCCGGTGTCATGGTGCCGCCTGCGGGCCGCACAAAAGATGGATACGAGACCCAGTTCGGGGTCAATTTCGTCGCCCATTTTGCCTTAACAGGGCATCTTTTCGAGACATTGAATACAACGTCAAATGCGCGGGTTGTTACACTGTCCAGCATCGGACACAGGGGCGCGATCCTTGATTTTGACAATTTCCGACTTCAAAAACCATATGATCCTTGGCGCGAATATGGCCAGAGCAAGCTGGCTGATCTGATGTTTTCCTTGGAACTGGATCGTAGGTTGCGGGCCAGTGGCAGTTCTGTCCTTTCCCTCGCCGCCCACCCTGGCGTCAGCCAAACCGAATTGACACGCAATCTGGAAAAAATTCCACCGCACATCACCTTTATGACAGCGGTCGAGGGGGCTGCTCCTGCGTTGCATGCCGCGACATCGCCTGACGTTACGGGGGGGCAATATTGGGGGCCGGATGGTCCTGACGAAGTCTCCGGCAAGCCCGGACTATCCGTTGTTGACCCAGCCGCCCTTCGGGATGGTGAGGCCGCAAAGCTATGGGATTGGGCGCAAACCGCAACTGGACTGCATTTCCCTGCTTAGTGCTATCACTGGGATTATGGAGCGGCTCAGAATGTCACACAAATACGCAAGGCATCAAGAATGGCGGCATGCATGTTCCGGCTTGCAACGGCGTCTCCAATGCGAGCGAGGTAGAAATGGCCATTCGGGTCGCTGTCTGAGAACGGGAATGCGCCTTTGATCAGGGCCGCATGGTCGGTTTGACCCAAATTCTTCGAGCGTGGTTTGAGGTCATAGTAAAGCGCATCCATTGGGCAAAGACCATGCTCGATAACGACATGGTCACTAAGACGCTCGGTGATTTCACCGGTTAGCACATGGCGCAGATGGGCGCGTATCCGGTTTGCGTCGCGTTCCAACGCGAATAGTTCCTGTAGGCAAGTGAACGTCACCCCGTTTGCGGCAAGATCGCGCAAGGCGACGGCAGAGGTGGTGGGACCAAGATCATGCAGCAGCATGCGGTCGGGTGTGATGAGTTCTACTCGGCTTTGGGTACGGGCCAGCATGTCGGCGGTCACGGCTGCGGGATGGTCGCCAATTTCGTCAAACAAAAGAACTTCGCCAGAAATGCGGGCTTCTCCAGAGAGAACTTCCCAGCTGGAGATTGCTAGGCTCGCGCCCTGAACGGTGGCAGGTTCGGGCCAGCCACCCGTTGCAACAATGACCAGATCGGGGAATTCGGCAACCACATCGTCGGCTTCGGCATAGGTGTTGAGACGGATGCCGACGCCAAGCCTAGTCACCTCAGAGATTAGCCAATCAGCGGTGCCCCAGATTTGGCGGCGGGTCATACCCTTTGCGGCTAGAACCAACTGACCGCCCAAACGATCCGAAGCCTCGAACAGCACAACGTCATGACCGCGCTCGGCGCTGACGCGCGCGGCTTCTAGGCCGCCGGGGCCACCACCAATGATGACGACTTTCTGTCGGGTGGCAGTGGCCGGGATGTCATGTGGCAAGGTCCGTTCGCGCCCAGTGGCTGCGTTATGGCCACAGACGGCGGGTTTGCCTTGGTTCACGCGGTCCACACAATAGCCCAGACCAACACAGGGCCGGATGCGCGCCTCTTGGTCGCGCGCCAATTTTGACACCAGATACGGATCGGCCATCTGGGCGCGGGTCATACCCACCAGATCGACATGCCCCCCTGCAACCGCATGGCGCGCGGTCGCAATGTCAGCAATGCCACCTGCGTGCAAGATGGGCAGATCAACAGCGTCGCGAATGCGCCCAGCTACCGTGATATGCGGGGCGGCGGGCAGTCCCATCGGGCGAACCCATTGCGCAAGGCCAAGGTCATCGTAAGGCGCACCCGCAAGAATATTCAGCAGATCGACATGACCGGTGTTCTCCAGCATCTTGGCGGCGTTTACACAGTCCTCGGGGGTGAGCCCACCCTCAATCAACTCATCACCCGTAATCCGCATAGAGAGGATGAAATCTGGACCAACCTCTGCCCGCACCGCATCCAGTACTTGCAGGGTCAGCCGCATCCGGTTTTCCAACGGGCCACCATAATTGTCGTCGCGGTGATTGATCAGTGGCGACAGGAACTGGCCCAAAAGGTGAGAGTGCGACAGCAGTTCAATCCCGTCAAAGCCGCCTTGCTGACAGCGCCTTGCTGCCGCCGCAAAATCACCGATCAAACGGTCGATGTCTTGTTGCTCCATCACTTTGGGAAAGGCGCGATGGGCGCGTTCGCGGACGCCTGATGGCGCAAGAACAGGCAGCCAATGCCCGTCATCCCAAGCGGTGCGGCGGCCCATATGGGTGATCTGACACATGACGGCGGCACCATGCTTGTGAACCCCTTCGGTGAGCTTTTGGAACCATGGAACAATACTGTCGTCGCCCGCATAAAGCTGACCAAAGACCGACGGGCTGTCAGGGGCGATGTTTGTCGATCCGCCAATCATCGTGAGCGCGACGCCCCCCTTGGCTTTCTCTTCGTGGTATAGCCTATAGCGGTCGCGCGGATGACCATTCTCGACGTAGTTGGGCGCATGCGATGTGCTCACGATACGGTTGTGCAGCGTCAGGTGTTTTAGTTGAAACGGATCAAGCAGTTTGCTCACTTTGGCCCCTTGCGGTTGTGTCACAAATTTGGAGCGCATCTGGGGCCAGCCTGTGTGGATTGGCGGCAACGTCATTGATGGGCTTCACTGTTACGCTTAGGCTATTTTGATGGGCCACACGATGGTTCACTCTTTCCGACATTGGATCGCAGCATTGCGACGCGTCAAGCTGGCGACCAATTTCAGACCAGCCAGTCCACAATGCTGGGAGCAGTGACCAGCAATAAGGCCACTGCTCCCCCAACCCATCCAGCGTAGTAGGTGTAAAGGAGCGGCCCGCGTAGTTTCTCGGCAAACATCAGCGCATTTGGGTCAACAATCGGATCAAAATGCTTGCCGTCATGTTGCACTGGCTCCAAATATTTTCTGTCGCGATAGTAAGCAACCAAAGGCCAAGCCTTGGTTAGATCACCGTTACCCAACAAAGTTGGTTCTCCCGAGTGAACCCACAATTTTGGATGGTGTTTGCGGGCCCTGCGAATGGCGATCCACGAAGTTACGCTTTCAAGGGTCAGGCCAATGACAAGGCAAAGTCCGGCGGCAATCATCAATCCCATGCTTGATCCCTATAAAAATCATTGCGTGGTTGCCTTGGCCACAGTCTCAGTTAATACCCAATCATTCCACCGATACAATGCGATAAGCTGGCGTCAATCCGGGCTCAATCCGGCCCATCGTAGCAGTTGCAGCTTGACGAAAGCTAAGTCCAACTGTCTCGCCCGTAAGACAGTTTTGTCGTTCTAACTGTGTCAGCCAGATCGCCCCAATCGATTACAACGTTAGGATCCTTTCCAACCTTATTCCGCTGTCTGCTGACCACTTTCTCAATTTCGCGGGCGCGCTACGCGGTCATGCGGCAAAATGAGGGAGATCGCCGCCGACACCGCCGCTGGCATCGGGCAACTATATTGTGACGAAACCGGCGGACCAAACACTGGCTGCGATCATGGTTCTGGCCGAGCAGGCCAATGGTGGTCTGGTGAAATTTGTTCCGCTGACAGCGACCCTGCGTTCACTGTTTCCGGGCGTTGCGGTGGTCGCAGCACAAATAGGTTGCCATCAACACCCATATGTTAAAAAAAGACCTGTAAGCAGGGAGCCATGTTATGAACGCCCAAGATGACCAGAAACAGAATTTTGTGAAGGTTGCAGAGAATGTGTTGCAGGAAGAAGCCCGCATTCTTAGCGCGCTGAGTTCCTTGGTTTCCGGCGCGATTGCAGATGCCGCGATCATCATGGGCCGCAAAGACATCCGCATTATCGTCACAGGCGTCGGGAAATCCGGCCATGTTGCCCGTAAACTGGCCGCCACTTTGTCGTCGATCGGCAAGCCCGCCTATTTCGTTCATGCAACCGAGGCCAGCCATGGCGACATGGGGATGCTGGGCGAAAGCGATGTTGTGCTGGCGCTGTCAAATTCCGGCGAAACGCCTGAGTTGTCCGATGTTCTGCACTATTGTCACGCCAATTCATTGCAGCTGATTGCGGTGACGTCGGGCGCTGACAGCACCTTGGCGCGGATGGCGAATGTAGCCATCGTCTACCCCCAAGTTGAGGAAGTCTGCATCATTGGCCGCGCCCCGACCACATCGACCGTGGTGATGATGGCGATTGGTGATGCGATCACGGTTTGTCTGTCGCATATCCTGCAAACCACCGACGATATGTTCGGCCGCTTCCATCCCGGTGGCAGCCTGGGCGCGCGCCTAAGAACGGTTGCGGATGTGGTGCATTCCGGCGATCAACTGCCGGTGGTTTCAGCCGACACCTCCATGCACGAAGCGATGATCACCATGTCCCAAAGCGGGCTGGGTATCACCTGCGTCGAGGACGCTGACAAACGCGTTTCAGGCATCATTACGGATGGCGATTTGCGTCGTGCTGGATCGGGTGTTTGGGGCGAAGTCGCAGGAGACGTTGCGAATTACAGCCCCTATGTTGTCAGCTCTGAGACCTATTTGTCAGAAGCGCTCGACCTGATGAACCGCAACAAAGTCACCTCGCTTGTTGTTTGCGATGACGGCGGCGAGATTTCGGGGATACTACATATTCACGACTGCCTGCGGGCCGCCAAATGAGCGGGATAAGCGCCGTTATCACTCACATCGAGGTCACCAAATAATGCCAACCCAAACAGCGCCAAAAACCGTCACCGTTGACAACATCAACATCGCCAACACCCTGCCGTTTGTGTTGGTCGTTGGTCCTTGCCAAATCGAGAGCCGCGATCACGCGTTGATGATGGCCGAACAGATTGCAGCGGTGGCTAAGGCCGTCGGGTTTGAGTTCATCTACAAGTCGTCCTTCGACAAGGCCAATCGCTCATCTGTGGCGACCGAGCGCGGCATCGGTATAGACGAGGGCTTGCGTATTCTGCAAGATGTCAAAGTCGCCTTTGGCTGCCCCGTGTTGACCGATGTGCATGAGGCCGGGCAATGCGCCACCGTCGCCCAAGCGGTTGATGTTTTGCAAATCCCTGCGTTTTTGTCACGCCAAACCGATCTGCTGTTGGCGGCGGGACGAACCGGCGCTGCGGTGAATGTGAAAAAGGGACAGTTCATGGCCCCATGGGATATGGTGCATGTGGCCGAGAAAATTGCCAGCACCGGCAATGAACGGATCCTGCTTTGCGACCGTGGCACCAGCTTTGGCTACAACACTTTGGTCAGTGATTTCAGGGGCTTGCCTATTATGGCGCAGACAGGATATCCGGTGATGTTTGACGCCACTCACTCTGTGCAACAACCGGGTGGCCAGGGTGCAACCAGTGGTGGGCAGCGCGAGTTCGTGCCAGCTCTGGCGCGTGCGGCGACGGCTGTCGGCATCGCGGCCCTGTTTGTAGAAACCCATGAGGACCCTGACAATGCTCCGTCAGATGGCCCCAATATGGTGCCAATTGACGAGTTGCAGGCGCTGATGGCCAAGCTGGTGGCGTTGGATAAAATCGCTAAGGACTAGGGCCTGATCCTAGAAATCCACAGTCACATTTGGCAGGTTCAAGCCCTTCATCAACTCGCGCAATTCTTGACGCGCAGCGACGTTGGAGATGTTCATCTGGCCTTTAACACCGATGTCTTTCAGGTCCAGCAATGTCAGGCCACGCGGAAACAGTTCGCGGAAAATTACCCGCTCGCCAAACCCCGGTGCCAGACGAAACCCGATGCGTTTTGACAGGGCTTCTAGCGCGTCCTGCATCTTTTCTTTGTTGTGCATGCGTTGGGCGGCTAAACGGTTGCGCACCACGATCCAGTCGATCGGTGGCAGACCGGCTTGGGCGCGCAATTGGCGGGCGTTCCAGACCATCTCGGAATAGACCGACGGGCCAAGGATTTTGTCGGTTTCGGGGTCGATATGGGCCAGCAGATCAAAATCCACAAAGCTGTCATTCAAGGGGGTGATCAATGTATCGGCTAAAGAATGCGCCACTTGCGACAGGCGGGTGTGCGATCCGGGGCAGTCGATCAGGATGAAATCGCTGTCCGGCTCCAGCGTGGCAACAGCGGCAGATAGGCGGTGATCATAAACGTTCTCGCCAGGTCGCAGTTTCGAGCGGTCGACTTCCGGCAGGTCATGATAATCGGGCATCGCCAGTTCAACATTATGCGTGGTGCAATAGGCGCGGCGCTTTTCCATATAGCGCCCAAAGGTGCGTTGGCGCAGGTCCAGATCCAGCGCGCCTACGGAATGCCCCATCCGCACCAATGCGGTTGCCACATGCATCGAGGTGGTCGATTTGCCCGACCCACCCTTTTCATTCCCAACGACGATAATATGCGCCACGTGTGTAACCCCGTTTAACTGTCAAAACCGCGCCCCAGTGCGCTGCAGGCACTATATGAGCAGGGGGTGGGTTTTGAAAGCAGCGGATTGGGTTGCATGGAAAATAGATTTCGGGTGCGGCATTTATCCGTGGGTCGGCCAGGCTCGGTGCTCGTCATCTATGACGATGACGTGGGCATGTGATTTACCTTTGCCATGATATTTTTTGAAATGTGGATGGTCGGCGGGCAGGTCGGGGTGTTCGTGTTCGAGTTCACTGTGGTTGCCAGCGGGCCAGACAACCAAGGACAGCAGCACCCCGAACAAGGCCAGCATGCCAAGGATTATCATGGTCACAGGCAGGCCAAAACGGTCTCCGGCCCAACCTGCAATCGGATAGGTCACCAGCCAACAGGCGTGGGACAGGGCAAACTGGGCGGCGAATATGGCGGGTCGGTCTTTGGCGTGGGCCGATCTGCGCAACAGACGTCCCGAGGGGGTCAGGATCGCAGAATAGAGCATGCCGCTGAGAGTCCAGAGGATCAAAAAGGTTGCCCACCCCGTCAGGCCCACCATCAAAAGGTAAGCAGCGTGCGCAAGCGTCATCCCCGTCAATAAAAACGCGGCTCGGATCATTACGGTGCGGTCGGCTATGGTTTCCAGTAACCGTGGCAGGGCCAATGCGGCCAGCATCGAGCCCGCACCAAAGGCGGCCATGGCATAGGCGAGGTAGACCTCGGAGGCACCAAAACTGGAGCGCACCACCACCACCGTGTTGACCAGAATAAATGCCCCAACCGCCGCTGCGGCCAAATTAAGTGACAGCAATCCGCGCAGCCGTGGCGTTGCCAGATAAATCCGTGTGCCACGTGTCAGGCGTTCCACAAACGGGCGTTGTTTGGTTTGGGGATTTTGGGCTGGAATGGCCGTGATCGCCACAAGAACAGCCGAGATCACAAACCCGATCACCGTGCCGGCAAACAACCAATGATAGCTGACCAACATCATCAGAATACCTGCCATGGCAGGGCTGATCAGGTTTTCCAGATCATAGGCAAGGCGCGAAAGTGATAGCGCCTTAGTATAGTCTTTTTCGTCCTTCAGGATATCGGGGATCAGCGCCTGAAAGGCGGGGGTGAAAGTGGCGGAGGCAGCCTGCAGCACGAAAATCAGTAGATAGATTTGCCAGACTGAATCGATAAACGGCAAGAACAGCGCAACGAAGGCACGAATAAGATCCGCCCCGATCAGCACGGCCTTGCGTGGGACTCTTTCAACGAAGGCATGTGCAATTGGTGATAGGCCGACATAGGCTACCATTTTGATGGCGAAGGCAAAGCCCAACACGACACCTGCCTGTGCGCCCGCCAGATCATACGCCAGCAAACCCAGCGCGACCGTCAACAGCCCTGTGCCCAACAAGGCAATCACTTGGGCCGTGAACAGGCGGACGTAAACAGGGTGTTTCAGGATGCTCAACATAGGCCCACTCTAGCACGAAAAACGCCGCCCCAAAAAGGAGCGGCGTTCATCATTTCGAAAAAGGTGACTTCGCTTAGAAGCCCAACCCTTCGTATTTCTTTTTAAACTTGGTCACACGGCCACCGGCATCCATCAAGCGGGTGTTCCCGCCGGTCCATGCGGGGTGCACAGTTGGGTCGATTTCCAGCGACAGAGTTTCGCCTTCGGCACCATATGTCGATTTCATTTCGAGAATCGTGCCGTCGGTCATTTTGACGTTGATTGTGTGGTAGTCGGGGTGAATATCTTTTCTCATTGCACCGCTCCTTAAGATTTCTTGGGCTTGTAATTGGTGTTTTCAGCGATACGTGCCGATTTACCACGACGTTCGCGCAGATAGTACAGTTTCGCACGGCGGACACGGCCACGGCGGATCACTGTAATGCTGTCGATGTTGGTCGAATGCAGCGGGAAAACACGTTCCACACCTTCACCAAAGGAAATCTTGCGCACAGTAAAGGCTGCAGCGATACCGGAGCCACCTTTACGGGCAATGCAGACACCCTCATAATTCTGGACCCGCGAGCGCGTGCCCTCGGTCACTTTGTACCCAACGCGGATGGTGTCACCCGCCTTGAAATCGGGAATTTCTTTGCCAAGAGCAGCAATTTGCTCGGCTTCGAGTTGTGCGATCAGGTTCATCTGAAACGCTCCTTTATAAATGCACACGGTTTGCCCGCGACGTGTTGGTGCGGCCTCAGAGCTCTCGGTCTTCATTCGGGTCCCTATCGTGGTCTTCACAATAAGCCCGCCAGAGATCAGGTCGGCGTTTTTTAGTGAGCCTTTCGGCCATTACCTGTCGCCAGTTGGATATATTCGCGTGATGGCCGGACAGAAGCATTTCCGGTATCTCGCGACCCTTCCAAACGGCAGGCCTCGTGTATTGTGGGTGTTCCAGCAACCCGTCTGAAAACGATTCGTCTTCGGTGGATTCCTGATTGCCCAGAACGCGCGGTATAAGACGGACCGTGGCATCAATCAAGGCCTGTGCCGCGATCTCGCCACCTGTCATGACGAAATCGCCCAAACTGACCTCTTCAATGTCGAATTCTTCGATCACACGCTCGTCAACGCCCTCAAATCGGCCACACAACAAGGTCATGCCATCGCCTTTTGCGAATCGCTGCATCATGGCTTGGGTCATCGGTTTGCCGCGCGGCGACAGGTAAATGACCGGCCAGTGCGTGCGGTCGGTCGGGGTGCCCTGTTGGGCTGCGTCCAGCGCCTTGCCGACCACGTCGGCCCGCAGCACCATGCCAGCGCCGCCGCCCGAAGGGGTGTCATCGACATTGCGGTGCTTGCCCTCACCAAAGGTTCGCAAATCAATGGTGTCGAGCTGCCACAGCCCCTCTTGTAGCGCCTTGCCGGTCAGGGACGCGCCCAACACCCCGGGAAAGGCTTCGGGGAACAGGGTGATCACCTTGGCTCGCCATGCATTTTTCAATTGCGGGGATTCCCCCATCAGGTCACGCGGTGTCATGGTGGCCGAAATGGTTTTGCGGCCGTGGGATTTGGATAAGGGTGGTTTGCTCATAGGCTGGCTCTAAGCTAATTTTGCGTTTTGTTCCAGTAGCTCTTGTTTGCGGGCACTCAGGGCGGCACCGTCAAGAGTTGAGCGGTTCAGCTTTAAGAACTCTTTGACCAATTCACGAGGCGGCATCACATTTTCAGGGGGGATGTTTTGCAAGGTGGTGCGGGCTTTGTCCGGCAGGTTCAGCAGGTCAATTAATGGCGTGGCAGGGCCGAACTGCAGGCCGCTGGCTTGCTCGAGCGTCATGCTGGTCACCGGATAGGCGACGGCATCCTGCACTTGGCGGACAGTTTCATCCAGATCGCAGATCGGGCGGATGGTGGCGGCAAAATCATTGAAATTTTCGGTCAGGCGGGTTTTGGACAAGTTGTGCCACCAGATACTACGCAGCCATTTGTCACTGGTGCGGGTGGAAAAATGAAAGGTCATATCGGGGTTCGGATCAATGATGTCCTCAATACATTCCACAACGGTTTTCATCAAAACGGGGCAGGCGGAATAGCCATCGACCAGATCATTTTTACCGGGCATCATACCGGCCAGGTTTTCGGCGCTGATAATCAACCCGCGTGTGCTACCCAACTCGAGAGTCTTCAAGAAGGTCTTGAAACGGCAGCGAAATTCATCCAGTGCAATTTGACCCGCGCCTGTAGAATAGGCCTGCGCAAATTGTAACGGATCACGAATACGGTGCTGGATTGCGATGGCGTGATGCGGCCAGATGTGCGGCCCGTTGTGCATCAAAAACCGCTGCGCCGTGGTGGTTCCGGTTTTGTGGAATCCGGCGTGGATAATGACGCGCCTCATCCAACCACTCGCCCGGTACCCGGTGATTTTGACAAGCCTAAACCCTGTTCAAATCTTAAAAGGTAGCCATCAGGATCTTGAACAATAAATTGCACCTGACCAACATAGGTATCATCAGCCCGATACCATGCCTCTTCCCAATCACGAAAGATTAAAGCACCTTTGGCCTTGCAGGTTTCATAAAGGGCAGTCAGATTCGTTGTGGCAATTTGAAGGTTCATCCCCCGACCCAGCGGCGGCACGGCTTCAGCCGTAAGCCAACTGGTTCCATCCAACTGCTCGATCATGATCTCGGCCCCTTGGCGTTCCAGAAAATAGAACCCCTTTTCGGGGCGCTCATATCGAACATGAAACCCCAGAATATCAGTGTAAAACCGCAAACTGGTTAGCACATTTTGACAATTAATCTCAGGAACAAGGGCTGGCCTAATGCCCATGGTTACAGCGCCCCCTCGGGCGGATCAGCAATGATGCGGCCAGAGGCCAGATCGACAGTCGGGATCACCTCGTTGGTGAAGGGCAACAAGATGGTGGCGCTGCTGCCTTCGACCATGATCTCCAAAAGGTCACTGGCGCCGTGGTTTTGCACGTCGTGGACTTTGCCCAAAACGGTGCCGCCAGTGTCTAGAACCGTCAGGCCAATCAGGTCGGTGTGGTAGAATTCGTCATCGGGCAAAGCGGGCAATTGGTCGCGCTGGGCAAACAGGCGGATGCCCTTCAGGGTATCCGCCTCTTCTTTGTTGTTGATGCCTATAACTTTGACAACTAACGCATTTTTGATGCTGCGGGTCAGGGTGATCGCAAAGTTGCGCTTGCCATCCTCAGTGGACAGGGGGGTGTAGTCGACAATGGCTTCGGGGTCGGCGCAGAAGCTTTTCAGCCGTACTTCGCCGGTGACGCCATAAGAGCCGGAAAAGGCCCCGACACAGATGTGATCCGGTTTGTCCACCAATTCAGCCTCCATAAAGTTGGCTTTGTTGGTTGATGCGTGGGTAGGCGTTTCCTACGCATCAACCAGATTAACCTACTGATTATTCAGCAGCTTTTCCGTCAGCAGCAACCTCTTCAGCGGATGTTTCTTCAACAACCGGAGCCTCTTCAACAGGTGCCGCAGCTTTTTCAGCTTTCTCTTCAGCACGGGCAACAGCTTTGTCGCCAGGGGTGCCCTTTTTCGGGTTGCTGCGGGTCTTTTTCTCAAGGATACCAGCGGCTTCCAAGAAACGAGCAACACGATCTGTTGGTTGCGCACCCTCGGACAGCCAATGTTTGATGCGGTCCACATCCATTTTCACGCGCTCTTCGGAATCTTTGGCGAGCAGCGGGTTATATGTGCCCAGACGCTCAATATAACGACCATCGCGTGGCATACGACCGTCGGCTGCAACGATACGGTAAAAAGGACGTTTTTTGGAACCGCCGCGTGCGAGTCTGATTTTCATAGCCATGAGTAATTTCTCCTATTTTTCTAGCTAATTGAAGGGCTTAACACCCTGTCATTCTGATTGTTTGTTGAACCTAAGATTCATTGTCTTGTTGTTTCTTATGGTGATTGATCACTTCCTGAATGATGAAATTCAGGAACTTCTTGGCGAATTTCGGGTCGAGGTTGGCTTTTTCGGCCAGTTCCTCGAGTCGTTCTATTTGGCTGGCTTCACGGATCGGATCAGACGCAGGCAAGTCATGCTCGGCCTTCAGTTTGCCCACCGTTTGGGTGTGTTTGAAACGCTCAGCAAGAGTGTAAACGAGGATCGAATCCAGACGGTCAATGCTCTCGCGGTGCTCTTTGAGCAATTCAGCGGCGTGGGCGACGGCATCGGTCATTTCAGCCTCCAAAACTGCGTATGGGAAACGTATGGAAAACGTATGGGTTTCATACATACGGTAATCATGACAGCGCCTCCGGTGCGGGGTGACGATAGACGAGGCAAGGATAATTAGCGGGTGATTTGGCAGTTTCATCCAGCACACAACCAAGACGCTCAGCTACCTTGATCGAGGCCGTATTTTCGGGATCGATGTAGCTGACGGCGGTCGTCCATTTGTGGGTGCCATAGACGTAGTTGCGACAGGCAATCATGGCCTCGGTGATATAGCCGTGCCCCTCATGTTCCGCTGCCCATAGAGACCAGCCCAATTCGCGCTCGGGATGCTCAATCGGGTGAAAGGCACCTGCTACGCCAAGCGGGGCATCATCGCCTTTGAGTGTCAGAACAAACAGACCATAGCCACGCAACATCCAATGGCCTGCGATATGGGCAAGGGTGCGCCAGCATTTGTCAGGGGTCATCTCACCATCTTTGACAAATTTTGAACGATCATCGGCATAGAATGCAGATAGCGGCCCAAAGTCTTCAAACTTTGGCGCACGCAGAATCAGGCGTTCTGTTTCAAGGGTGGGAATAGCAAAGTTCATTTCTTTTTCCCGAACCCTGACAGACCGGGGGGCAGTGCAGCGCCACCAAGACCGGGCAGTTGACCGCCCATTTGTTTGGCCGCAGCTTCCATCGCTTTGGGGTCCATGTTGGCCAATTCGCCCGCCATGCCGTGGCCACCTTTGCCGAACATGCCGCCCATGGCTTTCTTCAACATGCCGCCTTTGCCCATTTTACCCATCTTCTTCATCATGTCGGCCATCTGGCGGTGCATCTTCATCAGCTTGTTCAGCTCGGACACTTCCAGACCAGCACCCGCCGCGATGCGTTTTTTGCGCGAGGCTTGCAGCAATTTGGGGTTGGCACGTTCGCGTTTGGTCATGGAGTTGATCAAGGCGACCTGACGGCGCAGGATGCTGTCATCAAAACCGGCTTCTTCAACCTGTTTTTTCATTTTGCCCATGCCGGGCATCATGCCCATGATGCCTTCCATGCCGCCCATTTTTTGCATCTGTTCCAGCTGTTGTTTCAGGTCGTTCATATTGAACTGACCCTTTTGGAACCGCTTCATCATGCGTTCGGCTTGTTCGGCCTCGATGGTTTCCTGAGCCTTTTCGACCAGGGAAACGATGTCGCCCATGCCCAAAATACGGCCGGCAACACGTTCGGGGTGGAATTCCTCGAGCGCGTCCATCTTTTCGCCAAGGCCAACAAATTTGATCGGCTTGCCGGTGACAGCGCGCATCGAAAGCGCTGCACCGCCGCGACCGTCGCCGTCCATACGGGTCAGGACCACGCCTGACACGCCGACCTTTTCGTCGAATTCTTCGGCCACGTTGACCGCGTCTTGGCCCGTCAGCCCGTCAACCACCAGCAGGGTTTCGCGGGGTTTGGCTACGTCGCGCACTGATTGAACTTCGTCCATCAACACTTCGTCGATGTGCAGACGGCCCGCGGTGTCGAGCATATAGACGTCATAGCCGCCCATCATTGCCTGTTGTTTGGCGCGTTTGGCGATGTCGACGGCGGATTGGCCTTTGACGATCGGCAGGGTGTCGACGCCGATTTGTTTGCCGAGAATGGCCAGCTGTTCTTGGGCAGCAGGGCGCTGCACATCAAGGGATGCCATCATCACGCGTTTGCCGTTTTTCTCGGTCAGGCGTTTGGCCAGTTTGGCGGTGGTGGTGGTTTTACCCGAGCCCTGCAAACCGACCATCAGGATCGGGGCGGGCGCATTGTCGATTTTCAGCTCGCCAGCA
>Ga0209345_10001131_pt1 | contig 32690 bp, 33 predicted proteins | sample Cruoilmetagenom7_FD_187294 | JGI IMG/M metagenome (GOLD analysis project Ga0209345, IMG submission 187294) | Oil polluted marine microbial communities from Coal Oil Point, Santa Barbara, California, USA - Sample 7 (SPAdes) (version 2) | ecosystem: Environmental > Aquatic > Marine > Oil seeps ...
CTTCACCGGCGGCTAGACGGTCCTTGATGAACGCCACCAGCAAGATGTTGTCGTTGACGACAATGCCCGCCAGGGTCGCCAGCCCGACCATGGAGGGCATGGTCAGTTCGTGGCCCAACGCCAAGTGCCCCCAGATGACGCCGATCACCGCCATGGGGATCGACATCAGCACCGCGATCGGCTGGATGTAGCTTTTAAATTGCAGCGCCAGCACCAAGAAGATGCCCACCAAGCCGATCATCAAGTTGGTCTGCAAGGAATTGCCGGTGGCCGCCGTTTCCTTGTCTTGGCCTTGGGACGAAAAGCGCACGCCCGGATATTTGGCTTTCAGTTCAGGCATAAACTTGGCTTTCATCGCGCCCATCAATTCGCGGGCGTTGGCGACGTCGGTATCCAACTTGCCTTGCACGGTCACGGTGCGCGCCCCGCCGACGCGGTTGATGCGCGCAAAGCCGCGTGTTTCGGTGATGTTGGCGACCGCGAACAGCGGCACTTGGCGGCCATCCGCGGCGGTGACGGTGAGTTCACGCAAATCGGTCAAGCCGGTCAGATCATTGCCGGCGACCCGCACCACCACATCATAGGTCTCGTCCCCCGCCGCGATTTCCAAGTTGGTGGAACCTTGCACCGCAGCGCGAACCTCCGCAGCGATGGCGCGCGAGGTGACGCCAAAGCTGCCCGCGCTGTCTTTCAAGCTGATCTGGTATTCCGGCTTGCCCGGACGCAGATCGTCATTGAGGTCCAGCACCCCTTTGAACGAGCGAAACCACGCTTGCAGCTCGACCGAGGCCTTTTTCAGCTGATCGAGGTTGTTGCCGTGCAAGCGCACATCGATGGCTTTGCCCGCGACACCGCGTTCTTTGTCGGTGAATTTAAATGCGATCACGTCGGGCACATCGCCGGTCAATTCGCGCCAGCGCGCCAACATATCGACGATCTTGCCGTTGCGCTTTTCCGCGCGCAGCAAATCGGCGCTGATGGTGGCGATGTGCGGGCCGCTTTCGAACGCATCGACGTTGGTGTTGAATTGGGTGGTGACGTTGCGCACCAAGCGCTGGTCGCCTTTTTGCAAGGCGGAATATTCGTCATCGACCTGTTTGAGCGCCGCATCGACCCGTGCCACCACCTCTTCGGTGCGGCTTAAGGGTGTGCCTTGGGGCAGCAGTATGCGCGCCTGAATGGTGTCGCTTTCCAGATCGGGGAACGCTTGATACTTAAACAGCCCCGCCGGAATGGTCGCGACAGACAGCAACATCACGCCCAGCAACGCGCCCACCGTCAGATACGGCCTGGAAATGGCGCGGTCCACCCACGGGCCGAGAACGTTATCGCGCAAATGGTTGAACTTACCGTCGATCCAACGCTGTACCCGATTGCGGTCATCGCCATGGGCCGCATCGACGGCATGGCGCAGGTGCGCGGGCAGGATCAAGAACGCTTCGATCAGGCTGACCGCCAAGGTGATCACCAAAATGATCGGCATGTATTTCAACACCGCGCCCATTTTGCCCATCATCAAGCCCAGCGGGCCGACGATCAAAATGGTGGTGACGAACGACGCCAGCACCCCGGGCAGCACTTGGCGGGTGCCGTCGACCACCGCGTCGAGCGCCTTTTTGCCCTTGCGCGCCTGGGCGGCGATGTTTTCGGAAATGACGATGGCGTCATCCATCAACAAGCCGATGGCCACCAACAGCGCCACCATGGTGATCATGTTGATGGAATAGCCCAGCGCGTTCATGGCGAAGATCGCGCCTAAGAACGACACCGGCAGCCCCATGGTGACCCAGAAACTAAACCGCAGGCTGAAAAAGCCCCACATCACCAAAAACACCAAACCTAAGCCCATCGCGCCGTTTTCGATCAACAAGCGCAGGCGGTTGCGAATGTTTGAGGTGGTGTCTTGGCTGATGTCGAACTGCACCCCGCGCGGCGCGGCGGCGCGTTCGCGGGCCAAGTTGTCTTGGATGGCGGCCATCACCCGCAATGCGTCTTGGTTGTCGGTTTTGGACACTTCCAACAACGCCGCACGCTGGCCGTTGAACAGGACCTTTTCTTCCGGCGCGTCGAACTCAATGTGAATGCGCGCGATGTCGCCCAAGAACACCCGCCCGCCCGCTTTGCTGGACGTCACCACCAGGGTCTTGAAATCTTCCACCACGCGGCGCTGACCGGTGAAGCGCACGATCCAATCGCCGCCTTGGGCCTGCATCACGCCCGCGGGCATATCCAAGCTTTGGCGTTCCAGCGCGGCGGTGACGTCCGAAATCGACAAGCCATAACGGCGCAGCACCTCGACCGGCAGCTCGATGGCGATGTTTTGATCGGAAAAGCCTTTGACCAAAACCTGAGCGATGCGGCCGTCACGCTTGATGCGGTCTTTGACCTTTTCAGCGTAGGCCTTGAGCATGCGCGCATCCATATCACCCGTTATGGCGATGGACGCCACCACGGCGGTGCGTTCCAGTTTGACCACCGATGGAGCCTTGGCTTCGCTGGGAAAGCTGGTGATCGCTTCAATTTGCGATTTCACATCATCATAGAAGGTGCCCAGGTCCGCGGCTTCGCGCATCTCAGCCACGCCGATGGCGATGTTTTCGCGCGCGTCGCAACGGATCTCAACCAGATCGGTGACGCTTTCCACCGCGTCTTCGATGCGTTGGCAGATGGCGTCCTCGACCTCCGCCGGGGTTGCGCCGGGATAGGCGACGCGGATCTCGACCTCGGTCGCGGGAATGGTTGGAAAGGTGTCGCGTTGCAATTTCGGCAGCGCCGCGAAGCCAAGAATCAGGACCGCCGCCATCATCAAATTGGACGCCGTCGGATGATTTGCAAAATATCGGATCATGGCGCCGGCCTATTACTGAGCACGCTTTGATGGATCAGGCGTTTTGCCCGTGGCGGCGGCGACCAGTTTCATCTTGGTCTTTTTATCCTCAACCGGATTCAGCAGCATGCCCCCAATGGCCGGGATCAAGTCGCTGATCACCAGGACCGCCCCGGGTTTGAGGCCCTTGGAAACAACGCTGAAGCCCGCTTGGGTGAAGGCCACTTGGACCGGCTGAATGACCAGGCGGTTGTCTTCGTCCACCACATAGACCTGACCTTCACGCACCGCTTCGGCCGGCACCGCGATTTGTCCTTCGATGGGCGCACCTTGCAATTTGACCTCGACAAAGGTCCCGCGCACCAACGGCGGGCGCTGACCGGCTTGGGCTTGCTGATAGGGGTCGGCAACGCTGGCGACGATGCCCACCGATTGGGTCTGCGCGTCGATGGAGCCCGACACACGTGTCACCTTGGCCGACCATTCAATGGTGTGGGTGCCCGCGTTCAAGCGGATCGTCGCATCCAAACCCAGCGCGCCTTGCGCCGGGGACAGTGGGAACGGCGTCCCAGACGCATCCCCCTGCGCCATCTGACGCCCCGCGATCAGCGGACGCAGCGAACCGATGGGGAACTGAGCTTCTACCTCGGCCATATCCAAGCCATCGGCTTGAAACAACATTTGGCCTTTGCTGGCGTACTGTGCCAGATCGGCGTTAACCTCGGTGATGCGCGCAACGAAAGGGGCTTTGATCAAGGTGTGGCGCAAATCCAATTCGGCCATGGCGAATTGAGAGGCCAGCACCTCACGGTCGGCAGCATTAACGGCGAGGTTGTTTTTGAGGTTTTGCACTTGCGTTTCGCCACTGAGCATTTGACGCTCCGTGGTTTCAAGGCTGGATTTCGAAACCGCGCCCTTGGCCGCCAGCCCCTTTTTGCGGGCGAAATCGTCGTTTAAAAGCTTCAAATCCCGTTCGGCAATCGCCAGGGATGCCGTCGTGGTCTTGTCCTTGATTTCAGATGCGCGCATTTGCGCCGCGATCTGCGCGAGGCTAAGCCGGTAACTGGCCTCATCAATGCGCAGAACCTCTTCACCCGCCGTGACTCGCTGGCCATTTTCCAAATTGGGCGAAACCCAAACGATTGGGCCCGCGACTTCGGCCACCGCGCTCCACACGCGACCCGGCTTGGCCGCGCCATAGCCGTAAACGTGCGGCACAACGTCCAGTTTAGACACCTTGATGGTGCGCACCTTGGCGGCGCGTTCCTCGACCTCAGCCTTTTGCGGCCCGAATTTGAGCATCGGTGCGACGAATAACGCCGCGACGCCGATCACCAACGGGGGGACAATCCAAAATCGTTTCGGCAGTGCGCGCATGATGTTAGACCCTATTGAGTGGACTTTGCACCATCGTGAACACGAGCCCACTTAAAAGCAATCTCTATTGAGTAACCGAATGTTTCAGCACAGAAAAAGGCCCGACGGACAATACCGTCGGGCCTTTTCAGCGTTAGCGCTTAGACGTGATGCTTAAACAGGGAGATTAAGCAGCGGTCTTGGCGACAAAGTCGTTGTACGCAGCGCCAAACTGGCCGGTGAGCGGTGCGCTCACATCACCAGCAACTTTCATCGCCGCTTGGCTGATGGTGGTGCTGGTTTCGACGGCAGCTTCGAGACCGGATTGGGCCAGTTTCGATTGCGCCGTGGTCAGATCTTCAGGGGTTTTGCAGGTGCTCAAGGTCTTAGCGGCTTCGGTATTGAAACGAACCGCAGCTTTAGCAGCCTGGAAAAACAAGCCGTTGAGTTCTTGGAAACCTGCAACGTAGGCTTCACCGACTTTAACGGCGGCGTCAAAATTTTCACGACCGGGGAAATCCATGCCTTCGAAAGCTTTCGCGGCTTTGGTCTGCTCGGTACCGGCTTTGATGGCTGCGTCCAAGCTGCCTTGGATCATGTCGGCTGTGGATTCAAAATTATCGGCAACAGCGTCGATGGCGCTGATTGCGGGATCGGATTTTTTCTTTGCGGTGCTCATCACTCATCACTCCTAAAGGGGATACGGGTCTCAATCACCAGTGCTTCTACCCAAAGCATTGTTTGGCAATCTCAGGACCCGATGTGCCACACGAGTCCAATTCACCCTCTCAATTTATGCTGCACTGCAACATTAGTCAACCGTTATTTTGCAGCGCACAAAAAGTTCATAAATAGTCCACCCACCTGTCACTTCCCGTCATGGTGGGTGGGTGGCATCGAAAAAACATATCCCAATGCTCTGTTTCTTAACCATTTTTTAGACCGAAGCGGAGGAGAATCGAACTTGACCATTGGGGGACGTTTGCTTTCTCCTTGCGGTTACGCCCGGTTTCCCGCACAAATACAGGGTTGCCGGTTTCGAATAAGGCTTTGAGGAGGCGAGACTAAACTTCGCCCCAGATAAATTAAAGCCCCGGTCAGAACTGCAGATATAGGGATGCTCGTGCTTTGAGGAGCCATACGGACACTGACGTGCCCACCAGGGGGAGCCACCGCAAGACGCCTTTGAGCGCGTTCGCGCTAGCTGCGCTGGCGCTGCTATTTGCCACCCTACTCACCCCCACCCTCGCCCAGGCTAAATACGCCTCGCTTGTGATTGATGCCGGAACCGGTGAGGTCTTGCACGAAGTCAACGCCGACACGCGCAATTATCCGGCATCTCTAACCAAAATGATGACCCTTTATATGCTGTTCGAGGCCCTTGAAGAGGGCCGCTTGCGTATGGACGACCGCATCATGATGTCGCGCCGCGCCGCCAGACAGCCGCCGTCGAAGCTGGGCATCAAGCCCGGTCGCACGTTCAGCGTCGAAGTCGCGATCCGCGCACTGGCGATCAAATCCGCCAACGACGTCGCGGCTGCTGTGTCTGAACATCTGGGTGGCACGGAACGCCAGTTCGCCCTGCTGATGACAGCCAAGGCGCGAACGCTGGGCATGCGCAACACCACCTTTCGCAACGCGTCCGGACTGCCGCACCGCGGCCAAATGTCCACGGCCCGCGATATGTCCAAGCTGGCGCGCGCATTGTTGATGCATTTTCCTCACCGCTATCACTATTTCTCGGAACCCAAGTTCAAGTACGCCGATAAAACCTATAAAACCCATAATCAACTGCTGACCAATTACGAAGGCACCGACGGAATTAAAACCGGCTACATTCGCGCGTCAGGGTTTAATTTGGTGGCCTCGGTCAAGCGCGGCGACAAGCGCCTTATCGGCGTGGTGTTCGGGTCCAAGAATTCCAAAACCCGCAACCGCCACATGGTCAAGCTGCTGGATAAGGGCTGGGCCAAGGTCGATCCTCAAATGGCCGTCGCCAAGGCCGAGACCAAAAAACGCCCAACAAAGTCCGGTAAATCTAAAGATAAATCCATATGGGGCGTGCAGATCGGCGCATACAAAACCTACGACCCCGCATACGCCATTGCCGCCAAGGCGGTGGGCGTTGCGCCATCCTACCTAGCCGATGGCGACATCAATGTGGCGCCTTTGGAAAAGAAAAATGGCCGCATTCTGTATCGCGGCCGCATCATGGGCATCAGCAAAACCCAAGCCTACCGGGCGTGCAAATTTCTCAAAAAGAAAAAGTTCGGCTGCATGCCGCTGAAAACGAGCGAACGCCTGGAAGTCGCGTCACTGAACTGAGCTATGGCGCTTAGCCCAAATCCGGCGGCGTCACGTTGCTGGCGACGAGTTCGGCGCACAACAAGTCTTTCAACCGTTCCAATCCCTGCTCCGTCTCGCTTTCGCAACGCGCCACCAACACCGCTTGGGTGTTGGATGCCCGCAGTAGCCACCAGCCGTCATTGGTGCTGACGCGCACGCCGTCGATTTCGTTCACCGAAATGCCGGTTTGCGTTTTGAGGCGTTCGCGGACCTCTTCAACGATCTGGAACTTGCGCGCCTCGGAACACTCAATACGGATTTCCGGGGTGTTGATCATCTGCGGCATGGCGTCATACATGTCGGCGAGGCTATCGTCGCCATCCGCCACCACGCTGAGCAACCGCACGGCCGTGTACACCGCATCGTCAAAGCCGTAGTAACGATGCTTGAAGAAAATATGCGCGCTCATTTCACCGGCCAAAGGTGCGCCGGTTTCTTGCATCTTGGACTTGATGTGGCTGTGGCCGGTTTTCCAAATCATCGGCTTGCCGCCCATGCGCGTGATCTCATCGACGAACACTTGGCTGGCTTTAACGTCGGCGATGATGGTTGCGCCCGGCTCGTCGGCCAGCACTTCGCGCGCTGCGATAACCATGATTTGATCGCCCCACAGCACCCGCCCCTGGCCATCAATCACGCCGATGCGGTCGCCGTCACCATCGAAGCCAAAGCCCAGATCGCAGTTCTTTTCCGACACCAAGGCCTTCAACTGATCGAGGTTCTTTTCCACCGTCGGATCGGGATGATGGGCGGGAAAGGTGCCGTCGATGTCGGCGTTGATCAGATGATGGGTGCCGGGCAGGCGCTTAACCAAGTCCTGAATGACTTCGCCGGCGGCGCCATTGCCGGGATCCCACGCCACGGTGAGCGCTTTATCGCCGTAATAGTCTTGAAACACCCGCGCGACGTACTCAGCAAAGACACTGAGTTCACGGGATGCGCCGTCGCCATCGACGAACGCGCCGCTGGCCGCAACTTGGCCGAGCTTTTGAATGTCTTGGCCGTAAAACGACTTGCCGCCTATGGTCATCTTGATGCCGTTGTATTCCGACGGATTGTGACTGCCGGTGATCATCAAGGCCGCATGAACGTCCAGCGTTGCGCCAGCGTAATACAGCATCGGCGTCGGTCCGCGCCCGACCCGCACCACATCGATACCGCTTTTGGTCAAGCCTTCGACCAATGCGGCTTCCAGCTCAGGTGAGCTCAACCGACCATCATAACCAACCACGCAACGCGAACCACCGCGTCCGGCTAAGATCGCTGCAAACGCCCGCCCGATGACATATACGTCGTCGGGGCCGAAATTATCGGTGGTGATGCCGCGGATGTCGTATTCGCGAAGGATTTCCGGATCGAGGGTCCGGGCGTCGGAATGGCTCATGGGTTCAATCAGCCTTTGATGCTGCGACCGATACAGTGGTAATCGAACCCGGCTTCGGCCATTTCAGAGGGCTCATAAACGTTGCGCAAATCCACCATGATCGGAGCTTTAAGTAAGGACTTCACGCGTTCCAAATCCAAGCCGCGGAACGCATTCCATTCGGTGATGATCGACAGCACATCGGCGCCGTCCATGGTAGCGTAAGCTTCTTCGCACCATTCAACGCCGGGCAACATCTCTTTCGCCTCAATCATACCTTCGGGATCGAATGCCCGCACGGTGGCGCCAGCATCGATCAAGGCCGGGATGATGTCGAGGCTTGGCGCATCGCGCATATCATCGGTATTGGGCTTAAACGTGACGCCCAACACGGCGACGATCTTGCCTTTAATCGACCCGCCGCACGCATCGATAATGCGCGCCGCCATGGCTTTTTTGCGCTTGTCGTTGATGTCGACCACCGCTTCGACGATGCGCAGGGGTGATCCGACGTCTTGCGCCGTGTGCACCAACGCCAAGGTGTCTTTGGGAAAACACGATCCGCCGTAACCGGGACCAGCGTGGAGAAACTTCTTACCAATACGACCGTCCAGGCCAATGCCCTTGGCAACGTCATGCACGTCCGCGCCGACCTTTTCGCACAAATCAGCGATTTCATTGATGAACGTGATCTTGGTCGCCAAGAACGTGTTGGCGGCGTACTTGATCAGTTCCGACGAAGTCCGCGAGGTGAACAGAATCGGAGCTTCAATCAGCGACAGCGGACGATACAGCAAACGCATAACCTCTTGGGCGCGCTCACTGTCGGTGCCGATGACCACACGGTCGGGGTGAGTGAAGTCGGCGATGGCCGAGCCTTCACGCAGGAATTCGGGGTTTGAAACCACGTCGAAGTCCGCGTCGGGGCGGGCTTCGCGGATGATCCGCTCAACCTCGTCGCCGGTGCCGACGGGAACCGTGGACTTGGTGACGACCACGGTGTAGCCGTCCATGTTTTCGGCAATTTCCTTGGCCGCCGCGTAGACGTAGCTCAAGTCCGCATGGCCGTCGCCGCGCCGCGCCGGCGTGCCGACCGCGATGAACACCGCATCGGCTTTTTTAACCGCACCCGCCAATTCGGTGGTGAAGGTCAAACGTCCCGCATTGACATTGTTTTCAACCAGATCGTCGAGGCCCGGTTCGTAAATCGGCATCACGCCGTTTTCCAGCATCTCGATCTTTTTCTGGTCTTTATCGACGCATGCCACATCGACGCCGAATTCGGAGAAGCATGCCCCCGAAACCAAGCCGACGTATCCGGTGCCGATCATCGCTACATGCATCGTATATTCCCTATTTCTGGCCCTATTTCTAGTCGAGAGCGACGGGGACGAATCCCGCACATCGCATAGGCTTGAGGCTTTTTAGGCGATGGGCCGAAGCCATGCAAGGAAAACAGCCTATAGGTGGCTCTTGAGATAACTGCGTAAATCGCTTTGGTGCTGCGAACGTTCCAGGCCGAACGCCACGTTGGCCTCGACAAAACCGTTCATGGACCCGCAGTCGAAACGCGTGCCTTCAAAGCGCAGCCCGTGAAACGCCACCTCGTGTATGGTCGCGGAGATGGCGTCGGTGAGTTGGATTTCACCGCCGGAGCCGCTCATTTTCTTGTCCAAGTGATCGAACACCCGACCGTCTAGGATATAACGCCCGATGATCGAAAGGGTCGAAGGCGCCTCAGCGGGTGCTGGCTTTTCCACCAAACCCTTGGCAGAAACGGTTTCGCCGTTGTCTTGGTTCACGTCCAAAATACCGTAACGGCTCGTCATCTCGCGGGGCACGTCTTCAACCGCGACGACGTTACCACCCAGGCGCGCGTGGGCATCGACCATCTGCTTGAGACAGCCGGGTTTCGCCATGATCAAGTCATCAGGCAAGATCACCGCAAACGGCTCGTCCCCAACGAACTCGCGCGCGCACCATACTGCATGGCCGAGGCCTAAGGGCTCATCTTGATAGCAAAACTTGACCTGCCCCTCGGGCAAGGTGGTTTCAGTGACGATTTTCAGCTCCGCCGTCTTGCCGCGTTCCAATAGCATGCTTTCCAGCGCGTCATTGGCGCCGAAATGCGCTTGTAGAATCGGATGGTTGGTCGGGTTGGTGACGAAGATGAACTCTGTGATTCCCGCTTGCTGCGCTTCTTGCACGGCGTACTGGATCAACGGTTGATCGGCCACTGGCAGCATTTCTTTGGGTATGGCTTTGGTCGCAGGCAAAAACCGCGTCCCCATCCCGGCAACGGGAAACACCACTTTGGTGATCAATGTCGTCATTTGTCTTCCCAATTCAGTGGGGGTCTTTGTGCCACAGAGACTGCGGTTACGCAATAAGCCCCGCCGCACGTGCGCGGCGTGTGACTCCGATGCTCAAAAACACCTGTAACGCAACAAATGGCGCAAAAACCAGAATGCGCAGTTCGCCGTCCAATTGGACCAAAAGCAACGCCGCCAGCCCCTGCAACGTCCCAATCAACAAATAGATGGTGGTGACGCGGGCATGACTAAAGCCCAATTGGTTCATCAGTTGATAGAGGTGGGTGCGGTGCGCTTGGGTGACCCGTTCGCCCGCCCGCAGACGACGTATAAAGGTGTACGCGGTGTCCCAGATATAGTGAAAAAACAGCATCGGCATGACGAAATACGAAACATGCGAGGCATCGAAGCGCCCCGCCATCACCGCCAAAACCGCCAGAACAAACCCTAAAAACTGACTACCGCTGTCGCCCATGAAGATCTTCGCCGGCTGCCAGTTCCACAGCAAGAAGCCCAACGACGACGCCACGATGACGAGGCTCACCAGATAGAGAAAACTGCTGCCTTGCATGAACGTGATGGCAGCGAAAAAACCCGCCGCGAGCACCGCCGTGCCGCCCGAAATGCCGTCGATTCCATCCATGAAATTGAACGCGTTGGTTAGCCCCACGATCCACACCAAGGTCAGCGGATAAGCCAACCACCCCAAATGCCAAACGCCAACACCCGGCAAGCTGAGCTGATCGACCACCACGCCCAAAGCCATCACCGTGATGGCGCAGACAATTTGCAATCCCAGCTTGGCGCGAAAGCTCATCCCCAACAGATCATCGATGATCGACACCACCGCAATCAAAAACGCCGCCGCGCAAAAGGCCCAGAAGTAGCTTTGGCTCAGCACCGGATCGCCGCTCAGAACCCACAGCGCGATCAAGCCGACGAAGAACGTCGCGACAATGGCGATGCCGCCGGAACGCGGCGTCGGGTTGGTATGGGACGAACGTTCGTTGGGCGTGTCGATGATGCGCACGCGCTTCATCAACACCCACGTCAAAAATGCCGACACCGCGCACAGTGCCGCGCCGAAGCCAAGATGGGTAAGAAATGCCGAAAACGTCATAGGAGTTTTGTGCCACAGCTCATACGGCTTGTCACTTCTTCAGCTCAATGGCCCAACAACACATCCTTAGCGCGGTTGATTTGTTGGGCCAGGTAATCGGACCCACCCTTGTCAGGGTGCAGGTTGCTCATTAAGCGGCGATGCGCGGCTTTGATGTCGGCTTCGCCGGCACCGGGTTTCAGGCCTAAGACTCGATACGCCTCTTCGCGGCTGATGGTTCCGGGATCAGTGTGGCGGGGCTCATCCGTATGTTGCGTGCGCCAATCAGGTGCGCGGCGATCCAAATATCCTTCGATCACCCGCGCGCTGTCGGGGTCCGCTTGGGCTTCGCCGTACAGTTCCAACAGCTCATCATCGCTCAAGCTTTCCAGCGCGCGACCGGTGAAGCGACCATCCAAAACCTCGCCCGACACATGGCCCGACCCGTGGTCCAGGTGCATGACCACAAAGCGTGTGCGCACGTCTGAACTCTGTCCCGCGCCAGGAGTACCACCCGGCGTTTGCCAACCGCTGCCGCCACCGCCAAGTCCGAACAAGCGGCCAAACATCTGCGCATAGCGCAACCCGGTGAACATGCGCATGAACCACACCAAAATCGCCGGAAGCGCCGCCACCGCGGCCCACAAGCGCCCCGAAAGGGCTATCCATGCGACGATCACCACCACCAGGATGAAGCCCAACCACTTGAGCCCCGTGAGCAGCATTTTCGGCGACGCCGTGACATACCAACGCGACAGCAAAATCACCGCCACCAAGACCGCTATGCCAAGGATGAACCAAGACATCGTCAGCCCCCCTTCTGCATTTGGTCGGTGATCTTCAAAATGTCGCCGCCTTGCACTTTGGCGTATTCATCCAACGCACTGCGCCCGCCCGCCGCGAACACCGCCACCGCGCCGAGCAGTTTTTTCAGCACGTCTGCGCTGGCGGCGTCGAAATGCGCATAGGCGCCGCCGCTGAGTTTCGCGATGTGGCGAAAGGCGGTTTCGCCCCCCGGATCGTGTCCTTCGTGAAACATGAACACCGGCACGCCCAACAACCCCAGTTCGCCAGCCACTTGGCCGATCTGGTCGATGTTTTCTTCGAAGCAATCGCCAACGTACACCACTGCACGAACGCCAGATCGCGTGGCTTCGTTGCGCGCGTGTTTGAGCACCTTTTCCACCTGGGTTTGACCAGCCAGACAAAACACCCCGTTCATCAAACGATGAATGGCTTTGGGGTCCGACTGCCAGCCACTGACCTTAAACTCACCAAAACCGCGAAAGAACGCCAACTGCACCGACAACCCACCGATGGCGCGGGTGGCTTCAAACATCTCGCTTTGAATGCGCGCGGCCATATCCCAGCTCTGTTCACGCGATGCGGTGGCGTCCATGGCGAACAGCAAACGTCCGCCAGCGCCGCCCGCGAACGGCACGGGGGTTTTGTTAAGGTCGCCCAGAAACGTATCGATTGCCGATGCGTTCGCGCTTTGTGAAGGTAAATTATCTTTGGGGTTCGCCATACGCTCAGCTGGCCGCCACCGCGCTGCCAGCGCCGATCATCAGACCGCCCGCGCCTCGGCGTAGGTTTTTCACCGCCCGCTTGGACCGAAACAATGCTCGCGCCCGCGCCGCCATGGCCGCATAACCCGCCAGCACCGTGAACAATGTCACACTCACCACCACCGCCGCCTCAACCAAACCGGTGGTGCTGAGCGCGCCAAGGTCCATGAACGCGGGTAAAAAGGCGACATAAAACACCACCGCCTTGGGGTTACCCAAGGTCAGACTGAGACCGGAAAAAAAGCTACGCCCGCGTCCGCGTTCCGGCGCAGGCGTCAAACCCGTGTCCACATGCTTGGCCGAACGCCACGTCTGCACACCCAGATAAACCAAATAGAGCCCGCCGGCGACTTTCAGAAAGCCAAACGCTTCACTATATTGAGTGGCGAACACGCTCAAGCCCAAAGCCGCCAGCACCAGATAAACCAAATCGCCCGCGATCACCCCACCGATGAACACCAACGTGGGGCGAAAGCCTTGCGCTAAAGCGCGCGCGACGATGGCGAACACACCGGGGCCCGGCGTGATGGCCAACACAAAAATAGCGACAACCAAGGCGAGCGTGCTTTCGATACTCATCGTGATCTCCATCTAGAGCTCTTATTTTTTAGCTTCTCTTTGGGCTTTTTTGTCTAAATAAAGCCTGTGATGTTCAGAGCCTTCGCGGAGCATTTTCGCGCCGCACGCGGGACAACGCTCATCTTGGCATCGTACGCCATTACGATGCGCAATTTGATGATCACATTTGGGGCACACACAGTGTCCGCCTTCCCCCATGTCGTGGCGACGGTGTTCAGCCATGTACTCACACCTTTCTCAACCGTTTTCAGGTTACGACTTCACCCTAAAGCGTATCACGCGGAGATGGTTTTTCCAGGTCCTTTTACGCGATGTTGATCGCTTCGACCAAGGCGCGCACTTCTTGGCGCGCGGCGATGTGCGACATGCTGAGAGCGCTTTCGCCCTTGACCTCGGCCACGTCCATCAACGTCAGGCCTTGGTGGAACAGTTCGCGAAAGATCACGCGTTCGGAAAAGCCGGGTACAGTGCGAAAGTTGACCCGTTTGGCCAATTCGGTGACCAAGCGTTCAATCTCGCGCTTGTTTTTGCTGTCGGTGTGACCCATGCGGTTACGCATAACGATCCAGTCGGCGGTTTTTTGTCCGCGCTTAGCGCGGACCATGCGCTGCTGCCACACCAGTTCGGCGTAGTGGCTGGGGCTTTTGATGGTCATGGTCGCGGGATCGATTTTCCCCAACACATCCAAATCGATGAAACTATCGTTCATCGGCGTGATCAGGGTATCGGCGAACGAATGGGCCAGACGCGACATGGCGGTGTCCGAACCGGGCGTGTCGACGATCACCACGTCGGCGCTGTCGCTGGCGTCTTCAAACACGCCCGCGAGCAAGGCCTCGATTCCCTCTTCATCGCCTCCGCCGTCTTCGGGACGCAGGGTCAACAGTTCCGGCATCGGTAAATTGAGGCCGACCTTGTCGATATGATGCTGGCGATTTTCGAAATAGCGGCTGATGGTGCCCTGGCGCGCGTCCAGATCAATGACCGTGACGCGCTTGCCCAAACGCAACAAGCTGACGGCCAAGTGCATAACGGTGGTGGACTTTCCACTGCCGCCCTTTTCGTTCCCGATAACGATCACATGTGTCTTCATGCGGCGCACTTTAGGGCCGGATCATGCGCTTGAAAAGAGCTTAAAAATGCGCCCATGCCCGCGTGATACCACTTCCGCGCAAAAAAGAACACTTGACCCCACACACTGAATTACCGTAATTTCTGTAAAGACAGAAATTACGGAAACAGTTATGAAGCTCACACCGACCACTGAAAAATTCATTCTGCACTGGGGCGAAATGGGATCGCGATGGGGGGTCAATCGCACCGTGGCGCAAATTCACGCGCTGCTTTATCTGTCCCCCACCCCTCTGAATGCAGAGACCATCAGTGAGACGCTTGGCGTTGCACGATCCAACGTCAGCACCAGCCTTAAAGAATTGCAGTCGTGGGACCTTGTCAAAACCGTTCCTATCATGGGCGATCGTCGTGATTATTTTGAAACACACAAAGACGTGTGGGACATCTTTTTCGCCATCGCCGAACAACGCAAACGCCGCGAATTCGACCCCACCTTATCCGTCCTGCGCGAATGCGTGATTGATGGAGATGCCGATCAGGGGCTTGACGCCGAAACGCGCAAACGCATTCAAAACACACTGGAATTTCTTGAACAGCTGATGAAGTGGTACGACCAGATCAAGACTATTTCCCCGAAAACCTTGTCCAAAGTGATGAAGCTGGGCGCAAAAATTCAGACCCTCATCGGCAAATAATTTTTTGCCCATCAGTTTCCGTTATTACAGAAACTACAGATAAATGGAGAGTAGGCATGGACGCCAATCTGATCGCTTTCACCGTTGAGATACTCGCCACCTTCGCCATGAGCGCATTGATTCTGATTCTCTTGCAGCCGGTTTTAAGGGAATTGCTCAAAGATTTATGCCGGGGCGCAACCCGGGCGGATTTTTGGGTCACGTTCACCCGCCTGATGATCTTCATTGCACCCATGATCGTCGTCGTGTTGTTTACCAAGAACACGGGCCATCAGCTCATCGAACCCGTAGCAGCCGTGCGCGCATCGCTGCTGCATGCGCTTGTGGGTCAGTTCGTCGGCCTCGCGCTGATTGGTGCGGTGATCCTGCACTTCAGCTTGGATGACGCCAAAAAGCAGCACCAACCCGAGCCGCATGGAGTGTCCTCATGAACATCTTGCTGACCGGCGCCAGCGGTTTTATCGGCTCTCACCTACTGCGTAGGCTGCATGGCGAGGGGCACAGGATCGTCGCATGCGTCCGCAACCCCAAAAGCGCAAAACGGAATTTTGCAGCGGCCGACTATATAGCTTGCGATTTCGCCTGCGATACGAATGAGCGTGATTGGTTTCCTCGACTTGAAGGGATCGATGCCGTCATCAACACTGTCGGCATCATCCGTGAAACCCGCCGTCAACGTTTTACAGCGCTGCATCACGTCGCCCCTGCGGCCCTGTTTCGGGCGGCAGAGCTTTGCGGTGTGCGCAAGGTCGTGCAAATATCCGCATTGGGCGCGGATGAGTTCGCCGAAAGTGCCTACCACCTTTCCAAGCGCGCGGCGGACAATGTGCTGTCAACGCTTGATCTCGCGTGGACCATATTGCGCCCCTCCATTGTCTATGGCACCGGGGCCAAAAGTACGGCGTTTTTTCGCGCGCTTGCCGATTTGCCGATCACCCCCCTTGTTGGGCAAGGTGAACAGCCGGTGCAACCCATTCACATCGACGACCTGACGGACGTTATCATGCAATGCCTGAACGGTGAGACGCTCAATGGCCGCCGTCTCGACCTCGTCGGTCCCGCCCCCGTCACGATGCGCGAGCTTCTGCAAAAGCAGCGGTCCTGGCTGGGCGGTGGCGCGTTGCGCGCTTTGTCTGTGCCTTACGGTCTGTCGGTGAGGGCGGCGCAACTGGGCGGTTTCTTTGGGTCCGCACCGATAGATGCACAAACCGTTCAGATGCTACAGCGCGGCAATACCGGCGATGTTGAAACGTTGCGCACAGCGTGCGGTTTCATGCCCAGATCTTTAGATGATGCTTTACAAGCGACACCATCCACAGAGGCGGACCGATGGCATGCGCGGCTGTACTTTCTGGCACCGGCGTTGCGCCTTTCCATCGCGGCACTGTGGATCTTCACCGCCATTGTGTCGGCCTTTTTGTATCCCGCAGACCTAAGTTATGCGCTGCTGGCCCAGGTCGGCATAAAAGGCAGCGGAGCACCCTATGTTCTCTACGGCGCGGCGGCTCTCGATTTTTTGATGGGGCTGGCGCTGGTGGTGAGGTTTCACATCGGCACCGTAGCCATGCTGCAGGTGCTCATCATCGCCAGTTACAGCCTGATCATCAGCGTGGCGTTGCCTGAATTTTGGCTCCATCCCTATGGGCCGGTGAGCAAAAACCTACCGTTGATCGTCGCCACGTTGATCATGTTGCAATTGGAGCGACGCTGATGGAATACCCTCTTCTCAAAAGCGCGCACATACTCAGCTTGGTGCTGCTTTTCGGCACCGGGCTAGGCAGTGCGTTCTATAAGTACTATAGCGACCGCAGCGGCAATCTCGCTGCCATCGCCGTCACCAATCGGCTTGTGGTGTTTGCCGACTGGCTGTTCACCACGCCCACCGTGATCATTCAGCCCGTTACAGGGTTCTTGCTGTTGCAGAGCCTCGGCATGTCCTGGCAGGAGCCTTGGGTGATCGTGAGCTTGATCCTCTACGCCATCGCCGGGGGCTGTTGGGTACCGGTGGTATGGTTGCAAATCCGCATGCGCGACATCAGCGCGACGTCCCTAGATCGCGGCGAAGCCTTGCCGGAGTGCTATCATCGCGACAAACGAATTTGGTTTTGGCTGGGTGTTCCGGCCTTCATCTGTATGGTGTTGATCGTCTTCATCATGATCTTTAAGCCGGAGTTTTGGTGATGGAAACGCTAACCTCATCCTTATCGCTTTTCGCTCAAGCCCTTGGCCCCGATTGGCCCAAACTGCACCCTACGGTTCGCCGTCACTACGATCTTCACCCCGGTGATGAGCTGGTGTTGCTTGGAGACATGTCAGAGGTCTATCACAGCCACTGGGTCAAACCGTTCATCCTGTTTGGTCGTGTGTTCGGCGCGTTGGTTCCGTACCGCGGCGTAAACGTGCCGGTCGAGGTGCGGAACTTTTGCGAAGCACACAGCAACCATGTGCAGTTTCGCCGCCTGTTCGCATTTGCGGGTCGAAAACCCTATCCGTTCAATTCCCGCATGGAACATAGGGGCGGCGACGAAATCGTCGATTTTGTGCGTTTTGGCCTGGGTATTCGCATGAGGCTGTCGGTCGATGGTGACGCGCTCGTCTACAAGACCGCCGGATACCTTTGGCGCACGCCACTGTTCAGCATCACCTTGCCGGACTGGCTGTTCTTCGGCAGTGGACACATCGTCGAGCGTGGCGTGGACAGCGAACACGTCGAAATGGACTTTGTACTCACCCACCCCCTTTTCGGCACCACGTTCCGCTACGCCGGACGGTTTAGGATCAATCCTTGAAAAGTGCGCCTTCGGGGTGGAAAGCGTGGAACACGAAGGCGAAGGTGACGTGGTGAATCTCATCTTTGATATCTGTACCGATTCGCCGCTGTACCGTGACGTTGCCAACGTCCCGACCTTTTGAAATGGAGCGCGTGTCGAGCGCCGAGTTTTGCCCCGCTGTCCAGCGCAACACCAAATCACCGGCCTCAACACGGCCGTGCTTTTTGAGCAGCGGTAAGGACCATGCTTGGCCGTCGATGACCACCACACGCATCATTGGCTCGACATCATCGGGCAGTTCGCCTGCGTATAAAAACGGGCGCACTGAGGTGTCGTAACCCACATACGGATTTGCGCCATAAGGGCGGCTGAAGGTGCTTTTGGCTGTCAGCACCAACGCATCGGGCAGACGCGCCTTGGCAAGCGCGAACGCTTCCATGCGCGAGGGCAGCATCTTGAGCGTCTTGCCCGTCAATTCACCAATGATGGCGTCGCCGGAAAACTGTTGCCACCAGCTTTGCGATTGGCGGTCGTACATCACCAGATCTGAGCGGCGCAGCTTGCCAGTGGTTCCGAACGTCAGCGCTTGACCGTCCAAGCGCGCATCGAACACGATCCCGGCGTTGCACAGCGGACAATAGGTCACCGCCACGGGCACGCCGCCGACGCTGTCATTGACGATCTCGTGCCACGTCAGAATGCGCAACGGATAGATTTTGCTGTGCCCATTGTTGGTTACCGTGATCACCGGTTCGGTTGCGGGGATGCCGTTTTCGTCCGCCACCGGTTTGAACTGGGGATCATCGATGGCGGGGATGCCGTCTTTGGGCGGGCCGCCGGATTGAATTTCATCGAACGAAACCGAGGTCCGCGAAAAGTCCGTGCTTGGCCATTCCTCTCGCCACGCGCGCGGTGCTTCAGCCGCAAAAGAGTTGCTCGCCATGACCAGCGCCGCCACACCAACAGCTGCGCACAAGACAAAGCGTCTGGGGTATCGAACGTTGAGCATGCTTTTTACATGGGGGCTGAGCAGGCGCACAGCAAGGTTCTATGAGCCTGTACACAATCAAGACGTACCATCGACGCCGAGAATCGGATAAAAGGGTAAGAGGAAAAGGGACACCACTGTTGAACATGAAGCTGAAAGCACCATTGGCGGCGGCACTTGTGGCTTGCGCACTGTTGACGCCTATCCTGGCCCAAGCGCAAAGCCCGCTTGCGCCCGGTGTGGCCATGGATTTTCGAGAATCGATGCGCCTACTGGTGCAAGCGATCAGCGCCTATGGCCGCAGCCTCAATCCCAATTTCGTCATCGTTGCGGAAAACGGCCTCGACCTGGTCACCAAACCCGACCCGCAAGACGACACCTTATTGTTCCCGGCACGTACCTACATCCGCTCCATCGACGCGGTGCTGCAACCCAATTTACTCAAGTCCTTGCAAAGCGGCGATCCCAAAGAGGACCCCGCCATCACGGACGCGCGCAATCAGTTGGCCGCCAACGCACAAACCGCGAAAAGCTTGGGCGTAGATATCCTCAACCTCGAATTCGCCACCCAAGCCAAAGACATTGACGGTTTGTACGCCGCCAGCGCCAAGCAAGGCTTCACTCCGTTTGTCGCCGCCAGCCCGGTTCTGGGCCGCATTCCGGCTTATCCAAGATCCGCCTACAAGGCTAATCCGACCTCGCTGAGCGATTCGACCCAGGCCAAAAACTTTCTGTACATCGCACATTCTCAAGGGTTCGGCATCACCCGCGATTTTGTTCAAGCGATGAGCAACACCAACCATGACATCGTCATCACCAACGTGTTCCATGGCCGTGTGCCGTTGAGCAAATTGGATGTGGAGCGCCTGAAATACAAAAAGCTCGGCGCGCGCCGCTTGGTGTTGGCGGAAATCGACATCTCGTCTGCGGCCACCTATCAATACTTTTGGCAACCGGGTTGGGGTAAGGGGGCGCCCGAATTCATCAACATGGCGTTTCGCGAAGACCCCGACCGTTACCGCACCTTATATTGGGATCCGGCATGGCAAAGCGTGCTGATCGGTGGAACAGCGTCGTATCTGTACGGCATCCTCGACCTCGGCTTTGACGGCGTGGTGCTCAAAGGCGTAGATGGGTGGCGCTATTTCGAAAGCGGCGGCGAAGAGCAGTAACGCCCTTTTCTCCTCCCCCTCCAATCGGTTCAAAGCCCCAATTCGGCACGTTTCGCTTTGGTCAGTTTTGCTAAAATGATGGCGTGGGCATCGGCGATGTAGCCACGAATATCGGCATCACTCATCGCGTCAGCGGCCTCCACCTGCACCCACTTGGCGCGCGCCAGATAAGGCGCAGGAACGATGCCCTCTTGACGACGCAAGATGTCATAGCTGAGATCGCTGCATTTAAAGCTGATTTTGCTGTGCTCGCCCTCGCCCCAGATTGAGCAAATAGCGAAAATTTTACCGCCGACTTTCCACACAGAAGAATCACCCCACTGCACCACACGGGTTACAGACTTAAGGGACGCGCAGTAAGCGTCGAATTCTTCGCGGGTCATAACGCAGGCCTACAGTCGGTGACCTTAGTGTGTAACCGTCACCACATTTTCGATCACGAAGCCGTCTTCGGGCGGAAAACGTTTCGCGATTTTCGAACGCGCCTCGTCTTCCGTTGCAGCGACGACATCCTGGGTGTGCACATCGGCCCAGTGATCTTCGAAAAAGGAGTGGCTCTGGTTTTCTTTGACCAAAGCGCGCACGGCCTTGTTATAGAACTTCACCAAGTAAACTTGGCTCAAACTGGGATTTAGCATCCCCTGTCCCCTTTTTCACGCTTCAATCGCACTGGACCTCACATCACTCGCGACATCACCGTCAGTTGCCCATTTCACCGTACATTCCGCTCACACCGGAAATGTACGCACCATTAGTGTGGTCACAAATCGTTAACAAAGCTTTTCAACAAGTCAAAGTGTTTCATTAACTTGTTCCAAATTAAGTATTCAGAGTGTTGCTTTAAGGAAACACATGCCGAGTTCACTGTGCCCCCCCCCCCACCGTTCACACCGCGTCGTTCACACCGGGCTTTCTCACGCGTCATGAGACAAGAATGTGTTTTGACGAAAGGATTGCGCCGTGCTCGATGTCGAACAATTTCGCACCAAGGCCGTTCAGCCGGTGCTTCAACTTCTCGCTGGGTGGAACGCGGACATGAACTCGCAATCCGCCGAAAACCTGCTGGTCGGTACCGCCGTACAAGAAAGCAGCCTAACTTACTTGCAGCAACTCGGCGGCGGCCCGGCGCTGGGGGTAATGCAGGTCGAACCCGACACCAATGACGATGTGTGGACCAACTACCTCGACTACCGCAAAGAGTTGTCGGCACTGGTTCAACAGCTCTCTGCGGGGGTGGATCACAACGCGGACCAATTGCCGTGGAACATGGGCTACAGCGTCGCCATCGCGCGTTTGATCTTTTGGCGCGCACCCGCCACCATGCCGTCAGACCCCAATGATCTCGAAGCCTTGGGCCAGTACTGGAAAGACTATTACAACACCGCTGGCGGCGCAGGCACGGCGCAGGAATGGGTGGCTAATTACATAAAATACGTCGAGCCGACGCAAGTCACTGCATCGCCTTAAACATGTTTCAATGCGACCAAATCTATCTATAGTCGAAAACTAAGTCTTCCCTATCGATAGAGGTTCTCATGCGTTTTCACGTCACCGCCCCATCGCTTGCAAAAACCGTTTTGGTCACCCTCGTTTCCGTAACCGTCCTAAGCGCCTGCCAGACCAATTCCAGGGCTGGCAAAGGGAACTTGAACTTGAGCGATAGCACCAAGCGTGGCTTGCAGGCCTACATGGACCAAACCTTCCCCACCATCTTTGCCGCATCGATCAATGGTCGGGGCTATTCCTACTATTTTTGCGAAACAGGTGGCTGCCGCGATACGGTTTCGACCTACCAAAAAGTCCTCGACAACTGTGAAGAACGCAGCAAGTCGACGTGTCGCTTGCTGGCCACCAGCCGCAACATCGTATGGAAAAAAGACAATGGCGAAGCCTATACGTTGGAAGAGTTGTATGGCCCAGCGCAACCACGCATGAATATGGATATCGCAACCCTGGGCGCATTGGCTTTGTGTAAAACAGCCTACAATCCCAAACAACGCGATTGGTACCTTGATAAAGCGGCTGCACCACACATCTCCGAAATTCAGAGTCGCGGAATGACCAAAGAATTTTGCGCCAAGATGCTCTCAGGCAGTAACTAAGCCACAGTCTGTAGCACTGCTACGGGCTGCAGGCCGGTCAGGTGCGGCAATCGACCTTGCTGACCAAGCCCGTGCGGCGTAGTTTTTGACCGTAGGCGACGTAGTTCTGCTTGGTCAGGCGTTGGTTGGAGCGGTATTCGGGCTTGGAAAAGCTTAGCAACGGCTTCAGGCTGGGCACGATCGAGGTATTCACCCGCCCGCGCCGATCATTGCCCGCCGACACCACGCCCACCACTTCGCCTTGAGCATTGAGCATTGGTCCGCCGCTGTTGCCGCCGAGTGCAATTTTCTTGCCCGGCAGCATCTCGTAAACGGCCCATTCGTCGCTGATTTCCTTGATCCGTTTCCGCCCGTTTTGACGGATCATGCGCGAACGTCCCAAATGCACCGCGAAGCCTGCGCTGGCCTTGCCTTTGGGATAGCCGAAGAAAAAGCCCCGATCGTTCGCCTGTGCCAAGGTCGCGGCCAGCACCAGCCCCGGTTCGCCTTGGGCGCTATCCATAATCGCCACGTCCTTGTCTTTCAACGCCCGCCAGCCATCGACCCGCACTCGGCTGAACGAACCGCCTGAGGTTTCTTGTAAGAGATCGAGGCGCTTACAGCCGTCGGTGACATGGGTCGCTGTGGCCCAATGACCGTCCTTGGACAGGGCAAAGGCGCTTCCGGTGTAGCGGCTGTTGGCTTTGGGTGGTGACGGCTCGATGATGCTGTCGCTCAAACTTTCCCCAATCGCTTGCTGCGGCACGTCCAAGGCTGCCTGTACGATCAACGGATTGCGCACCGAATCGCCCTCCCCACCGACCAGAATGCGTTCGCCCAAGCGCCCAAACAGAGCGACGAACAACACCAGCAGCATGATCTTGTCGATCTTACGCATGAAACCAGCCTTACCCGGAAATCGCCGCAGATAGGAACATCGCCAGCGCGATGTTGAAACTGAACAGCACCCACGCCGCACCCATTTCGCCATTTTCGATGCGCGTCGACAAATCGCGCAACAAAACATGCGCGGCGACGAACGCCAACAGCTGCAGCACCACGACGATCAGCCCCCACAGCAAGATATCCAATTCATTGACGCTGGCCGCCAAGGAAAACGCCAGCGGCATCGCCATGCCGATCACCACGCCGGACAACGATAGCCCAGCGGCGGCGTTATTTTCGCGCACCAGTTTAAATTCGTGATGCGGGGTGAGCCTCACGTAAACAAACACGCCAAAAACAAACAAGCCGATGGTCAGGCCTAAGTGGACGAGCAGAACGGGAAAACCGATCTGTATGGTCTGCCAGATATGTTCCATATTTTTCCTATTGTTTTGCTTGGATTGCAGCGCCAAATCTAAATATCATGAGTATGCAGTTTCTCGACGAAAAGTAACGTCCCATGCAAAGCAAAACCTACCGCATTGGCGAGAAAATCTTCACCGAAGGCGAGGCCGGCGAGCAAGCTTACCTGATCAAATCCGGCGAGGTGAAGATCACCAAGATCGCTAAGGATGAAACCCCGCGCACCATCGCCACCGTAAAAGCGGGCCACATCATAGGCGAAATGGCGCTGATCGACGATCAGCCGCGCGCCGCGTCGGCGGTCGTTTTAGAACCTACGGAGGTTTTGGTGATTTCCAAGGAAGAGTTTCAAAAGCGCCTTGGAAATTCGGATCAAGTCATCAACCTGCTGATGCAATCGTTCACCAATCGTCTGCGTCAACAAGCGCAGCAGATCATTGAGTTGATGGTCTAACGCCAAACGGCCATCAAAAAAACCCCGGCTCCATGCTTGGAACCGAGGTTTTTGAATTGGTGGGCTCTGTGAGATTCGAACTCACGACCGTCCGATTAAAAGTCGGATGCTCTACCAGCTGAGCTAAGAGCCCTAAAGGCGCGGTATCTAGGTGCGATACCTTAGGTGCGGGGCGGAACTTAAGGTGCCCAGACGTCCGGGTCAAGCCCCTGTCGCACCAAAAAGAAACTAATTTTGCATAAACAGCTATGCGCCCTTATTGCGCGTCAAAACGACCCTGCAAACGCGCCGCCACGCCATCGGATACAAAGTGGCGCACATCACCACCCAGACGGCCAATTTCCTTGACGAAACGGCTGGAAATGAACTGGTTTTTGTCCGACGCCATCAAAAACACGGTTTCCAGTTCGGGACTCAAACGCGAGTTCATGCCCGCCATCTGAAACTCATACTCAAAGTCCGATACCGCGCGCAGACCGCGCACGATCACGCTGGCGCCGACGTCGGCGACAAATTCGACCAACAAATTGTCAAACGGACGAACCTCGACGGTGACGCCGGGGTGCAGCTTGGCCGTGGCCAACTCAGTCTCAACCATTTCGACGCGCTCTTTCAGCGTGAACAAAGGCTCCTTGCCCGCGTTGACGGCGACCGCGATGATCAAATGATCGACCACCCGGGTGGCGCGGCAGATGATGTCCATATGCCCGTTGGTGGGCGGATCAAATGTGCCGGGATAAACGCCGCTTCGTTGTTGTGAAGAAGACATGTCGGGGAGGCTCCGTTAATCGCTTTGTTCGCCGTCGTCGGGCTCATCTGTTGCGGGCTCGTCTACGGCGCTCTCATCGTTAGCAGAGGCTTGCGGCGTTTCAGATACGCTTTGCTCACCTTCCGCACCCTCTTCACCATCGAATTCATCGTCTTCGACTTCGGTCAAGCGCGTGACCGACACGACATGTTCGTCCTTGGCGGTTTTGAACAGCGTGACGCCTTGGGTGTTGCGTCCAGCGATGCGGATATCCACCACGGTAGTGCGAATCAATTGTCCGCCATCGGACACCATCACCAATTGGTCTTCGGTTTCGACCGGGAACGAGGCGACGACGCTGCCGTTGCGCTTGTTGGTTTCGATGTTGGTGATGCCCTGGCCGCCACGTCCGGCAATGCGATACTCATAAGCGGAAGTGCGTTTGCCGAACCCGTTTTCGGTGATGGTGAGGATGAAATCTTCCATCGCTTCCATCTGGGCGAAGCGTTCTTCGGACAGGCCCAACTGGGTGGGATCGGTGATCAGATCGTCACCGCCCTCGCCCTCGGCGCCTTCAGCGCGACGGCGCGCGGACTGAATCTTGAGATACGCGTCGCGTTCTTCAGTCAAGAAATCGATGTGACGCAAGATCGACATGGTGACGACCTCGTCACCCTTGACCAAACGCATGCCGCGTACGCCGGTGGAGGCGCGGCTGGCGAACACACGCACGCCTTTTTCGTTGCCCGCGTCGTCTTTTTTAGACACAGGGAAGCGAATGCACTTGCCGTTTTTCGCCGCCAACAGAACATCATCGGCTTCGGTACACACCTGCACGCCAACCAGGCGATCACCCTCGTCCAGCTTCATGGCGATTTTGCCGTTGGTCATGACGTTGGTGAAGTCCGACAGCGAGTTGCGTCGCACGCCGCCCGATGCGGTGGAGAACATCACGAACATTTCGTTCCACGTGCTCTCGTCTTCGGGCAACGGCATCATGGTCGAAATGGTTTCGCCCTTGTCCAGCGGTAAAATGTTGACCATCGCCTGACCGCGCGCGGTGGGACCGCCCAGCGGCAGCTTGTAGACCTTCATCTTGTATACGATACCGGTGGAGGAGAAGAACAGCACCGGGGTGTGGGTGTTGACCACAAACACCTGGCTGACGAAATCCTCGTCGCGCATCGACATGCCGGAACGGCCTTTGCCGCCACGGCGCTGGGCGCGATAGGTCGACAGCGGAACGCGCTTGATGTAGCCGGTGTTGGTCACCGTCACGACCATCTCTTCGCGCTGGATCAAATCTTCGATGTCGTGTTCGAATTCGGCTTCTTCCAGCGACGTGCGCCGGGGGTTGGCGAACTTTTCGCGCATCTCTTCCAACTCTTCACGCAAAATACCGTAGAGCTTTTCGCGTGAGCCCAAGACTTCCAAAAGCTCTTTGATTTCATCGCCCAAGGCGCGCAGATCGTCGGCGATTTTGTCGCGTTCCAAACCGGTCAAACGGTGTAGGCGCAATTCCAAGATGCCGCGAGCTTGAATTTCAGACAGTTTGTAGTTGCCGTTCGCATCGACCAAGCGACCGGGCTCATCGATCAATTCGATCAACGGCACCACATCACCCGCAGGCCATTCGCGCTCCATCAACTGTTCGCGCGCCACTTGCGGATTGGGCGCTTTGCGGATCAGGGCGATGACTTCATCGATGTTGGCGACCGCGATGGCCAAACCGACCAACAGATGGGCCTTGTCGCGCGCTTTGCCGAGCAAGAAAATGGTGCGTCGACGGATGACCTCCTCGCGAAACGCGACAAACGCTTGAAGGATTTCCTTCAAGTTCATCTGCTGCGGGCGGCCCTGGTTCAGCGCCAGCATGTTGACGCCGAACGAAGTCTGCAGCGGGGTGTGCTTAAACAATTGGTTCAGCACCACCTCAGCCATGGCGTCACGTTTGATTTCGACCACCACACGCACGCCGTGACGATCAGATTCGTCGCGGATGTCCGATATGCCCTCGATTCGCTTGTCGCGCACGCATTCGGCCATGGTCGCAACCATGCGCGCCTTGTTCACCTGATAGGGGACCTCAGTGATGATGATCGCTTCACGGCCCTTGGCGCGCTCCTCAATTTCGGTGCGCCCGCGCATGATCACGGAACCGCGCCCGGTGTGGAACGCCGAATGAATGCCCTGCTTGCCCATGATCAGGCCGCCGGTCGGGAAATCAGGCCCTTTGACGAACTGCATCAAGCCTTCGATGGTGATGTAGGGGTCTTCGATCACCGCCATGCAGCCATCGAGGACTTCGCCCAGATTGTGCGGCGGGATATTGGTCGCCATGCCCACCGCGATGCCGCCAGCGCCGTTGACCAACAAGTTCGGGAAACGCGCCGGAAGAACAGTGGGTTCGCGCTGGCTATCGTCGTAGTTGGGCCGGAAATCTACGGTGTCTTTGTCGATGTCGTCGATCAGCGCATGCGCAGATTTCGCCATGCGCGCTTCGGTGTAACGCATCGCAGCCGCACGGTCGCCATCCATCGAGCCAAAGTTGCCTTGACCGTCGATCAGCGGCAAGCGCAAGGAAAAGTCCTGCGCCATACGCACCATGGAATCGTAAATCGCGCTGTCGCCGTGGGGGTGATATTTACCCATGACATCACCGACGATACGCGCCGATTTTTTATAGGGCTTGGTGGCGTCGTATCCGCCTTCGTTCATCGCATGCACGATACGCCTGTGAACCGGTTTCAAACCGTCGCGCACGTCGGGCAGAGCACGGCTCACAATCACGCTCATCGCGTAATCGAGGTAGGAGCTTTTCATCTCCTCTTCGATGGCGATGGTTTCGAATTCTTCTTCCCGAGAAGGCGGTGGCGTAGGCGATTCGGACGTCAAAGAATTATCCCTGTAAAATCAATGCATTAACACAACTTAAAAGCGGCCTTTTCAGACCGCCTTCTGAGGCATGAAATTTAGCATTTCAGGGGGGGGAAGACAACCTCATGACGGCTTTGTAACGGCCATTAATTCCCCCTGCGCTGAAGCAGATAAACGCCCCCCCAAACGGCACAAAAAAAGCCGACAGGATGGACCTGTCGGCTTTTTTTCGAGAAGACCTTCAAAAAGAAGGCCCCCTCCCCCGTAAATCGTTGTTCTAGCCCTAGAACGGAATTTCGTCGTCCAAATCAGAGCCCGGTGCGGGACCGCCGCTACCGCCACCGCCGAAGCTATCGCCGCCACCGCCCTGAGCGCCGCTGGAACCGCTGTCAAAGCTGCCGCCACCGCCGCCGCTTTGACCCCCGCCGTAGCCACCACCGCCACCACCACTGCCGCCTTCGCGACCATCGAGCATGGTCAGCGTGCAGTTAAAGCCCTGCAACACCACTTCGGTGGAATACTTGTCCTGGCCGCTCTGATCGGTCCATTTGCGGGTTTGCAGCTGGCCTTCGAGGTAAACCTTGGAGCCTTTGCGCAAATATTGCTCAGAAATATTGGCGAGGCCTTCGGAGAAGATCACCACCCGGTGCCATTCGGTCCGCTCTTTACGTTCGCCGGTGTTGCGATCTTTCCAGCTTTCGGACGTGGCGATGGATAGGTTCGCGATTTTTTTGCCGTCCTGGGTGTGGCGAATTTCTGGGTCTCGCCCCAGGTTGCCGACCAAAATCACCTTATTCACACTGCCTGCCATGGGGCCCCCGCTAAGTTCAGAAATCGCTTGGAATCGTTGCAGCGGACTTTACACGCAAAGCCCGCCCCCTCGCCAGTATTTTAACCAGTCGCGTAGCGAGGTCCCCGACCCATGGCCCTACGCGGGGCTAGGACTTTCCATGACGCTGACAATGCGCCCCAACAGCGACTGTGGGGAGATGGGTTTGCCAAGAAAGCCGTTCACGCCAGCGTCGAGGGCCTGTTCTTGCAAACTGGTTTCGGTGTATCCGGTCACCATGATGATGGGCACCGCGCTGTTTTGGCAATCGAGCTTGCGGATTTGACGCACGCACTCAACACCGTCCATGCCCTCCATCTTCCAATCGAGAATCACCAAATCGATATGTTTCGAAGAGTCCGGGGCGTCAAGAATTTCGAGCGCTTCGATACCGTCACGAGCTTCTTCAAGCTTGCTCATACCAAGCGCTTGAAGAATCGAACGGACCAGTGTGCGAAAATGTACGTTATCCTCAACAATCAAGATGTTGAGCTGTGTGACGTCGACGGAACTCATTTATTCCCCTCAGGACCAGCGCCAGCGCCCCCGCGCATAACGATGAAAGATAGCATATCGACTTCCGGGCGGACCTGAAAGGAGAATTCGAGACCTTAAAGCAGCCCCAACGCCTCCAAATCCTCGGCCAATTCGGCTGGAATATCGCCCCCCGCGTCACCATCGATATCCTTGGGCGCCTTGGCCGGATCAAGATAGCGCCAGCCTTGAAAGGCGCGGTGGGGACGGTTTTGCGTCGCCACCAGTTCGGGATGTAAAACAAGTGCGCAGCGTTTCACCCCTTCTTCGTCGGTGTAGTTGTCTAACGCCACCAATTTCTGGCGGGCGCGCACAGCCCCCTTAATCACCCAATAGATCGAACCGCCATCGAGCAGCTCCGCCTCGCGCTTAGGTCTCATACGGGTGAAATGGCGTGGATTTTCTGAGAGACCTTGGGCTTTGAATTCAGCCATGCGGTTTTTCTGCAACTGCGCCAAATGCTCAAAATCTTCAACGCCGACCGCCAACTTGATCAAGTGGACACTCACAACGGGGCATCCGGATCGATGACCTTGGCCTCATGGTTGCGCCGATCCGCACCACGAAACAGAGACTTTAGATGGCGCCGACGATCCGGTCCAAAAAAGTCATCGGAACGCACAAACGGCCTGGGTTGCGCCACCAGCGCATGCAAGCGCAAATCGAGAATTTTCGCCGACAACGGCTTGGCCACATAATCGTTCGCCCCGGCGTCGCGTGTGGCGATGATTTCACCCAAATTGGCGTTCCCGGACATCACGATGATCGGCGTAAAGGGATCGATGCCTTCATACCCGCCGCGAATTTTCTGCGTCAGCTCCAACGCGCCAATAGGGTTCATGGCGGCATCTGCAACCACCACATCACAAGGCAATTCACGTAAAGACGCCAGCACCTCTTCGCCGTTGCGCGCTTCCAAAACTTCAGCGATGCCAATTCCGCGCAACAAAATATCTCGGAGGATTTCACGCAATTGAGAATACGGGTCCGCGACCAGCACACGCATCTCGGAGATGCGGTTTTCTTCAATGCTCATGGGTGGCATGGAACGCGTCTCCTATCCCTTTCCTCGGGCACTGGCCTCGGGTACTGGTGTATTTTTATATCTTTAAGAGTTCAGCATCCGCCCCTCGAAATCAAGAGCGGAAAATCACCAAGGAATCTCGGCACCATCATAGGCATAGAAATGCCCACTTGCACTCATATCGACGGCGTCAATCACGTGGCGCATACCGGCGACGCTTTGCTCCACCCCTATCAATCCGCTCGGCCCACCCATATCGGTGCGCACCCAACCGGGGTGCAACAGCACAGAGATCACGCCTTGCGGTCCAAGATCGTTGGCGAGGCTTTTCATCACCGCGTTCACTGCCGCTTTGGACGAACGGTAGATATAGCCGCCGCCCGATGTGTTGTCGGTCATCGATCCCATTTTTGAGCTCAGCGTCGCGATGCATTTTCGATCACTGGCCGCGACATGCGCCGCGAAACACTGCGCCACACACAGCGGCGCCAAGGCATTGGTGCGCAGAACCTGTTCCCAAGCGTCGAAATCGATCTCATTCAGGGCGCTGCTTTTGGGTCCATAAACGCCAGCATTGTTGATCAGCACATCAATGGCTGCGCCCTTCAACCGGTCCGCCAACGCGCGCACCGCCTTGAAATTGGTGACGTTAAGCGGATAAACCGTCACCCCATCGATGGCGTTGAGCTCGGTCGCATCTTCGGGTTTGCGACATGTGGCAATCAGCGACCAGCCATCGCGTACATACTGACGGGCGAACTCCAGCCCCAAGCCTCGATTTGCGCCGGTGATCATCACAGTGGGCATTTACGCACCTCTTTTTCTATCGTTTGAGATCAAAACCTACATCAACAACCAAGCCCCAAGGCCCAAGAACACCATAAAGCCGACCACATCCGTGACGGTGGTGAGAAACACGCTCGACGCCACCGCCGGATCGATACCGTGGCGATCCAAGGCGATGGGAATGATCGCCCCAAACAAGCCCGCGACGATCATATTGACGATCATCGCCAGTCCGATCACCAATCCAATACCCGGGGTGTCAAACCAGCCCCACGCCACCAATCCCATCAACACCGCGAAGATCACGCCGTTGATGCAGCCGACCAAGATTTCCTTGCCGATTTGGCGCATGGCGTTGGTTGAGGTCAGTTCCTTGGTGGCCAGCGCGCGCACCGCAACGGTCAGCGTCTGGGTGCCCGCGTTGCCGCCCATCGAGGCCACGATCGGCATCAACACCGCCAACGCCACCACTTGTTCGATTGAGGCCTGAAAAAAGCCGATCACCACCGACGCCATGATGGCGGTGAGCAAATTGATAAACAGCCACGAAAAGCGTTGCTTGGTGGTGTCCAGGGTTGCCGAATATAAATCGTCCTCGCGCACGCCACCCAGGGCCAAGATATCGTCCTCGGCCTCTTCATCGATGACGTCGACGACGTCGTCAATGGTGATGATGCCGACCAAGCGGCCTTCGTCGCCGACCACCGGGGCCGACACCAGATCGCGTTGGCGAAACAGAAAAGCGACTTCTTCTTGGTCCATGTCGACCGGGATCAACTTCATGCGTTCGTGCATGATTTCGGTCACCGGCACAGGACGTTTGTTTTGCAACAGGGTGCTCAACGGGATGGTGCCGACTGGCCTGTGACGCGGGTCCACCACCACGATGTCGTAAAAAACGTTGGGCGTTTCCCATTCGTCTTGTTCCGCGACCTCGCGCATGAAGTCGATGGTTTCGCCGACGTTCCAAAACTGCGGCACGGTCATCACCGCGCGCTGCATCAAACGACCGGCGGAATATTCCGTATAGGACAACCCGGCTTCGATCAGGGTGCGGTCTGCGGCCGGGATCGCGTCGAGCACATGAAGCTGTTCATGCGCGTCCAACTCATCAATGATTTCCACCGCGTCATCGGTATCGAGGTCGGCGAGCACCTCGGCCATCGCATCCAAACCAACGATGTCGACGACTTCGTCGCGAACGGTTTCATCCAGTTCGGTGTAGAAATCAGAATCGAGGACGTCGTGCGCAGCCTCCATAAGCGAGCGGCGCAAATCGGTGCTGAGGCGTTCGGCCAGATCGGCGGCGTCGGCGAAATGCAAGGGTGCGACCAGTTCACGCACGCGCTGCACATCATTGTCTTCCAGCGCCTCGATGATCTCATCAACATCGGCGACATGCAGACCGTCGTAGGTTTCGCTGGGGTCGCCCAGCGATGCGGCAGCACCTGCGCCACCGAGCTCCGCGTCGCCATTCAGCGGGGACTGCTTGTGTTCTTCCGAGCCGTGGTTTTTTTGATCTTGATCGCTCATCGCGACCTCCGACAGCTACTTGGTGTGCCTTGGGCCCCGCAAGGCTGGGGGTACAGAAAGTGTTGTCAACGTGTGAACGCTTTGCACCAACGCCGATTCGCACCCAACCTAGACAATTCAGCCCCTTGCCGCAACAACGGGCCCCAACAAAAAAACCCACCCCGGCTGCCCAGGGTGGGTTTTAGAATTTTGGTGCGGTCGAGAAGACTCGAACTTCCACGGGATTATCTCCCACAGCGACCTCAACGCTGCGCGTCTACCAATTCCGCCACGACCGCATAGTCATTATTTGGTAGCGACAACGCCGTCTATCGAAGACGTTGCCTGAGGGGGGAATAGCAAATACTGTCAGCCCAATCAAGCAAA
>Ga0209345_10001132_pt1 | contig 32687 bp, 26 predicted proteins | sample Cruoilmetagenom7_FD_187294 | JGI IMG/M metagenome (GOLD analysis project Ga0209345, IMG submission 187294) | Oil polluted marine microbial communities from Coal Oil Point, Santa Barbara, California, USA - Sample 7 (SPAdes) (version 2) | ecosystem: Environmental > Aquatic > Marine > Oil seeps ...
TCACAAAAAACGATAACCATAGGCCTTCTTACAGATAAATCTTCTCAAGAATCTCAACCCTTATTGGCACAACTACAGAACGAGATTAAAGCAGTGGTTGGTCAAGACGCAACTGTTGTTTATAAAGATATACTCGAAAATAATCACAATGCAGAGAAGGCAAAATCTAATTATCAAACACTTTTAACAAATGATACGGATATTATTTTAGCCTTTGGGGCCACAAATACCATAATGCTCTATCAAGAAAAAGAATATCCAAAACCAACCATAGTATTTGGTTCTGTTAATACCGATTTTATGGATTTACCAGAAAATAAAAAAACATCTGGCATTAACAATATCACTTACTTAATTGCACCAACATCATATAAAGAGGATTTGGAAGCGTTTAAATCCATTTATAATTTTAAAAAAGTTGGGATAATAGTTGACGATTATCTTCCAACTGCTTTGCCTATTAAAGATTTATTTGATTCTTATTTTTCAAAAACGGAAAGCGATTATAAGCTTATTCCGATTTCAAACGAAACCGATATAAGCAATTCGTTAAATGATATTGATGCTGTTTATCTTGCTGGCGGATTTTACAAAAGTAATGAAGAACTCAAAAATTTAATTAATACCATTAATGCTAAAAAGTTACCATCATTTTCAGCATTTGAAAAACGAACCGTTGAACAAGGTATTTTGGCTACCAATCAACCAAAAACAAATATTGACCAGTTTTTTAGACGTATCGCTTTAAATGTAGAAGCCATTATTGGAGAAACCAATGCCTCAGAATTACCGTTATTTATTAATTATAAAAACAGATTAACCATTAATTATTCTACCGCAACACAAATAGGCTTTCCGCTACGTTATAGTATGTTGGGCATAGCGGACTTAATTGGTGGAGAAGTTAAAACATCATCTGAAATTTCATTATCAATCTTAGATATAATGAATGATGTTGTGGGCAAAAACTTGTCATTACAATCAGAAAAGAAAAATATAGATTTAAGTAATCAAGATATTAAAGCGGCCAAAAGCAACTATTTACCAGATGTAACGGCGAATGTTGATGGTGTTTATATTGATCCAAAAGTAGCGGAAATTTCTGGTGGGCAAAATCCAGAATTTTCAACATCCGGAAATGTAGTTTTAAAACAATTAATTTATTCTGAAAATGCGTCGGCGAACGTTGATATACAAAATAATCTGCAAAAGGCACAGCAAGAAGTTTATAATTCAGCGGAATTGGATGCACTTTTAAATGCCTCTGTAGCTTATTTTAATACCCTTATCTTAAAAACAAATACTAATATTCAAAATCAAAATTTACAAGTAACCAAAAGAAATCTAGAATTAGCAGAACAAAATTTTGAGGCTGGTGCTACTGGTAAATCAGATGTATTACGATTCCGCAGTCAACTTGCACAGAATACTCAAAGTTTGATTGAAGCTGGAAATCAATTAAGGCAGTCCTTTAATGTTATTAATCAATTAATGAATACTAGCATTTCAAAGAAAATTGATATTGAAGATGCCGAACTTTCCGAAGGTGTATTTAAAAATTACAAGTACGAAGATTTATTAAGCCTTTTTGATAATCCAAAATTGCAGCCAGTATTAATAGATTTTTTAGTTGATGAAGCAAAAAATAATGCACCAGAATTAAAGAATTTAGGTTTTAACCTTAATGCTATTCAACGTAACTATAAACTAAATAATACTGGACGTTTTATCCCAACTGTAGCTTTGCAAGGACAATATAGTTTAGCGATTTCAGAATCTGGGAAAGGCTCTACATTGCCAATGGGTTCGCCTAATATTCCAGATGGAACTTATAATGTAGGGTTAAATATATCATTGCCAATTTTTCAGCAAAATCAACGAAATATAAATAGGCAAACGGCAAAAATTCAAGAAGACCAATTGTCAATTCAAAAAGAGAATACAGAATTAAATATTGAAAAAAACGTAAATGATATAATTCTTGACATCGTAAACCAAATTGCAAATATTGAAATTTCTAAAGTTGCCGAAGATACTGCTAAAGAAAGTTTAGAATTAACACAAAATGCTTATAAAAATGGAGCAGTTCCTGTGATACAGCTTATTGATGCTCAAACAAATTATTTACAAGCACAATTGGCAAGTACAACCGCAAATTATAATTATTTAATTGCGTCTATGCAATTAGAACGTGCCATTGGGTACTTTTTCTTAATGCATTCAGACACAGATAACCAAGCTTTTATTCAAAGAGCAAATCAATTTATACTAAATAAAAACTAACTACAATGAAGTTAAAAAAATATAAAATACTTTCATTAGTTGCACTTGTAATTTTAAGTGCTTGCAAAGAGAAAGTAGAAGAAAAAGAAGTTGTTTTACGTCCTGTAAAATACGAAATCGTAGGAACTTCAAATGGACAAAGTGTTAGAACTTTTAATGGTACAGTAAAAGCAGGCGATGAAATTGAATTGAGTTTTAGAGCCAATGGAATTATTACAGAACTCAACGCTAAAGTAGGACAGCAGGTTAAAAAAGGAGATTTGATTGCCAAGTTAGATAACGTACAAGCAAATCTAGCCTACGAACAAGCAAAATCTGCTGTAAAAGCAGCACAATCTGCGATGAATACTTCCAAATCGAATTTAGATAGGGTAAAATCTTTATATGAAAAAGGTAGCAATTCATTAAGTGATTATGAAAATGCTAAAAATTCATATCAATCCGCTTTAGACCAATTTGAATCAGCAAAAAGAAATAGAAGCATTCAAAGTTCACAAATTGGTTATGGGATTATTAAAGCACCCAAAAATGGAATTATTGCATCTAAAAGTGCAAGTTTAAATGAAAATGCAAGTGCAGGAAAAACTATCGCAGTTTTAAACGCAGGAAAAGGTATCAATGTTGTGGTTGGTTTACCAGAAAATGTTATTAATAAAGTGAAGTTGAATATGGAAACGACACTAAATTTTTCAGCAATTGAAGGAGAAAATTTTAAAGGAACTATTATTGAGATTGCACCAATATTAGATGTTAATTCTTCAACCTATCCTATTAAAATAGACATCATAAAACCTACAAATGCTATAAAATCAGGAATGGCTGCTAACATCACTTTTAATTTTAATGATGCAATAAAAACTGCAGACAATACATTGGTAGTCCCTATAAAGGCTGTTGGTGAAGATGGTAATGGGAAATTTGTATTTCTTATTATTTCTGAAGATGGTAAAACTGGTCAAGTAAAAAAGCAAGTTATTGAAATAGGAGAATTGACTTCATCAGGATTTAAAATTTTGGGTGGATTAAAATCTGGAGATAAAATAGCAACAGCTGGTTTGCAAAGTTTATTAGATGGTCAAAAAGTAAAATTACAATAACAGTATAAAATTATAACTATTATGAATTTTGCTAAATTTTCAATAGAAAAAAATAGAGTTGTTTTAAGTATTCTTGGTGTTGTCCTTATCATGGGAATGATATTTTATGGATCGCTTTCAAGAGATAGTATGCCACCTTATACTATTCGTGTTGCTACAGTTGTATCCTCTTTTCCTGGTGCAGGACCAGAACGTGTTGAGGAATTGGTAACAGATAAGATTGAAAAACTCGCACAAGAACTACCAGAATTAAAAAAAGTAAACAGTACGTCTCGTACAGGACTTTCGGTTGTAAACGTTGAATTAAAAATGGATGTTAAGCCCGAAGAGTTACAACCTGTTTGGGATAGATTACGACGTAAATTAAGTTCACTACAAGGATTGCCAAGTAATGTGCATCCACAATTAAAAGATGATGGAATTGGTGAAGTTTTTGGGATAGTAGCTGGAATTACAAGTGATGGATTTTCGTATAAAGAAGTAAAAGAATATGCAGATGATTTACGTGATGAACTTATTAGATTAGATGATGCCGCTAAAGTTGAAATCAATGGGGCACAAGAAGAACGTGTATTTGTAAAGTTTGACAATGCAAAATTGAAAACCTACGGACTAACTTCTAACACTTTGAAGAATTTGATTCAAAGTACCAATATCTTAAATTCAGGAGGAGAAATAAATATAGAAGAGGAGCGTATTATTTTAGAACCTACTGGAAATTTTAATTCACTTGATGACATCAAAGGAATGCTTATTCCTGTTGGTGAAAATGGAGAAGTTGTTGCTTTAGAAGATATGACGATTATTGAGAAAGGTTATATTTATCCACCAGAACAAATTGTAAGAATTAGCGGAAAAGAAGCCATTTCATTACACGTATCTTTAAAAAAAGGTAGAAACGTCATTAAATTAGGAGAAGAAATGGATGTGGTTTTGGCTTCATTTAATGAAAAACTTCCTCTTGGACTTTCAGCATCTAGATTAGCTTCAATTGACCAATACATCAGTACCAAGATAAGTGGTTTTATGAGCAATCTTTTACAAGCCATAGCCATTGTGTTGGCAGTAATGCTCATCTTTTTAGGATTTAGAACAGGTCTTGTAATTGCAAGTTTAATTCCGATAGTTACCATTACTACACTAATGGTTATGGGACTTATCGATATTGGATTAAATCAAATCTCATTAGCTGCATTAATTATGGCATTGGGAATGATGGTTGATAATGCTATTGTGGTTGCTGAAACCATAATGGTAAAAATGGAAAACGGCATTCCAGTGAAAAAAGCAGCAATAGAAGCTAGTTCAGAACTATTTATGCCTTTACTAATTTCAACTTTAACAACTTCGGCAGCATTTTTAGCTTTCTTTATGGCAGAGTCTGTAATGGGAGATATTATGGGTCCAATTTTCGTTGTGATTACAATTGCTTTATTATCATCCTGGTTAATTTCTTTAAGTATCATTACTTTATTCTGTGTGTTTTTCTTAAAAGTAGAGAAAAAAGAAGATAAGAAACTAGGGTTTTTAGATAGAGCGATTCTTGCAATGAAAGAAAAATATAAAGACCTTATTCTTTGGGCATTGTCGTGGAAAAAAACAGTATTATTTGGTATTGTAGCCTTATTCTTTTTATCCATTTTCGGATTCAAATATTTGGATGTTTTATTCTTTCCTGATAGTGATAGAAATATGATAACTATTGATGTGAACTTACCACAAGGCACTAAAATTGAAAGCACTACTACAACCGTTTTGGCTATTGAAAATTTCATTCAAGAAAACTTAAAAACTAATACTGAAAGAACCAACGGAATTTTAGATTGGTCTGCATATATCGGTAAAGGGCCTTCTGCTTACGACTTGGGTTACAATGCTGATGAAGCAAATTCAAATTATGCACATATTTTATTAAACACTACAAACTTTTTAGTGAATAATGAAATGATTAATCAATTAGATGCATTTTGTTTTAACGCGTTTCCAAATGCGGATATTAAAGTCGGATTGTTAGGAGCTGGTGGTGGAGGAACACCAATTGAGATAAAAGTGTCTGGAGATAATCCAGATAAATTAGCCATTATTTCAGAGTCTGTAAAGGCAAAGTTATTTAGCATTTCAGGAACAAAAAACATTAAAGATGATTGGGGCCCAAAAGGGAAAAAGTTTGTTATTGACATTAATAAAAATAATGCACAAGCCGCTGGAATTACAAATCAAGACATAGCAACATCATTACAAACGGTTTTAGATGGTTTTAGAGCTGGTGAATTTCGTGAAGGAGATAAATCAATTCCCATTGTAATGTTGAGCGAGGCAAGTAAAGAACAATCATTAGCATCATTAGAATCACTAAATATTTACGGTCAAAATTCTGGTAAAAGTGTTCCTTTATTGCAAGTAGCCAAAATTATTCCACAGTGGCAATATGCTAAAATAAAACGACTGAATTTAACCAGAACGATTAATATTCAAAGTGAATTAACAGAAGACGGAAATGCTAATAGCATTGGACTAATATTAACACCTTGGTTAGAAAATCAAAAAGAAAATTGGGGTGAAGGCTATACGTATTCGTTAGGTGGTGATGCAGAAAGTAGTGCTGAAAATATGGGAGCAGTTGCAAAGTATTTGCCCTTGTCAGCATTTATAATTGTAATGCTTTTAATCATTCAATTTAATTCCTTTAGAAAAATGACTATGATTGTTCTAACCATTCCGTTAGGCGTGATTGGTATGGTATTAGGGCTATTGCTATTTGGTGTTCCCTTTGGTTTTATGGCATTTTTAGGTGTTATTTCTTTAGCAGGAATTGTCATCAACAATGCCATTGTATTAGTAGATAGAATTGAAGTTGAAGAAAATGAATTAAATCGAACACCACAAGATGCTATTATTTCTGCTTGCTTACAACGATTTAGACCTATTATATTAGCAACTTTTACAACAGTTTTAGGCTTAATACCGTTATATCTTGGAGGAGGAGCAATGTGGGAACCAATGGCAGTAACTATTATGATTGGTTTACTATTTGGAACGGTAATTACACTATTGTTTATCCCATCGTTTTATAGTGTTTTATATAAAGTAAATTATAAAAATTACACCTTTAATGAGAAGCTTTTAGATTAAATATGCTCAAAAAATTATATCCATATCGTTTTGAGATTTTTCTTTTTAGTCAGATAGCTATTTTATTTGGGTCACTAATAGTGCCTTCAATTTTGTTTGAAAGTGTTTTGTCGCCAATCTTATTTTTGGTCAATTTAATAGCTGGTATTATTCTAATTTCTGAAAAGAAAAAACTAATGTGGTTTTTAGTGATTTTGTTACTGATTTCTACATTTATTTTTGGTTCTTACTTGTTTGAAAACAGAAACGAAAGACTTTTGAATTTCGTTAAAATGGCATCCTATTTTTTGTTTTATGTAATTGTTGCATTCGAAATTATTAAGCAAGTATGGAAAGCTAAAGTTGTTAATCGAAATGTAATTTTTGGACTAATCAGCGGTTATATAACATTAGGGTTAATAGGCTTTTTTATCTGCATAAGCATTGAAATGGCATATCCTATTTCGTTTAGTGGATTGTTAAGTGATATAAGCTTAACCGAAAACCTAATGTATTACAGTTATATAACACTATTAACTATAGGATATGGAGATATTCTTCCAGTGACACCTTTAGCACAAAAAGCAGCAATTTTAATTGGTCTTATAGGACAAATGTATTTAGTGGTATTAACTGCTATTGTAGTAGGGAAGTATATTAATCAAAGTAATTAGTGAATATGATGTTAAAAATAACTTCATAAATTACTGAATATAATAAAAAAATAAGATAATTATATTTCAGTATAGCCAACGCTAAAAGCCATACACATTTGCAATTCGCTACAGCCACAGCAAAAGCCAAAATTGCAAAAGAGTATGGCTTACCAACGCTATCAGCAGAATGGAAAATAAAGTACGAAAACACAACAATGGCTATAATTAATACGGGTTTTGGTGTTTAATCCAAAGTTAAGTGATTTTTAACTAAGTCCGCCAAATCTTTTGATTTGGCTTTAAAAATGAAAAAAGTAAAACAAAATAAAAAGTTTTGGCTAAGTGCTTAATCGGAAATAAATTACTTTTAATTCCCGTACTAATCATAGCCGAGACGTTGTACTTCATTATGACCCGTCCTGAAATAGGTTGACTAAAAATTAAACCATTAATCATAGCCAAAACCATTACCATACATTTAAGAAAACATTTTGCATACAATGAACATCAAAAAATCAACTTTAACTTTTCTTACATACTTATCAATATTTTCACTTCTATTTGTATTTATTTCTTGTCAAACTCCCGTAAACAAATCGAATAAAAGCAAAAGTCAATCTATCGGTCCCAAAAATGGAGCGTTATTAATTGGTGGTGGCGGGAAAAATGATGGGATGACTGATGAAATGTGGAAAGTATTTTTTGATTTGGCAGGTGGACAAACCGCCAAACTTGTTGTTATCCCAACCGCTTTTGATGAAAATTCAATTAATTATGACCCAGAATTTAAAATTTTAGAAAGAACATTTAAATCCATTGGTTTTAAAGACATCCAATTTATACACACAAGAGACACATTAATTGCTAATAGTAATGATTTTATAAAGCCATTAAAGACCGCAACCGCAGTTTGGTTAACAGGAGGCAGACAATGGCGAATGGCTGATACTTATCTGAATACCAAAACGCACAAGGAATTAATAAAAGTTTTGAACCGTAATGGTATAATTGGAGGTACTTCGGCAGGAGCTTCAATTCAAGGCTCTTATTTGGCGAGAGGTGGAAGAGATTTAAATGGAAATTACAGCATTATTAGCAACCCCGAAATTGGATTTGGGTTTGTTACAAATACTGCTTTTGACCAACATCATCTTTATAGGAATAGACAATATGATATGTTTGAGTTACTAAAAATCAGGCCAGAATTATTAGGTGTAGGTATTGATGAACATACAGCAATTTTAGTCCAAGGAAATGAATTTGAAGTAATCGGAGATAAATATGTAGCAATCTATGATAAAACATTTTGGTCACCTTATTTCAATGAAATTGATACTCTTGAAACTGGAAAAAACAAATTCTATGTTTTAAAAAATGGAGATAAATACAATCTAAAAGAAAGGCGTGTTCAACGCAATAAGTTTTTAGAACCAAAACCCATTACATCTGACGAACAAAAGGAATATATTGAAAATTATCTGTTTGAAAAAAGCAAGGTCTTTTGGAATAATATTGTAATTGAAAATGACACTTTGAAATTTCAAACTGTACGCAGGAATATTATTCGTGACCCAATTCCTATTTACAAATACGAGAAAGATTTATTTTTTGACACGGACGCTGAATTATGGTTTCATTTTCAAAGAGATAGTTTAGGTAAAATAATTGGATTTGAAAAAAGAACACATCAATTTATAGGTGGTCGAAACCAGAGATTTAATAGGGTTTTAGAATAAATAAAGTATGGAAAATTAGTTTTTAAAACACGCTACGAAATTAAACACAAGACCATTGAGCAAGTTATGAAAGAACTCTCCCCAAACAATAATCTATTAAAATTAGCCTTACCTATAATACTTACTTTGCTTGGTCTATTTTTAAGTATTGCTTTACTAAAAGGCAATTTGTTAAGGTTGATTACTGGAGTAATTATAACAGGAGGGCTTGGATATCTTATTATTAAAAGGATCTATGATAAAACTGAAAATATTTTTTATGATAATGATTTTCTATATCTTAAAAATAGTAAGGAAACTAGAAATATTGAACTAAAAAAGATAAAGCGAGTAAAGTTAACCTCATCAGATCTAAAGATTTTAGGGTTTCAATTTTATGAATATAGAATTGAATTTAAAAGCAGAATGAAATTAAACGACTCTGTTACTTTTTGGACGAGTAGTATCAATTCTAAAATATGGAATTTTGAAGAACACCTAAACTATTATTCCCCGATAACAAAAATTGAACATTCTTCTAGCTCTTTTAATAACTAGCCCACAAGGGTTATATTAACTACAACTTACGTTTCACAGAGCCAAAACCATCTTCAATTCCATCTCTAACACTATCAACTTTTTTTGTTACGTTTTTAGTTGCTTCCTTAAGATCTCTAGAAAAATCTTTTGTAATATCTAAGTCAACACCTTGCTTTTCGGCGCTTTTAGTGATTTCACTTTTAATATCGTTAGTAGCATTTTTTATTTGCTTCATACCTTTACCAAGCCCTCTAGCAATTTCTGGAACTTTATCAGCACCAAAAACCAATAGCACAATAAAGAGAATAAAGAATATCTCTGCGCCACTGATAAACATAGGAATTGAAAGTGAAATCATTTTGCAAATATAAGGAAGATAAAAAAAGCCTTGCTTATATAGCAAGGCTTTTTTTATATAGTATGGACTTTTATTATCCTTTTACTTTGTCTTTAAATTTATTGAACTCGCCCATTTTTTTAAGTTTAGGCCAAGAATTATTAGAAGTATCTATATCTGCTGTTTCTTCATCTGGATCTACCACAATACTTTTAATTTCTTTTTCAGAGGCTAGAAATTTTCCAACTGAAATATCATTCTTTCCCCAAATTTGAGCAGGATATTTAACTCTTTCAGAAGTACCATCAGCATAAGTAATATCAGCTATAATTGGCATTGGAATACCACCTGGCTTCTCAAAAGTTATTTCATAAAAGTAATTTGGCTTTTTCATTTTTGATCTTTCATCTGGAGAAAAATTATCCATGATAAATTCTTGTAATGGCACCACATCATTTATTGACGTTGTCTTCATATCTTCTTCAAAATCTTCACTTCCTTCTTCAACAAGATATACTAAAGGAGGTAAATCACTTTCTTTCATCCCTCTAGATTCCATCATATCACGAATCTCTTTGTTCATTTTTGAAGTCACATAGAATTTCTTTACTTCCTTCACTCCTATATCTACATAATGAGTTGAATAAAACCAACCTCTCCAGAAAAAATCTAAATCTACTGCAGAAGCATCTTCCATGGTTCTAAAAAAGTCTTCAGGCGTTGGGTGTTTAAACATCCAACGTCTTGCATATGTTTTAAAAGAATAATCGAACAAATCGCGTCCCATAATTGTTTCTCTTAAAATATTTAATCCTGTTGCTGGCTTAGAGTATGCATTGGCTCCAAAATTATAAGTATTTAATCCTTTAGTCATAATAGGAGCTAAACGATCCTGACTTCCAGACATATAATCTACGATGTTTTTAGCAGGTCCTCTTCTAGATGGGTACTTTGTGTTTGGCGCAATTGCTTCTGGATATATTTCACCAAAATCTTGTTCAGCAACATATTGCACAAAGGTATTTAAACCTTCATCCATCCATGTCCATTGGCGCTCATCACTATTCACAATCATTGGGAAGTAGTTATGTCCTACTTCGTGAATAATCACTCCAAACATTCCATATTTAGTTCTTTCACTGTAAGTACCATCTTCATCTGGTCTACCATAATTCCAACAAATCATTGGATATTCCATCCCTTGACTTTTTGCATGAACTGAGATTGCTTTAGAATATGGATAATCGAATGTCATTCTAGAATAAGAAATTAAGGTACTTGCAACTAATTTTGTAGACCAATCTTCCCATAAAGGGTTTCCTTCTGGTGGATACATAGAAACAGCCATCACATCTTTATTACCAATTTTCACAGCCATCATATCCCAAATAAATCTTCTTGAAGAAGCAAAAGCATAATCTCTTACATTTTTAGCTTTAAATTTCCATGTTTTTTTTGCTGTTGAAAATCCCTTTGATGCAGCTTCAGCCTCATCTTGTGAAACTATCATTACTGGCTCCTTGTATGATTTTTTAGCATTTTCATAACGATTTATCATCGTTTTACTAAATACCTCTTTTCTGTTCTGAAGTTCTCCAGTAGCATCTAATATATGATCTGCAGGAACTGTAATAGTTACTTCATAATCTCCAAATGGCAAAGCAAACTCATCTCTTCCCCAAAACTGACTATTTTGCCAACCTTCTACATCACTATACACTGCCATTCTTGGAAAAAACTGTGCAATTACATATGCTCTATTTCCATCTTTAAACTCTTCATATCCACTTCTACCTCCATCGTTAACGTGATCATTTATATTATACCACCATTTAATAGAGAAAGTAAATTGCTCACCTGACTTTAAATCTTTTGGCATTTCAACACGCATCATAGTACGATTTATAGTGTAAGGTAAACTATATCCTTTTTCGTGCTTTACTTCTTGAATATTAAATCCACCGTCAAATCCTTCACCCATATGATCATTCACAAAACTACTCACTCTATCTGCTGGAAATGCACCACTTCCTTGGATTAAAGGTGATTTTGAATCTCTTGAACGAACATTTTGATCTAACTGCACCCATAAATATTCTAAATCATCTGGAGAGTTATTAGTATATGTTATGGTTTCGAAACCAGTTAAGGTTTTATTTTTATCATCTAATTCAAGCTCCATCACATAATCAGCTTGTTGCTGATAATAATTTGGACCAGGAGTTCCACTTGCAGAACGATACATATTTGGAGAAGCAAACTCTTCATAAAGTTGCTTAAACTTATTGTCATTTAAATGACCTGTTTCTTTTACTTCTTTTTCTGCTTCAGCATCTTTTTCTTCTTGTGCAAACGACATGTTTACCGATAAGAAAATACAAGCTAGGGCAATGTATTTAATTAATTTCATAGTTTATTTTTTTTTGATTAGCGAATATTAGCTGCTAAAAATAGCTTTAATTATGGGTTTTAAGAATTCTTTAATTTAAGTTTAACACTGCTTTAGGATTATCTCCATCTAGCATTAGACTTTTCCGTATTTTTTTATTTTTAAAATGAATGATGTTTTGCTGTTCATCGAACATGTCCATCAATACTTTATTTTCGATTTCAAAGGTTTTTAATTCTAAAACATTTTTAACTTCCATGTAAATTTTTACTACATCATTTTCATATTCTTTACCAATATATTCAATAGTTACAGGCTCATTATTCACATTAATTTTTAATTTTTTCGACAAATATTTCTGAATATATTCCGCATCTGAAGCTGTTTCTTTTTTTGAATCTAAATGAATCTCTGGATTGTAACGTTCTCTTAATGTTTTTTCTAAATCTTCAGTGAATATTTTAGCGATAATCTGAAGGGATTGTTCTTCCTTTATATATTCGACTTTAGTAATACTAACATAAAATTTATGTACTGTTGACATAGACATCAACGGAAACATTAGTATTAGTAGAGCAATTTTAAAATATTTCATTTATTTTTAAATAAGAGAGTGATTATAAGACGGATTGTTACAGTAAGGGTTACAAATATTATTCCTTTTTTTCAGACAACCTAATTATATATGATTCGCTCTTTTCTGAAAAAATATCTAATACTGCTGTGAATTTTTGATTTTTAAAATCTTTTTCCAAAGTAGAAGTCTCCATACAAAATAGTAAAAAGTCATATAATCGATCGTTAGGAATTTGATAGGCTTCTTCAAAAAAAGAAAACCCATATAAATTTATTATTTGAGCTACCGTATAATTTTCAGATTCCCACTTTCTTTGTAACCTTAATTTTTTATAGTAACCACTTAAATGTTTATAAAAAGCTTCAAGGTCAACGACCGTCAACAACCCTAATCCAGGAACCATTGGTACTATTTTTTCTTCAGGTTTACCTTTAAAACCGGGTATTCCAACATCATCAAAATTTATAGGTTCTTCCGTTTTTATGTTTTTTATATCTGTAGAGAGATTTCCTGTCAAGTTAGGTCCTATCACTACTTCGTCCAATTCATTTATTAATTCTTCCAACGTAAGTACCACATATTTTTCATTGTATATTTCTGCAGAAATAATTACACTTTTTGTTTTATAATTTATGGATGAAAAAATTAAAGTGTCTTGCTTTCTAACATTGATGTTAAATCCTCCATGTTGATCTGTAACCGCATTATATCTTGACGTTTTATTTAATACATGGATACCCTCAATATCTTTAGTATTTAATATTCTTCCGTGTATTTTCTTACTCTGACCATACCCTTTTATAGATAACAACAAAAAGGTAAGAAAAGTCAAAATAGTTAGTTTGATTGACATTCGTCAAAACTAGTTTTTGTTTTCTTATAAAAATCATAATGAAAATGTGAAATAGTGTTAAAATTTAGACATAAAAAAACCTCGCTTCAACATAAATTAAAGCGAGGTAATTAAATCATTATAAGATTATTGATTACTTTCTTTCACACAAATTGTTTCAAGAAAATTTTCTATATCTCCTGGTGTGCTTATTATTTTCATGAAAGTACCCATCGTTAAATTTGGCCAATGAAGTGCTAATCTATATTTACCATGTAGCATAGTAGCTTTATTACCTTGTAAGATGATTTCATAAGGCATAGCTGCTATATTTTCTTCCCCGATTTTCGGTAAAAAATGAGATTCTCCTTCTTCTTTATCCATTAATCCAATTCCAAATACAGCAACATCATGTCCTTTAAAAACAAGTTTATAAACCTGTTTTGCATTCCCTTTTCTTGCCTTCAAATTATTTTCAATAATGGATAAACCTTCCTCAAATGACCCATACTCATTTAAAGTAACTGGGTCAGAAAAATAAGGCATCATTATCTTATAATGATATTTCTTTAGTTTATCTGCTTTAACAGTTCCTCCAAATGGAGTAAACTCACTTCCGAAGTTAGACATTACAGTTTTAATATCGGAGCTAAATTTTTCATATAGCGTTTTATTACTATGATAATTATCTCCTATATAAGCTCTTAAAATATATTCTGGATTTGAATATGAAATAATTGTTTTACCATTTTCTCTTACTAAACCTACTTTATAAACAGCTGCTAATGCTCCTCTATCTTTAACTTTTAATACTGAATATTTTAAATCTGATCTTGTAAAAACAATAACCTTTAACGTACTTTTATTAGAAGGATTATAAGCTCCTAAAACAGTAAATGAGTTGCTTTTTAACACATCAATAATATTTGTAGATACCTGCTGAATTGTCTCGTTAGTCTCTCCAACTTTAAGGTATGGTGCTAACTCTTGACTTTTTGCATGAACACCTATAAACAACACTAAAATACTGAATACTAGTTTTTTCATGATTATATAATTTTATATTTAATGGTAAAATTAGCCTCAAGCATATGTTTTGCCTATGATTTTTATCATGTTTATTATTAATCATTTATCATGATAATCATAAAATTTTAAATAAAATTATTGAAGTGGTTTTATTAAGGTTTCTTACATTTAGACTTTAATTCATTGTTATGAAAAACATTATTATTGCTAGTACCTCAACAGTTCATGGAGGCACGTATTTATCATATCTCTCAGAACAGTTAAAAAAATTATTTTCTGAAACAGATGAGATTCTTTTTATTCCTTATGCTAGACCAGGTGGTATTACACATGATGAGTATACTAAAATTGCTTCAGATGCATTTTCGAAAATCAACATTAAAGTGAATGGTATTCATACTTTCAAAAACCCTATTGAAGCATTAAAAAGCGCAAAAGGTATTTTTGTGGGTGGCGGAAATACTTTTGTATTAGTTTCACAATTATATAAAAATGATCTAATGCAACAACTACGAGAAGTTATATTTAATGGCACTCCTTATTTAGGTACTAGTGCTGGAAGTAATATATGTGGAATCACTATGGGAACTACTAATGATATGCCAATTATTCATCCACCTTCTTTTAAAACATTAGGTGTAATTCCATTTAATCTTAATCCTCATTATTTAGATCCCGATCCAAAAAGTAAGCATATGGGTGAAACTCGCGAAACCAGAATTTCTGAATATCATACGCAAAATAATATTCCTGTAATTGGAATTAGAGAAGGAAGTTGGATTCGTGTGAAAGGAGATTCAATAGTACTAAAAGGTGATTTATCTGCTCGAGTTTTTGAGCAAGAAAAAAAGCCTATCGAAATTGAAACTGGAAGTTTACTTAATTTCAAATAGGCTTTTCTTATAAAATATAATTATTTAACAACGATCATTTTATTGGTTTTTGATTTTCCATTAATTGAAAGCTTACAGAAATATACACCAGATTTTAAATCTAATTCAGATACATTTATAGGAATTATATACTTACCATAACCTTTTACTTCATTATCTAAAACAGTATATACTTCCTTTCCAGATTCATCATATAAACTTATATGAATGTTAGAATCTTCGTGTAATTTAAATGAAACATAACTAATATCTGAAGCTGGATTTGGATACTGAATAACATCTTCAACTGTTTGTGCTTCAAAATCTTCTGAACTTAAAATCTCAAACGGAGTTACATCGGTCCAAATACTTAAACCTCCATTTTGTAATCGTGTCCAAATAGGACGAACTATATTATCATGAACAGTAATGTTGGTATAGTCTCCAAAAAATACTCCTGAGTTAGGCAAGAAAGGAGATTCACTTATTTTATTATTTACAAATGTTTCACCTCCATCTGTAGAATACGCTAAATAGACATCTGTATTACTATCTGAATGTTCTCTTCTATCATAAAAAACAAAGAATAAATTACCATTGGTTTGATCTATATCCATCCATGTGAAAAATTGCTGTTTTCCCGGCGGATCATCATTTACACGAGCTGGTGCTGTCCAAGTTTCTCCTTGATCTGTTGATTTCGACATCCAAATATCTGTATCATTTGAGCCATTTCTTTGATCGGACCAATTCACATAAATAGTTCCATGGTTAGGTCCACCGCTTAAATCGCATTTTGTAATTGGTAATCCATTAGCTCTATTAATCCCTGGTATGCTATAATCCCAACCTGTTGGCATTGGATCTATAGCAATTTCTTCAGTTAACCAAGTATCTCCTTGATCTAATGATCTATTAAATACAAGTCCGTTAGGTCCTGCCCATGCTACATATATTTCACCATTTGGTCCTAAAGCTGGCACAGCTCCTTCCACAGTATCATCTTCATCTATACAATCACCATCAACAATATTAATTTTTAGTGGATCAGACCATGTTTCCCCTTGATCAAGAGATTTTGAAAATAATATATTAGATTTATCATTTGGGTTTGAACTTCCATAATCATCAAATTGCGTCCACGTCATATAGATATCATTGGTATTTCTATCAATGATAGTCCATTGTTTATCTTGAGCTTTGACACCGTTCAATCCTGTATAACTTCCGTCATTCCAAGTCATCCCATTATCTGTAGATTTTTGACAAACAATACGATCGATCCAATTTCCTGTAGGCGGGTTTGAAAGATGAAAAAAGTAAAAGTTTCCATCAGTATCTACATCAATCACAGGGTCACCCCAAACTCCAAATGAAGAGGTTAATGCAATTCTATCCCAAGATAAGCCTCCATCTGAGCTGTAATAACAGTTATAAATATTAGCACCTGCTACTAAAATATCAGGATTTAAAGGATTCATTTTAATTGAAGGTTCATTTGGAGAAGCAACATCGCTAATCATTACATTTTGTGAAATACTAACGTTCACAAAAAACAAAGCTAATGCACACAATAAGAATTGTTTAATTGATTTCATAACTGTTTAAAATTTTTCTTTAAAGTTAAGAAATAATAGAAAAAGAATCTATATAAATAAAGAGTAATTAAGGTTTTATTATAGTTCTTTTCTAAAATGATATCCTTTAATTACAAAACCTTGATTGTAATAAAATTTATGTGAAGGATCAATTATGCGAAAGGAAATAATCATATCTGTAAAAATAATACTATTTTTAAATCTCAAAAATGTTTTTACATTTTAATGAAACCTATACTAACAACTTCGAGGCTATATTTAAGAGAATTTTCTGAAGAAGATGCAACTTCATTTTATAAACTAAACTTAGATCCCGATGTTATAAAATACACTGGCGACCCTCCATTTTCTAAAGTGAAAGATGCAGAAACTTTTATTGAAAACTATTCAGCATACATTGAATTTGGCTATGGAAGATGGGCTGTTTGTTTAAAAGAAACTAATACATTTATAGGGTTTTGTGGATTAAAATTTCATCCAAAAGAAAATATCACTGAAATCGGATTTAGATTTTTTAAAGAACAATGGAATCAAGGCTTTGCTACTGAAAGTGCAAAGGCAGTAATTGATTACGGTTTTAATGAATTAAATCTTTTAGAAATTTATGCACATGCACATTTCAATAATCTTTCTTCACAACGTGTTATTGAAAAATGTGGCTTACATTTTGTAAAGAATATTACACACGATGACATGCCTGCTAAATTGTATTGCATTCAGAAAAACCAACAACAATGAAAAGAAGAAAATTTATAACAACTTCAATAAAAGGAGGTTTAGCCATAAGTTTAGCTTCACATTTTTCATTTATTTCCTTTCAGGAAAAATATTCGAAAAATCAATTAATTGGTAAAGACGAATCGAGCATAGTTGGAAATTCTTATACCACAAAAATGCACAAAGAAACCTCTGAAGCATTTCAAAAAATGAAAGTTGCAGCGGCTAAAGAAAATATCTCTATCGAGTTAGTTTCAGCATACCGAAGTTTTGATCGACAAAAGCAAATATTTGAAAAGAAATACAAACGCTTTATCGCTCAAGGACTATCTCCTATTGATGCTATTCGTAAAATAATTGAATATTCAACAATACCAGGAACTTCTAGACATCATTGGGGAACTGATATCGATATTATTGACGCCAATGTTCCAAGGCCAAAGAATGTGTTAGAACCTCAACATTTTCATGGTAATGGCCCTTTCTGCAAATTAAAAGATTGGTTAAACATACATGCAGAAACATTTGGTTTTTATGAAGTGTATTCAGATAAGCCAAACCGTAAAGGGTTTAAATACGAACCTTGGCATTTTAGTTATGCTCCTGTTTCAATACCGATGCTTCAGGAATATAAAAAATTAGACATTAAACAAATACTTCAAGAAGAAAAAATACAGGGAAGTATGCATTTCACCGATGAATTTATTCAACAGTATAGAAACGAGAATATTTTAGATATAAATAAAAAATTACTTTAGTATATTTACTAAAAGACACAAATCAACAATCATGAGAAGAGGGAATTGGAAAATAAGAATCATTATTGGGCTAGCAATTGTAGCTTTTGCATTTTGGAAGAAATGTGCCAATACTGAAATAAACCCATACACAGGAAAAGAACAAGTTATTTCAATGACTTCTGAAGAAGAAATTGCAATAGGTTTACAAAGTGCACCACAAATGGCGCAACAGCACGGAGGATTATACCAAGACCAACGTATGCAAGATTATATAGATATGGTCGGCGATAAATTAATCAATAGCAGTATGGCAAAAGATACTCCTTATCAATATGAATTTCATCTTTTAGCCGATCCTAATACTATCAATGCTTTTGCTTTACCTGGAGGTCAAATATTTATAACCTATGCGCTGTATTCTAAATTAGAAAATGAAGATCAATTGGCTGGAGTTTTAGGTCATGAAATAGGACATGTTTTAGGGCGTCATTCTGCTGAAAGAATTGCAAACAGCGAGTTTTGGCAAACAGTTTCTCAAGGTGCTTCAGTTGGAGCTGATGCTGGAGGACTTATTGCTGGAATTGGTCAAAATGTATTGCTAGGTAATGGCCGTGGAGATGAGTTAGAAAGCGATGATTTAGGTGTTCTTTTTATGATGAAAGCTGGATATGATCCTAATGAAATGGTAGGTGTTATGGAAATTCTTAAATCTGCCGCAGGTCCTAATCGAGTACCTGAGTTTCAAAGCACACATCCCGATCCGGATAATAGAATGGAAAAAATTAGAGAATCTATCGAAAAATATAGAAACGCTCAGTAATGCTCTATCTAAATTTAACCTATGTCAATCCCGCTCTTGCGGGATTTTGTTTTTATCTTTGTACTTTATTTAACCCATGAACAAAAAAGTACTTTTATTAATTCTTGATGGCTGGGGAATTACTCAAGACCCATCAGTCTCTGCAATAGCACAAGCAAAAACACCTTTCATAGATTCCTTATATTCCAAATATCCTAATGCCCAAATATTAACACATGGAATGAATGTTGGTCTTCCAGATGGTCAAATGGGAAATAGTGAAGTGGGTCATATGAATTTAGGTGCTGGTAGAATTGTATATCAAGATCTAGTTAAAATAAATTTGGCTGTTGAAAACAATACACTTTCTAAAGAACCTGTGTTACAAGAAGCTTTTAATTTTGCTAAACAAAATAATAAGAAAGTTCATTTTTTAGGATTGGTATCCAATGGTGGTGTTCATTCACACATCAACCATGTTAAAGGATTAGTATGTGCTGCGAATGATGCTGGACTTTCAGATGTATTTGTTCATGCTTTTACAGATGGACGAGATGTAGATCCAAAATCTGGAGCAGGATTTATAAAAGAATTAGAGGATCATTTAAAAGCAACTAGTGGAAAATTAGCTTCTGTTATTGGAAGGTATTTTGCAATGGATCGTGATAAAAGATGGGAACGAGTTAAAAAAGCATATGATTTATTAATCTTCGGAAAAGGAAGTACATCTTCAGATGCTGTACAAAGTATTAAAGATAGTTATGCTGAAGGAATTACAGATGAGTTTCTTGAGCCTATCGTTATGACTGAAAACAATCAACCTGTAGCAACTATTGAAAAAGATGATGTGGTAATCTTTTTTAATTTCAGAACTGATCGAGGACGTCAATTAACTGAAGTCTTAACTCAGCAAAATTTTGAAGAATTTGGTATGAAAACGATACCGCTTCATTTTGTCACTTTAACAAATTATGATGATTCCTATAAAGAAATTCAAGTCGTTTATAAAAAAGACAATCTTGAAAATACCCTAGGTGAAGTTTTAGAAAATAACAATAAGAAACAAATTCGAATTGCAGAGACTGAAAAATATCCTCATGTTACTTTTTTCTTTTCTGGCGGAAGAGAAACTCCTTTTGAAGGTGAAAACAGATTGCTTTGTCCATCACCTAAAGTAGCAACATACGATCTAAAACCACAGATGAGTGCTTTAGAAGTTAGAGATAAAATTCTATCAGAAATCAACAATCAATCTGCCGATTTCATCTGTTTAAATTTTGCAAATACAGATATGGTTGGTCATACGGGAGTGATGGAAGCTGCGATAAAGGCTTGCGAAACTATTGATGCTTGTGTTGAAGAAATTATTGAAGCTACACTTAAAAACAATTACGCAACGATCTTATTAGCAGATCATGGTAATTGTGAAACAATGAGAAATCCTGATGGTTCTCCAAATACTGCACATACCACAAATCCAGTTCCAGTTATATTAATAGACCCAGATTATAAAACAATTAAAAACGGGATTCTAGGAGATGTTGCTCCTACGGTTTTGGATATTTTAGGAATCCAACAACCTGAAGTAATGACTCAAAAATCCTTAATAAAATAACATTATGAAAAATCTATTTATATTATTATCCAGTTTTCTTATCATTAGCTGTAACTGCAATAAAAAGGAAATAGTTTCAAAAGCAAAAAATGAAGTGATTGAAGAAGCTTCATTCAATCAAAAAATGAAGGACACAGTTGACGATGAAGACATGTTGATTGGTATTATCAATAAAAAGGGATTCGATCAAGAGCCATTTTCTACTTGGTACAATCTAGAAGCTTCAGCATATACAACCAATGTTATTGTTACAGATTCTATTAAACCCTTATTAAAGGATATTTCTATACAAGTATTTATGGGTACTTGGTGCGAAGACAGTCAGAGAGAAACTCCAAGGTTATACAAAGTGTTAGAAGCTATCGATTTTGATATGACTAAATTCGAAATCATTGCTGTTTCAAGAGATAAAGACACACCTAATCACTTAGAGAAAGGACAAAACATAGAGTATGTTCCAACTATAATAGTTCTAAAAAATGAAAAAGAAATTGGTCGTATTGTTGAATCCACAATCGACACATTAGAAGAAGATTTTTTAGCAATTTTAAGTGGCGAAGATTACAAACACGCTTACGCTGAGTAATTATTTATTTGGAGCTAATATTCTTTGTAATTTAGCTTCTTATTTCATGAAGAATGACAAATGAATCTTTAATGATTGCGGTAGACTTTGATGGAACCATCGTGGAGGATAATTATCCTAAGATTGGAAAACCAAAACTCTTTGCATTTGAAACATTAAAAAAACTTCAAGAGAAAGGACATAGATTAATTTTATGGACTGTTAGAAGTGGAAGAGCTTTAGATGAAGCCGTTGATTTTTGCAAAAAAAATGGCATTACATTTTATGCAATTAATAGAAGCTATCCTGAAGAAGAATATGATGATAAATACAGCAGAAAAGTAAATGCTGATTTATTTATTGACGATAGAAATGTTGGTGGATTAGTGGAATGGGGAGAAATATATATTAAACTAATTGGAGAGAAAAAACCAATTAAACAACAAACTAAGAAGGCTAAAAAAAGTTGGCTATCTTTTTTAAAAGAATAATATGATTATAGTAAAATCTAGAGAAGAAATTGAGTTAATGCGTGAGAGTGCATTGGTTGTTTCAAAAACATTAGGAATGTTAGCTCCTGAAGTAAAACCAGGCGTTACAACGCTTCAGCTAGACAAACTTGCTGAAGAGTTTATTAGAGATCATGGTGCAATTCCTGGGTTTTTAGGTTTATATGATTTTCCAAATACATTATGCATGAGCCCAAATGCTCAAGTGGTACATGGTATTCCTAATGACACTCCTTTAGAAGAAGGTGATATTATTTCGATTGATTGTGGCGCTGTAAAAAATGAATATTACGGTGATCATGCTTATACTTTTGCAGTAGGTGAAATTGCTCCTGAAGTAGAAAAATTATTACAAGTCACAAAAGAATCTTTATACGTAGGTATTCGAGAATTAAAAGTGGGAAATCGCGTAGGAGATGTTGGAAATGCAATTCAAAAATATTGCGAAAAACATGGATATGGTGTTGTTAGAGAATTAGTGGGTCACGGTTTAGGAAAAACGATGCATGAAGATCCTGAAATGCCAAATTATGGCAGGAGAGGTTACGGTAAAAAATTCATCGAAGGAATGACAGTTGCCATTGAACCTATGATTAATCTTGGCACAAAACGTATCGAACAACTTTCTGATGGCTGGACTATTTTAACACGCGACAGAAAACCAAGTGCTCATTTCGAGCATGATGTTGCTATTGTCAATGGAAAACCAGAATTACTTTCAACATTCGCTTATATATATAAAGCTTTAGGTATTACAAGCGATGAAGAAAACGAGTTTAGAGAAAAAGCGCTGATATTATAATAATGCAAAAGCTTTTTAAATTTTTTCTGAATTTAATTCCACGACCAGTTTTAATAAGAGTAAGCTATTGGGTACGCCCTCTTGTTGCTTTCTTTTTAAAAGGAACAAATTTTACAGATCCAATTGATGGAAAATCATTCAGAAAATTTTTACCCTATGGCTATGCCAATGTGAGAGAAAATGTACTCTCCCCAAGTACTTTATCCTTAGAACGACATCGATTATTTTGGTTATACCTTAAAAATGAAACTTCCTTTTTTTCAGAAAAACATCGAGTATTACATTTTGCTCCTGAACAATCTTTTTACAAGAGATTCAGAAAAATGAAAAATTTAGAATACACAACAACCGATTTAAATTCACCTTTAGCAGATGTAAAAGCGGATATTTGTAATCTCCCTTTTAATGATAATAGTTACGATTTTATTTTCTGCAATCATGTATTAGAACATATTCCAGATGATACAAAAGCAATGCAAGAATTATATCGTGTTTTAGCTCCAAATGGAATTGGAATCTTTCAAATTCCTCAAGATCTTTCAAGAGAATTTACTTTTGAAGATGATTCTATTACCGATCAAAAAGAACGCACCAAAATATTTGGACAATATGATCATGTACGAATCTATGGTCGTGATTATTTTGATAAACTTCGAAACATAGGATTTACAGTTACTGAAGAAGATTACACTGCTACTCTTTCCGAAGAAAAAATAAAGAAATATTGCTTGGCAAAAGGTGAAATTATTCCTGTTTGTAAAAAGCTACAATAGCATAATATGAAGAACATTTTTTTAATTAGTTTCATTTTTATTTCAACATTTAGTTATTCCCAAAATCCAAATGATTGTGTAAATGCAATTGTTTTATGTAGTAATTCTAACATTGGTTTAGATCCAAACGGAATTGGTTTTGATGACTTTTCACTTCCTGGAAATAATCAACCAGACTGTTATTTCTTCGACCAACATAATATTTGGTTCGAGATTAACATTCAAGTTTCAGGAACTCTTACTTTCGATATAATTCCAGATGATGGCATAGCAGATTACGATTTTGCAATTTTTGGCCCTCAAGTAGATTGCACAACTTTAGGAAACTCAATTCGGTGTTCAAGTACCAACCCTGAACAAGCCAACGTACCTGCAAATACTGGATTAAACATGACGGAAACTGATGTAAGTGAAGGCCCTGGTGCAGATGGAAACGGATACCTTATGTATATTGACGCACAAGCAGGAGACACTTATTATTTATTAGTAGATCGGGCTGTTGGTGATAATGGTTTTAGCATTAATTTAACTGGAACGGCAACGCTTCCTAATAGTGTAACAGCAAACCCGGTTAGTAACCAAACACTTTGTGATACAGATGGAGTTGATGATGGATTCACAGAATTTGATCTAAATAATCTTATCCCAACAATTACAGGCTCTCAAACAAATACAACCGTTACTTTTCATACTAGTATAAATGATGCTATTATTGGAATAAACATTTTACCAAATCCATATCAAAGTATTGCAAATCCTCAGACAGTTTATGCAAGAATTGAAAGTATGAATGGATGTACTGACTATACATCTTTTACTCTTGAGACTGGAGGTGTTTCATTAGTAGCTCCAAATGATATTGTTTTATGTAGTTATAACGGATCTGAAGAATACATTTTAGATTCTATTATTCCAGAAGTTTTACCTAATCCAACAGGATATTCTTTTACGTATCATGAGACACAAAATGATGCAGATTTAAACATTGCACCTCTTGGAGATACTGTTATATTTAATGAAATACCACGTACAATCTATATTAGAGTAACAGATGAAAATGACCCATTATGCTATAATTCTACTTCCTTTGATGGTTTTATAAACGCTATAATTTTAGCATCTCAACCTCTAGATATTATTGTTTGCGACGATGATTTTGATGGTATTACATCTGTTACTTTAACCGATAAAGATGCAGAAATTCTGAATGGTTTACCTCCAGAAGACTATAACATCAGTTATTATGAAACTGTGTTAGATAGAGAGAATGAAACAAATGCAATTAATGGTTTATATGAAAACACCTCAAATCCAAAAACAATTTATGTGCGATTTGAAGATTTTATAACAGAGTGTTTTGACACGCTTGAATTTGATATCATTGTTTACCCAAAACCGGTATTTGAATTTGAAAAAGAATCATACACTTATTGTTTAAACGCAATAGAACCTTTAATAATTTCTGTCCCTTCTGGTTTTCAAAATTACGAATGGAGTACTGGTGAAACTGGACCAAACTTAAACTCAATTACAATTAATAGTGAAGGCACCTATTCAGTAACTGTTACTAATGAATTTGGTTGCACAAATTCTAATAGCACAACAGTAATTGAATCGAATGAAGCAACTATTACAGGTATAATCATAGACGATTTTCATGAAAATAATAATACAGTAACCATATTTGTGGAAGGGCCTGGTGAGTATGTGTATTCATTAGATAATGGTATTGCATTTCAAAATGATAATATTTTTACAGGTGTTGAAAGCGGATATCATACTGTGTTTATAAAAGACATTAACGGATGTGGTATAGTTTCCAGAGAGATTGTTGTTTTAAGTTATCCCAAGTTTTTTACACCAAATCAAGATGGTATACATGATTATTGGACCATTCATGGTATTACAGAGTATCGAAACGCAAAAGTATTTATATATAACAGATACGGGAAACTATTACTTCAATTAAGACCTTATAACATGACTTGGGATGGTACTTATCAAGGAAAACCAATGCCTTCAAGTGATTATTGGTTTGTTATTGAAATGGGCGACGGAAGAACAATTAAAGGTCATTTTACTTTAAAACGCTAATCTAATTGCTAATAAGTTTCTTTTTAAATCCTTCAGTAATATAAACTTGCGCCTTATTTAATGAATCATTATACGTTAAATACGCTTCAATTCCATCAAGAGATTCTAGTAGTTTTTTAGATTTCTCTAATCCTAAAGCCATAAAAGTAGTTGCATATGCATCTGCAAAACCACAAGTAGAAGCTAATACGCTAGCGCTTGTAACATCACTTTTTTCAGCAGAACCAGTAATTGGGTTTAACGTATGAACATATTTTTTACCTGTTACTGGGTCAATTCTATATTTCCTATAATTTCCAGAAGAAGCCATTGCTTGATTTTCCAATTTCAACTTTGCCTCATAGCTTCTATTTTCAAGGTCCGATTCTATAGCTTCAATTCCAACCACCCAAGGTTTATTTTTTTCAAGATGAATTCCTTTAGCAACCAATTCACCACCTAATTCAATAATATAATTATCAATGTGTAAACCATCCAAATAGTTAGCAATACAATCAATTCCGTAGCCTTTAGCAACTGCGTTAAAATCGAAATAAATTTCAGGATAATCTTTCTGAACTGTACCATCTTTTAAAAGAGACACCTTTCTAAACCCAACATATTGCCTTAATGAATCTAACACTAATGAATCAATTTTTTCAACAGGTTGAACATCACCAAAACCATAGGCATTTCTTAATACGCCAATTGTAGGATCAAAATAACCTTCAGAATTTGTGTACACTTTTTCAGAAATTCGAAATACTTCTTTAAAAATAGCATCAACGACAACTGTACTATCTCCTTTATTTATTTTTGAAATATCACTATTAGGCATATAGGTACTTACAGACTTATTGACTTTATAAATTACAGAGTCAATCCCTTTTTCAATATTCATTTCTTTTTCTGAATACAATTGGATAGAAAATGTTGTGCCAAAGGCATTCCCTGTCGTTGTAAAAAGCTCTTGCTTTTCAGAAGAAGTACATGAAACAAATATTGCAATTAAGATGATGTAATAAGCTCTCATTCTATTTCTTGTAAACCGTTATAAATCATTGTATAATCTTCACCTAATACGATTGGTTTTCCATAATCTGAACCATGTCCTAAACCAACTCCAGCATAAAAAGTACGTGCTTCAAATTTTAAAGCATGATCTTTCATTGTAACCATAAAATCTAGATCATATGCATTAGCATCGTCTGGATGTGATTTTGCTCTCACAATTATAAAGTGAAGTTTTTTATCTTTTAATGCTACAAATTGTGGATTTTTTTTCAATTCTGAATTAATACCCATAAACTCAAAACCTTGTTCTTCTAGGTCCTTCCCTACTATATTCATGGCGAGGTTATGAAGTTCTTGTTCTGAAAGTTGTGTACTCATATTATTTAAATCGTATAAATTGTGCTTCATCAAAATGATAGGTAGGAATCTCAAAATATGCTCCTAGTTCTATTTCAAACCAAGGACTAATAGTTGAATCCATCGGATTTTTAAGAACATGCACACTTTGAGCGGGTGTATTTCCTTGTGCAAAAATAAACATTTTTTTACCTGAAGCATCAATAATTTCATCAACAATCATGATAATATGACCTGGACTTCCAGGATAAATAAGCATATCGCCAATTTGCAATTCTGAAACATCACTTACTTTAGGGAGTTCATCATAAAGCGATTGAGTTCCTGAATACATGAAAATTAAATTGAGATATTTGTAAAAATTTTCTTTTGAAGAATTTGAACTAGCAGTTTTATGAAAACTTACTTTGCTTCCATTTACTTTTGGTCGATACCCTTCCGCATATTTATTCCATGAACAATAATGCCCTGAAGTAAAATTGAAACCTATTTTATCTTTTTGGTTGGTTTCCCAAAGAAATTCTGAACGAATTCTAATTAAAGCATCCGCACATTGTTGTAAACCATTACTTGGTACTGGAATATCTAATATCCCAACGTGACCTTGTTGATAGACGTATGGATTTCCATCATAATTGATTACTTCACTACCTGATTTTAATAAGGTATAATTCCGAATATATTCCTGAAAAGAACCTTCTAGGTAAAGTGTTCTTATATAATCTTCTGGAATCTTAATTCTTGAAGCAATGGTAAGCCCTTCTTCATTAATATATGAAACTGGCATCACCATAGTTTTTGCAATATTAGTAACTGTCTTTCCTTTTTTAGTGAAAAATAAAAAAGAGAAACAAGCTAATAGGATAACTAGTAAAAGTATTTTCTTCATAATTAAAAAACACATTTATGAAACGTTTAGTATAAGTATAAAATAAAAAAACCTCTTAAAAATGTTAAGAGGTTTTTATTTATAATTAAATAAGTTTATCTAAAATCCGCATAATGATCAGCTACAACTCTTGTTTGATCATCATTTGAAATTGGTGATGGTACTGGAATATGACTCAATAATGTTATTGTTCCACTTCTTCCTGCCCAAGACCAAGTACCCGTTGGAGCAGGCTCACATAAATCTAGAGGACTAAAGTAGTTTACATAATCATTATGAAATCCTGGAATCACTTTTATATTCCAGTTAGAAGAATAACCGGCAAACATAGATGCTTGACCTTCACACCAAATATCAAACCAACTTCCATCACCTGGAATATTAACTAATAGTGGTGGAAAATCAGGAGCAATGCAGTAATCATAATTCTCAAATGTTGCGTCAATAAAAGGACCTCTGTTCCCTTTATGAGATACTGCGACAGCATCAAAAATATAATTACTACCTCCACCACCGCGGTTTTGATTGTTATCATTAACAGCTGTTGTAGGGATTTCTGTTAAAAATATATCCCAATTTCCATAAAAGTTAGCTTCATTTCCTGTTTGCTCATAAGCACCTAAAATAACGATACCAACACCTCTTCGTGTTTCTATATATGCTTCTGTTTCTTGATCAATAAAAACATTAGATGCTTTAGCATTGCTATCTGAAATATCAAAATCGAAACTACCACGTTGTCCTGCAAAATGGAGTTTTTCAGTATTAAGACCATTACCTACAAAATCAAGCACTTCACCGTTTACAAGATTTATCTGTGCTGTATATGCGCCTTTACTTGTTCTAAATACATTTATTTTTCCATGCAGTTCTTTGTTTGAATTATGACCAAACACACCGTAATACATACTTTCGCTAGATTGAGCCAACGACTTTTCAGTTGTTGTTTGAGTTAAATCTGCTGTTGTAGTTTCAGTATCTAAATTGTCTTTAGAGCAACTAATCACCACTAATACTACTGCTAGTAATAAGATTATTTTTTTCATGTTGTTAAAATTTAAAGGTTAAAATTAGCTATTTACAAGTTTTTAATATAATGATTTTTAACATATTACACTTAAACACAAGTACGTAGTTGAAAATCATTGTATATGAAAAGCCCTTACATTATTACAATGTAAGGGCTTAATCATGCTATTAATTATTCTTTATTTTCTAATCACACGTTTTATTAATGTTCCTTCTGAAGTATATATCTTCACAAAATACATAGCAGTACCTAGGCTACTTAAATCAACTAAGTATTGGTTACTGTTATTGTATTGTTTTAAAGATACAACTCTTCCTTGCAGGTCAATTACCTCAATTTGATGAATGTCTGCATTTGGAGAATTAACTGTTAGCATTCCTGAAGTAGGATTAGGTAACATACTAATATTTTGTAATGCAACATCATTGTTACTTAAGACTTTCTCTTTGAAAATTAAATCAAATCGATTTGTATTATACGTTACATTACTTGTAAATACATAATTTGCTTCTGAAAGATTTGTATTTACATTTAATACTTTATCATGAAGATATACCGTGGCATTACTAATATCTTCTCCTTCTAATTGTCTAATTGAAATAGAATAGGTTGTAGCTTCTTCTACCATGGTAGAGAATCCTAATTGAACTTCTTGTTCTTCATTAAAAGCAGTACGTCCTTGAATGGCTAACTCTTCATCAGTAGCTAACACAGAGAATAATGAAATTGGTGTGTCAAATCTTTTTGAATCATATTCGTTTTCAAAACCATCAGTAGCTCCATCTGTAAAAGCAACAAGCATATTACTAGAAATATAATCGTATGCTTCAGATTTAAGATCTAACCAGATACGTTGTCTGTCATTATTTGATTGTCTATAATCCGTATTTGGACCCGTAACACGCATGCTATTATTAAAGGTTGCTTGTCCTAATCCTAACGCTTTTACACCAAATCCTTGACCTGATGCCATATAACGAGTTGGAATTCCTCCACCATTTTGAGCTTCAACACCTCCAGAACCTTGATTGTAAACTGAAATATCTCCAAGATTAAAATTCAATTGATTGAATCCAGGGAATGTTGTTACAGGCGCTGTAATATGTTGCCAGTAATACACTGCATCTATTAAAGGATTGGCTGGTAAAAACACATCTAAATCAATTGCAGAAGCATATGGATTTCCTAACATATTCGGACTAGAAAGTCTAGATCCATTATACATCAAATCATATGTTACTAGACCATTATTAAGAGTTCCTAAGGTATAATCTAAAGTAAATTGTCCTCCCACAGGTGGATTTCCTGGAGCTTGAGGTTTTACTAAATAACCTGCTCCTAAAGTTAATCCAATATCATGAATTTCCCAGTTATTATTATTATCATCAACAAAGTTTTCAGTACCACCACCTACTGCTCCGTTTGGAACAAATAAATCCGTGCGGTGATTTAATACTCTTCGTCCTGCTCCATATACTCCAGTTCTTGATTCAGCTGACATTGGGCTTCCTAGAATCATGAAGTCTTTACCTCCTAAATTTGGAGTTGTTTTTTGAACTGTAATCGTCCCATTATTAGTTGCAATTGACGCATCATCTGTTTGAACAACAGACCCTTCATGTTCTACTACTAAATTTCCATCAACAACTATATCGTTTGTTATATTTAAAAAATCACCTGCTGCAATTGTTAATGTAGCACCACTACTAACTGTTATAGCACATGCAGTAATACTTCCTCCATTTGAAGCAGAGTTATAATTACTACTAATAGTAACTACTTTACCATCTGCTGGCAATCCATTTGACCAACTTCCAGTATATTCAGTAACATTATTAAATTCGTTTCCTACACCAACTGCATACATTGCATTTGTTACTGTTTCAACTTGAGTTGAACAAGCTCCAAATAAATCAATTGCTGATTGTATCGCTGCTGTTCTTGCATCTGCAAAATCTGAATTAGTAGTTAAATAAACATCTTGCATTCTTAATGCAATTAATTCAGCATCTCCCATTCCGATTCCATTCACACTAAAATTATCTCCAACATCATTTGTTCCACTTCCTCCAACAACTGAAAGATAAAACCAATAATTTAAAACACCACTATTGGTATGTACCCCACAATAATCATTAAATTGAGTTGGTGTACCACAATTTGGATTGATCCAAAAAGCACCACCATAAGTATCAGGCTGACTTTTAACATTAGGGTTACTCATAGAACGCAGTCCTACAGAACCGCTTCTTCTATCAATTTCATCACCAATTAACCAAACCTCGTTGTTTGGATTAAATTCATTTCCATTTCCTTTTGTCCAGAATTCATTTGCTGCAGCCCAGATATCTGAAAAACCTTCATTCATAGCTCCAGGCTCTCTTTGATAAACTAAATCTGCTGTATTTGTCATAACTGCATGACCAATTTCATGAGCACATACATCTAAGGATGTTAAAATATCGAAATTTCCATTTCCTTCATTTCCATTAGAAGAACCATCTCCATAACTCATCCATGAACCATTCCAAAAGGCATTATCATAATTGGTTTGAACATGAACTAAACTATTAATAGCAGCTCCACTATCATTAAAACTATTTCTTCCATGTACTTGGTCCCAGTAGTCGTAAACTTCTTCTGCACCCCAATGCGCATCTAATTCACCTTGTGTTTTTCCAGTAAATTCTGACGATGTCCAATCATTATTATTATTTGGATCTGTTATAATTGTAGCAGTAGAAGCATCATTTGCAGCTGCATTATGAGCATCAAATGTTGCAATTTGTACCCCAGATGGGAATGAAGCTAAGGAATAAACCCCTCCTTGCAATGTAGTTTCTACTTGTTGGTTATTGCCACTATACTTAGTGTCTGCATCTCCTGCAGCTGGCATAAACGAAATATTTTCTGAAGTAATTTCTTCACAATTATCATTGCTTGAAGCTTTTTTTGAACCATGCCCAAAATTATTTGCATGTTTAATAATTGCATTATAAAATAAAATTTCACTTGTTTGAGCATCTACATATGTAATTCCTCTAATTGACTGAGGAGCTGCTGCAAAAACATCAAACTTCCAAGCTAAGTTAAACTCTGAAGTATTGTCGAAATTTGGCAAAATAACTAATTCACCTTCTGGCTTTTCGTAATTCGCAAAACTAGAAGTTTCTTCATCCTCCCACATCGGAGTAATGATTCCTAATTTTTCAACTGCGCTATTTAATGCTGTAGTTGCATCTATTGTTGCACTTAAATTTACAACATCTATTGAATAATATATTCCATTAATTAATTCAATAGTTCCTTCAACATTATAATGTGCAATAATTTGACCCATTGCAACTTGAATTCCTTTATAATATTGATTAAATTTTTGATGTGATTTACCTAATTTATCTCTTTTAGGTTCTTTCATTGCAACGAATGAATAATCACTAGATAATTCTAATACAGAAGAAATGATATCTGCACTGGATTTACCGGTAAAATCTTTTGCATTAACAGAAATCATAGAAGCTTTATGCTTTCCTATTTCTTGGTTTGAATTTGCATTATTTGTTTGCGCATTTGAGGCAAAAAACAATGCCATAACAAAAAGGCTAAGTATTATTTTTTTCATTTGATAATAGTTTTGAGGGACAAAATTCTTTATTGTTTTCAAAATTAACGTTTTATCTGACAAATACAACTTTTTGTCGATATTTTTTGAGCTTTCTTATAACACATGTAAAACTAAACTTATTTTCTAATGACACGTTTTATAAG
>Ga0209345_10001134_pt1 | contig 32654 bp, 34 predicted proteins | sample Cruoilmetagenom7_FD_187294 | JGI IMG/M metagenome (GOLD analysis project Ga0209345, IMG submission 187294) | Oil polluted marine microbial communities from Coal Oil Point, Santa Barbara, California, USA - Sample 7 (SPAdes) (version 2) | ecosystem: Environmental > Aquatic > Marine > Oil seeps ...
TATCCCTTCAACTCGAAGTGATCGTAACCCTCTTTAAATAAGGTGTCTCTGTTTGTGGATGGGAATTATAGGAGGATGTTGCTTAGAAGTTACTTAATCTGTTTGAGAGTTTGGAAAGTTTTTTTCTTACTGTTTTATTTTGGTTAAAACTAACTATTTTTTCATAAATAATTAGTTAGTTTTAATAGCATTTATAAGCTGTTTACTTCTATATATGCTGGTTTTGAAAAGTTTGGTACATCATCATAAGCAAATACCGCATAAAATTTATGTACATCTTTATCACCAAAGTTATCATATGTATAATTATCAATTCCGCCATAAAGCTTTTGTCCATCATATGGTGAACATGGAATTCTAAATGGATTTTTAACTACAATCGCACCTTTATAAGCATCATCCTCTGGAGCATCCCATTCTAATTTTATAATACCATTCTCTACAACATGTCTTAAATTTTCAACATTAGCAGGAGCAGTTCTTCTTTTCTTTATATAGTTGATAATTAAAGATGGTCTTTTTACTCTTTTTGAATCACACCAATTTACACTTTGAGATTTACAAAATGATTTTTGAGAAGATGCAGAAATAACAAATACAACTTTTGAATTTAAACTAGAATTTTTAAGCATCTCTTCTATTGCAAGTCTATCAAATACAAATCTTTGTTTAGTTCCATCTTTAATATCAGCTACACTAACATCGTAACCAATTCTCTCAATTACATCTCTATTTTTAATTTTTTCATATGTTTTCTCACCTTCACATGGAACTACCATTTCAATATGAAAACGCAGACTATTTGTGGAATTTATTTTATTTGCTTCAATATCTATATATGCATCTGATATTACTGTGTTATCCATATCTGGTAAATTTGATAAATCGAACTCTACACATCCATATTCTTTATTTCCATCTTTATCAAATCCCACTTTTAAAGTTGAGTCAATTATTTTTTCTTTCGTAGAGGTAAATTCCAGTGATGATTCTAAATCAATTTTTGCTTCATTTATAGTATATGAAATATCAAGTTTTGGTCTATATGTGAGCCCACCACTAAATTTTCCATATCCAATATCCCACTGCATAAGCTGAGAAGCACGATCTAGAGGAAGAGATGTCGGTCCTTCCATTCTAAAATAAGCTTCTCTTCTTTTTAATGATTTTTGTAAAACTTCTATCTCTTGATTTGCAAACCTATAAGTTCTCCATATACCCTGTGCAAGTTGTGCTGAACCTGTTGGTCTATCAATATAACTTAATACCTTTGCATTTTTAATCTCATCAAAACTATCTATCTTGTCTATAGTTCTCTCATCAATTTGACCAACTCTCCATTCTCCAAAACTCTCAACTTGTACTGATACACGATTCATTGGATAAAAAGAGATTGATGCACTTGTAATAACTGCGTTTTGGGGAATTGTATTTAATGAAAATCCACAAACACCATAACATTCACCTTTATTTTCTGAAACTCCAACAAATAAGGAATTTACTCCAAAATGTTCATCATTTTTCTTAGTTTTTTCACCAACATAACCAATTTTTTCTGCTACTGGATATAAAATTTTAGAGAACATATTTTCAGCTGGGCTAGTTCTTACTCCACATAACTGTGCAAAAGGTGATTTAAGATATTTTTTCTTACATACAGCGCGAATATAATAGTAGTAGTTCGTCGCTGAAGGTAAATTTTTATCTGTATAAGTTTTTAGTTTAGTCATCCCTATTCTATTTGAAGTCTGAGCATAACCTTTTTTCTTTTTTGAGCGATATATTTCAAAGTAGTCTGTTTCAAAACCATCATAGTCCCAACTAAGCTCAATCTCTCTTGAACCAATATTTGTTGCTATAAAATTTTCTACTCTTGGGATTGAATTATCTTTTGTATAATTATTTACTTCTGAGAGAGCAAACATTAATGCTGGAATATTTTCATCAACATTTTCACTCATATGTTCTTTAAAATCACTAATATTTCTAGTTCCAACTTCTGCAACAAGGGATAATGCACCTTGCGAGTAATAAAACTCTCTACCACTTCCAGAAATTAAATGAACAGGAGGCTTGCCCATATGCACACCATATTCACGACCTGATTCTTTTCTTATCTCTTCAGCCATATTTGAAGCTAATAAATTTAAATCAATTGCATCAACTGCATCTTCATGAATAAAGTTATGTGCAGGAAAAAATACATTTCCTTGTGAGTGATAATCTAAAGCTATAGTTATATTTTTATGTTCAAGTACAAAATCTCTAAGTGCTGCTGTCTCTGGTTCACTAAAAGCATGTGGACCTGAATATACATTTGAGCTTGTATCTTTATTTGGAGTAAATCCTACTTCAAAGTTTCTATTTAAATCAACTCCAAAACTTCCATCCGCATTTCTTCTTCTATTTTTTCTCCAAAAAGAAAAATGATTTCTTGAGTATTCAAAACCATCTGGATTTGCACAAGGAACCATATATAATGTAGTTCTATCTAAGATGGCATTTAACTGTGGGTCATAATCAATATGATCTAAAATATATTTTGCAAAACTTAGGGAAAGCTCTATACCTATCCATTCTCTCGCGTGAATTGTACCTGTATAAAAAAGTGCTGGTTTATCTTTATTTGTCTTAACATCTTTTGTAATGCTTACAGCTATAATATCTCTATCTTCCCATGTTTTACCTATAGACTCTACTTTAAAAAGGTTTGGATTAGTTTTTTGTGCAGACTTGAAAAAATCTACACACTCATTGTATGAAGTATATTGTTGTCTCAAATTGTGACCTTGATATAAAAATTTGTTTAATTAAAAGATGTAGCCCATTGACTCACCTGTTGATTCGAGATGAAATCATACTCTGATAATTCTTCAAAAGAGGTAATGCTTTTATTTTGAATTAATTCCATAATCTTTACAGCAAGTTCTTCATCCATTCCTTGAAGAGTTAGAAGTTTTGTTAAAGAGATGTTTTTTATATTATATAATCCATTATCTCTGCTTTGTATTAACGAGCATTTATCTCCAAGTTTTAAAAAAGCGGGTAGTTTATCTTCAGTAACTGGAGGTTTTATATTTTGAGGTATGTCAGTTTCATATGAATCTTGAGTTAGTTCCATATCAAAATTGCCTTTATCTGCTAACCAATAAGCCCCATCAACAGAAGGTTCATATTTTGAAAAGTATAAATGTCTAAGAGTTCTTAAAACAGCAGGGTTCATCTTTCCAAGCTCTTCCCATGAAAAAAGAGGGATATGAGGTAGTCTAAATCTTCCAGCACTCAAATCCCACATTATATACTGGGCAATCCAATCTCTAACATATGGAAATGCTGCAAATGCTGTTGCACATTCTAGTATATATGCCTCTTGAGTATTTTCATCTATGGCTATATCACATGCCCAATATTCCGCTTTTGCAGCTTTACTTGCTTTAACTGCAAGTTCAAGTGCATTCATTGGAATATTTTCATAACTCATACTTCCACCTTGTGAGGTATTTGTTATCCATTCCCCCTCACCAGAGTATCTCCAAAATGCACAAATTGGTTTATGTCCAATCAGCATTACTCTAATATCTCCACTGTCTTTTAAAGGAATTGCATCTTGAGAATATAAAGGCTTATATTTTTTTTCTTCCATCAAAGAGATAGCCCCTTCATGGTTATCTACCTTATGAACATAATACCCACCATAGTTTGATGGACCATAACTTCTTTTTATTATTTGTGGATATTTACAATTTTTAAAATGTGTATCTTGCTCTTTTTTATCATAAGTAATTACTGTTTTTGGAGCTTGAATATTGTATTTATTACAAAACAGAGTCACATTTTCTTTTGACTTGTTTGAAAATTGTGTTTCAATAGATGGCAAAAACCTTACATTTGGAAGAGCTAAGGCTATCTCTTTAAAAGTTTCATATGCAGTCGCTGGAATATTTCCTACTAAAACATCGATTTTTTTTCTTCTTACTTCATTTATAAATCTTGTTTTATCATTTTTCCAATGATACGTAACATCTTCAATTTTGTCAGGCCAGCCTTTAAAGTTTGAATAGTCAAAAAATCTAAGAACATAGTCAAGATATAAAAATCCTAATTTTGGCAATTTCTTTACTGGCATGTGCGAATCTCCCTAACTACTTCTTTGATGTTTTTTTATCAATTAAATCAACAATTAAATCTATTTTTTTATTATTAAAATCTAACCCCATTTTTTCTTGTTCTGGTGTTGCAAAAGCTGGAATACCATTAACTTCAAGAACTACATACTCCTCTTTTTCCTGATCATATATGATATCAACTCCACCTATATCAACTCCACATGCCTTACATGCTTTTTTAGCAACTTTTATAATATCATCGTTTGCTTCACGCATAAAAACTGAACCACCACTAGTTACATTAGTTCTCCAGTCAGTTCCACTTGCTTTTCTTCCATAACAACTAACAAATTCACCATCGACAATATCTACTCTAAAATCAGTATTGTCATATTTAATAAATTTTTCCACATAAAAATATCGTAAATCCATCTGATTTAAAAATGGCATTAGCATATCAAGGTTTGCTTCATTCTCAATCTTTGTAAGTCCAACTCCGCCCCAACCATCAGTTGGTTTATAAACCATTTTGTCCCATTTTTTTATAATCTTTTTAAGGTGATGACCATCATCTCTATGACAAAGTTTATAATCAGCTGTAGCGATACCATGATTTCTAAGTACGAACGATGTATGAAATTTATCCTCAGTTAAAGCAAAAGCATCATAAGAGTTTATCATCGGTATTACACGATTAAGTGCTTGATATAGATACATTTGATACTGAGTCTGTTCACCAGCATTATATGAAAAGAATAAATCAAGTTTATCAAGCTTTACATCATTATGCAAAATATGACTATTTTTAGCTATTGCCTGTCTAAGACTAATATCATTTAATGTATCAATATCTCTATCTTTTAATTTTTTGATAATCTTTTTAGCTATTTTATCTCCACCGCCATTATTGTAAAGCCACATACCTATTTTTCTATTTGACATTTCTTTTCCTTAATTTTATTTCATAAAATGAAGAAACCTTCATTTACTTAAAAACATCATCGGAAGTAATTCCGATGACTACGTTAACACTTGGTTTACTTAGGCAGTAAGCCAAATTGAACTAGTTCAATTAAAATCCTTGTTTTCTATAAAATGTTTGAATAGGTTTTTACTTAATTCTATCCTACTCTCAAAACTATCTTTACTCGCTCTCTCATGTATAGTGTGATCACCATCTCCAAATGGTCCGAAACCATCTAATGTTACAACACCGTTTGAACTAACAATATTTGCATCACTAACTCCACCACGCTCTTCTGATTTTAATTCTTGCTTGGTTATATTATTGATACTTCTAATCAAATCAAGTGACTCAGATGAAGTTTGCATTACATCTCTTTGAATCCCACCTCTTAAGTTTGCTTTTGTACCACCAACAAATGAAGTATTTACTACTTCATCTATACGTTTTAAAACTCTGTTCTTTTCATCTTGTGTTTTGTATCTAAGTTCAAAAGTCATATTGGCATGTGGAGAAATTGTGTTCGCACCAATTCCACCATCAATCTTACCTACATTTACAGTTGTACCTTTGTCTAAATCTGTAAGTTTAACTAACTCTTGTAGTTTGTGTGATAGTTCTAAATTTGCATCATTTCCATCTTTGTAGCAGTTTCCGGCATGTGCAGCTTTTCCTTGTATATCTATAAAAAAAGTACCTACACCTTTTCGTCCTGTTACAACTTCTAGATTTTTCCCTGCTGCTTCATAAACAAAACAATAGTCATAGTCTTTCGCTAGTTTTGCAGTTAGGTGCTTAGAATCATCACTACCTGTTTCTTCATCACTTACAAAAAGTATATCTATATTTTTAATATCTATATTTTCATATTTGAGTTCACGAAGGGCTTGGAGTGCTACAATATTTCCGCCTTTCATATCGCAAACACCTGGACCATAAATCCACTTTTCATCTTCAGTATAATTTTCAAATTTATCTGGTGGAAAAACTGTGTCTAAATGTCCAAGAAGTAATAATTTTTTAGAGTTTGGAGTTGTTGGTGATTTATAGTGTCGATGATTACCAATAAGTTCTCTTTGATGAATCGCAGGAGAAAATCCTATCTCTTCTAACCATCTATCAAAAATTAAACCTACTTTATCTACACCAGATTTATTTTTTGTATAAGAGTTGATTTTTACAATTGATTCTAAATCTTTTAAATAATTCATGCATTGATTATACATATTTTGGATTTAAGTTATATAAAAATATTGATTTTTATTTGAAGAAGATTCTTTGTGGGAAGTTTTGTATTGTATTAAAAGGCAAGAGCCTTAGAAGATTATTTTCTTCTAAGTTCTTTGATACGAGCTTTTTTACCTGCAAGATCACGAAGATAAAATAGTTTAGCACGACGAACACGACCGCGACGAATAACTTTTATCTCATTAATTGAGTCAGAGTAGATTGGGAATATTCTCTCAATACCTACACCATTAGCACCAATTTTACGAACTGTAATAGTTTCACCAGTACCTTGACCTCTTTTTGCTATACATACACCTTCGTATGCCTGAACACGAGATTTGTCACCCTCTTTAATTGTTACTGCTAATCTTACAGTATCACCAGCACGAAAGTCTGGAAGGTTTTTCTCAGCTACTTGTGCTTTTTCAAAGTTTTCTACATACTTATTTCTCATAAGATTTCCTTTGTTAACGCTTTGTTATTTTATGCTTTAAAAGCTGCTCTGGTCTGAAAAATTTAGTCTTACATTCAGACAGGGCTAATTTTAGTGAGCGAATTTTACTATGATTTCCCTTTAAATATTCTGAGGGAACCATATTATTTTTATAATCTTTAGGTTTAGAGAACGACGGTGCTTCTAAAAGTGGCGATTCAAAGCTTTCAATACTCAACGAATCACTGTTTCCTAAAACACCATCAATATTTCTACTTACCGCGTCACAAATAACAAGAGAAGCTAACTCCCCACCTGTTAAAATGTAATCACCTATACTAAAGACTTCATCCGCGAACTCTTCTATGACTCTCTCATCTATACCCTCATATCGTCCACTAACAAATGCGATATGCTCTTTTTGAGCTAACCGTTTTGCATCATTTTGTCTAAAAGGTTTTGCAACTGGTGTTAAAAAAACAATATGAACATTTTCATCATTTTCTTTTAAACTTCCAAGTGCGTCATATAGAGGCTGAGGGTTCATAACCATTCCAGCTCCACCACCTACAGCAGTATCATCAACCTTTGAGTGCTTGTTTTGACTAAACTCTCTTGGGTCTAAATATGCAATATTAAGTAACTCTTTTTCAATCGCTCTTTTTAAAATAGAGTCTTGAAAATAACCCTCTACAAGGTTAGAAAAAAGAGTTACAAAAGTAAATTTCATTTATGAAGCTTCTAAGATATCCATACCACCACTAACTGTAATGATTTTTTTATCTATATCAACATTTACACGAAATGGTTCTTGAAATGGAATTAAAAATATTTTCGCACTACCACTCTCAACTAACTTTTCATCAGTTGTTACATTTAGATAGTTTGTAATTGCTATTCTCTCCACTTCATTAACCACTCCTAAAAGTTTACCATCTTCATAAACTTCACAATCTTCAATATCAAACCAAAAATACTCATCATCTTCAAGATGACAATTTTTTCTAGTTTCTTCTCTTGTCGTGAAAAGTTTTGCGTTTGTAAACTTCTTCGCATCTTCAATTGTGTTTATTCCAGCAATTTTGATAATTCCTCTATCGAGGTTTACATCATTTAGAGTGATGTTTTTTTTCAGGTTTGTGAAAAAAGTTGCACCATCTACAAATTGCTCTGGAAAATCACACTTTACATGAAATTTCATATCACCATTAATACCGACAGTTTTGCCGATAGTCGCGATATGAAGGAGTTGTTCTTTAAACTGCTTCGACATTGATACGGTAACTCACGCCATCTTTAGCTTTACAGCCAGAGATAACAGTTTTAATCGCACCAATCATCTTGCCCTCTTTACCAATAAGCTTACCAATGTCCGCTTGATTAGCAAAAAGAACTATCTCTGTTACTTCATCACCCTCTTTTACATCCACTCTTACATCATCTGGATAAGATGCGATTAGTCTTGCAAATTGTGCGACAAAATCAGAAATCATGACTAACGACCAGTTATCTTTTTAACACGGTCACTCATTTGAGCACCAGTACTTAACCAATAGTCAAGTCTTTCGTTATCAACAACTAAAGTTTTCTCAGCTACCATTGGATTATAGTGACCAATAAGCTCAATCCAACCACCATCTCTACGTTTACGGCTATCTGTTACCGCGATTCTATAAAACGGTTGTTTTTTTCTTCCCATACGAGTAAGTCTAATTACTGTCATTTGTTATTCCTGTTAAAATTTAATTTGTGGGGTATATTTTGCAGAATGAATATAAAATTATATTTATTGTGCCTCTTACCGCCATTTGGCGTATTATATCTTTAAAAGATACCTTCTAATCACAGAGGGATTATTTCAGAAGTTATTACGATGGCGGAATTATAGCAAAGTGTTTCTTAAAAGTAAATGTTTAATAAAATTATTAAAATCAAAAAAGTGATGTAATTGCAAGGGCTGACTGAGGAAGCGTACTTAAAGTACGTGACGAAAGAAGCAACGCAGCAAGTGCATTGCTATTTTGATTTTAGCGAGGAATTGCGCCTGGACCACCCATTCCGCCCATCATTGACTGAAGTTGTTTCATCCCATTTTTACCTGAGAATTTTTTCGCCATTTTACCGGCATTTTTAAACTGTTTTATCATACGGTTGATTTCAACCTGAGTAAGACCACAGCCAACTGCTATTCTTTGTTTACGAGAGTTGTTTAATAGCTCTGGGTTTTCTCTTTCTTTAACTGTCATAGATGAAACCATAGCTTTTATATTTTTTAACTCACCAGAATTTTCAAAATCAAAATCTTTAATAGCTTTTGACATATTACCCATTCCAGGCATCATTCCCATGATTGAGCTCATGCTACCCATTTTCTTCATAGATTCCATTTGCTCTAAGAAGTCATTGAAATTAAACTTACCTTTTTGAATCTTTTTTGTAAGTTTTTTAGCCTGTGCTTCATCTATTACAGAGGCAGTTTTCTCAGCTAGTCCTTCAATATCTCCAAATCCCATAAGACGGTTTACTACACGCTCTGGCAAGAAAACTTCTAGGTCTTCCATCTTCTCACCACTACCGATAAAGCGAAGTGGAACTTGAACTTGGCTTGATAATCCAAGAGCTACACCACCCTTAGAATCACCATCATACTTAGAAAGGATTACACCATCTATTCCAATTTTTTCTTTAAAGCTAGTTGCAGTTCTAATAGCATCTTGACCAGTTAGTGAATCAGCTACATAAAAAATCTCATCAGGATTTGCAGCACTTTTTACATCTGACAGTTCACTCATAAGTTCATCATCAATCGCTAAACGACCAGCTGTATCTATTAAAACTACATCATAGATTTTATCTTTTGCATATTTTAGGGCTGAACTAACAACCTCAACTGGATTTTTACTACTCTCATCTTCATAAAGTTCTACCTCTATTTGAGTAGTGATTTGACGAAGTTGTTCAACTGCCGCTAAACGTTGTAAATCGGCTGCAACTATAAGAACTTTTTTTTGTTTGTTTTTTAAATAGTTTGCAAGCTTACCTGTTGTAGTCGTTTTACCAGAACCTTGAAGTCCTGTCATTAAAATTACTGTTGGTGGGTTTGGTGCAAAAGTAAAACCTTTGTTTCCGCCAATCTCTAAAAGTTCATTTAAAGCGCCTCTAAGTGCATCTAAGAATTGGTCTTTACCAATACCCTTTGCTTTAGTGTCTATCTGAACTTTTTGTAATAAATCTTTAACTACTTTATGGTTCACATCTGCTTTTAAAAGATTTTTCTTTAACTCACTAAGAGCTTTTGTAAGTGCTTTTTCATCATCATGAAAACGGATTTTCTTAATGGCATTTGTAAACGAGTCTGTTAAAGTATCAAACATAGATATTCCCTTAAATTAGGTGTAAAATGTGGCGAATGTTATCTAATTCTTACTTTTAATTTGCTTTAGCTAAACTGGTGTTACAAATGTATCAATCGTATCAACTTGATAAAACTTGCATCTATTATATCTACAATAAAAAATTGAGTAAGCACAAGTTATGGCATCTAGTTTATCTTCATAATCTTTTATACTTTGTCCACGCATTGCAAATATATCTTCATTAAAAATTATATTATTATCTATTACACTTAAAAGATATTCTTTATATATATTTAACTGCTCTTTTATAAATTCAGTATCTCGACCTTTTTTTCTTTTATATGGCAAAATTTTATAGCTGTTAAAACATACAGCTATAGTAGAATGTGTGTAAACCTCAAAGATAACCTTTGAAGAGTTATAATCTCTTTTAAATCCACATGCCGAAAGTCTTAAGTATAACTCTTCACTTCGGATAGTATTTGTGTATTTTGTTAGTAAATCTCTATTTGCGGGGAGCATAGATATTTTGTATTTTGAGAAATCTTTGTTGAAGTTTTTTTCTATGTCGCGGTTGCCTGTTTTATTTGGAACTACAAGCGGAGCATCAACACCTATATAGACATTATGCTCTTTATAAATTTGAATCTCTTTGATAATTTCATCTATTGACTTTAAAAGTTTAATATCTAAGACTTTTAGTTTTTCGGCATGTGGAGTTAAGACACAAAAACCAGACAGATTCTTCTCTCCCCAAGCTAAATCTATCCCTATATAAATATCCAATTAAAACCTATTGGAAATCTTTGAACATCTTTGGTTCAGGTGCAGTAAACTCCATACCTAAAAGTCTTACCTTATGAGCGTGAAGCATAACTCTTTTTGCACGTCTTCCACCGTATTGCTCATCACCAACTATAGAGTGATTAATATATCTGGCATGTGTACGTATCTGATGAGTTCTTCCATGATGAATAATACACTTAACTTTTGTTTTATTTGCACTTACAATATCAGGAGTAAATTCAGTTCTTGCAGGTTTTCCTTTTCCAGAAACGTTTGAGTAAGCTTTGTTGTTTTTCTTTTGAGTTAAAATCGCTTTATCAACTTCGATAGGCTCACTCATAATACCTTCAACCCATGCAATATACTCTTTATATACCTTATCTTGTTTAAACTCTTTTATCGCTTTTTCTCTAAACTCTTCATTTTTAACAAGCATTAAAACACCACTTGTTTCACGATCAAGTCTGTGTAGTAAAACTGCAGGTTTAAATTGACGTTCAATCTCATCTGAATTTATATAAGCTGGTTTATCGATAACAACAATATCATCATTTTCAAAAATTGGTTTTGCTTTTTCTATCTTAGTAACTCTAAAGATAGTTTTTGCATCTATCTCGCCACGAGCTATCATCACTTTTTTGTTACCTACATATACTAGGCCTCTATCTATCATAGATTTTGCTTGAGAGTTTGATATACCCTCTTGGGTCGCTAATATTTTATATGCTTTTTCTGTAGCCACTTTGGACTCCTTAGTTATTTCTTATTTTTTCTATTACTGTTTCGAGGTTTATTGTCTCTTCAACCATTGATGGTGGTAAATTTCCACATGCCATAAGTGCTTTATGAATCTCGTCTCTCTCAACATACTGAACATGATGAACATACTTATACAACTCTCTTTGATCGTGGAAGTGTTTACCTGTAATTATCTTACATCCAAAAAAAGCAGGTTCAAGTGGATTATGTCCACCAACCTTTTCTTTAAATGCTCCACCTACTATAGCTACATCACTAATAGCATATATATTGTTTAACTCACCCATAGCATCCACTAAAACCATATCAGATTTAAAATCTTGGCATGTGGAAAATCTAGATAAACTTAACGAGTGTATAGAAGCATATTGATTCATTAACTCATATACACTATCAAACCTCTCAGGATGCCTTGGAACAATTATAAGTTTTGAATCACCCTGCTTTTTATACTCTACAAATGCTTTTAGTATAGATTCTTCTTCGCTATCATGAGTACTTCCTGCTACGATTACTTCTGTATCTGGCTTCTCATATTCTTTACTCTTTTTTATATCAGCTGCTAACTTTATGTTTCCAATTACTTCTATGTTTGTTGCACCAAGAGCGATAAAACGATTTTTATCAGCTTCACTTTGTGCATATATAATTTCCACATGCCGTAACATTTTTTTATAAAACCATGCAAACTGAAGATACTTTCTAGCACTCTTCTCTGAAATACGAGCATTTAAAAGAATAACTCTTGCGCCTTTTGCACTCATAACACTAAAAAGCATATACCAAAACTCAGCTTCTAGGACAACAAGCACTCTTTGTTTTTTAGCCCAAAATGGTAAAAACATTTCATAAGGTAGATACCTAACATCAACTCCATACTTTCTTGCCTCGGCTTGACCAGTATGTGTAACCGTAGTTATCTTTACATCTTTATCTTTTAATAAGTCTAGGATTGGTTTTAATGCTTTTGCTTCACCAAAAGAGCATACATGAAACCAGATACCATCTTCATACTTAAAACTTGGATTTTTAAAAAGAAAAAAACGAGAGGGAATTGACTCTTTATACTTAGGTTTAAATGAGAGATATACTAAGAGTGGTAATGCTATGATATATAGCAAAACACTCAGAGTGTAGTAAAGAATGCTAAAAGGCACTTTTACCTATTCTTGTGCTGCTTCCACATGAAGAATACGACCACAATGTGGACATGTTGTAATATCTTCTGCTTTAATAACATCTGCATAAATTTTATCACTAATAATCATGTGACATCCCATACAAGCTTGGTCTTCAACTGTAACAACAGTTGAGTTTTTAGCCCAACGACGGATTTTTTGATAAAAAGCTAAACCTTTTTGGTTGATATCACCTAAAAGTTTCTCTTTTTTAACAAATACTTCTTGTCTCTCTTTGTTAATAACTTCAAGTTTTTCATCAACATCTGCTTTAACAGATTCTAAACTTGATTGAAATTCAACTAAAGAAGTTTTAGCAGCTTCTATTTGCTCTTTTTTAGCTTCGATAATTTTCTCAAGTCTTTCAATCTCTTCATTTGCAAAAGTTACTTGCTCTTTTGCAATCTCTTCTTCAAGTTGTAAAGATTTCATTTCACGTTCTGTTTTGATTTCTCCACTTTTTTTAGAGTTATCTTCTAGTTTTTGAGAAAGTTCTGCTAAATGTAATTCATTTTTTGCTTTTTTAACTTCTTCATCTTTAATTTCGTTAGTTAAATTCTCAATATCTGATTCGCTACTCTTAGTTTTTGCTAAAGCTGCTTCATAATTGTAGTTTGCTTCTTCAATCTGAGGCTCAAATGCGTCAATCTCTTTATCAACTTTTGAAAGGTCGATTAACTGTTTAAGATGCTGGTTCATTGGGTTCCTTTTGTGTTTTCATATGCACAATATTTACTATTAAAACTTACTAAATATATGTAAATGGGTTCTTTGATGATGCAATTATAACTTCTAAACCTAAATTTTTCAAATGTTTTAGTAAAATTTGTGCAAAAAAGTGCTCACTTTCATAATGACCAATGTCAATTAGTGACAGATTTATACTTTTTGCTTCCATCGCATCATGATACTTTACATCCCCTGTTAAAAAACAATCTGCATCGATTGATTTAATAAGTGAACATCCTGAACCTGTGACTAGAGCGACTTTTTTTAGGGTTTCATGACATTTTACACACTTGGCATGTGGAAGTCCAAAAGCTACAGATACCTTCTTTGAAAACTCATCAAAACTCTCATTTACATCTAAATATGCAACAAATCCATCTTTTTTTACAATTTTGTACCCAAGTACTTCTTCTGCGACAAAATTATTTAGGTGAGTTTGGTCAAAATTTGTATGCATGGCAATATTTGAAATATTTTTGCGAATCATCTTCTGGATTAAATTTGCAGGATATTTACTAAATTCTAACTGCTTTAATCCACCAAAAATAATAGGATGATGAGTAATTAAAAGTGTATCTTCTTCTAGCGTATCGATTAGAGCTTCATCGACATCAATACTCAAAGCTATTCTTTGTATATCTTGTGAAAATTCTCCAACTAATAGACCTGAATTATCCCAAGATTCTTGAAGTTCAAAAGGGGATAATTCATCAAGAAATTTATAAATATCTAATATTTTCATAATCTTAGCCTTCTTGTAATTTACCTAATTCTTCTTTTGCTTCTTCAAATTCTGGATTAATCTCTATCGCTTTTTCATACATATTTATTGCTTCTTGTGGATGTTTCATATCAACATAAAGATTTCCATAATTATAGTAAGTTATAGGGTTTTCACCATCTATCTCTAAAGAGGCTTGAAGATGTAGTTTTGCAGATGAAAACTCACCATTTGCTCTATAAATACTTGCCATAGAGTTATGAATAAATTCATTTGATTTATCTATCTCTATAGCTTGTTTATAGTAGTTTAGTGCTTCATCGTTATCACCACTTTTTTGCAGTATATAAGCTATTTTGAAAAGTATCTCATCATTATTTGGCTCTTTTGCATTTGCTTCATTTAAAAGTGCCAAAGCTTTTTGGTAATCTTCTTCTTCATAAGCACTATCAGCTTTTTCTACTAAAGCTTCAGGGGAAAAAGGTGAAAATGCATCTGCACTTTTTTCCTCTTTGTTGGCATGTGGATTTGTATCTTGTTGAGAGTTATTTTCCCCATCTGGATCTTGAAGTGTTTGAATGTGTTCATAAATTTTAAATGCAAAAAAAGCCGAAGCTCCTAACATCAATAGTTGAAAAACTGTCATTAAATTTATTCCTTAATTTTATTTTATAAAATGAAGGGAACCCTTCATCTATATATTACGATAACGGAAGTAATTCCGTTACCTACGCTAACGCTTGGTTTCCCTCGGCGGGATGCCCAAAGCACTAGTGCTTTTAGATAATAAGTTATCATTTATAAGTGCTAAAAACTGAAGTGGGTCAACTTGTACACCACCTACTCTAAGAGCAAAGTGAAGGTGTGGACCTGTTACTCTTCCACTATCCCCAGAGAGTCCAATCACGTCACCTTTTTTTATCTTTTGAGATTTTTTCACATCAAATTTACTCATATGAAAATAACAAGTATAAATCCCCTGTCCATGGTCTATAACAACTGTTCCGCCTGAGTAAAACCTATCTTTTACCAAAGCAACAACACCATCATTACTAGCTTGAATTGGAGTACCTACTTTTGCACGAAAATCAGTTCCGCTATGGTAACCTTTTAAAGTATCGTTATATACTCTAGCCTTTCCAAAATCACTTGTTATAAAGCTGTCAAGTGGCAAAATAAATTCAGAACTCAGATATGTTTTGTTTGTTGAAGTTCCATATACTTTCATAGCTTCATGGTACTCTTTTGATATTCTTTCGTTGTGCTCTTTTGCTGGATTTACCTTTGATTTTGTAACATTAATTTTTTCTTTTTTATAATCACCTTGCTTGATTTTTATAGAAATAGATTTGCTTTTTTTAATACCTTTTTCTTCATAGTATATTTCAAACTTTTCATTACTTGGTTTTTGATAATAGCTAATAGGTAAAAATGCGTACATTTTATTTTTATCTATTAAGTGTTTATATACTTTAAAACTTTTCTTACCAAGGGTAATTTTCTCGTACTTAAAATCTTTTTCTTTTTTAAATTCTATATATGAAGTAGCACCATTTGAAATAGTTTTATCTGAGATGCTAAAGTTAAAAGATAAAAGGAGTGTGCTTAAAAATATAATTAAAGTTAAAATTTTCATTAATAATCCTTCATCGCTCTTGCTATATCTCTTTTTTGGTCTTTTTCTTTTAGGTCTTGACGCTTATCGTGTAACTGCTTACCTTTTGCGATTGCAATTTGAAGCTTTACAATATTTCTCGCGTTAAAATATAGTTGCAAAGGAACAATTGTATAACCATCTCTTGTAACTGCTTTTATCATTTTGTCTAACTGTTTTTTATGAAGTAAAAGTTTTCTACTACCTCTCTCTTCATGTCCATAAAAGTGATGAGTAGTTTCTAATCGACCAATATGGGCATTAAAAAGAAAGGCTTCACTACCCACAAAACGGATAAAGCTATCTTTTAAATTTACCCTATTTGCTCGAATACCTTTTACTTCACTTCCAGTTAAAACCATTCCTGCTTCAAACTTCTCTTCTATAAAATAATCATGATAGGCTTTTTTATTTTTCGCTATGGTCTCGCCCATTATCTTATTTTCCTTCTTTTATTTTTATAATTATATCTGTAATTTATTTACCCATCTTCTTTGAGTCTAAAAAAACTGCTACCACTTCCGCTAAAGTGGCAACCGTACTCATAATGTTTTTTTAACTCTTTATACTCTTGCATTGCTGGTTTAAACAAGTCATTTGCTTGTGCTACATCCATTGTTTGCAAAATCTCTTTTGATTTTGTTTGTTTAAGTCTTTGGCTCTCAAAACCATCTACAGGAGCGTAAAAATCTGCTCTATATGTTTGGTAAACCTTTGGTGTGCTTATTTGTACATCTGGAGTAAATACTTCAAACTCTAAAAGCTCCTCTTTAAACTCCTCTACAACTTCACCTATTCCACTTACATTTGCGCTGTTATATCCGTATATAAAAAATGGAACATCTGCTCCAACTTCTAAACCAATTGTGGCTAATTCATTTAGGCTAAGTCCAAGATGAAGAACCTCGTTACACATTTTAAGATAAGTTGCCGCGTCACTACTTCCACCACCAAGACCAGCAAAAGCGGGAATCGACTTTTTAACCTCAACTCCATGTGTTTTCATTAGTTTGTCTAAAGTCTCAGATTTAGTTGATTTTTTAAGAGCTATATACGCTTTATAGATTGTATTTTGCTCTGTTTGACAAGAAAAATTTCCTATGATTTTAAAATCATCTTCATCTTTTGGAACAAAAGAAAGTTCATCAAAAAGAGAATTAACTCTCATAAATCTAGAGATTATCTCATGATAGTTATCTCTTAGACCTGTTATTTTTAAAAATACATTTACTTTGGCATAAGCCTTATAAACTTTCATAACTTTGCCTACTTTCCTATAAGTTTACTAAGTAAGCTTAGTGTACCCTCATCTACATCTTTGGACGCAGCAATATTATGCTCTTTTACATCTTCTAAAAGCTCACTTCTTATGATAGATATATCCCTTGGAGCATCAATCCCAAGTTTTACTACACCTTTATCTATAGATATGACCTTAATAACTACATCATCACCTATAACGATAGATTCATCTATTTTTCTAGCTAATACTAACATGTATATATCCTGCCTAGTTCATATTTTACTTTATTATCTTGTATATTTATTATCGAAATATTGTCGCCGTTATCCAACCAGTATATTCCTGCTTCTTGTATATCTAAATCTTCTAAAGCAAGAACTCTTCCATATTTGAGATTTTCGATATCACCAGTGTATTTATTCATAGGAATATTAAGAGATTTTTTAATATCTAATACTTTTTCGTTCTCATAAATAAATTTTCCCTCATTAAGTCTCTCTAGGGCACTTAGACTTCCATGCTTAACTCCAAGCCTATTTGCAATAATTCTACCTAAAGAACGAATATATGTACCTTCTGAGACTGTAGCTTCAAAAGTTACAAAAGGGTGTGAATAGTTTATAAGTTTACTCTCTATAATAGTTGAATTAATTTTATTAAGTTTAACCTCTTTACCTGCTCTTGCCAAATCATAAGCACGTTGACCATCTATACGTTTTGCACTAAAAATTGGTGGCTCATACTCTAACTCACCCTCTAAAGATTTAACTATTTCTTCTACTTTGGCATGTGGAAACTCTTCTAATATTTCCACATGCCGAATCATTTCAGTATCTAAAGAATCAGAATCTGCACCCAACCACAAAGTTGCCTTATATCTTTTAGGAGTTTTATCTAAAAAGCGAAACAGTTTTGTATGAGAACCCATACCAATAATCAACACACCTTTTGCAAATGGGTCAAGTGTACCAGTAAAACCTGCTTTTTTGTTGTTATACTTTCTTTTTAGTTTTGATAAAAATAAGTTTGAGCCAATACCTGATGGCTTATATGCTACGAAAAGTCTGTTCATTATTCTCTTATAATCTTTCTATAAAAGAAGCTAAAATATCTTTTTTATTTCCTGCAAAGTTAATACTTAGTTTAAACTCACGTCCTGATTTACTAACACCTATAACTCTACCAGTTCCAAAAATTTTGTGACGCACTAAGTCACCTTTTTTAAAAGATGTATTTTTCTCAACTATCAAAGAGCCTTCACAAAGTCCAGCTTCATTAAAAAATCTACTTTTTTGCAAGTCACTTCTACGACCTTTGTAAAAACGACTTCCGGCATGTGAAAGTGTTAGAGTTTCTTTAGCTCTAGTAAAAGAGACATAACCTAAACGTCTCTCTTCTTCTAAGTCACTTCCATCTCCAACAAGAGGTAAAAAGCCTTCTTCTATCCCTATAATAAAAACATGCTCAAACTCTAAACCTTTTGAAGCATGGATACTCATCATGTAGATAGATTCACCCTCAACTTGATCTTGTTCACTTTGAAGAGTAAGTTCATTTAGAAATTCATCTAAACCAGATTCAGGTGACTTTTTCACAAAATCGCGAAATAGTCCATAAAATTCATCCATATTTAAAATTCTATCTGACTCATCTTGCATCCCTTTATAAATATCTTTTAGATGAAAAGTTTCTTCCAAGATATCTATAAATTCATAAGTTGATTCTTGTGCCGCTTTAGCTACTTTAGCAATATTTTTTATAAAATCTTTTAATGTTTTAGCATTTTTCTTTCTAACTAGAGCTTCAAGGTCTGCAAGTGAAGTTGTTTTGACGTACTCATATATTGATGTTTCATTTGCTATTGCTGCTAATTCTATTTTATCTATACTAGCTTTTCCTAAACCTCTTTTTGGTTTATTTACTATTCTTTTAAAAGAAAAATCATCATGGAAATTTGTAATCACTCTAAGATATGAGATTAAATCTTTAATCTCTGCTCTATCATAGAATCTTAAACCACCAACTAGTTTATATGCAATTCCAGCACGGTTTAAACCCTCTTCTATAGAACGAGATAAAACATTTACACGGTATAAAATTGCTATATCGTTCGCAGATATACCAGAATCTAAAAGCTTATTGATGTTTATTGCTATTTTTCTAGCTTCTTCATTTTCATCATTGGAATTTAAAATCGTAACATCATCTCCACCACCACGAGTAGCTATAAGTTTTTTACCCAAGCGAGAGCGATTATGTTCAATCAGTGAGTTAGCAACTTTTAAAATAGGTGTTTTTGAACGATAATTTTCTTCAAGTTTAAAAACTTCACACCCTTTAAAATCTTGATCAAACTCCATAATATTTCTAATATGTGCACCACGCCAACCATAGATACTTTGATCATCGTCTCCAACTACACAAATGTTATTATGAGAAGAACAAAGTTTTTGAATCAATTTTAGTTGAAGTTCATTTGTATCTTGGTACTCATCTATCATTATATACTGATACTTTTGAGATGTTTTTTGAGCTAACTCTGGATTTTCATCTAAAAGCTTATATGTAAGTGCGATTAAATCATCAAAATCCACTAAGTTATTTTCATTTAAATATGCTTCATATGCTTCATAAACTTTTGCAATCTGCTGGTAATTATAAACTTCAGCTTGTTTATAAGCATCATCAGGAGTCATCAAAGAGTTTTTATATCTCGATATTTCACTAGCTATCAATGGTGTAGGAATATCTGAATTTATTTTTTTTATAATTCTTTTTTTATCATCTGTATCAATTACAACAAAATTGTTTTGGCGATTTAAAAGATGTATATTAAATTTTAAAAACAATAAGCCAAATTTATGAAAAGTACAAAGTAGTGGTGGATATGTTGGGTTTTCTATCATTGCTAAAGAGCGTTCTCTCATCTCTTTTGCAGCTTTATTTGTAAATGTAAGTGTTAGTGTATTTGAAGCTGGAATTCCAACCTGTTCTATAAGATACGCAAGGCGAGAAATAATAGTCGTTGTTTTACCACTACCAGCCCCTGCTAAAATTAAAACAGGACCCTCTGTCTTTTTAACAGCATCACTCTGAGAATCGTTTAAATTTTTAAATATTTTTTCCATAAACCACCACTACATTTATATGAGAATTTCTATATTACATATATTATAGCCAAAATCTAGTAAATTATTACAAAACTATTGCATTAATTATAATTATGAGTTATAATTTTATTATCAATTTATCTTATAGGAATTATTATGTTAAAAGATTTTGCAAAACTACAAACATTTTTAATGGTAATAAAAGAGAAGAGTTTCTCTAAGGCATCAGCTAAACTAGGTATATCTCAACCAGCTGTAACACAACAAATTAAATTTATAGAAGACTACTTAGATACTAAGATAGTTGAAAGAAAAAAGAATGGAATTATTCTAACAAAAGAGGGCGAAGACTTATATAGAATTGCTCAAAGACTTGACAAAGCTATTTCAAATAGTGAAAAAGAGCTTTTAAAAATCATAAATAAAGAGTTCACTTTTGTTATGGGTGCTTCTTTTGCAATTGGAAATTATATACTTCCAAACTATCTTTCAGAGATAAAGAAAAAGATAGATAACGAAGTTTTTATGAATGTTGCACTTTCTGCTGAAATCATAGATCAACTTGAAGACAAAAAAATAGATTTAGCTTTAATCGAATCTCCAGTCTTTAAAGACAATATGATTTATAGAGAATGGGTAGAAGATGAATTAGTGATATTTTCTAACCAACCAATCCAGAAACACTTAAGAGCAGATGACCTTCTTGAGTTTGACTGGATTTGTCGTGATGAACATTCCCATACAAGAAAAATAACTTCTGAAGTATTTGAAGAGATTGGTGTGCAGTGTAATAACTTTAATGTTCTTGGTGTTTTATCAAGTCCAACAGCGATTAAAGAAACTATTTTACATTCAGATAAAAATGCTGAGAGACCTTTGGTTTCTGTTATGTCTCGTCATGTTATTCAAGAAGATATTGCAAATGGAAAGCTATTTGAAGCAAGAATTAAAAACTATAAAATTGATAGAAAATTTTATATCGTATATTTAAAAGAGCGTAAACATGATGCTTTTGTTGATAATGTAGTAAACTTTTTACTAACTATCAACAAAGTATAAAAGTAAGAGGATTTCCTTTTACTTTAAAAATTTTGAGTTTTCAGGGTTTGATAAAAATGATGCCATTGAACTCTCAACTCCACCAGAATCTATCTCTTTTTTACTAACACTTTCATGTTTATCATAATTTGCTAAATTTATTAACACTGGTGTTTCATCCACTATAACTTGCATAATACTTAAAAGAGGTACTGATACTAAACTACCAAAGTTATCCCCTCCAAAACCAGCTTCAAACATTAATATGTCATCTATTATTCGTGCAGTTTCAAATGTATATCCAGCAAGAAAAAAAAGTGTTAAAGGACGAAACTCAGAGTTTATATCAGCAGGAAGTTCTGGCTCAAATGAGATATCTTCTATCTTACATAAAATCCCAAAGTTTTGCTCTTTATCAAAAAAATGGATTATCAAATCCTGTAAATTTTTTTGCATTAAAGCAGCAAACTCTTTATCGTTAATTACACTTTCTAACAAACTTAGTTCCTTGGTGAGTTAATTTTTTATATTAATATTCGTGATTATATCAAAATCTATCATAGCATTAAGTAAAGCTACTTTTGAATAATTTTTAATATCATCCACTCTTATATCAGCTTCAACTATTTTTTTCTCTTGCAGAAGCCTTTCTCTCGTAGTTCCTTTTAATAGTGGAGACTTTGGTGTCAACCAAATATTTCCATCAAAAAAAGCGATATTAGCTATAGAAGTATCTGTTATAAAAGAATTTTTTACTATTATAATATCGTCACAATCCTCTCTAAGTTTAAATAATCTATCTAGTTCATCTCTATTTGCAGATTTTTGAGAATACTCTATTTTATCATCATATACTATTTTAAATGACTCTACTTTTCTTTTTTCATATTTGTTATATCTTATTTCTATTACATGTGGTGTTAAATTTGAATAAGTTAGACTACATTTATAGATTCCATTTGTTGGAGGGTGTAAATAGTCTATAAGGTTTTTATGCTCTTTTATACCTGCTGAATTTAGAACTTGCTCATACCTTTTTTGATGATATGGCATGTGGAATACTTTGCCATCAATTGCTTTAATAGTCTCTAGGTAACTATTCTTCATTAAAGAGTGCCGTACTTAGATATCTCTCTCCTGTATCACATAATATTGTTAGAAGAGTTTTACCTTTAAATTCTGGACGTGAGGCTACCTGCATAGTTGCGAAAACATTTGCTCCTGCTGAGATACCTACAAGTAAGCCCTCCTCTTTTGCTAACATTTTTGCTGTTTTTATTGCGTCCTCATTACTTACCTTTACTACTTCACCATATATTTCTGTATTTAAAATATCTGGAACAAAGCCGGCTCCTATTCCTTGTATGGCATGTGGACCTGCTGTCCCACCGGAGAGGATTGCAGAAGCTTCAGGTTCAACTGCAAAGATAGCAATATTGGAAATCTCCTCTTTTAAAACTTTTGAAGTTCCTGTTATGGTTCCACCAGTTCCAACTGCTGCAACAAAAGCATCAAGATTTTTATCTGTATCATTTATAATCTCTTTTGCTGTTGTAAGTGAATGAATCTCAGGGTTCGATGGGTTTTGAAACTGCTGGAGTACAATAGAGTCATGTGTTAATGCTTGAAGTTCTTGTGCTTTAGAAATTGCTCCATTCATACCTTTTGCAGCTGGTGTTAACACTAGCTCTGCACCAAGAGCTTTAAGAAGATTACGTCTTTCAATACTCATAGACTCTGGCATAGTTAATATAAGTTTTAAGTTTAATGCTGCACAGTTTGCAGCTAAAGCGATACCTGTATTTCCACTTGTTGGTTCAATAATAGTAGTCTTTTGTGTCACATCACCTGACTCCATAGCACGACGAATCATATTAAAGCCTATTCTATCTTTTACAGAACTTGTTGGATTCATAAATTCACATTTACCTAAAATAGTAGCACCTGTTAACTCAGATGGAGTATTTAGTCTTACTAATGGTGTATTACCTATCAACTCTGTTATATTTTTTGCAATTTTCATATATTTGTCCTTGAGTATATTTTTTGTAAAGCTTATTAATTATAGAATAATTGTATCGTAATTTTATAAAGAGGTTTATATGGCTAACTATACAAGTGATGGGAAAAAACTACTCAATGTTGAATATGATGTTATTCCACAAATAAACGATATGGTTGATGAGATGAGAGTTATTTCAACAGACAGAAGAGCAGAAGATGAGTATGCAATATTTTTGATGGAACTTAATGGAACAATACGTTGTTATGTTTTAGATGAGATATATATAGTTGGAAATGTTAGTGGTTTTGAAAACCTTGTTAAAGCAGTTGAAGCTTGGAACGCAAATGAAATATAAATTTAATGAGAGTTGACTAGACTCTCTTTAAATTTAATGTAATCCCTAAAGAATTATTGTGCTTCCATTATCTTTTGATATGCTAATTTCATAGCTTCAGGACTTGGATTTTTAATAAACTTTATCGCATCGTGACTTTGCTCAACAGCAGCTAATTGAACTTCTTTAGATGGGTCTTTAATATATTTGATAATATCATGACCCTGCTTAACAGCAGCCAGTTGAGCCTCTTCAACTGGCTCTTTAATGTATTTTATAGCATGGTAACTTTGCTTTATAGCAGCTAATTGAACTTCTTTAGATGGATTTTTAATGTATCTTAGCGCATAGTAACTTTTAGTTACAGCAGCTATTTGAACTTCTTCAGCTGGATTTTTAATAAAGCGTAGTGCCTTTTCACTTTGCTTTACAGCAGCTAGTTGAAGTTCAACATCTGGATTTTCAATCTTTTGTATCGCATAGTAATTTTGTCCTACAGCTTCAACTTGCTTTACTTTAGTAACACTAGTTACAGAAGAAGCCAAAGCACACTCAGATAAACCAAAAATAACCATTCCTATTATAACGCCCTTGTTAATAACATTTTTGTACATGTATAAACTCCTATGTTGTATAGAAAAAGTATATATAAAGTAAACTAATATAAGACTTAAATTTATATATAAAATAAACTAATATAATTATCTTATTTTATATGTTTATACTAATTATAAGTTGGGTATAAATAGGGGTTTAAACAAGTCACTAAAGATGCTATATCTTGGAGATATAATGAGTTATAACTAGATAGCATTGCTCCTAGTTATTTTTATTTTTCAATAAATTCTCAATATTATTTAACTTAGATTCTAAGTGTTTATTTCTCTGTAAAATCTCTAGTATAATCTCCTTATCCTCATCTACTCTATCTTGCTCTACTTTTTTATGTTCCTCATTTAAAGTATCTAAGATAATACCTATAATCATATTTAAGAATGTAAATGTAGTTAGAAATATAAACACAAGGTAATATATCCAACTCCATGGATGTATTTCCATTGTTTCATACATAACATCTGTCCAATCTTCAAATGTCATAACTCTAAATAAAGTCAGTAAGGCTATACCTACATCACTCCATAATCCTGATTCAACATTCTCAAATAATATGGTTCCAATAACTGCAAAAACATAAAATATGATAAACATCAAAATCATCACATAACCGATTGATTTTGCTGATTTAAAGAGTGCTCCGATTATCACTTTAAGTTCAGGTAGTAATGTGATAAGACGAAGCATTCTAAATATTCTTATTAGTCTTGCAACATTTGCATAATTTTCATCTATAGGGATTAAACTAACTGCTACAATAACAAAGTCAAAAACATTCCATCCATCTTTAAAAAAATCACTCACTTTTTTCTCAGCAGCAATCCTAACTGCTATCTCAATAACAAAAATGATAGTTATTAAGTTATCTACATAAAAAAGTGCTTTTTCAAGTAATGGGTCTATGTTAAAAGTATGAATCCCTATAACAAGTGCTGAGAAAATAATCACAGCCATCATTATAAATTCAAAGCGTTTATCCTTTGTTATTAAAAAAAGTTTTTCTTTTATATTAACTGCTTCTTTCACTATAATTTCCTACTCACTTATCTTTTAAAGATGCTAGTTCATTCTCAAACCACTTAATTAAAACATCTTTTTCATCTTTACTTAACTTAGCTTCTTCATGAGCTGATACATAACTAGGAAGTGCCATCATCTCATTCTTTACAGTTGTGATAGCACGCTTTAATCTCTGTTGTTTAATCTTAGGGTCAATCTCACTCCAAATCGAAAAGTTCATTGCTTTTCTAGCTTTTTTAACATGTGAAGCAACAAAAAAAGAAATCGGTGCTACATTTGAATAAGCTGGCCATCTCGTTTCATAAGAGTGACAATCATAACAACTTTGTTTTAATAAACTCATAACCTCTTGAGGTGCTTTTAAAGTAAGTGTTTCATCAATTTTTGGATTTGTTTTTTCTACACTAATAAACTGGATTAATACAAATAAAAGCACTGTAAATATAACTGTTTTTTTTAACAAAAAATCTCCTGAAATATAATTTGAACGAGATTTTATCCAAGGACTAACAATAGATTATTAATATTATAAGTTTGTTATTTGAAGTAAGATTAAAGATGGTGCGATCGGAGAGATTTGAACTCTCACACCCGTAAGGCACTACCCCCTCAAGGTAGCGTGTCTACCGTTCCACCACGATCGCATTAAAAAAAAAGAATAAAAAAAAGGCCTTAACTCAAAAAAGAGTTAAAGCCTTTGAGGGGTACTTAAGTTAAATCTTAAAGATTAACCTAAATATGGGTTAGCGTAAAGTGCGATAAGAGCAATTACTAGTGCATAAATAACTTGTGCTTCGATCATTGCAAGAGCAATGAACATTGTAGTCATTAGTTTAGCACCTAAACCTGGGTTACGTGCAGTACCAGCGATTGTTGCAGCAGCAGTATGACCCATACCGATAGCTCCACCAAGAGCAGCAAGACCAAGACCAAGACCAGCAGCGATCATTGAGTAAGCTTTAAGAGTTTGGTTAGCAACCTCACCGTCAGATGCCATTGCAGCAGTTGCAAGAGCTAGCATTAAAAATAGAACTTTTTTCATAAGTATTTCCTTAAAATTATTACAAAATCTTTCGGATAGCGTAACCTCATTTTTAATCATGAAGCAACCAAAACATAAATGCAATGATTTCCCTACTAGAAATTGATGTGCAATTATATATAAAAACTAATAAAGAATAGTTGAATATATAAATCTTTTATATATATTTTAACTATATAGTTTATACTTTCATAATAGAACCATATTAATAGAAGGTACATAGTGAAAGTTTTTAATAATATAGTTAAGTATGCTAAGACTTTAAAAGAACTAATATTTCAAGATGAAGCTAAAGCAAACTTGCAGTTATTGCATGAGTATCAAGATGTAATTGATAAAAGTAATATTGTAAGCAAAACAAATCCTAATGGTATTATTACATTCGTAAATGATGAGTTTTGCAGAGTGTCTGGATACACTAGAAATGAGCTTATTGGAAAATCTCATAACATAGTTAAACATCCTGACAACTCAGATATGTTTTTCAAAGATTTATGGGATACCATTAAAATTAAGAAACAAATTTGGAGAGGTGTAATAAAAAACATCTCTAAAGATAAAAAAGATTACTATGTTAACTCATTTATAAAACCTATACTCGATAATGAAGAAAATATACTAGAATATATTTCTGTACGTAATGACGTAACGCAACTTATGAACTTACATAATGAAGTTAAATCTCTTCGCCAATATGACATTGAACAACAACATACTGCTCGTGAGAAACTAGAGATAGGAATTGTAAATCATATGAATGATAATGAAGCAAAAATTATTTATGCTCCACTAGATATTTTAAGTGGTGATTTTTATTCACTTTATAAATACAAAGATGGTTCAACTTTCTTATATCTTATTGATGGACAGGGACATGGAATCTCACCTGCTTTAACTGTATTTTCTGTATCTTCTACAATCAATACACTTGTAAATGATGAACTTAGCTTAGAAGAACTAACAAATAAAGTTTTTCCTGTAATACAAACATTTTTAGGAGAGATAGAACAGCTATCTTATATTATGATAATGATTGATAAGGATTTAAAAAATATATCTTATGCCTCTGGTGGTATGTACCCATTTTTGATAAAAACAGAAGATAAGACAATAAAAGTAAAAACTAACAACACACCTTTTATGAACTTCTCACAAAATCCTGTTGTAGATAAAATAAGTTTAGATAAATGGGAATCGTTACTTATATTTAGTGATGGTCTTGTAGAACATGAAAACAAGAACTTAGAGAGATTTACTCCAAATAATATTATTAATGAACCATCACTTATTGAACACGCAAGAGATGCAATAAATGAATCAGAACTTGAGGATGACGTTACTTTACTTTATATAGATAATCTAAAATAGCAAAATAACTTTTCTCCTCAAAAGATTTTTATGCACGACCTAAAGAGATTTTATTACCTTTAAATTCTAAAATTTCAACTGTAATTTTTTCACCTTCACTTAAAACATCAGAAACTTTATCTACTCTTTGGTCTGAGATTTTAGAGATATGAAGTAATCCATCAGTTCCATCTGGAAGTTCAATGAAAGCACCAAAGTCAACTATCTTTTTAACAGTTCCCTCGTGTTTATCACCTACTTCGTATTTTATTTTTGCAACTTTAGGAGTATTAACAATTCCCTCAATATGACCTCTAGCTCCAGCTACACCATCTTTACTTTTACCAGTGATTTTAACTTTTCCATCTTTTTTATCTATGTCAATAGCTACTTCAAACTTCTCAATCATTTCACGAATAGTTTTACCAGCTTGGCCAATAACTTCACCTATGAAACTAGGATCTATATGAAAGAAGTCAACACTTGGAAGAACACCATCATTAAACTCTATTTTAGACTCTGCTTCAAGCATAATATCTATAATATGACTTCTACCTTCTTTCGCTTGATAAAGTGCTTCTTTAAGTACATCTAAAGAGATTCCACCAAGTTTAATATCCATCTGCATTGCAGTGATACCATCTTTAGAACCTGTTACTTTAAAATCCATATCTCCATCATGGTCTTCAAGTCCCATAATATCTGAAAGAATTGCATAACTATCACCATCACTTACCATACCCATAGCGATTCCAGCAACAGTATCACTTGTATCTATATCAGCTGCTTTAAGAGCCATATAACCACCACAAACTGTAGCCATAGATGATGAACCATTTGACTCTAAAATCTCAGAAACTAAACGAACAGTTTGTCCATCTAAATCTACTACTGGCTCTAAAGCACGTTTAGCTAAATTTCCATGTCCTAACTCACGTCTTTTTGTTCCCATAACTGGGCTTGCTTCACCAACAGAAAAACCTGGAAAGTTATAGTGAACCATAAAGTTTTCATTTTGAGTACCGCTATCTGTTAAACTCTCAAACATCTGCGCATCTTTAGGTCCACCCATAGTAAGAACAACTAAAGATTGAGTTTGTCCACGAGTAAAAAGACATGATGAATGAGCATTTGGAAGTACGTTTGTATCTATTGAGATAGGTCTAACTTCTGTTAAAGCACGACCATCTGCACGAACTCTTTCATTTAAAATTTGAGCTCTTACTTGCTCTTTTTTTACTTTTTCTATTGCATCTTTTAGAGCTACTTCTGATTCTACGTCAGCCCACTCATCTTTGTTAGCAATTATATTTTTTCTAAGTTGTCTAAGGGCAGTTGAGCGTTCAGATTTTGCCATTTGATTCATCGCACTTGTTATATCTGGCATGTGGTTATCTCTAACGAATGAAACCATCTCTTCATTTATGGCATGTGCTTTTAAATCTAATTCTGCTACTTCTTTTTTAGAATTTGCAAATGCATTTTCATATTTAGAGTTAGTGTCAAATAAAACCTCTTGAGTTTTTTCAAAAACTTCTATAAGTTCATCTTCACCCATAGCATTTGAGATATGTGTACTCATAACAGTAGCACCCATAGTTGGATCAAGTAGGGGGTCAATAATCATATCATTTACTTCAACACTCTCACCACCAAATGAACGCATCTCTATCATAAGAAGGTCATTTTTTGTACCTGATAAATATAAGTCTAAAGTAGAGTTTTTAAGCTGTGAAAGAGTTGGATTTAACACTAACTCTCCATCAATCTTAGCAGCACGAACAGCTGAAACTGAAGTGTTGACATCTATGTCTGAAGTATATAAAGCAGCTGATGCAGCATTTAAAGCTAAAACTTGTAAATCTGACTCAGCATCTGCTGAAAACACCATTATAGTAATCTGCGTTGGATGACCAAATCCTTTTGGAAAAAGTGGGCGAAGAGAACGGTCAACAATACGAGATGTAAGAGTTTCAAAATCACTTGGTTTAGTCTCACGTTTAAAAAAGCCACCAGGAATTTTACCAGCTGCATATGTTTTTTCTATATACTGAACTGTTAGAGGCAAAAAATCATCTTTTACTATCTCAGTTTCATCTATAACAACTGTCGCAAGGATTACAGTTTTTCCTGATTTTATCCATGCACTACCATTCGCTTGCTTTGCAACATCTCCGAATGAATAACTCTCTTCTCTATTTTCTAACTCTAAACTTACATCATATTTCATTTTATTTCCTCTAATAATTTTTCTATTGTTTCTTCTTCAACTTTTGTCAGCTCTTCATAGTATAATGATGTCTCAACATAATCATCAATATCATGAAGAAAAAATACATCATCTGAAAATGGTTCTAATAACTCTAATACATCTTTTGGAATTACTGGAACAGCTATATAAACTGCTTTTGGCTTTTGCGTTAAAATAGTCTTAAGAGCTGTCATAAACTTCATCCCAGTTTCACTTCCCTCATCTATAAGTAAGACAACTTCATTCTTCATTGATGAAAAATGTCTCCCTTTTCTATATTGGTATATATAACTTAATATTTTTTCTTCATGCTTCCTTTGTGCTTCACCGTAAATATAATCATACTGAATCCCAAAAGAAGAAACTAAATTTTCATTTATAACTATCTCTTCTCTCTCACTTACACGTGCTACTTCACATTCATCATTATTTGGTGCCATAATAGCTTCTGAGAAAAGGAAATCTATACTGTTAGCAAGCTTTCCCCTTAAATGTGAACTTAATTCAAGACCACCTCGTGAAACAGATATAATCTTCCATGATTCATCCTTTAGTCTCTGCATAGGGATAACTTCTTTTAGCTTGTATGCAGCATCTTGACGATCTTTTAATATATGCTTATATTTATTCATAATATCAATTTTCTCCAGAAGTATTAGGAAGTTTTAGTGCAAAAAGGGAACTTTCTTCATTGGTTGACATAAATGGCTTTAATGAGATTGTAAAGTATATATATCTTTCATAAGTATTATTTGTTACTCCAGCACTGTTTAATATAGGTCTATTATTCTCAACATATCTTAATCCGAAATCCCAACATCTTTTTTTATATAAAAATCCAACTTCAACTCTCTTCTTTTCATTTAATTCTATATCATAATCATATACAAAATGATAAGAGTAATGTTCATCAAAATTATATTTTATTTTAGATGTCATATAACTAGTATATGGAGTATAACTAGCTGTTTTATCTAAAAAAGTATCTTTATACAGATGTGAGAGAGAAAGATTTAGACCATATTCATTATAAGAAAGACTATTATAAACTTTTGATATTTTTTTCTCATCATAATTATAAAAGGTATTGTTATATACACTTATTGTTTTTGTAATCATCACATTTAACTCGTTTTCTAAATCTCCTGACTCTAGATTATCATCTGTGTATGTAAGTGCTTGTGCTAATTTATGATATATCCTTTGCATCCCATCTATATCATAAACATATTGAGAAAAATCAAATTGAAATTCTTCTGCTTGATCTGTGATATTATAAAATTCACATCTTGCATCATCACTGTTTTCTGATTTTTTACAAAAGTCTTCATTATACTCATAAAAACCTGTTGTATTTTCACCACCTTGAAAAGAATAACTTGATCCAAAGCCCATAACATGAGAAAAATCACTGTAGGCTTTTGTTAGTTGAGTAGATAAACTTATTGTATTGTCATTTTTAAGTATGTAGCCATTTCGAAATTGATTTGATGTTACAGTCTCTTCTGAACCACTAAAAGCAGAATGTTGCCCATAAAAATAACTTGTATAAGATAAATCAAGATACTCATCAAAAAGAGAAGTATGGATTGACACTGGAATATCTACATCTGTTTGTACAACTTTTTTATTTATAAATCTTTGAATATTATTACTTTGTATATCTACGTTATACAAAATATGTTTGTTAAATAAACTTTCTAAATAATGGTGATAATGTAATGTTGGGATTTTTTGTAGAGTATCTTCATTACTTTCAACTGAGAGGTCTTGATAGTGTTTAAAGTAAGTACCAAAATAATTATCATCTGTATTGTAAAAAAGATTTATTCGAGATAGAATCTGAGTTGAAGTAGAAGTATTTATAGTGTCACTACTTTCAAGATTGATATAATCAACATCATTCATAAAACTTGTATCAACATATATACCAGATTGTCCATCAAGATTAAGATTAAACCATTGATTAAAAAAATCACTATTCTCATATTTAAAATCAAAACCATAATGAGAATCATTTGCCAAATCTTTTTCTAAAAAGTAGCTGGTTTTTTCTTCAAAAAATCCTGCTGAGAGAGACCCTTTTGAAACTGCTGAGTCAGCGAATCTAAATGTAGAATAGATACCATCACCACGTTTACTTCTATGCTGAGGTTTAAGTTCTAAATCCCAGCCATCTTGCTCTGCAATATAAATAGGCTGTTCATAAAAGACTCCCTCTTCCTCAGAAAACCCAAATGAAGGTTTTAATAAACCTGTTCTTCTAGTATCGTCAAGTGGATATCCAAACCAAGGTAGATAAAAAACTGGTATGTCGTATATATATAATCTAGTATTGTACAGATTTAACCATTTATCATCAAAATTATAATCAGATGAAGTAAATTCCATCTTCCAAAGAGGATCAATTGGATTACATCCACTTATTACACCAGATTCTAAATCTAAGTCTTTATCTTTAATACAGCCCTCATCAGCACTCATCCAAACCTTAGAATCTTTTTCTAACATATAAAATGGTTTAAAAGTTCTCTCTTTATTTTTAATATTTAATTTTGCATAGTTTCCTAAAAGTTTATAGTCATTCCCTTGGTTTGCTTTAATATTATCAAAAAGTTCTAAGTCACCAGTATTTCTGTTATATACAGCACGTGAAGAAGTTATATAATAATCTTTATATACAACTGCAACATTACCAGTGGCATTTACAACATTGTCTTTTGAATCCATTTT
>Ga0209345_10001135_pt1 | contig 32649 bp, 31 predicted proteins | sample Cruoilmetagenom7_FD_187294 | JGI IMG/M metagenome (GOLD analysis project Ga0209345, IMG submission 187294) | Oil polluted marine microbial communities from Coal Oil Point, Santa Barbara, California, USA - Sample 7 (SPAdes) (version 2) | ecosystem: Environmental > Aquatic > Marine > Oil seeps ...
GACCTCGAAAGAGGTGACCCGTGCCCGGGTAGCTCAGGGGTAGAGCAGTGGATTGAAAATCCTCGTGTCGGTGGTTCGATTCCGCCCCCGGGCACCATTATAAGCAATTGAAATATATGGATATTTCTGTTGTGGATTTTGTATCAGCACTAATCTCGACCTCATCGGGACGACAGCGGGACGACAGACTTCTCTCCTTCTTTCGTTGCTTGAAGTTGATATTCTCGCACATTTGCATTTCCGGCGAAACCAGATCGACATCATTTCATCTCCAGTCAATCACATGGAGATAACAGATGCATAGCTCAGGAACTGCACACGACGTTCTGCTACCGATCGAACGGGTTTGCGAAATCTTGTCGCGCTCGAAGGCGAGCATTTACCGAGACATCAAGAATGAAACGTTTCCCAGAGCCCAAAAGTTGAGCCGCTGGCGGCTGTCGCTCGTCATGCAAATCGTCGAAGGAACGTATCTGCCAGAATGCTCAAATAAGCTAAATTCAGCGGATGAACCTTCAATTCCTGTGACGGAAGATGCCTCCGAGACGACCGTCTTTACAGAATGCGCGGTAGTGCCCCGGGAGGTGCAGTAAGCGCCGCTCACGGCCTCATAGCTTAACGAATTGTGAGGCCGGCGCTGGAGCACTTTCAAACACCCATAGCCCCGCTCCATTTGGCAACGGCAAGCACGCACCAATGAAGCCGCACATCTACCTCAGCAGTCTGCAGGCCGAGAAACCGAGATGTTGTTTCGCTTTACAACCACGCTGGCCCTGGTCGCGGAAATCTGTTCTTTCCTGCTGCGGGAAATCTGGGGCCCTATACATTCCTCGGCCCAGAGCCGACCTCCACCGACCACTCCGATGCTGCGTCGCAGCTTCACCAGACCGGCCGTTCGTGCATCGCGCAGCATCTTCCGAGTGTGTATGGCGGCAGTGCGGACTTTGCTGCCTGCGCATCAGTATCCGGTTTGGCGAACCGTTCCAAAAGACCGCGGTTCATGGAAGCTAATTGAAGCAACAGCTTTTTTCGGCATTTTCCTGATGGGAAATGCCGGTTAAGGTTGTTCGATCAAAGCGGCAGCAATGTTTCCAAGACGAGTGTTAAAGAACCAATCTCGATGCAATAATTCGCCATTCACGATGTATAGATTTTTTACTTCGTAAAATTGATACACCCCGTCTTCATCAGGGATGCGCACTCGGCTGACTGCCCCCGTTTCGGCAGTCTCCTCGTCGCTCACGTCAAACAACTTAAAGTAATCCTCATTGGAGGTCGGTGCCACTTGCCTTAGGATTGCAAGTACAGCTTCTTCTTCAGTAATGCGCTCATCGACGAAATAACAACCAGCTTCCAACCCGCCGACCGTAACGGCCGTTCCAGCAGCGGTGAGCAACGTGATGGGTGCAGTAAGTACAGCAAGCACACCTGCTGCAAATCCACTTCCCCCAATGATACCCACGGTCCCAGCCCCCGAAGCACCTGCGAGCGTCGAACCCAGCATCAGCGACCCACCGGCTGCGTGAGGAAAGAAATAAAGTCCACCTACAGCCATTGCAGTGGGACCAACCGACGCCCCAGCACCACCCGCCGTTACAACCGCAGTAGCAGCGGCGGGACTGACCAATTGGCTGAGCCGATAGTCGCATACTCCAGAAGATGCGCTCGTAACCCAAACCAGCGATAAGATCGCACTAAGACACAATTTTCTGAGCAACGGCTCACCCCAAATGAATTACATTCTTGAGTTCTTCATTTAGCGCGGCGATCAGATCAAGCATTTTTCGCCTCTACCCGTGATAGCAGACATTAGCTGCGACATAGAAAAAATGAAAAGGGCTCCAAGCCGCCTTGCGGCAGTGCGGCATGCATCTGACTGTCACACCGGTTTGATCGACATGGACGGCCCGAAGCCGACATTCATGTGGTTTGCGGCGAAAGTCCGGTTCGCGCGAAGACTACCGCTTGCAGTATGGTTTCATATAGGCGGTAGCCAGCAACGGATATCGCGCCTCGGGACTCTTGCTACACGCGCTTGAACTTATAGATTTGCCTCAAGCAACTCCAAGGCGGCCCTCTCCCCAATAGCAAGGGCGCCTTCGATTAGACCGGGGCTGAGCTTCGAGGCCTCGGACACGGCAAAGCGAACGCGACCCTCAAGATGCGGTTGCCTCAGAGAGGCAGGACCGATGTCAGGATGAGTTGCTTGTTGCGAGGTATCCAGCGCAGACACGATCCAATGGTTCATTGCCCAGTCTTGGATCGCCAGTTCAAGAGGATGCGCCGCAGCATCTCCGAAGCAATCCGAAAGCTGGTCCAAGATTGCCCGCCTGAGCCGCTCTGGATTTGCTCTTCGTTGTTCCGGAGGCCAGTTGACGAAGCCGAACAGCGCGGCAGGAGTGTGGTCTACGCCCGTGTGGTCATGGACTTCGGCAAGCGGTCCGATACGACTGACGACCCTGCCGGAGAGCCCGTCGTCTCGCCAAAAGGGTTTCTCATAAATAGCGACTGCTTTGGCGTGAGTGCTCATCCACGTTGGCATCCTCCGCATGTCATCAATCAAGGCAGATGACGCCCATGGAAGACGTATTGTTGTGGCCGTGATACGAAGTGGAACCGAGATAATCACCTTTTGCGCGGTGATGATCTCGCTTGAACTAAGATGGACGGCGATGTGATCTGGCCCATGTTCAGACACCTCGGTTACCTGAGCTGACCTTCGGATATTGTCGTGGCCGACGCGATTGGCAAGGGTGCCGACCAATGTTGTTGGTCCGCCTGCAATGCGAACCATACCATCTTGCCCGGGCAAAGGTTGGCGCAGCGGCGCAGGCCCGTATCCGACGATGACAGCGTTACCCTCGTTAAATTGCTCAAAGGTTGCCGCACCAAGATCTTCGAGCCAGCGCGTGACCACAGGCTGGTGCCTCGGCCAAACCCAGGTCGGGCCAAGATCGGCAATTGCAAGATTGCTGGCCGGATCTCGAAGCGGGCGAATACGGCCACCAATCTGGGCATCTGCCTCGAGTATCCGCACACTGGCGCCTGCTGCGCGCAGAACTGCGGCAGCCGTTAGTCCGGACAGGCCTGCACCAATAATGACTACGTCCATCATTTCACCTCGACGTTATTAACATAGTTCGAAACGTCTCCATTTCACGAGCAAGACAAGGAGCCACAAGGGCGATCAATACGCCTTTGCTGAGCACCTTCGCGGGTTAACCCGTGGGAAAACTCCGACTGATGTCGAGTAGAGATGTTAGACTTCTCATAAGAGAAGCTATCTTTAGAGAACCGCAGCGCTTCGAGAAAACAGAATGGTAATCGCAATGCACAGACGCAGGTTCCTCCAATATTCCACTGTAGCTATCGCCGCGCCCGCGCTGGTAGGACGCGCCTTGGCACAAACAGGGGCCAGTGCGACGCTGCCAATCCCGCCGCTGATGGATGTCGGTGAGGATGCCGGCAACCTGTTGGAAGCCGTCACGGGGAGGCACCGTTTTGCAGAGAACTTCGAGGCCGAGACACTGGGATGGTCACGGGATCATTTGGGGCCGACCCTGCGCATGCGGCGCGGCCGAACAGCGCGCCTGACAGCCCGAAACCGCCTCGACAGCCCGATAACCGCGCATTGGCATGGTTTGCACGTTCCCGGCTGGCAAGATGGCGGTCCACAGTCTTTGATTGCTCCGGGCCAAGAGCTTGAGCAGAGGCTGGACATCGATCAGCCCGCAGGCACTTTCTGGTATCACTCACACCCGCATGGCCGCACCGGCTATCAAGTTTATCGCGGTCTCGCTGGCATGCTTCTGATCGAGGATGACGATAAGGCTTCGAATAACCTTCCGTTAAACTATGGCGTCGATGACATCCCCCTCATCATTCAGGACAAGTCTTTCAGTAGCAGGGGGACGCTAGAATACGACGATGACGGCATGGCCGCGATGCAGGGCTTCAGGGGCGACAAGATCGCCGTGAACGGCGCATTAGCGCCCAAGGCCCGGGTCCCGCAGGGGCTTGTGCGGTTCCGGCTGCTGAACGCCTCTAACTCAAGAGTTTACGCTCTGCGTTTCAATGACAACCGCAGCTTCCATCAGATCGGCAGCGATGCCGGTCTCCTGCCAGCCCCCGTGGAACGCAGAAAACTTCAGCTCGCACCAGCCGAGCGGGCGGAGATCGTCGTCGACTTCTCGGAGGGAGCTGCCGCGCGGCTGGTCTCTGAGGACGTCCCCCTCGAAATGATGGGCGGTATGATGGGAGGAGGCATGATGAGCGGTATGATGGGAGGTAGCTCTGGCCCAGCAACCCGAGAAGGCGTCTTTCGCGTTCTCGATATCGAAGTTGACCGCAGCCGAACGGGCGCGATCACGGCACTTCCGCAGGAGCTACTTGGCGCGCACCTTCCGACATTCGACGAACCGGTCCGGCGGCGACGCTTCCAGCTTAACATGATGATGGGCATGGGGATGATGCGGGGAATGTTCGGCGGTCGTCCTAAGCTCGGAATCAATGGAAAAACCTATGACATGGATCGCATCGACCAACAGGTGCGTCTGGGCGAAACCGAAGTATGGCAGATCACCGCCGACATGATGTCTCATCCGTTCCACGTCCACGGCACTTCGTTCCAAGTGCTGAGCCAGAATGGGAGGGCCGTCGAGTTCGGCGAGGTCGGGATGAAAGATGTGGTCTGGGTGGAGAACAGCGCTGAAATCCTCGTCAGGTTTGACAAGCCGGCGATCGCGGATGCGCCGTTTATGTATCACTGCCATATTCTGGAGCATGAGGATTCAGGCATGATGGGACAGTTTACCGTCGGGTGACGATCGAACAACCGCAATCGCAACTCCCGTTGACCAGCGCCCCCAGAAAGCGGTCGAGAGCCTTTAGCTGCAAGCCATTTGGACGGAAAACTGGCCTTTTGTGCTGTTAAAAATAAGGCCCGAAAGACGACGATAAGGATCTGTGAAAATGCGCATCGCTAAATCTATTGGTAGCAAGCAGGGCCAACTCACTTGGCCAAACCAACAAATGCTCCATCTTTCCATTCGACATCGTGAAGGAGTGATGCATTCATGGGGCTTTTGATTGGTCTCTTTTTGGCGGCATTGACCGGGGTTTATCACCATGTGGGTCTGCGGCTACTAGACCGGTTGACTGGAAAAGATAAAAGGCAGCCAAATGTCACCCTCATGGGCATTTTCTTCGGTCTTCTGGTTCTCCATACCTCTGAAATTCTCGGCTGGGCTTACGCTTACAGCGCTATACACAGCCACGGAGGCCTGGGAGATCTCAGCGGCAATTTCGATGGGAGCTGGCAGGACTACGTTTATTACTCTGGCATCAACTATATCACGCTGGGTTACACCCAAATAGACAGCTCAGGCGATCTGAGACTTGTCAGTATGATGGAGGCACTCTTGGGCTTCATGATCATTACTTGGAGCGCTACTTTCATCTATTCAGCTTGGCAGAAAGCGTTCCGCTAACCAATATCCAGAGCCAGACAGATCGGCCCTCGAGGCTAACAGATTCACAGCAGCAACAGGGCCGTGATCATGTGCCATTGGGGTGCCCTATAGTCCTTGAGGATCAAAACGCGGCGCGCACCGCGTTTTGATGTCGTATCAGCGTCTTCAAAAGACACTTCGCCTACAGGCCCAGCCAGCTTCGTTTCAAGCAGTATCAGCAGCAGCCCGAGCGTTTTTCGGCGCGTGAAACCTTCTGCACCAGTTCTGCTGTTTCTTTGCCGTCGGCTTCCCGCGCTACATCGGCCTGAGCGACGATCCCGCAGCATTTCCCAGTGTCGTCGGTCACCACGGCACGCCGCACCTGCTTCTCTTCCATCTTGTTGCAGCAACTTTCGACATCTTCGTCGGGGGACGCGGTCAGCACGTCTTTCGACATTACGTCAGACACGCGTGTATCGGCGCCTTTTCCTTGCGCAACCGCACCGCAGCAGATGTCTCGGTCCGTCACAATGCCAACCGGCTCACCGGCGTCATTCACCACAGGAATAGAACCGACCGACTTGTCATCCATCAGCTTCGCTGCCTCCTGAACCGAGGCGTCGGGGCCGCAGCAGGTGGGGTTGCTTGTCATGATTTCTTGAACTTGCATGATCTTACCTCTTGGTTGGGTGACAGAATCAGAACCCGAAGACCGACATGCGAGTTCCTGTAAGAACTTCGTCCAGCAATTCTCAGCGCACGACCCTATGCAGCGTCATAGCTTGAGAACACTTCGCTGCTGCCATCACGGGCAATGAGATAGACATCATAGGCGTCGCGCTCACTCTCCGGCCCCATCCCCGGCGAGCCATAGGGCATCCCCGGCACGGCGAGGCCGATGGCATCCGGGCGCTCGGCCAGCAGTTTGCGGATGTCGGCGGGCGGGACGTGACCTTCGATCATATAGCCATCGATCTTTCCAGTGTGACAAGAGGCCATGTCCTGCGGGATGCCGTTGTCTTGCTTGTATTTGATCAAGAGCGTTCCGATGCTGCGTCTGGTCGTCACGGCGAACCCCTCGCTCTCAAGAATCTCGATCCACGCCAAACAGCAGCCGCAGTTGGGGTCTTTCATCACGTGGATGGCAGGTTTTTCTTCGGCCCAGGCGGCAAATGGTGCGGCCGCGGCAAAGCTTGCGGAACAGGCCAGCAGGCTGCGTCGTGTGAGGGTCATGTGAAATCCTTCCAAAGGTTCAGACTGTCGTTTCGTGGTTGCATGGGTTGTAGGGCATCGGCTCGGCCAACCGCTCGGCAGTGGTTGGCCGAAAAAACAGCAGCCGGAGGGCGTATTGCGGCTTCGCTGGTGTGGATGTGGGCTGTAGAAGGGCAGCGGCCTGATCTTTGGGATGCTGCCGGGGCGGCCTCTGCATTCTTGGCGCAGCGGTGATTATTCTCGCGCCCCGCGCCGGATAGGCTGCTGACCCTTCTGAAAGAACCCGCAGCCCCAGTGTTTAGCTCGCGTCTTTAAATTCGTCGTATTCGCCGCGCACCTGAACGGTTACAGTCACCTCAGTCTTGTCACGGTTGCGCCGGGACCAACCATGCTGACCCGCGAAACCGGCCCAAAGCAGACCTTCATGATCGGCGCGACGAATGGCCGGTCAAAGCATCCAAAATCAATAAGTCAGCCATGTTCAGCCAGGCTATACCGGCATTGGCGTTGCCTTTGTCGATATCCATTTCCGGTAGAAACCGGTCATAATTTTGGAATGTAACGGATTCTGCGGACAGCGGTCTCTCGCAAGACTCTTCAGGCCAGCGAGAGGATGATATCCACCTTTAGACCGCCGCGCGCTCCGTTCGAAAGCTTTAGCTCCCCTCCATGATCTTCAAGGAGCCCGTTCTGGGCAATCTGCCAAAGTTTGCTGCACTTTCAACTGCTGAAAACACCCCTCCTTCAGGTCTCGTCCAGTGCGGGTCAATCTGCCTTGGCCACAGCACTATCTGACAGCACATTAAGAAGTGGGCATTCCGGTGCATCAGAACCGCTGCACTTCGCAATCGTTTCTGCCAAGATTGCCTCGATATTTTGCAGATCCCTTATCTTCGTCCGCACGACCCTTAGGTGATCTCGCCCACGTTTCTCGACTTCGCCGCAGGTATGGCTGCCGCGATCGATCATGCTGAGCAGCCCTCGGATTTCTTCCATAGTAAAACCCAGCTCTCGCGCTCGCATGATAAAGCTCAGCCGCTCAACATGCGCAGTTCCGTAACGGCGGTGCCGGGCGGGACTGCGCGGTGGGTCCGGCATCAGGCCGACACCCTCATAATAGCGGATGGTCTCAAGGTTGCAGCCGGTCAGCTTCGCAAGATCGGAGCGCTTTAGGACGCTCGCAACTCCGTGATCGCTCGACATGAAGTTTCCCCTTGATCCTGTAGTTGCTACAGACCCTATCTTGCCTGTCATGACGATGGCAACCATGAGCACCGCAATGACAGATCACACTCCTGCGACCCCGACCGAGCATGAAGATCGTTCCGGCTGGTTGGCCACCGGCGCCGGTGTGTTCGGAGCATTGGCCATGTCATCTTGCTGCATTCTGCCGTTGGTATTGGTCAGCTTTGGCGTCACCGGGGTCTTCATCGGTCAACTTACCGCGCTTTATGCCTATAAATGGGTGACCTTCAGCCTCGCAACGCTCGCGCTCGCCTATGGGTTTTGGAAAGCCTACCGCCCGGTGCCGAAGGATGCTTGCACAGACGGCACCTGTGCGCACCCGGTCGACCGCAGGCTGATGCGCGGGTTGCTCTGGGGCGCTTTGATTATCGTGCTTCTGGCGCTCGCCTTTCCAATATTTTCGCCCTTTCTTTTGACATTCTGACCATGAGGTCTCCTATGAAACTGCTCATCTCCACCGCTGCGCTTATCCTCTCTGCCGGCGTAACCCTGGCCGCAGAAGCGACCACCCGCATTACAGTTGAGGGGCTCACTTGCCCTTCGTGCAGCTATATCGTCGCCACTGCCATGAAGCGCGTGGACAGCGTCGAAGTGCAGAAATTTATCGCAGGCGAGGCGGAAAATGGCCTCTATGTCCTGCGCTATGATGATGCGCTGACAGACCCGCAGTCCATTGTCGCCGCTGTGACGGCCGTTGGCTATCGCGCTGCCTTGGATGCAGAGAACGGATCGTGAGCGGCGTGGAGGGGTCCGACACCCAGAACGGCCTGCTCAAGTTCGGGCTCATTGGCACGGTCATCGTCGCCCTTTGCTGTTTCACGCCAATGCTGGTGATCCTGTTCGGCGCTGTTGGGCTGTCGGCGCTGCTGGGCTGGCTCGATTACGTGCTGTTGCCAGCGCTCGCCATCTTCATCGGCATCACAATTTACGCGCTTTGGAAGCGCCGCGATTCAGAGAGATCATCATGAAAGACACTAAATCCCCCCAGAGGAAATCCTATGACCTTGCCGTGATCGGCGCCGGTTCCGCAGGCTTTTCTGCCGCCATCACTGCGGCGGAGACCGGCGCGCGGGTGGCGCTCATCGGCGCGGGCACCATTGGTGGCACCTGTGTCAACGTCGGCTGCGTGCCGTCCAAGGCGTTGATCCGCGCGGTTGAGAGTCTGCATCATGCGGGTGCTGCGGCTCGGTTTGATGGGATAGATGCTGAAGCCCGCGTGACCGACTGGGCGGCGACTGTCGCGCAAAAGCAGTCGCTGGTCGAAGAATTACGTGCGGCGAAATATGCAGATGTTCTACCTCGGCATGAGAATGTCGATTACGTCGAAGGTTGGGCGGCATTCGATGATGACGGCAAGTTGACGGTCGATGGCAGTCTTTTCCCGGTTACAAAGATCATCGTTGCCACCGGCTCCCGCCCCCATGTGCCTGCAATCCAGGGAATCGAGGACGTCGACACCCTCGACAGCACAACAGCACTGGAACTGAGCGCTCTTCCGGCCTCCATGATTGTGCTTGGGGCGGGATATATCGGCGTGGAACTGGCGCAGCTTTTTGCGCGAGCCGGTGTTGCCGTGACGCTGGTCAGCCGCCGAGGTGTCTTGCCCGAGGCAGAACCGGAAGTGTCAGAGGCGCTGGCAGGTTACCTGGGCGATGAGGGCATCCGTGTGGTGCGCGCTAATGGCTATGACCGCGTTTCGAACGCTGACAACCATATCACGCTGCATCTCGCGGATAGCCAAGCACTGACATCGGAACGGCTCGTGCTCGCGACCGGCCGTATGCCAAACAGTGACGGGCTGAACCTCGCGGCTGCCGGAGTTGCAGTGGATGCGCGAGGCGGCATTCAGACCGATTCTCAAATGCGCACCGGCAATCAAAATATTTGGGCGGCGGGCGATGTCACGGGCCGTGACCAGTTTGTCTATATGGCCGCCTATGGTGCCAAGATCGCGGCGCGCAATGCGGTGGCGGGTGAGGCCCGCAGCTATGACAATGCAACCATGCCTTGGGTCGTCTTTTCCGATCCGCAAGTGGCAGGTGTCGGGCTCAGCGAAGCGCAGGCCCGCGCTGCTGGCCATGAAGTGCTGACCTCCGTTCTGCCGCTGGATGCCGTGCCGCGGGCCTTGGCGGCCCGCGATACGCGTGGCCTCATCAAGCTGGTGGCCGAAACGGGAAGCAAACGGCTGCTGGGCGCGCAAATCCTTGCACCGGAGGGGGCCGACAGCATCCAGACCGCAGCGATGGCGCTGAAGGCCGGGCTGACCTACGAAGAGCTTGGCGACACGATCATGCCCTATCTGACGACGGTCGAAGGGCTGAAGCTGGCGGCCCAGACTTTCGAGAAGGACGTGGCCGCCCTGTCCTGTTGCGCGGGGTAAAGACATGGCAGATCCCTCCTCTCATGATTGGCTGAGCTCCCGACGTGGCAGCCTGCTCGCGTGGGGCCTTCCCATCGGCACGATGCTTCTGGCGATCCCACTTGCCGATAGCCCCAAAACTGCAATCTGGGTCGCAGCACTTTCTTGGATGGGCGTCGCCTGCCTGCGCAATGCCCGGCGCTGTGGCCGGGTGCATTGCCGCTACACCGGGCCGTTCCTGCTGGCCATGACGCTACCGGTGCTGACTTATGGTGTCGGCGCGCTACCACTGGGCAGCGACGGTTGGCGTTGGCTTGGGCTCACGATCGGCGTCGGCGCGACGGGGATCTGGTGGCTCAGTGAACGAATACTTGGCCGATATCGTTGAGCTTGAAACAAGCCCCTTCCGAACTCTCGACTACAAGGATACTTCATGACCAAAACACTTGATCTGATCGTCATCGGCGCCGGCATGGCTGGGATCAATGCCGCGAAAAAAGCAGCCGGGGCTGGGTGGTCCGTCGCCATTGTGGACGAACTGCCCTACGGCGGCACCTGTGCCCTGCGGGGCTGCGACCCGAAGAAAATGCTGCGGGCCGGGGCTGAAGCGATCGACGCAGCTCGTTTGCTCATGGGCAAGGGCGTTGCAGGTGACACGCGGATCGACTGGCCAGCGCTCATGAAACACAAGGAAAGCTTCACCCATCCGGTGCCGGAGAACATGGAAGACGGGCTGAAGAAAGCTGGCGTGAAAACGCTGCACGGGTCGGCGCGATTCACCGCAGAGGATCGGATTGAGATCGAAGGCCATGGTGCGTTCACCTTCAAGCATGCCTTGATCGCAACAGGCGCCAAACCGCGACCTCTGGACTTTCCCGGTGCCGATCGGCTCATCGACAGCACCGAGTTTCTGAACCTTCCGAACCTGCCCGAACGCATCGTATTCGTGGGTGGTGGATACATCTCTTTCGAGTTTGCCCATATTGCTGCCCGAGCAGGTGCCAAGGTTACCATTCTTGATCATGGCACGCGGCAGCTGAAGATGTTCGACCCCGATCTTGTCGATATGCTGCTGGAGCGGAGCCGCGCGGTCGGGATTGAGATCATCGCCAATGCCGCGCCCGACCGAATTGACTCTGCGGGTGAGGTGGAGCGCGTCGCCTACAATGTCGATGGCAAATCACATGTCAAAGAGGCCGACCTTGTTGTCCTTGGCGCGGGCCGCGTGCCTGCCGTCGAGTGCTTAGGTCTAAGCGCTGCGGGCATTGAGACTGAGCATGGCGGCGTCAAAGTCGAAGAGTGGCTACAGTCCACATCCAACCCACGCGTATATGCCGCCGGTGATGCCGCGGCCTCTCCGGGGAAACCTTTGACCCCGGTGGCTGTATTCGAAGGCAAGATTGCCGTGTCCAACATGTTGAAAAACAAACAAACCGCACCTGACTACACCGGCGTGCCCAGCGTGGCGTTCACCATTCCGGAACTCGTCCGAGTCGGTATGTTGGAGGAAGAAGCACGTGAGACTGGCGATGTGGAGGTATCATTCACAGATACATCCGATTGGTTCTCTCAGAAACGACTGGGAGAGACCCATGCAGGTGCAAAGATCATCTCTGACGAGAATGGTAAAATCTTAGGCGCGCATATGTTTGGTCCGGACTACGCGGAACTCATCAATATCTTTTCTCTGGCAATCAAACTTGGGCTTACGGTTGACCAGGTAAAGACGATGCCGGCAGCCTATCCCACGGGGGCGTCGGATATTGGCTCCATGCTCTAAGAGCGCAAGAGTTCAGAGTTGCCAAACTGTGGGTATTTGAGCATGAGCTCAGCTAATTTCCGGTTTGCAAACATACGCCATGAGCGGAGAGCTCAATTGCGTCTGGCGAGCGTCTGCTTTTGGTGCCGCCGTCGGCTGTCTTGCGACCGCAGCGAAGGTCTGGTTTCCGCCCTCCATGCTGTGAGCGCATCCGGCCCAGACCTGCCGCTCAGTCCCTGCCTGAACGCCGCGGTGCAGCTTCATCAGATCGGCCATTCGTCCATTGCCCAGCATTTTGGAGGATGAAGGTCGGCAGGGCGGACAGAGCGGGCGGTCAGACGATATGTTGCGAAGCCCCACGCCGTGTGTATTTCTTACCGAATGTGCTTCAGGAGACTGGGTATGAGCCTAATAGAGACCTACGATGATTTACTACGCAATTGCGCGGAATTGGAGGAAGCAAGGAAGGGGGGGTGGTCAGGTCAAGGGTCTCTATGCCGACCTGATCGGTCGAGGGGCGGTCTTTCTTGCCTATCTCACCGGCGATGGCATCGCCTTCGCCCCGTCGCGCTTCGTCGGATATACCGAAAACACCGTGCTTGGACATCAAAAGCTGGAGCAGCGGGATGGAAAAGAGACGAATAAGCGGGTCCGGGAAATTTTGCGTGGCCAGTTCGGCTTCACAATCTGGAACCACGAGGATGATGTAGCCGAAGCGTATTACCTCGGATTTTGCGACCGGCTCGGCATTGAGCCTTGGAAGTCGAAGAAGACCTTCTGGATTACACCTGAGGTGGGAGACTGGCTTGAAAAAAATATCGCCGGCCGCATTGATGCCCAGGAGATCGCCTCGCTCGAGCAGGAGGTAATAGCCGACAGATCACTTCCCGAAACAACCCGCGAGGCGATCGTCAAGGCGCGTATCGGCCAGGGTCTGTTCCGTCGGCGCGTCGTCCAAAAATACGGCTGCTGCCTAATCACTCAGATCGAGGAACCCGCACTCCTTGTTGCCTCCCACATCAAGCCATGGAGAAATTGCCGGCAGGACCCGCGAGAATGCCTCGATCCCGAGAACGCCCTACTACTTTCGCCGACATGGGACAGGCTTTTTGACCAAGGCGTCATCAGCTTCACCGACCAAGGCGAAATGATAATCTCAGACGACCTAAAGCGGGGGGTCCGTAAGGCGCTTGGCGTCGGGAAACAAAAAATCAAGCTGACACAGGACCAAGCCGCCTACATGGCTTGGCACAGGAAGGTCCATAATTTTGAGTAACTACCGGCCCTAAACGGCCGTTCGCCTCGTGACCGCGCTGCGGTGCAGCTTCACCAGAGCGGCCATTCGTCGGACTTGCAGCATTCTTGGCGGGTAAAGGTCGGCTACGCGGAAGAAACTGACCTTTGGGCTTTTACCTTCGCTGGTACAGCACTACTTCGTGCGTGCGAAATATCGCTTGTCACGAGGCTGCACCTGTCGCCAATACTGTCATCAACGAGGTTGGTCTGTCGCTGGTCGGCACGCCGGCGACCGCGACTACGCGGCGGCGACCACCCTGGGGAAGCGAATGTTGCATCCAGTATGAACCGAGGTAGTCGCAGCACGTTGGTCATGCGGCTTCAGGAGGCGCTTCTTTGGCGCCGGTCATAAAGGCCACGGCATCGGACATCGTATAGTCCTTCGGGTTGACGGTGCAGAGCCGCTTGCCCAGCCGGTGGATATGGATCCGGTCTGCAACTTCGAACACATGCGGCATGTTGTGGCTGATCAGGATGATCGAAATGCCGCGCGCGCGCACATCCTGGATCAGTTCGAGCACGCGACGGCTTTCCTTGACCCCAAGTGCCGCTGTCGGCTCGTCCATGATGATGAACTTTGTGGCAAAGGCCGCAGCGCGGGCCACCGCAACGCCTTGACGCTGACCACCCGACAGGGTTTCGACCGCCTGGTTGATCGACTGCACAGTCATCAGCCCCAATTCGGTCAGCTTGTCGCGGGCGAAGGTTTCCATCGCCGGACGATCAAGCTGGCGCATGTATTTGCCCATGAAGCCCGGTTTTCGGATTTCGCGGCCCATGAACATGTTGTCGGCAATCGACAGTGCCGGTGACATGGCAAGCTGCTGATAGACGATCTCGATCCCCATGTTGCGGGCATCAATCGGCGAGGTAAAGTTGACCGGCTTACCCTCGATCAGGATCTCGCCCTCGTCGGGGATGGTGGCTCCGCAGATCGCCTTGACGATCGAGGATTTTCCAGCGCCGTTGTCTCCGATGACGGCAAGGATCTCACCCTTGCGCAGTTCAAAGTCCGAGTGGTCGATCGCGGTCACGTGGCCATAGCGCTTCACGATTCCGCGTCCTTGTACGACAGGAGTATTGTCCGACATTACGCTGCTACCTTTCTGATCCATTGGTCAACGGCGACTGCCGCGATGATGAGAACGCCGATCAAAAGGAACGTCCACTGTGCGTCGGCCCCCAGAAGGCGCAGGCCAAGGGTGAACACGCCTACGATCAGCGCACCAAAGAAGGTGCCCATGATCGAACCGCGTCCGCCAAAGAGCGAGATACCCCCGATCACAACAGCCGTGATGCTTTCGATGTTCAGCAACTGGCCCGAGGTCGGTGATACCGATCCAATGCGGCCAATCAGGGCCCAGCCAGCAAAGGCACATATGAGGCCGGCAAGGGCATAAACGGAAATCAGCATCTTCTTGACGTCGACACCGGAAAGTTCAGCCGCTTCGGCGTCATCGCCGACGGCATAGACGTGCCGACCCCAGGCTGTGTGGCGCAGCACGTAAGCCAGCACCAGAACCAGCAGCAGCATGAACACGACACCGACGGTGAAGACAGCCCCGCCAATGTTGAACTTCGCGCCCATCAACTGCAGCAAAGGCGCGTTTTCGGCGATATCCTGACTGCGGATTGTCTCATTGGCGGAATAAAGGAAATTGGCGGCCAGCACGATTTGCCACATGCCCAATGTGACGATAAAGGGCGGCAGCTTCATCCGTGCGATCAACCAGCCGTTCAGTGCGCCGATAGCAGTGCCAACGGCCAGACCACAGGCAACCGCTATGGTGGGTGGCAGGCCATACCGAAAAGTGAACTGGCCCATGATGACTGAAGAGATCACGGCAATCGCGCCGACGCTCAGGTCAATGCCAGCCGTCAGAATGACAAGGCTTTGTGCGGCAGCGACAATGCCGACGATCTGCACTTGTTGCAGGATCAGGGTCAGGGCGAATGGTGAAAAGAACTTGCTACCCAAAAGCAATCCAAAAATCACGACGGCAGCCACCAGAACGATCAGTGGCACCAGCGCCGGGGTGGTGTGAAGCGCATGGTGGAACCGTCCGACCAAGCCCTTGTCGCGGTCGTCGAAAGACGCCACCTCAGACTTCGCACTCTTTGCGGCAGTCTCGAAATCGTCTGACTGTGACATTGTTTTCTCCCAGTCATGGTTGCGGGCCACCCATGGAAGAAAGGCAGGGCAAAGCCTGCCTTTCCAAGGGCGTCAACGAAGCATCAGGTGTGTGTCAGCCCCAGCAGAGCTTGGCACCTTCGGCGGAGTCGATGCTCTCGACGCCATCGACTGGCTTGTCGGTGATCAGGGCCACGCCTGTGTCAAAGAAGTCCTTCCCTGCGGACGCCTCTGGCTTGGTACCGTCGGCTGCGAATGCGGCAATCGCCTCGATCCCTTTGGATGCCATCAGCAGCGGGTATTGTTGCGAAGTTGCGCCGATCACGCCGTCGGCAACATTGGCCACACCGGGGCAGCCACCGTCGACCGACACGATCAGCACGTCGTTTTCACGGCCGATGGATTTCAGCGCCTCATAGGCACCGGCGGCGGCGGGCTCGTTGATGGTGTAAACAACGTTGATCATCGGGTCAGAGGCCAGTAGGTTCTCCATCGCCTTGCGGCCACCTTCTTCGTTGCCTGCGGTGACGTCATTGCCGACAATCCGGGCGTCTTCTTCGTCACCCCATCTGTTGGGATCACCCAGATCGATGCCGAAACCTTGCAGGAAACCTTGATCGCGCAGGACACCAACAGTCGGTTGGCTGACGGCCAGATCAAGCATTGCGATCTTGGCATTGGCAGCCTCGTCGCCGAGGGCCGCAGCAGCCCATTTGCCGATCAATTCCCCAGCCAAAAAGTTATCCGTCGCAAATGTCATATCCGCTGACTCAATCGGATCCAGCGGCGTGTCCAGCGCGATTACGAGAATGCCCGCATCACGGGCTTGCTGGACAACCGGAGCAATCGAACTTGGGTCCGATGGGGTTAGCAGGATGCCTTTGGCGCCATTAGCGATGCACGTCTCAATTGCTGCGACCTGAGTTTCGTGGTCCCCATCGACCTTGCCGGCATAGGTGTTCAGGTCGATGCCAAGCTCTTCGGCCTTGGCCGCTGCGCCTTCGCGCATTTTGACGAAGAACGGGTTGGTGTCGGTCTTGGTGATCAGACATGCCGAGGTGCTGTGCGAATCCGCAGCGGCGGCACCTGCTACGACAGATAGGACAAGAGCAGACGCAGTCATCAGATATTTCATGGTTTCCTCCCAAGGAAATTTTGTTTGATTGGCGCGGATCAGGCTCCTCCCTGTTCCGAACCTGAGCAGGACAGCCGTTTCAGGTTAATAGTGAAAATCCATGATCCTGCATTGCCTGTCAATAAGTAAATTAACTTTATTAATTAACTTTGCCAGTGTATCTTCCTATCGGGAGCAGAGACGAATATGGTCAACCGCATGGATGGAAATGAAGTTAGAGGCCTAAGCGGTGGCGTGAACCAAGGGCGGGTTCGCAACCACAACGAACGGTTGCTTCTGTCCATTCTACAGCGGCACGGCGGACTGCCGGGTGTCGTTCTGGCACGGCGCATGGGGCTCTCGCCGCCGGCAATTTCCACCATCCTGCGCAATCTGGAAGGTGAAGGAATCATTCGGCGTGGCGAACCTACCCGCGGCAAGATTGGCAAACCTTCAATCCCCATGGAACTCAACCCAGATGGAATTCTTTCTTTTGGATTGAAAGTTGGACGCCGCAGCGCCGATCTGTTGCTGTTAGATTTCGGCGGAACGGTGCGTGCGCAATTCCACACGACCTATGAATACCCGCTACCAGACACCATATTCGGATTTCTCGAACAAGGCCTCGTGGATATCATGCAGACCTTGGACGCCGACACTCAAAGTCGGATATGTGGCATTGGCATTGCCGCTCCGTTCGAGCTTTGGAAATGGAACAACCTGACCGGCATCGCGGCCAAGAGTTTCCAGTCTTGGAAAGATATCAACTTCGCCGAACAAGTCGCCCGATTCAGCGATCTGCCAGTATTTATGCTTAATGACGCCACTGCTGCCTGTCAGGCGGAACATCTTTTTGGCCGGGGCAAGGACTTCCGAGACTACGCCTATTTCTTCATCGGCTCCTTTATTGGCGGCGGCATTGTGTTGAACCACACGGTCTTTGGCGGCAATCAGGGAAACGCCGGGGCGCTCGGTTCGATGCGTGCGACCGGACCGCTGGGGGAAAGTCAGCAGTTGATCGATGTCGCCTCTCTGCATCTGCTCGAAGCGCGACTGACCGAAGTAGGATTGAACACGGATCTCCTTTGGCGACTGCCCCAAGACTGGAGCACGCTGACCCGCTATGTCGATCCGTGGATCGGCCAGACTGCGCAAGAACTGGCCAAAGCGTCGCTGTCTGTTTGCTCGGTGTTCGACTTCGAAGCCATTGTGATTGACGGTGCCTTTCCAGACGAAGTCCGCGAGGAATTGGTTAAACGCGTGCGGCGGTATCTGGTCAATCAGGACACAAGGGGCCTGATCGTCCCGCAGATCGAAGCAGGCAGCATCGGCGTCAGCGCCCGCGAAATCGGCGCAGCCAGCAGCCCAATATTTTCCCAGTTTCTGTTGGATGCCAATGCCGGGCTATCCGCGATGTGAGGACTTTGCCAACAAGGCGAATTTCCGCACAGCCCCAGCCGCCGAACCTGTCTCGCGGAACAGGTATCCGAGAAAGTCGCGGGAGATTGCGACCGGCGTCTAACCCAGCCAGTTCTGATAGTCGCTGACCAAAAGATGCATCGGTTCGGCGTCCTCCTCAATCTCTGCAAAGCGGCCGATGGATTCACGAAAGATGTTATCGGTCTCGTCGTCGTTAACGGTGGAAACTTCGCCTACCAGAACGTCACCGTCCTCCCCCCAGAACGCATGCCAGTCACCGGGGCGCAGCGTGACGCTTTCACCCGGAGAGAGACGCAGTTTCTCACCCGCGGCGTAGTCATGGCGAATGCCATTTAGCCAGACCGTACCACCCCTGTCCCCGCCAAATTCACCCTCGTCGTCCGAGCCGAAAAGCTGAACCACCAGCGTTGCCCCGCCCCGGTTAATGATATCTTCGGCCTTGACGACATGGGTGTGCATCGGGCTGAGCTGGTCCTGGCGCGAGATCAGCAGCTTTTCGGCGTAGCACATACCGCCGCCCTTTTGCAGATCGGCCAACAGACCGTTGCGCAGGGTAAACAGAAACAGCCCCATCCTATCGAAATCGCCCGCGCCATAATCGGTGATGTCCCAGCCACAGCGGGCGTCTATGACGTGGCAGGCGGATTGGGCCTTAGTCTTGAACTCATCCGGGGTCCAATAGGCAAAGGGCGGCAGCGCAAATCCGTGACGACGGATCATATCGTCCGCCGAGCCCAGGATATCATTGATGTGCGATCGTTTCATCGGGAGGACACCATCTGCGACAGAGACCCATCATCTGCATCGTTCAGAGAAAATTCATATCTCATTTTGGAAAACGGTTCAAACTGGTCTTTCATATAAGCCAATTAAATTAGTTCCGCATTGGGTAATCAGTTGTTCTCCGCAAACTTGATCACCTTGTTGATGGGGAGTTTTGGAGCGCCAAACAGCAAACGTCTTCGTCGTCTCCCCGATCAACAAAAGCACGCGAAGATTTACGCTTCAGACAACGGCGTGGTCGTCTGCTTGGCCAATGCCTCTCAAGCCGCCCTGTCCTCCGAAGACAGGGTCGAGGATGGGGTGTGGCTGCCCCCCGAAGGCGAAGCGTTGGTACAGCCCAAAGGACCTTCAAGCAGCGCTACAGCAAAGCCCTCCCTGTGGACGCCGGTGCTCTGGTAAATGCGCCACTGCACTTGGGGGCGAGCGCCGCCGCTGCGGTCGGTTCAGGTCAGGCAGTCGTTCTTAAGGACCCTCCGACACTCTTGCAACTTCATCGCCGCGATCCTGAAGCATTTAGGGGCATCCGACCCGTCTTCTCGAATGAGGACGTTAGCGAGACAGTAAAGTAGGGCGCCAAGGCAATCATGGAAGAAGAGTTGGCGAAGGATGGAGTCGCTACGGAAGATGGTTTCGCTGGGCCCATATAAGTTCGGCTACTTCGCCAACTGGGACAAGAAGGAGACGGACTGGCCCGGGCTATTCATCTCTGTCTACCAACGGTCGACTGAGAGCGTCGTCCTTGGCATGCATCGTCATTTACGGTTTATCCCCGAGGCTGCCAATGGTGAAGGTGAGCCGGAGGAAATGTTCGTTGCAGCGAAGGTTCGGTGGAACACCGGCGGAGCTGCATTCGGCGACCTGCGAAAGCTCGCAACGGTCGGGCAGCGCGCAACTGAGATGGAGAACTTGTTTCAGACCGGATGCAAATTTGATCATGTCACCGGAAAGGTTCTCGACGCCGGAGATGCCCGCAAGTCATGAAAATTGACATAGCTACCATTGCGCAAGGCCTAAAGACGGGTTTCGGTAGGGATACGTTCCTCAAGTGCGCCCCTGGGAAAGGGCGTGGGGAATGGTTCCTCCGATGCACTTTGGTCCTTTATGCCTTCGAAAATGCTCCGGCGTGAGTGACTTCAGCCGAATGTTATGCACCACTACCACCACAGTATGGTATCCCTCAAACCGCCATTCGACCATGCCATAGCAGCAAGTAGTTCGGGCTCCAGGCCGCCTTCCGCACCGCAGCACATATCACTGTCAGTTAGCTGCTTGAATGTCGGCTGTCGCCATTGGCGGACGGCAGCCTCGCAATTGTAGCGAATGCACACTGTCCGCCCATTGTGTCGATCGATGGGAACGGCCGATAATGAACATTGCCGGTGGCCGGTGCGCAGCTTCACCAATCCACGCCTTTGTGCATTTGCATTACAGAATCTGAAATTTACTCTGCACGTCTCTTTTCGTTCAATTCTGCATTCTTCTTGCGATTTCGTCCAATACGTCTTTGCTTTGAAGATCATGCGCCCACCCTTCAGCAAATGAGATATCGTTAGAATCCGGAAGCTTGCCTTTTGGCAACGACCTAATCTTGATCCGCGCGGGCAGTGCTGCCGCTTCTCCCACAAAAAGCGCTTCTTGTCGCGGAAGGGAAGACAATACAGAGGTCATGTTGGAGAGGCTATCAGGAAGAAAACGCTTTACGTGCTGTTGATCTTGGCTGTTTGACAATCGCAAAACGATCCACGAGTTACATTGAGAAATAACGGTGCCTTCAACATCTGCTGGGCGTTGAGAGATCAACATGAGACCCAAACCGTACTTCCGTCCCTCGCGGGCTATCCGGCGTACAGCATCTTGGGCAACAGCGTATTGGGCTTCGCCTCTATCTGGAACATATCGATGTGCTTCCTCACAAACCAACAAGATCGGATCGCGCTCACGACCCTCTCGATTTTGAGCCAGCTTATATTGGAACAATAATCTGGCGATCGAGGCTGTAAGGGGCCCGGCAACTTCGTTCGGCAGGCCAGAAATATCGATGATCTTAATCTTTGTCTGCTGTTCGCCAGCAACGGAAAGAAACTGTGCCAGAACGTCGGAAAGCGTCAACGGCTGAGCACCATCCAAGTGATCGCTCAAAAGGAACGAGATCCTCGTATCTGAGCTTAGGACGTTAACCTTATCGAGAATAGAAGCAAACTTCTGTTTATTTGTGGCGGTTTCGTCGACCCAAGCATTGTTAGTAAAGCGCTTGGTCTGAAGCTCGCGGATATGTGCCACAAACTCAGAGAGCCTAAAAGGGCGTGGCTTATCGCGGTCAAAATTTGCGATAGCCTGCTCACGCTCTGCGACTTTATCGGGACCGTCAGATGGAAGAACTATTGGTTCCTGAGGATGCTGATCGGCTCCGAGAGCTGCCAGATCAATGTCTGCCGCTGGTGTTATGAGGCCTGCCTCAACCATACGCGCATGAGACAGAGCTTTGTAGACGATGTTTGATTGCGATGTGGCTTCGTTCGGCGAGTGTTTCTACAGCATCTCGAAGAAGATTTGGTAAACCTTTCATCTCCTTGGCGAGTTTCACATAGCTCTGAATTGCCGGGCTGACTGTGTCCTTCGACATGGGATTTTTGTGCGACAGCAGGGTATCAACGACCTCTGCAGGCACGCCCATCAATACCAAGATTGTTGCCCCGGTGCGCCGCAGATCGTGTCGGTGCCAGTTCTCGATACTCGAGAGGTCCTGCAACATGTTCTTTGATCGGTTCCAGTTGCCAAGTGGACGGAGTTCTTGATTTGGCAAGATAAGTTGATCGTTTTCACGATTGGGGAATCCGGGGAGAGACCTAAGAAGATTCATAGCAGATTTTGACAATGGGTGCGTCACTTCTCGGCCGCCCTTGACACGCTTGGTCCAGACGCATTCGTCAAAGCAAACGTCCGCCCACCGCGCAGCCTCAACCTCTTCACGTCGTGAGAGTGTCAAAAGTATAAATTTTTGAGCGATCGGGCGTAGGTCTACCTTCCACCACTCTTTCGAATTGGTCTCGGGCACGGTCAAATATTGTAGCAAGCAACGAAGCTCTGCCAAGGAGAGCACCCGATCGCGCTCGCCTGTGATCTTTGGATCGTCGATTGACGGATCTTGAACAGCAAGAAGATCTGCAAGAAGCAGCTGTGGTTTCCGCCCAGCCCCAACTTTCACGAACCGCGGAGTCCTATGAGAAGCCCAGTTAAAGACAGTTCTTAGATAGGCCAAAGCCTTAGCGACTTGGCCGTTTGCCGATGTCTTTCCCGTACGACTCTTACTTTTCGGTTTGTAAGAGTGGGCGAGCTCAGACGCCCTCTCGACTGTCAGCTCTCTCGCGGGTCGGTGCAACATCTCGCCGAATACGGTTGAAATAACCTGGCGTGCAGTCGATGCGTCACTTGTCTTCCCGCGCTGCTGCCAGATCTGTTTCGTGTCGCAAAACTTGCTTTCAGCTTCCAACAATAACTCGAAGAGCGTCACATCCTCTACGACCTCTGCAGGTTTGAGGTGTTCTGCCAAGCTCTCGGGTGAAGCAAAGACCCCGCGAAGTTGGTCTGCCTTCTGGCGCGCCGCTTTCAGCGGCACGGCAGGATAACGGCCTAATGTTACAGTGCGGCTCTTACCGTGGCAGTCGCGGCTCATAAAGGCCCATGTCTTTGTACCCTTCGCTCCGACCCGTAGAGCCAGTCCTCCACATACGTCGTCCGAAATGGTTTGCCGCTTCCCGGTCGCCTTGACGTTGCGGGCGAAGATGTCGGTGAGTTTAACCTTTCGGCTTGTTCGTACGGCGGGCCGGTTCTGAGTGGTGGTCTGATTGCTGGACACTTGAGGCTCCTGAATTTGTGTTCAGGAAAGAAGTCGTTTCGTTTTCGGGCGTCCGGAAATGTCGCAGGCTCAAAAAGCGCCACAAAATGCTCGGGACGACAGCGGGACGATAAAATGGCCTCGCTGTTTTGATCCTGCGTGAGACGTGTTGAGACCGTTGAGACAGATTTTGTGACCCGAGAAGTCAAACCTATATGATCCTTATCAAAGGGTTAGATATCTCTCAGCTTCTCAGAGCATCTCACTCCGTCTCAGGGGGTGGCGAACCGAATACCGCTGAGCAGTGGATTGAAAATCCTCGTGTCGGTGGTTCGATTCCGCCCCCGGGCACCATTTAAACATGACCCGTCGTTCTCGTTCAATTGTTTTGAGTAACTACGTGGGCGTTGGACATTTTCGTCCTGCTCACTCAGCAAATGCGGTATCTCTTACTGTGAGAAACGCCTTCCGGTTAATCACCTGAAGCACTGCGCATCCGAAAGCCTTTGCTTCGTAATGCTGTCTCTCGCTCAATTAATCGCGGCATACCATACTCTCACCACATCGCTATCTCCCAGAACGCGTCGTTAACTGCCGGAGTTTTCAACGATAAGCTCGATCACAGAGTGCGGAGCCTCAAACCTTTTGATGCAGTTATCCATGAAAGTTTGACGCGCTGTTTCATTGGCCGTGCCGGAGGTTATGCCTGCGAAGGCCGGGTCTAAGCGCTCCGTCTCTTTTGCCAGTTGAACAATAGCCTGCGTCAGCTGAATCTGGCGCAGCATAGTGTCAGCGCCGCTGTCGTCAGTTGTGCGCCAAGTGAAGAAAGGGCGGCTATGGGACGATAGCGCCGTGCGTTGCCAGATTGAGGGGGGGACGAGTTTTGGCGCGTTGAGAGAGTGGGTCAGCAGCCGTATCCAACTGCGCCATAGCATGGGTGGGGCGGGTAGGGGGGCGGCTTTGTCGGGCGGGGCGGTAAGGGCTATGATATCGGGATGGTCCTTGCCGAAAATACGGGCACTGTTCTCAACTACCTCGTGGAACAGATCGGCGTTGTAAGAAACTTTTCGTTTGACACTGGCGGTCGACTGCTTGTTTTCAAGTAACCCCAACAGATGCGCGCCATATAGCCCCAGCATCGGCGCTTCGAACTTGCCGCGCACATAGTGCAAAAGCTCGCTGGTGGCCGTCGATCTTTCATCGGCAAGGGCAAAGCGGGCAGCGTCGGTCAGCCGCGCTGTTTCGTCTCCCATAAGCAGAGCGCCGCGGGTTATGTGGATCGACAGATCGACCAACCGCTTTCCACCGTCACCGCGCATCCGGCCGAATTTGTCGAAAGGCGGCTCATAAAGGGCAAAGACATGCGTTCGCCATCCGGGAAGCAGCGTGATGATTTGTTCGACCGTGCCGTCTCCATCCGGAAGGCTTAGCGTGTAGAGGCCTGGATCGGCATTAAGCGACACACCGGAAAAGCGATCTTCTGAAAAGTCCCCCGCAAACCAGGTGGCTTCGGATGCGATCTGCGGTCCGGCGTCGGTAGGCGACGTCCGCCTATCGGCGGTCCCGTTGGCGGCATCAAGCTGTAAAAGACGCTGCCCGTCGCCCGTCAGCAGGCTGGCGCCCTGCGCAGGATCGTCGAGGTTCTGCGGGCCTGAATCGGTCCATTTTGTCCACCAACGGGCCATGAAACTTAGCGACGACCCGTGATGGGCTGTTCGGGCACCGACGGGCCCGCGTGTGGCAATTTCGGACGGGTCCAGATCACGTGGTTCAGGGGGGGCGGCGCCCTCTGCGGCGTCCATATGGGTTTCATGGGTGCGGTTGGTCCCGGCAAGGGGCGCAGCGGAGCTAAATTCGATGCGGGGGACTTTGAGGGTCATGGCCTCGCGGAAGGCAATGATCTTTTGCCATTCGTTCCGTCCCGATACCGCACGGACCTTGTATACCCCCGGGTCCAGCTCCGTTTCGAGCCGTTGCACGCCTCGGTCTTTAAGCGCAAATTGGGCAGAGACTACGAAAATCTCGGCTGTTTCGTCGGCAGCGTCGACAATCAGCTTTGGCATAGCGGGCATCCTGTCATCTGAGGTCGATTTCCTTCTCGACCCCCGTGAATTCGAATGGACCCTCCCAACCGTTAACATCGGTCAATGTGTATAAGCCGGGCGAGAGGTGTAGTGTCGCGCTTCCATTTGCGGCCACCGCCTGTCGGACAGGGGCCAATGCTGCGTCCAGCAACGTTAGCGTCGTGTTTGCCTGTGCATTAGGCAGTAGGATGGTGATGTCTCGGACAAAGGCTGGGGCATTTTCGACGAGCGTGACGGTTTCAAAGGGGCCGAAGTCTGGGTCGGTCGAAATGCGGGTGTCTTGGCGCTCCGCTTCGGTCATCAGCTTTTGCATCGTCGCAATAAGGTAGTCACGCAGGCTGTCGCTTGTGACAGTTCGGTGGCCGTGTTGATCGACGATCGCCGCAGCGCCGCTTAAGCCCATGCGCAGTGCGTAGGAGAATGCCCCGTGGACCTGACCGTTCGGCATCAACCCTTCGACAGCGCGCCCGGCAAAGCGCGCGGCGTAGGCTCCGAAAGCGCGGGTATTGCGCCCAGCGGCGATCTCTCGGCGCCAATGGGGCTGGGTCGGGGAGGCGAGCCGACCTTGATCCATACAGGCATCGCTGAACAGGATACATTCGTCAAAATGCGCGGCGTTCAGGAACCAGTGGAAATATTCGGTCACAAAGAGGTTGGAGAGGTTGTTCGGCGCAGCGTCCGCTAAATATAGCCCGCCCTCAAGCCGTCGCCGTCCAAAGCCATGCCCGCTGGTATAGATGTAGAGCCGCCGTTTGCGGGGGGGTGCTTTCGCTGCTGTTTTCAATGTCTCCAGTTTGTTGATCAAATCCTGCAAGATGGGCCCAACCCGGTTTCCCGTCGGGAAATCGCTTGAGGTCACGGTGAATATGTTACCCGGGGGGATGTCGCCTCCGTCAGATGCTTTTAACCAATCCACAAAGGCATGGACATCATTCACCGGCCCCTTTAGGTCGCGCGCCGCGTTTGAAGCATTGCCGCCAAAAGTCGGATAGCGTTCAATCCCGACGACAAAGGCCATATCGTTCTGCGCCATCCCCGCCGCCCTAAATCGACGGATAGACGCGGCGGATCAACGCACGGTCAGTATCGCTTAGGTCAGAGTTTAACCCGGTTTCAAAATTGCCCACGGTCCATTTGTTCGGGATCGGGTACATCATGATTGAAAGCGGGTCGATTTCAGTGCTGATCAAAGTGGCGGGATCGTAATGTTTGAGAACGTTGCGGCGGATCGTGTCCTTGTCCCAAAAATTCGGCGGCCCCTTAAGGTCGTTTTCCACGGCTTCTGTGTTCCATGTGATACCCCCGTCAGGGTTTTGATGCTCGTGGATCAGCCCTAGCGCATGGCCAAATTCATGCAAAACGACCTCGCGGATGTCTTCATCGCTTGAGGTGTCGTCGAGCCAGCCGAAATTCATCGTCGGTTTGGTCTGGTCCGTCTCATTCTGGCAGTCGGTGCCCAGAAGCGACCATGATCCTGCACCAGGCGTGAAAGCGATCCGAATGTCCGCGTCGCCACTGTCGATAAAATCAAAAGTCAAAGCAGCCATGTCATCTGCGACCCACATGCTGGCAAATTGTTTCACCTGCGCTTTTAGATGCTCAGTTCCTTCGAGAAAGCGGATCCGAATGACCGCGTTGAACGGCCATTTTGAACTTTCCAAAACCGCCGCCCTTGTGTTGGCAAGCGCTTCAGCGTCAGCCTCCGAAGGGTTCTTCTTGAACGCAACACAGAACCGATCGGGGTTCTTATTGGTGGCGGTGCGCAATCCTCGTTGGGCGACGCCAAGGCTCGCTTGAGCCGAGCCACCGCGATCCAGCGTCTGGCCCCAAAGCGTGCAGGTTTCTTCCCAGCTTGGTGCCAAAAAGCGCCGCACGATCAGCGCCGCGACGGGTGCCGCGACAAAGGCTGTCAGCCCCATAGGGCCCGTGACCAAAAGCCCTGCAATCGCAGTGGCCAATGCGCCCTGACCGATGTTGAACGCATCCCGCAGCGTTTCGCGGTCGCTTTTGTCGGCCTCGTCCTGTCCACATAAAAGCCGGTGCAATTCTTGATGCGCCCGCGCCAATATGCGCGTCCCCAGCCCCCTGAGTGTAGGGTAGTCGCCCGCGAGGCTTGAGCCCGGAACCTCGCTCACATCGCGGGGCGGGGCCATGACGGCACCCGCTGAGCGCGCGCGGTCAAGCGATGCTCTGCGGCCAATCTCGGACAGCAGCACTTTTTCGTCAAAGCGGCCTGCAAGATCAAGGATTGACGCCGCCAGACGGTCATCGTCCGCCGTACCTAGCAGTTGGCGGTCAAAGGCACCGAGGGCGTTCGCCGGTTGAGTACCGCCTGTCACGCGCCTGATTTCTGCTTTGAACCTGTCAGCGACAACGCCATAGGGCGCGCTTTGGGGATGAAGCTCGTCGTACCAAGCGTTATCAGGCACAGTGCCCCGACAATCGACAACATGAAGCTGGCCCGCGAGACCGAATTCGCGGGATAGCGCCTCAAGGGCATCGGCCCAGCGATCGATCAGGATGCGAATGATCTCACGTTGCAATGTGCTGTCTTTGATCCCGCGCGATTGAAGCGGTCGGCCTAGCCAACGGCCATTGTTGGGGATCGCGTGATCGTAGGTATGGATCAAGATCGGGGTGCCCGGCGCGACAGCCCCGACAGCGCGTGCGATTGAGCGGACATGGCCGATGACCTGTGACAGGATCGCATCCAGTGCTGTAGTAATGTGGCCCGCAGCATCAAGGCTGGGATCAAAGGGTTTTACGATGGCTGCAAGATTGCCGTTTTCAACCAGATCGTTGCCCCCACCACTTAACAGCACTGCATGGGGCGCTTCCGCCGCGACTGCTGCCACGACCTCATCCTGAGTGATAAGATCGTCCAGCGTATCGCCCGCCGCGCCAAGGCTAAAGACCGCGTGATCCGCCGACAGGTGGTCAATGACATCGGCAAGCAGGAAGGGAAACTGAAACCAACTGTCGCCTTCGGAGACCAGCTTTAATCCCGTCCACCCGTCGGAGATACGCTTGCGATACTTGAGGTTGCGCCGCCAGCGCGCAATGCCGTTCAGCCCATTAAGCGCCAGCGCTCCCTGGAGCGCGGTGTCCAGGCCGCTGCCTGCAGAGGGCGGCTGTAGAAGCGCCGGATTGACGCGCACCGCGGGGGCGAAGGCTCGGCTTTCTGCCGGGTCCGTCAGCATATAGGCGGCAAGTTCATCGTCCGGAATGTTGATATCAAAGAGCTTCCGGCGCAACTCGTCGACCGGGATCGGGGCGGCAGCGGGCGCGGCAATATTGTCAGCCATATTCTATGCCCCCTCAGAGCCAGAGCGTCGCACGCATGAAGGCGGGCATACTGTCGACCACCTCTCCTGCCGGCTGTGCGCCGTCTTGCGGGTGCCAGCGTCCGCCGTCTGAACCGGACTGATGCCAATAAGATGACGAGTCGCAAATCACGAGTCCCACCAGAGTTTCGGCGACAAGGCGACTGCCGAGTTGGCCAAGATGCGCGCCGTCCGCTTGAACTTCGGCTTCACGCAACAGGTAGAACCACAACGGTGTCGCCTCCGCGAACCCGCCGTCGGCGACGGCTTGACCCGTGTGCCCAGACGACAGCTCTGCTACTGTCAGCGCAGTGATGCCGCCATAACTGCCGCTGTTTAGCTTATCGATACAGGCCTGCGCAGAAGGGATGTTAAGCCGATGGCCGCGCCGCAGGTTCCGCTTGGCGAGATGCTTGAACACACCCGGCTCTTCTTTGATCATGGCCTGAAGCGGGGGCGCCAGCTGCGTGTCAATTTTGCGTGCAAAGCGGTCCGTCTCAGCCGGGTTGTCATGCACAAAGCGATCCCATTCGATGATCCAATTTACGGGCAGGGTGGACACACCGCGCATTCCACCACCCCCGGTAAAGCGGAACAGGTCATCGAACGAGGCCCGCTGCGTAAGGGGCGCATCGCCGCGCCCAAAGTTTTGATTGTGGTCATAGGCACCGCGTACCATCGAATGCCCAAAACGGAACGCCGCGACAGAAAACTCAAGCGGAAGCGGCAGGTGTTCCTCTGGCAAAGCGCCGCCATTGTCGCTTTTGACGCGATCGAAAAAGTCAGAGTAATGCGCGGCCTCGTTCGATATCACGTCTGCGACAATAGAAGGGTCGCACACTTTGGGCAGATAGACGTTAAGAACCAGCCATTGGTAATGCCAGCGCGTCAGCTTCTTGGCGTCGCTAAAAACCGCATCGCCGCCAGCCGGTCCGCCCGGTTGACCCTGCAACCAGACAACCACACGGTTGTGAAATCGCAAAAATGCGGCGTGCAGCTGGGCAACCAGAAGGTTTTCGTCATTGCGGGCATCGCCGATCACTGCAGCTGCAGGATTGATAACCCCGTCTTTCGCAAAAGCGCCTTCAAGCGGGGTGCCTAAGATGTCACTTTCCTGCAGGCTGCCTTGGTCCAGCAATGTTCCAATACGCAACAGGTCACAGGCATCATCTTCGGGCAGGGTCGGGCGCACACCAGCGCCGGGGGGCACGTCGGACGGCACGCCTAACCGCATCATCCCCGGAAAGCCCGGGGACCGCAGTGCATTCTTCAGTTTGGTTGCGGCAGGCCCATCATCCGGGCCATCGCCATAAAGACTGTCGAGCCCAAGCGAGCCTTTGCGCAGATTGACCAGTGAGGATGTCACCTCATCGCGTCCCAACGGTTGCAACGCCTCCCCTTCAGGCGGAACGATGACAGATTGATCTGCTTTGCGGTCGGTGTTTGCTGTAATGTCGTGGTCGATGAATTGGCCAAAATAGGTAAATATCGGTGGAATCGTACTGTCGGCGTCCGCAGGGTCGCCTGCTGCCTCCACCATCGCCTCGGCCAAAGCATCAAGCTTGTCGACAGTGTCCGCATCGTCGGGCGCAACAGGTGCTTGCGGGAAAAGATAGCCAAATGGCCCACCCGGTAGGGCGCCAGCCTGTGGCATCGCCATAGCGCCGGGGGGCACAGTGGCAGATGTACTTGCCGTCGCCTGCGCGTAGGACACAGCATCGGTTGATACGGCAGGCGCTAGGCCGCCAAGCCCCCCGTCAGGAGCGCCGTCAGTTGAAAGGATGATTTTTTGGCCGTGGCCGAGCGTGAAAAGCATGCTGGGTTCCTTCGAAAATTATCGAAGCCATCACAGATTGCAAAAGATAACGTCCAGGAGCCGAAAATGAGATTTACACAAGCAGAATGAATCAAGATGGCGCGAGGGTTAACAGAGCTTAAAAGCGAATTTCTGGTCGTTAACAGGGCTGGATTTACCACAAATCGACCAACCTTAGAAAATTTTCTCAAAACTGCGCAATAATCTGCCTTGTTTCGCAGGTCCAACTTGCCGTGAACCTAGTGAAGCCATCTCGACTGTTGGCGTGAAATCTGTTCCGGGATGATAGAGACAGGTACTCTGAACGTGCTCAGGCGGCCTTCGCAACTAGCGCCAGCCGTCTGCTAATTATTGGCATAAACGGCGCAGGGGCAGCCCGCCGCACGTACTGAGGTACAAAGCTTGTCAGCCGCCGCGCGGCTGTTGCGCCCGACCCGCGCCATGATGAAACCCTTTTGTCGGCTGACACGGTGTTCGACTTTAAGGTAATCCGGCCTTTCGCCCGACAATGGCGCAGGGCATTTGGCGACACGCCGCGCGTAGGCGGCCTGTGCCTGCGCCTTGGATTTGCCAAAAGCGATCTGCACGCCCCAGGGTTTCAGCGGTGGTTCCGGCAGCTTAAGCGGGGTCAGACGGCGGGCTTTGCCCATCGCGTAGCAGGCAGGCAGAAAGTCTGCCGTTTTAGACAGGCGGAAATCGGGCTTCTCGGGAGGGGCATCGCGCCATGTCTCGGCATCCAACCCTGTGATGATCGGGACATAGGCGATTGTTTCGACCGCCAAGCCGCCACCCCTCAGAAAGCCCTCGACCCGACGCTCACCGCCGTTGTATCCGATCGCAGCCAACCCTTCGTTGCCATAGCGGCGCGACATTTCGGCAAGATATTGCGCGGAATGCTCTAACGCGTCAGCCGCGTTGTAGGGATCAAGCAACCCACGCAGCGCAGCGGTTGAGGGGATGAACTGTGCAATGCCGCGGGCATTGGCGTGACTGAGCGCATTGGGGTCAAACCGGCTTTCCTGCCAGATCAGCCGGGCGAAAAAGTCAGCGTTCAACCCGTGGCGTTCAGAGAATACAGCGATGGCATTGCAGGTATCGTAGACGAAATGCGCGTCACGGATGCAGTGCGATTGCCCCCATTTCGTGCTGGAGCACTGGCGGTCTGGCGGCTCGGACCAAGCGACCTGCGCGCAAAGGAGCGCCAGAATGGTGAAGCAAACTCCGACAGTCAGGCGCTGCGGTGTCATGGTGTCGCTGTCAATCATCCGCTGCTTTCGGCTCGCTCTAACCTGATGTGGCAAGTGACAGACGCTGTGCCCTACGCCTATGGTGATACAATCCAGATAGGGTTCATCGGGGCTGTGTACAGATAACCTGTGTTGCGCGGGTCGCAGATCGGCTGCAAGTGCGCTTCGGTATTCTCGATCTGTTGCCCAATGTGCGTCTTGATCGCGCGGCAACCAGCGCATGCCTTTAAAGCCACCAAGGGTGTCTCGGATAAACGGGCGGTTCACAAACTTGCCCAACTTCTGCGCCGCACTAAAACCATAGGGCACGGCGGCCTTTTCCCTTCAGGCTCACCTTCAAGGCACGGATCAGGAGCGCCCCGATGGACCCCATCAACATCATGTTACAGCAGGTCGCGGACATGGCACGGGGCGCAATCGCCCTCTTACCGCAGATCGGGGTGGCTCTCGTGGTGCTGTTCCTCACTTGGGCCATTGCCGCAGGCGCGCGTGCATTGATAAGCCGGATGCTGGCCCGCACCAAACTGCGGCCCAGCCTGAAAGACCTTTTCAATCTTCTGACCTCAATCGCCGTCTGGGTCTTTGGAATCATGATTGCTGCCGTGATCGTCTTCCCGGGGCTGACCCCCTCAAGTATACTCGCCGGTCTCGGCATCGGCTCTGTAGCCATCGGTTTTGCGTTCAAAGATGTCTTTGAAAACTTTCTTGCCGGGATCATTATCCTGTTTCGCCGTGAGATGCGCATGGGGGATCACATTGAATGTGAGGGGATAGAGGGGAAGGTCGCGCATATCGCAATCCGTGAAAGCCATATCCGCCAGACAGATGGCCAACTGGTGATCGTGCCCAATGCGATGCTGTTCAAAAATCCGGTCTATGTGCGCACAGACCAAGAGCACCGACGTGTCACCGTTGTCTGCGGGGTCGCCTACGACGTAGATCTAGATCAAGCGCGCGACGTGATCACCAAAGCAGTGGAGAGCTGCGAAACCGTAGAACAAGATCGCCACCCAATTCAGATATTTGCACAAGAGTTTGCAGAGTCGTCGATTAACTTCGAAGTCACTTGGTGGACCGGCTCGACGCCTGTCGACCTCCGTCGCTCTAAGGACGAGGTCGTAACGGCGGTGAAGCGGGGTCTTGATGAGGCAGGGCTCGAGATTCCTTTCCCCTACCGGACTCTCACCTTCAAAGAGCCGCTGCCGCTGCAAAGGGCGTCGTCAGAGATATAGGGCAGGGGGCGCTGGGTTGCACGGCCGATGAGTCGCCAACCTTAGCGAGCATATTGGGAGCAGAGAGCCGGTTTTGCCCCGACATTCCAATAGGGCAAGCGGCATATAATAAAGGCAAACTAAGTATTAGTTTATACCTTTCAATGAGTTATGTGGTAGTTCCCAAAAAATCGCGTATTTCTGAATTTTCTGCTTGCGGGTTTGGGGCACTCGCCTTAGAACCCCCTCTACCGGCGGCGCAGAGATGCACCAACGGGGCGCCAGACGGGGCGGACGGAGGCGGAGACGCCGGGTTCGGTTCGGAAGGTGGATAAAAATTTAGA
>Ga0209345_10001136_pt1 | contig 32582 bp, 25 predicted proteins | sample Cruoilmetagenom7_FD_187294 | JGI IMG/M metagenome (GOLD analysis project Ga0209345, IMG submission 187294) | Oil polluted marine microbial communities from Coal Oil Point, Santa Barbara, California, USA - Sample 7 (SPAdes) (version 2) | ecosystem: Environmental > Aquatic > Marine > Oil seeps ...
AGTGCCACCCATATGAAAATCTAACGAATCAGTAGAAACAATTTCAAATATCAGTTCATTGTTATCGTTGAGCGTATAGAGAGAACCTCCATCCGCATTGGTTAATTTTTTTGCACCATCTAAAATCAATTCCAGAACATGTTTATTATTTTTTTCTGCGGATAATGCAATGCCAATTTCATTTAATAATGAAATTTTGGAAATCATTTTATCCATTTAACTGGCTCCACATATTTATTGGCGAACAACGAGAGTGAGCTTAGGGCAGAGCCCAAGTGCCTTTAGGTAACTTAAAGACACTGGATTCCCGGCACAATCATTCAGGAATGACAGGTTAAATCATCATATCTATAATTCAATTTTATTTTCGCTATAGATATCCATCTTAATCCAGGCACCACTATGAACTAGCAATATTGTTTTGTAGGTGATCCTTTACTTATATGCATTGATTTTACAATCACTTTGCATAAATCAATAATGATTCATCTAAAAGTCACCTTCAGCTGCACGTTTCATAATTTCATCAAGTGTGTCACGAACAGTAATAGCTTCTGCTTTTAATGCTGGAGGAATTGGCTGACCACCATAAATCATTAAATCCATATTTAATGTATAGATCCATAACTTGCCTTGCTCATCTTCAACAACAGATATACGACAAGGTAAGAAACTTGAATATGCATCATTGTAATTAAGCATGCTGGCTGCTGTCATTGCATTACATAACAAATAAATTTTTACGTAACGATACGGTTTCCCAGACATTGACTCTACCTGTTTTGATAAAGGCAGCTCACCTACGTTTTTGATATTTAGCTCATTGGCTATTGAGCGTATAGACAAATCTAAATCATCAGCAGTCACACCATCTGCCACTTCATGTTTGACAGTCATTGCTTCTACTGCAGAACCTGATTCATATAGTTTTGTAGCAAAGCCAATGTAAGTATCGATAGACTGTTCATCAAATGACTCTATTTTTTCCATTACAGGTTGTAGATTGGCCACTACAAAAATGATTGCCACTAAACTAATGGCACCCAAAGTCGCCAGGAAATTCTTAAACATTATTTAACCTCAATTTTTAAATCCATTACAAGGACCGGTTACTTAAACCGGCAATACTTTATTATTTTTCGGGGCTCAAAGCCCCGCATTAATAGTATGTTAACTACTACATCAAATATAATAAAACCGTAGGATGGTTCAAGCGAAGCAGATCCACCCTACAACCGTCATCTTCGAATGCTTGTGTCGGAGATGACGATCTCAATCAAATCTATTTCTCTACCTGGTAATCCCACCAAGAGTCAGTTTTTCAGGTGATAATAATTTTTCTAATTCATCACGTGATAAATCCGTCATTTGCTCAGCAACATCTAAAACCGCTCGGCCTTCGGCATAAGCCGTTTTTGCGATTTTCGCACCCAGCTCATAACCGATAACCGGGTTAAGTGCTGTCACCAAAATTGGATTTTTACCTAATGCTGCATCAATATTCTGCTGATTTACCGTAAAGCCCGATATGGCTTTATCAGCCATCATACGTGCACCATTGGTTAATATTTCAATACTTTGTAAGAGATTATAGGCAATAACCGGAAGCATCACATTCAACTGAAAATTACCCGACTGCCCGGCTACGGTTATGGTTGTGTCATTTCCAATCACCTGGGCACAAATCATGGCCATAGATTCTGGAATAACCGGATTCACTTTACCCGGCATAATGCTGCTACCGGGCTGCAATGCGGGCAATGCAATCTCACCAATTCCCGCTAGTGGTCCTGAGTTCATCCAGCGCAAATCATTAGAAATTTTCATTAAGCTCACGGCAATTGTTTTTAATTGTCCACTCAACTCAACCGCTGCATCCTGAGTGCTAAGCCCCTCAAATTTATTCGGGTTACTGGTAAACGGATGCAAGGCAATTCGACTCATTTCTACAGCAAATTGCTCTGCAAACTCTTCATGAGCATTGATGCCAGTACCCACTGCGGTACCACCCTGTACTAATGCGCTAATTCTAGGTAAAACAGATTCCAGGCGTTCAATACCCAGACCTATCTGGGCAGACCAGCCTCCAAGCTCCTGAGCCATACTCACGGGCATCGCATCCATTAAATGGGTACGCCCTGTTTTAATCACTTTATCCAGCTCAGTCGCACGCTTATCAATTGCATCTTTTAAATAACTTAGCGCAGGTATCAACTCCTTGGCTGTTTGCAAACTGGCACTGACATGGATAGCGGTAGGAATCACATCATTCGAGCTTTGCCCCATATTAACGTGATCATTGGGATGAATTTTTAAATCAGCTGTACTCGCTAAATTTGAAATCACCTCATTAGCATTCATATTAGTGCTTGTACCAGAGCCTGTTTGAAAAATATCAATCGGGAACTGCTCATCCACCTCACCCCGGCTCACCTTGTTAGCAGCATCGATAATCGCGTTAGTCTGGGCTTGATCCATTTCACCTAAATCAAAGTTCACCTGGGCACAGGCCACCTTTATCTGACCTAAAGCGCTAATAAAAGCACGCGGCACAACCAGGCCACTCACTGGAAAATTGTTAATCGCTCGCTGGGTTTGTGCACCATATAACGCATCAACTGGTACTTCCAATTCACCCATACTGTCTTTTTCTATGCGAACATTACTCATTATTTCTCCAATTATTACTTTATTCTTTAACAGGTTTGTAAGCGAATGATAGCTGATTTTATGCCGTATTGGCCCTATTATCCCGTTTTTGTGTGATACAAGAAAAGCACGAGCCCTTACCTTGTAGGTGCTCCTTCAGGTACACATGGAACAAACAATATCAACTATGGAATATGTGCACCTGAAGGAGCACCTACAAAAAAGAGCCCCGCAAGATTTTCACAACATAACACGTAAAAAAGCCCCTCTCCCCAATTCCCGACGTATTTAAGCATCTCAAACTGTGAAAATTCTGCTGCACCTGTATAATCTCACCCTAAATTAATGGTGCACCTTTAATATGTGCATTTTAGCCTGAATTTCTATTGAATAAAGAAAGAATCCTATGCAACTATCTGAACTTACAGCAATATCACCCGTAGATGGCCGTTACGGCAGTAAAACATCTGATTATCAGTCCATATTTAGTGAATATGGTCTAATTCGCCACCGTGTGCTGGTTGAAGTACGCTGGTTAAAAGCTCTGGCAGCTGAATCAGCTATTACAGAAGTACCTACTTTAAGCGATGATGCCACCAAGTTACTAGATAGTATTGAAACAGAGTTCAGTGTTGATGACGCACAGCGCATAAAAGATATAGAGCGCACCACCAACCACGATGTAAAAGCAGTTGAGTACTTTCTTAAAGAAAAAATTGCCGGCAATGCAGAGCTCGAAGCTATTTCAGAGTTCATTCACTTTGCCTGTACTTCTGAAGACATTAATAACCTTTCACATGCATTAATGCTCACCGAAGGTCGTGACAACGTGTTGCTAAAGCAAATGGATGAAGTCATTGATAAAATGAAATCTATTGCATTAGAGCTTGCCGACCAGCCAATGCTAAGTAAAACCCACGGCCAGCCCGCATCACCTAGCACCATGGGTAAAGAATTTGCAAATGTAGTTTATCGCTTACAAAAACAGCGTAACCAGGTTGCGGCTGTTGAAATACTCGGCAAAACAAATGGTGCTGTAGGTAACTACAATGCTCACCTTAGTGCATATCCAGAAATCGATTGGGAAGCATTTGCTAAAAACTTTATTGAATCACTGGGTATTAGTTTCAACCCATACACTATTCAGATTGAGCCGCATGACTACATGGCCGAACTGTTCGATGCCGTTGCACGTTTTAATACGATTTTAATCGATATCAGCCGTGACATCTGGGGCTATATTTCAGTAGGTTATTTCAAACAGAAAACCGTTGCTGGTGAAATTGGTTCGTCGACTATGCCACACAAAGTTAACCCAATAGACTTTGAAAATGCCGAAGGTAACCTTGGTATCGCTAACGCACTATTCGGTCATCTGGCTATGAAACTTCCTATTTCTCGCTGGCAGCGTGATTTAACCGACTCAACTGTATTGCGTAATCTAGGTGTAGGTTTTGCACACTCTACAATTGCTTACTCATCAGCCATGCGCGGTTTAAATAAGCTGGAAATTAACCCAGATGCATTAGAAGCTGAGTTGGATAATAACTGGGAAGTACTGGCCGAGCCTATTCAAACGGTAATGCGCAAATATGGCATTGAAAAGCCTTACGAGAAGTTAAAAGAATTAACTCGTGGCAAAAAAGTTGATCAGAAGATCATGCAAGAATTTGTAGAAAACCTGGATATGCCACAGGAAGGTAAAGACCTGTTGATCAATATGACGCCAATGAATTATATTGGTAATGCGATTGAGCAGACTAAGAAGATTTAAATCTCCCCTGGCCCCTCTTTTTCTAAGAGGGGTACAAATAGTCTCCCCCTTAGAAAAAGGGGGATTAAGGGGGATTTAAAACTCATAAAAACTAGCAATAATACCCACAGAGTAATTACCAAAATGAAAAACAATATCAACCCACTTGGTGACCTCTCCCCGGAAGATTTTTTAAAAGAATACTGGCAAAAAAAACCTCTCGTCATTCGTCAGGCATTTCCAAACTTTCAATGCCCCATCACAGCTGAAGAACTCGCAGGCCTCTCCTACGAAGAGGAAGTAAACGCTCGCATTGTTATAGAAAAAGATGGCGAACACCCATGGCAGCCTATATTTGGCCCTATGGATGACAACACCTACTCCACTTTACCCGAGTCACACTGGACACTGGTATTAAATGACCTGGAAAAAATTCTACCTGAACTAGCCTGGCTACCTGACCTGTTTAATTTCATTCCCGACTGGCGACTCGATGATTTAATGTGTAGCTACGCAGCAGATCAGGGCTCAGTTGGCCCTCACTTTGATTTATATGATGTATTTATTATTCAAGGCCAGGGAAAGCGCCGTTGGCAAATAAGCACCGCTGACGTTACAGAAGAAAATCAGGTTGCCGACACGCCACTTCGTATACAGAAAGAATTTAACGCCGAAGAAGAATGGGTATTAGAACCCGGTGATATGATATACATACCCCCCAATGTTTCACACCATGGTGTTTCCTTAGGTGAAAGCGTTAGTTTTTCTGTTGGCTATAGAGCAGTAAGCCACGCAGACCTACTCAATGATTTTATTGCACATATCACGCAAAACCTGTCTCCAAAACTGACCTATACGGATACAGATTTAACATTACAATCACACTCTTCAGAAATAACGGAAGATGCGATTAAACGTGTTAAAAAAATATTTAGTGAATACTTAAACCCGGAACACAAGGCAATTGATAACTGGTTTGGGCAATATATGAGTGACCCTAAAACAGAGCATACTGAAGCCCCTGAAGAAGAAATAGAAAGCACAGAAGAACTATTAAATGAAATAAAACACGGTGCAACACTAAGCCGGCACCCGGCTAGCCGCTTCGCCTATATAAACAAGAAAAATGAAACCACATTATTTATTGATGGAAATGAATATAAGGCAACAAAAGAATTTGCAGAAAAACTCTGTGACAATAGAATTATTGATATTATGTTAATAAAATCTGCCAGTACTTCAGAAAAAAAATTACTAATAGAATTATATAATGTTGGCAGCATCTACCTGGAAATACTGGAAGAATAAAAACACTGTAGGTGCTCCTTCAGGTGCACACTCCATAGTTAATATTGTTATATAACATGTGCACCTGAAGGAGCACCTACAACAGTGAAATACATTACAAAAGTAACAAACTGGAACAAAGATAAAGCTGCCTTAAGCGACATCCGAAAAAAAGTATTCATAGAAGAACAAAAAGTACCCGAAGAACTAGAATGGGATGAGTTCGATGAACAATGCATACACGTACTGGTAACTGATGATCAAAATAAACCCATTGCAACAGGCCGCATAAAACCCGATGGACACATCGGTCGCATGGCAGTAATAAAAGATTACCGAAACACGGGCATAGGCACAGAAATTCTAAAAGAACTAATACAATCTGCTCAAAATAAACACTTAACTAAAGTCTATCTTCACGCACAAACAACCGCTATCCCCTTCTACGAGAAACAAGGTTTCAAAACCTGTTCAGAAGAGTTTATGGATGCAAATATTCCACATATGACGATGGAAAAACAACTCTAATTCATTAGTTTGTTTCACAAATATTACCAGAATATCTTCCGCAACTGATTATATTATGTAGGTGCTCCTTCAGGTACACATGGGACATAACAATATCAACTATGGAATATGTGCACCTGAAGGAGCACCTACAATAAAATCAACCAACTACCTGTAGGGTGGATCAAACAAAGCGGGGTCACCAAACACCCAAAACAGTGCTAAGCTAAACATATACCCATTACGCAGCATCAGAGCCATGCCCCTATTCAACACAAAAGACTTCGAACAACAGGGAAACCCTGAAAAGGACATTCACCTGCAAGATACCGAAGAAGTAAACAAAGCCATTATCCAGTTATCAGAAAATGCGCTAAGAAGCATAAAAATATTCACACCCGATCTGGAGCACAAACTCTACGACAATGACAACTTCAGAGAAGCCCTGCTAAATTTAGTTCGGGGCAACCGTCATGCAAACATTCAAATACTGGTAGCGGACATTTCACATGCAGTACAACACGGACACCAGTTAATCCGCCTTGCCCAAAAACTAAGCACCGCAATGCAAATAAAAATCACACCAGAAGAGTATACAGAAACCAACATCTCATTCATTTTGATAGATCAGTCAGACTTTATATTTAAAGCAAACAATACCAATATAGAGGCAATACAATGCAACTGCAAAAACCGTGCAAATAAATTACTGGAATATTTCACACCTGCATGGGATCAGGCAGAAATATCACCTCATTCACAGCAGTTTCATATTTAAACGAACATTCACAAGTTTAATCTGTTTAATTTAGACAGCGGAAAGTCACCCAGGGATTGAAATAAATTTAATTAAAATAAATTTATATGTTATCCACACCTACCCCATGCTCTTCATAAAAACCAACATAAGTAACAATATTCAAACTACATTAGTATAAAACTACATATAAATATTTTAATCTATATAAATATAAAATTATAAGCTGTAACTTTTTACTCAACTCAAAACTCATAACTTTTAAAATAAAAAACATCAATAATTTATATTTTTATGTAGTAAGCTCACGAACGGACTTATTAAATTAACATTCTCATCAGCAATTGCACAACCTACCTTTACCAATGTTTCAAGCAATGCAAACATTAATGCACAAGCAGAACTAAACCCTATGTCTGCTGGTATCGCGTGGATAGATTACGACAACGATGGTTGGCAGGATTTCTACGTTCCCAACTCTACCGGGCACGAACCTTATGAAAGTGATTTAACACTAGTTGGTGCCTCAGGTCCCAACCGTTTATATCACAACAATAAAGATGGCACGTTTACAGAAGTTGCTGCTGCGGCTAATGTACAAATTGCAAACAAACCCAGTAAAGGTGTCGCTGTAGGTGACTATAACAATGATGGTTTTGATGATTTATTTGTCGCTAATGCCGGAGCCAATACCCTACTTAAAAACAATGGAGATGGAACCTTCACAGATGTTACTGCTAACCTTGGGCTTGATGATTTATCTAAAGCGAGCCTTGCCGCATCATTTGGTGATATTGATGGTGATGGTGATTTAGATATCTATGTAGGTCACTGAACTTTCGATCTAGACCAAAATCTACCTTACCCATACAACCCAAGTAATCGCACCAATGATTTATATATCAACAATGGTACACAGGGTTTTACCAACGTTGCCAACTCAGTAGGCGTTGATAGCAATGGTGGCGTATTTACTATCCCTATGACCGATTTTGATCATGATAAAGATTTAGATATTTTTGTCGTGAATGATTTCTTTAACTTCTTTCTTGATGGCGGTGTAGGCAAAGACAACTCTACCGTAGCTTCTACAAAAAACCAGCTTTATCGCAACGATGGTTTAGATGCTAATGGTCAACTCATTTTTACTGAAGTTGCTGAGCAATCAAACCTTAATCAAAAAATACAAGGTATGGGCATAGCTATTAGTGATTATGATAATGACGGTGATCTAGATTACTACAGATCAAATTATCAACTAGGTGTGTTAAGTGCCAACGATGGTCATGGTTTATTTACAACGATTCCTCCTACCGTTGAAATATTTGAATCAAATGTTGGCGCTGTTGGCTGGGGCACCGTATTTATCGATGTTGATAATGATGGCTATGTTGACTTGTATCGTGGTAACAGTGATTCAGCCAGTAAAAAAGTTGGCCCAGATGCTTATCAGCCAAACAATTTCTACAAAAATGAAAATGGTTCTTATACTGTAGATAGTGCAACACAAGCAGGCCTGGTTAGCTTAAATGCCGGTTTAGGTGTTGCAATGGCCGATTATGACAATGATGGCGATCAGGACCTGATTGTTCATGGTGTAGATGGTGCTATTAACTTACTACGTAATGATACGGTAACTGAAAACACTTCTCTACAAATAGCACTTAAAGGTACAGCGTCTAACAACAGAGGCATTGGTGCGAAAATATTTGTAGTTAGTGGTAAAGGAGCCAATACAGTATCAACCGTTAGAGAAGTTAATGCAGGCTCAAGTCATGGCTCTAACAATAGTTTTGTTACTCACTTTGGCCTGAGCAACGCCAAATATGCTAATCGAGTTACCGTTGAGTGGCCAAGTGGCTGTATTCAGGTATTAACAAATGTTTCTACTGGTCTAAACACTATTGAAGAAAACTGCACAGCTAATCATGTTATCACTGGCCGTATTACACATAACGGCAAAGGCCTGGCAGGCATGAGAGTTTGGGATGCATATGATTATCAAAACATTCAAACAGTGACAGATGCCGCCGGCGTTTTCACTTTAGAAGGTTATACAGATAATCAACAAGCACTTATTGTGATACCCGGTAGAGATGGTTTTATCCCATCTGATTCGCTCAGATATATTCCATCCGTTAATAGTAAAGATGTAGTGCTTAATGACTCAACTGCAACACTAAGAACCAATACAGTAATGGGAACAGTGAAAACAGCTAATAGTACCGGTGTCGCAAATGTCGATGTATGGAATATTATGACTTACCCCAATAGCACGGTTACTACAGATGCCAATGGTGTATATGTATTAACTGATATCAACGCAGGCGACACTGTTTGGGTAAATGGCACACGTAAAGGTATGTCAATGGTTATAGATTCTGGAAACTCTATATTTACACACCAAGGTGTAGCTATTGAGGATGTAGACTTTACCATTACACCCAAACCAAACTCTATTTCTGGTTTCATTAATATGGCTGGCGGAGTTCCAAACACTAACAATCGAATTTGGGATGCGGCTACCTACCCATCAAGCATTGTATCAACCGATGTTAACGGCTTTTATATTATTCCAAATATGCTAGAAGGTAACTGGGCTGTATTAGTATCAGAGTCTTTAGATGGATACTACATACTACCTTCTATTAATGCATTTATTAAAGGGGCGGAGACCGCTGAAAATCATAACTTTGTGGGTACTGCAAAATAAACCACAAAGCTGATTAAATTAAACCTGCCTCATATAGGCAGGTTTAATTTCACACTAGATAGCCTAAATCGCTCAAATTAAAGAAAACAGATTTACGACTAATATTTATCTCCATTAAGACACTGTACATATTATGCTGAACAGTTTATTTAAAATGTAAAAAAATCAGACAGTTTAAAACAATCTTTGACCCAATAAGACCTACTAGAAACCTATAATTCAAATATCTAGCTGATATTATACAAGTTATATTTTTAAGGTATGCTTTTTGCAACATATATTATTTAATGATTAAGCTGAACAAATAATAATTACTTATCTACTTTAACGCCTAAACCAGGATTACTTAATTATTTCAAACATACACGAGACGTATGCTGTTTATCTAATTTAAAAAAGACGTAAAAATGAAGAAGGCATTAATAATAACGACATTGTTATCCACTAATACTCTTAACCCCCAGCTTGTGAACGCCGCACTCGTTAACGGATCAATACTGAATTTTAATACCGCGGCAACCAGCGGAAATTTCCCCTCTCTTCCAGTCACTGGCTCCGGCTCATGGTTTGCCATGGAAGTACAACCCGACACCCAAGTAATAACAGGTATCAGTGGCTTTAATAATTTAATATTAGGAGCGACTCAATCTGCCTCTAGTACAAGTGTAGACAATATCGATATATCCTGGATGTTCTCTGGAAGTGCAGGAGTACACCAAAGCACATCTAATACAAATGTACTTACCACCTCGGGCGATACAGCTACAGTTGATTTCAGTGGATGGGGAGTCTTCTAGAATGGTTCATCTATAAATTTAGGAGCAGGCATTTCTAATGGTATAGCTTCAGTTACTTGTAATATAGGTAGTGAATGTAATATCGGCGCAAGTTACACGCTTGATTACTTTGGAACGACTTCATCAGTAGACCCGTCAGGCAAAGGTAGCGTTAACTACAACCTTCATTTAGAAGGAACCATATCAGCTGTACCTATCCCTACTTCTATCTGGTTATTTGCCTCTGGCTTAATAGGATTATTTAACATTGGTAGATATAAATCTAATTTTAATGACGGACAGGATTGATATATCATATTAAATAATTAAATTTTCAACTCACTGACTGACAGAGAAACCAGCAATATTGTTTATATAAAGTAGAGCAGACATATTATAAATGAATATTGGGCAACATAACATTAGTAAACAACTTCACCTGTCGCTTTTCTAGCAATCATCAGAACATCTGCAATATTAAACTCACCATTTGGTGAGGGCTCACCTGCGATTAAAGGAGCAACATCGCCATGAGCTAATTGCAGAGGTGTTATCAGAAAATCACCATTAATTATTCTTTGTGCAATTAACACATCTAACACATCAACAACACCATCATTATTTAAATCACCATCAGGTACTGATACTGAAATTAAATACTCATCAAGATCATTTATACCATCACCATCAAAATCACCTGTACCATCACGAGATAAAGTAGAAAAATTAGTTAACTCCCATGCGTCATTCATACCGTCAGCATCTGCATCACCTAAGATATTAACGGTAATGCTTGAAGTCACTACACCAGAGAAACTATCTGTTACACTCGCAGAAATAACATGCATCCCTGACGATAAATTAGCGCTAACTACACCCGAGCCAAGACTACCATCGATTGAAGATGACCAGGATATAGATGAAGAAATATCACCATCTTCCACATCATTAGCTGTAGCCTGTAAAATCAGACTTGAACCAATAGCAAAATTAGCTTCATTAACGGGTGATTCAATGACTACAACAGGCAGGGTGTTTACTACAGTTAATTGAAATTTTTCTACAACCGAATCCACACCATCAGATACAGTAATAGAAATTGTTGACTGTCCAGAAGACTGTGGTGATAGTGTTAACGCACGAACACTACCAGTTCCATTAATTAACAAACCAGCATTACTTATTACTAATGTATCTGATGAAGTAGCTGATAAGCTCAAACTAGATAATGCGCTATCGGTATCTCTGATAATAAAATTTAATTGATTGGCAGAAGGGTTATATGTCATATCAGCAATTTGACTTATGACTGGCTTAAAATTATTTAATATGCTCCAGCCGATATCTTCAAGCAATTCTTTAGCTAAACCTGAACCCTGCTTTGGCCCCGTATCAAAAGGCTCCATTAACTCATTTGGAGACAATGCATTACTAAAATGAGATACAGATGAACCTCCTTCCAAGGGAGAAGGAGCATACATACTTATGTGCCCCTGATTAACACCCGCAGAAAAATCATTCAGCTTAGATGTCACAGCCAAGCCAGTCCAATGTAAATCTGTGGTATCTATTGCTGATGAAAGACGTTGATTATTTGTCATTTCATTCCAGTTTTTATTCAAGCTATGATCTTCAAGGTTTAACATATACGCATCATCTCGTCCTGGCGTACCAAACTTTGCACCTGTACTCATATTAACAAAAGTCAAAAAACCTAAACCATGCCCTATTTCATGAAGAACAACAGTAAGCATCTCAATAGTGAGTGATGGTTTTACCCCATCAAGTCCGTAATACCAATTATAATTTCCTAAACAAGCACTGTTATTATCAATATCACTATTAAAGGTTGCTGTAATATCCGCTGACGTAGAAAGATCACTACCCGACAAACTACTTGCAAGTGCAACCGCATAATAAGTATTTGATACTGGGGCATTAGTGAAATCACGAAAGATGGAAATTGGACCAGCTGAACCGAGAACAGCAGATGTTGAAGTACAGGTTAACGGATCAAACTTTGCTTCGACTTCTATAGTCACATTACTATCGAGAGTCGACTCCCAAATCTTCGCCGCAAATTCAAAAACCTGTATTCGTTGTTGACCAATCGTGGTGCCTGAATTACCACCAACAGGTACTGCTGGTGTATTATCATTAAACCCCTCACCCGCAGCATCCACATTAACGATCACTATTTGAGCTGCATGTAAATGACTACTAATAAAGATAAGTGATACAACAAAAATTTTTAACATAATTAACACTTACTACTGCCCCTGAGCTGGCTGACTAGTGTAGTCCCGAACTTCAACTTCACCGTCGGTCGTTATTGTTGCAACTGGCACAGTTTGAAACCTTCCTTGCAAATCCACACTAACACCATTTTCAGTTTTCTCTTCAACAAGCCCTTCAGATGAAGTGTTAATCATTTTTCTTAGAGCCTGTTGTATCTCAGGCTCCAGCTTAACGCTATTATTTTGAAACTGGGAATCAACACTCTGATCTTCCCTGGACTTTTTAACTGACGCATTAGCAACTTGTTTTGACTCGTCAGCTTCAACAACTGGTGAATTAACTACAACCTTCTCTCTTTGTTTTTTCAAAGGCGAAAAAGCTACAACTAATACAATCACAAAGACAAGAATTAGTAAAATTCCAACAACAATCATACTCTTCAAATTATTTTTTTTTAGAGTTTTAGCCATAAATAATTAACCATAAAGGATACTGTTACTTTAACAACGAAAAGCGCTCACCTGGGTACCGAAACTAACTTATGGAAAATACTCCAACGTTGGCACTAATGACAACTCATTGCCGTTAACATCATAAATTCGACTACTTGTTATATTGAAATTTACTGAATCTAAAAGCCCATCTGGATGTATTAAATACATCATCAAGTATGCATGATGAATCCCCTGCGGTGCTATAACATCTATATATAACTGTTGACCATCCTGCCTCCAGTACACCATCCGCTGTTTTTCACCAAATTTTCCAGTTACAGAAAACCCCCCCCTCACGGTAGCTTCAGGCACATAGACATTGATATCTTCTGGATTAACAGCCAGATCATTAAAATCAACGACCAGAGATACCGCACCAATAACGACATTACCATGAACACCAAAATTAATCTTTCCATGTGGAGCAGGCTCTAATCGTGTAAAGTCGGTTTCTGGAGGCGAAGAAGATACATTTTGACGAAGAAACTTATCTGGGATACCAGCACCAGATATCACCTCTAATTTAATATCAAAAGGTGAGCCAACAAACCCACTGTTATCGTTAACATTTAAGCCTACAGAAATAACCGCATTACCAATTGCTGCACTTTGAGGTATATCCACAACCAAAACAGTTTGAACCGGCTCATGCCCTAACTCCCATGAAATATATGATTCTAAATAGGCAGAATAATGCATACCATTGGCGCGGGCATCAGTACGTAAATTAAAAACCGATCGAATTAGACCCAGAGCCTGTAAATCCCAAACCTGACCATTACTATCAGTCAAAGAAACTGAAATTGTTTCTTTACGCGCATCTTCTGACCCCCCAACCATGAGAGAAATAGTATCGCCAGCTCGTGCCACTGAAGGAAATGACGAAACACTGGTACAACCCTGAATTATGAAAATACCAATAATATAAACAAACAAATAAATAAACTGTTTAAATTGTATATTTTTATCTGAAATTAAACTTCTCATGCTTATACATCACCAAATGGAATGTGTAATAATCTCCACCCATATCATAACCTGGGATACTTTAAGATACTTTAGAGCAATTTACGTACCAACACAAAACATCCAGTTGTATATACATTTCCCAACTAGATAATTATGCATTCATAGTTAAAGCTGTAAAAAGTAGCAAATGCTTTGCCCTGCTAATCTGTGATTGCTAATGCAGAACCATTTTGCCACTAAAGAATGCATATTAACCTCCATTTAACGGCCACCAGCAACTCTACATCATAGTAAATCCGTTTTATAAAACCAAAATCATGTAAAAAATAGCGTCAAAAATAAAAAATATCGACACTATATGTATTAGAAACCTTATTAAATTATGTAAATCAATAATTTTAATAATGATTAAGAGTATTAAAAGCGTTGCAATATAATTTATATATATAAATATTAATTAGTAACCAACTAATTAATATTTTTTCATAAAAGTAATAACTTGGCGAATTTATTGCTTAAATATCAAGACTAAACATAAACTTGGTAATTTTTTTAAATAAAGGACTAAAAATGAAAAAAACTTTTAAATATGCATATTTGGGCACTATAGCGGCTATTAGTAGCATAACCTCAGCCGAGGCCTCATTAATACCAAGCGCTACACTAAATTTCGATGCACCTGTATATAACAGCCTTGGCCAGGTAATCTCCGGTTCCAACTTTGGAGTAGACTTTACTGGTGACGGGACAATAGAACTCATTGAGCGTACAGGGCTAGAAATGAACAATGGCTTGCAGCTTGGCACAACTCAACTCGCCACACCAACCTCACCAAACATAGATAACCCATGGAATTTTTTTGGCCTCCCTGGAGTTCATTTTTCTAGCTCAGACATAAACGTTATAAGCGATGACAACCAAGGTAATGTAGAATTAGATTTCAGCGGCTGGGGAGTCAATTGGAATGGTATAGATATTGGCATGGGTGGAAGCTCCTGGGGATCAAATCCTGATGGTATCGCCCAAATGACTTGCTCAAACGATTGCTCTACAGGTGACTCTTTTAGCATCTACTATACAGCAACAGTAACGGAAGGACCTTTCATTGGCGTACGTTATCGCCTGGGCTTTGACAGTAACTCATTATTATCGGCAGCATTACTTACTACAACTACTGCATCCCCCACCGAAGACCCTGGCATAATAGCCACAGGCACAATTGGTCCTAGCACAATAAGCTCAGTACCTTTACCAACATCTCTATGGTTATTTGGCAGTGGCCTCATAAGCTTAATAAGCCTTATCAAAAGAAAAAACAACACATAACAGAACCATTCAGCTAAGCAGCACCAGGGACGGTCTGAACTGGAAAAACACACACTAACTGTTAACATTTACTGATTACCTATATCTGTAAACAAAAGAGCTACGTCGTAGACATATACACCGATGTTTTAAAGAAAATTTAATCTCTTAAATAAATTAAACATCATCAGCAAACTCACCCAGAACGCCCTGAATCTTAATAAAATCTGATATTGTAAGCACTGTTACCGCCTGCCCGCTGAACAAACGAAATAAAAAACACCATCCGTGGCGTAATTAACATTCATCCCATACTAGCAGTTATTCAGTAATGATTAGCCTTGCGCCTCTGGTCGCTGAATTACCAGCTGCATCTGTTGCAGTAACACTTAACAACAAATTAGGCGTATGGAGTTTTACTTTCCCATCCTCCTGATCAGCTTTTATTTTTTGCCCATTTTCAACAGGAGCACCAATTGATGCCATTACCACAGGAGATGGATCACACGCATCCACGGCCTCGGCTTTAATTATTACCCTGGATTCATCTAAAATTTGCGATACTTGCTCTCCAGTTTTTTTATCTATAAATGCAGCAAACACAGTAGAAGGACTAGTATCAACAACTTTTACGCTTTCAAGCGTAACTGCTGCCAAACCATTAGTCGTTTTTAAACTTGCAGATATAGTATGAGAACCCAATGATACAAATTGCTGAATGGAAGCATTATTTGAAATAACATTACCATCTAATGACCACTCAATTGAACTAACTGAATCTCCATCTGGAACATTCACAGCTGATTCAGCAGTAACAATAGCTCCACCATGCACAGCACATTGCTGTATTGCACCACCTAAAATATCAACAGAAATACCTGCGGTAGGTGGAACAGGTGTATCGCTTTCAAGATGCAACTGATATGCAACTTGACCGAAATTTGAAGGATCACCTACGGGTACATGAGCAGTGTAATCTATTTCATAATAATCAGTTGCGTTACAGGGAGTATCGACACAGGTCACCGCAGCCAGGCCAGTATCGCCAGGAAAATTAACCGGATCTCCGCCCAGGGGAATATTGGAAATACCATTCCATGCTACTCCCCAGCCTCTGAAGTCCAGCGTATTATCACCATTATCTAACACAGGAAAAACAGTTGTTTGATGCATGCCCGTATTACCAAAAAAGCACCATGCACTATCTACTGGCGTGACTTCTGAGCCATCCGGGCACATCGTATGACTCCCACTGGCCGCCTGTATTGCGCCAATAATAATGCCACCATCAGAGCCAGAGGACATAGGTACTCTTTCTCGTTGATCGAACTGGCCATTGCCATTAACATCCATGGCATAATAAGAACCCGTAGCTACAGTCGTACCGTAATAACATGAACTGGGAGGGGTGCCAACATTACCAAGGCAACTTAATTCACCCGTCTTAAAATTAATAATATCTCCGTTATTAAAAGCATTAGCTGTTGAAGCCGCACTTAAAACTGTTACCGCTGTAAGTATAGAAAGTAATTTTTTATTCATATTGAACTCCATTTAATAAAATACAGCCAATTGCAACATACATGCAACGAACTGCAAATATATACAAGCTACTATTTAAATTATAATTCTGTTAATTTATCCTTAGCGAGCTTGATTAAGCTAAACACTATTTCTACGACGCATAAAACCAAATAAGCCAAGCAAGCCTGAACTAAACAACCAAATTGCAGCGGGTACAGGCACCGCAGACACCTTACCTTCCAGATGAATCCCCCAAAAAACTCCACCGAAGTTATTTGGATCATCTGCGGCTACATGTGCCGCATAATCAAGCGTAAATACATCACCTACCGAGCAATCTGCACCGCATGTAACCGTTGCCAACCCGGTTTCAGTTGCAAAATTCAGGCTATCACCACCAAGACCGATAGTAAGGCCATTCCAAACCGCGCCCCACCCAGAAAAATCTAACAGCACATTACCACTGCCATCATCACTATAAACATTAACGGGCGATGTACTTTGATGCATACCAGTATTTGCTAAAAATGACCATGGAGCATCAAAGGGGGCAACCTCACTGCCATCCGGCGAGCCAGTATGACTATTTGACGCTAACTGAGACTCACCTATTAACAACCCACCATCCGTCCCTGGGGAGATACCTATCGATTCAAAAACACTTAGGCTTCCGTCATCATTACTATCAACTGCAAAATAACTCCCTTGCATAGTACATATAAGACTAGTTTCATCACATATTTGAGCTCCAGCATCAAAAGCTAATAAAGCTGAAGAACTCAGCGACGCATATGATGAAACAGCATTTAAACTTATTAGAATGGCAAATGATCGAGTTATAATTTTTTTATTCATTTTCTATATCCTTATTTGAAATTTAAATCTATATTTTTGTAATTTTTTTACGCAAAAAAAATGGGGATCACAAAGTGACCCCCATCTTTAATACAACTTAGACTCTAAAGATAGAGATCTAAATGTCTTAGCTCAAATTAAGCAGCTTTACGACGACGCGCAACACCCGCTAAACCAACTAAGCCTGAACCGAACAACCATACAGCAGCAGGAACTGGAACTGCTGAAGCTGCAGCAATTGTGCCTGTTAGGTGAAGAGTGTAAGGAACGTTACCAAAGTTAGTTGTGCCGTCATCAGGAACACTTGCTGAATAATCTAGAACATAAGTGTCACCAACTTCACATGTTGCGCCACATGTAACAGATGCAGCAGCACCACCACCCATGTTGATTTCAACACCATTCCAGAAAACTCTCCAACCAGACATATCTAATGTTGCGTTACCAGCAGCGTCATCAGAAGCAACAGTAATAGCACTAGTAGTTATGTGGTTACCGTTATTGTTAAAGAAAACCCATGTATTATCAATTGAACCAACGGCTTGAGTTGAACCAAGTGTAACACCACCGCCAGTACCTTCTGACAAACCTACACGTTCGTTTAATTGAAATGAACCACTGCCATCACTATCCATTGCAAAGTAACTACCAGAAACGATAACGTTACCGTAGTAACCGCCTAAAACGCCCGCATCAATACCTAATACAGAATCACCAGCTAGAGCAGCGCTAGCAGTAGAAGTTGAACCAATTGCAGCAAATGCTACAGCGATCGTAGAAGCTAATAATTTTTTATTCATCTTTGGAACTCCAATATTTCATTTTTAAGTGTTTGTAACATTTTATCTATAATTTGTTACTGCGAATGTATAATGCAGCCACTGTGCCAAACCTGAAAAACCCATAAATATCAATATATTACATAAATACAAAAAAAAATAATAATAAATAACCTATAAAACCGGAAAGAAAGCCGACAATTAATTATTGATTTACACTACTTTTGTCACACATAACTCATCAATCATTGGAAAGCCGTGATAAATTTGAAATTATTCACATAAATTAACCAGAAAACGATTCTATACGTAAGCGAAATGTGTAAATACCACCGACAAATATATAAATCACTTAAATGTTGTCCTTATATTGTTCTGAATTTAGTAAAATACATATAAACAAACTACATTAATCGTTAAGTGGTAATTTTTTTCTTATTATTCATAATTAAGCACTTTATATATACAGCTAATATCTTCATTGCCATTAAAAGTGATACCACTCTGTTATTTACTAGCCATAATATATACGTACAAAAGCTGGCATATAAAATCACATGAACAAACATAGCTATAACTTATTAATACCTATCTATTTAACACCCTAAGCTTTACATCAAAAACTTTAGAGATATTAACCAGCATCTATATTTTTAAGTATCATTTGATAATTTCACTACACTATAACCAATGAGCAGCTGAAACCACTCAGATAGCGATATACCATCATTAAACAATAATACTCTAATATTCAATAACTTATAACCATTATATTCCCACACATACTTGACAAGTTTCAAATCCATCATCATCATGACGACAAAATAAAAACAATTAGTTCAATAGATATATGAAAATAAATTTCAACAGTTCAAAATATGTAAATTTCTCATGGGGGAAAAATAAAGATGATAAACAATAAGTTAAAGCTGGTAACAGCTTTGAGCTGCATCATGGGAATTGCGGCACCTGCAAGTGTATTTGCAACAAATGGTATGTTTTTAATTGGCCAGGGAACAAAATCCAGAAGCATGGGTGGCGTTGGAATTACTCAATCTCATGATGTAATGACCAGTGCGATTAACCCTGCAACAATGGCAAAATTAAAAACCAATCGTTTTGATATGGGTGGCGATATATTTATAGCCGACTCTACCGCTACAATGGGGGAAGGCGCAAATATTCTGACAGTAGAAAGTAAACCTGATCACCTTACAGTGGCTGATGGTATTTACTTATTTCCAGGCTTAGGTGCAAGCTGGAAATCCGGTGATATTACTTATGGTTTCACCATGGTACCAGTGGGCGGCGGCGGCAGCCGTTACCAGCCCAATTTATTTAACTGTGCTAACGCTAGCCCGAAAAACTGTGATGACAAACTAGGGGTCAGCCTGGCAATAATGAACATTAATCCTACAGTTGCTATGAAACTCGATGAGCATAATAGCATTGGCGCAACCTTAGTTATTGGTTTACAGGTATTTAAAGCCTATGGTTTACAAGAATTTACTACTTTCACTGTGACCCAGGATGATACTGCAAAATTAACCAATCAAGGCACAGATATATCTTATGGTGCAGGTATACGCCTTGGCTGGTTAGGCGACTTTATGGATAATAAACTTACACTGGGTGCAGAATATACCAGTAGAACTTACATGAGTGAATTTGATGATTACACTGACCTGTTTGCAGAAAAGGGTGACCTAGATACACCTGGAAACATTGGAATAGGTATTGCCTATCAAATTATGGATAACCTGCAAGTTGCACTCGACATCAATTATATAATGTATGAGGATATTGCTTCAATTAGTAACCCGGGCCCTGACCCTCGAAGCACAACAGGGCCATTTCCAGTTGATAGAGAAACAAACGCATTAGGCGCAGATGGTGGCCTGGGTTTTGGCTGGGATAACCAAACAGTTTTTAAAGTAGGTATTGCTTATGAATACAACTCTAAATGGACATTGCGTGGTGGCTGGAATTACGGCAAAAGCCCAGTTGATGAAGAAACCGATATTCTATTTAGTATGGTTGCACCTGCAATTAGTCAACACCATTTAACACTAGGTGGAACTTATGCACTGGATGATGATATGGAACTGAGCTTCTCATTTATACATGCATTTGAGTATGAACAAAATGGACCAACATACATCAATTTTGAAGGCGGTTACACCATGCAACAAGATGTAATTGGTGCCAGCTTCGGTATGAATTTTTAATACGGCGAAATTAAATAACACCTCACATAGAGGTATTCGCTACGAAAGAAAAAAATTAAGGTATATAAATTATGCAAACTAAACAAAAATTATTTAGCGCGGCAGCGTTATTAGCATGTAGTTGCATGAGCACACAAGCCCATGCAACTTTGGCAACAAACGCCGTTCTACAAATTGATCCCTTTATTCTTGGTGGTTATACTGGCACCGTCGTTGTAGGTGGTAGTTATTTTGCTATGGATACCGATGGTGATGGCGACATATCTCAACCAGAACAGGAAAGAACCGGCCTCACACATAATAACGGCCTGTTTATTAACGCCACTCAGTCTGCATCGGGGACTCATGCCGGTGCCCCTAATGGCACAGAATCACCGGGCATTGACGCCCCCTGGAATTTTTTTGGTAATACAGGTTTACATCAGACAACTAGCGCTGTCGCTATCCTGACAGATGATGGTTCAGGTAATGTCACACTGGACTTATCTGGCTGGACAGTAAGCTGGAATGGAATTGACATCATTCCAATGGATGCTGGAGCATGGGAACCCGGGTTCACTAATAGCGTAGCACAGGTAGTCTGCGCTGCTGATTGTGCCAATGGAGATACATACGCACTGGATTACTCAGCTACCGTACCCAATGGAGATCCATCTGGCTTTGGCAATGTTACCTATCACCTACACCTGGTAGGAACAATATTTGTGCCTAATACTCCACCAACCGCTATAGCAGATACAATTAATATAAATGCTGGTGGAACAACGACCATTAATGTTACAAATAATGGCTCAGACGACCCGGATGGCGATAATGCACAACTCAAGGTAGCTACATTTGTACAAGGGCTAAATGGAACAGCAACAGGAGTAGGCACAGACACCATAAGTTACACCAATAACCTTAATACCGCTTCGTCTGATAGCTTTACCTACACGGTAACAGATGGTACTGATGAATCAGCAGCAGCAACAGTCACTGTTAATATTAATGCTTTTCCTATTGCAACTGACGACCCGGCAAACACCATTGGCGGCGGCACCGTTGATATTGTAGTTTTAGCAAATGACAGCGACCCTGACGGTATTGCAACGATTGACGTGACTTCTGTGACCATTACGGGCAACCCAACCAACGGCACTGCAGTACCCAATGCCACCACTGGTGTAGTTACCTATACTAATGACGGTACACTGGGTAGTGATAACTTCACCTATACAATTGCCGATAATAATGGCGCTACATCAATTACCAGCGCTACTGTCACCATTGACGTACAGGCTGATCCACCACCATCTTGCTCTGGCACCACATCGAGCCTTGATCAGGATACATCAACAGTTTTTGTAGTCAGCAACTTTACTTCTCCTGGTAGCGGTAAAACACTCGATTTTACAACGGTTGCAACACCTGACCTGCCACTCAATGGTGATCTGGTCATAAATCCTGTAACTGGTGATATAACCTATGTCCCTGATCCAGGTTATGTTGGTGCAGATTCTTACTCCTACACAATAGATGATGATACTAAGACTTGCGTACCTGCAACGGTGACACTGGATGTACTAAGCACCAACTCAGCACCAGTGGCAGTTGATGATAACAATACAAACCTTACAACAACGTCTGTAAATACCGCATTAAACATTGATGTTAAAGCCAATGATACGGACGATGATAATCTAGCGAACAGCACGGTAAGTATTACTAACACACCTGTTAATGGAGGTGCGAATGTAGAAACAGATGGAACAGTTACTTACACGCCTGCCGCAGGTTATTCTGGAACCGACAGCTTTACTTACAACCTCACTGATGCGGGTAGCCTACAATCTTCAAATGCAACGGTAAGTATAATAGTTAATGCCGATACTCCTTCAACAGAATCAGGTACATTAACACCTGGTGATATTGCAACCTCAGTTGCATCTAACGATGGACGTGTTACTGCAGCCGACATAGGCGTGGTTGATAATGGCAGCTCTGATAATCAGGGTATCCTAGAAAGCTGCATAGGAGGTTGTTTCGACTTTAAGGTAACCGGCTTTAATGGTGATGCACAGGTAGTACTGCCTCTAAGTATAGCTATACCAACACCAACTGACGGTAACACACTTCTGTACCGCAAATTAATATCAACCGGCTGGGTTAACTTTGATACCTCAGGCAATAATGCGATACACACTGCTCCCGGCAGTGGCACAGGTAACTCTACTATTTGCCCAACTGCTAGTGATACAATCTACGATGTTAGCCCAGGCCTGACTACAGGTGACCGTTGCATTCGTTTAACCATTGTTGATAATGGACCAAATGATAATGATGCAACAGTAGGTGCAGTCGCTGACCCAAGCGGTATCGCTGAAAGCTTTAATATTGATACCCGTGTCTCTAGTACAGATGGTTGTAGTATGTCTGGCAACACGGTAGACAGTAGCCAACGCGCTGACTGGTGGCTGGTAGCAGCTTTTGTAGGCTTACTAGGCCTAATTAGATTAAAACAATCTAAGGCATAAAACTGTTAAGCAGATTTCAACTGCTTATTATTAGCGGCGCAATCCTTACGGTTTGCGCCGTTTTTATTAATGCATATCGTGAATTATTACTTGCAGGTTTAATGCTATTTTTACCTTTACTAGATAAAGAGTCACGACAACTAAATTTCTCATTAAGCAAACATCGGCTTACTCACTGGCTAATTCTTTTATCTCTCATTGGATTACTACTTTTAATTCACCCTTTCACACAAGAAATATTTTTAATTATTGTTGCATATACAGCATTACCTGAAGAGTGGTTTTTTCGTAAATATATACAAAACGGGCTCAAACAATACTTAAGTAAAACAGGCTTCCTCAAGCGATTACCTGAACGGACTACAGCCATTATATGCAGCTCACTTTTTTTTACTGCTTTACATCTACCTACTCAGGGCCAGATGGGATTAGCTGTATTCTTACCATCTTTAGTTCTAGGTTATATATATCAGCTGAAACAAGACTTAATATTTGTTATATTAATGCACACTTTATTTAACTTATTTTTCATTATTTATATTAAAGAGGCTTACACTAGCTGGTTTTAAACAACGAGTAGCAAATTATTTTATAATTTACTTATAATTACTAAAATATGGTAAAAGAAAACACAAATAATATGGACAATAAATCGACCAAACCATTTAATCAGTAACCAGAGAAATTAATGTTCATGATGATAATTCTAAATCAACGACATCATCATAACTAATATTAAGAAAATTACATTTATTTAGAGATTTTAAACATGGCAAAAAGCAACATTCTTCTTCGGTCAAAACTAAAAAAAGCACAAAACCTTGCTGCCCAGGAGAAGCTCAGTGAGGCTAAAACAGCATATACACAATTATACAAAACAAATAAAAGTAATCATACAATAGGTTTAGAGCTAGCAATTATTCATCGTAAACTAGGCGAATTCGATCAAACTAAAACAATTAGTAAAGGGATTTTACAAAACGATCCCAATAATACACAGGCACACCACATATATGGTTCTGCATTACAATGCCTCGGCGACATGGACAATGCAATTTTAGAATACCGTAAAGCATTGCAATTAGACCCAAACTTCATTCAGGCTCATTATTTTCTCGGTAATATATACCAAATTACAGGCAATGCTGAACTTGCAGCTGATAGTTTTTATAAGGCTATCAAACTTAAACCTGACTTCTTTGAAGCATTAAATAATCTAAGTGCTGTATTAGTCGATTTACGTAGATCGACAGAAGCAAAAGACATCATAGAAAGAGCACTTAAGATAAACCCTCACTCCAATCAACTATTGTGTAACGTTTCAGGTTTCTATTTACTGGAAAACAATCTACCTAAAGCACTCAGTTATGCAAAAAAAGTTTATAGCAATGACCCATTATTTGTAGATGCATTAGAATTAATAGGAAAAATAAGCTACCAGTCTTCTGAATATGATAAAGCACTTGAATTCTATAATAAGGCTTATAAACTCAACCATAACGAAGATCTTATCGGCTATATCGCACAAATTCTTGAACGACGAGGTGAATTTGATAAAGCTAATGATTTAATAGAACCACTCATTAAATCCGGAAACACTAATTACCCTTTACTTATGACATATTCTGCATTAAGTCGTAAATTTAATAATCAAAAAAGCGCCATTGAAGCCATAGAAAATAAAATTGGCCCAATGTATTTAGATAAGCCTTCGCTAGCTAATTTGCATTCTGAGCTAGGAAAACAATACGATGCTCTTGAAAATTATGACAAAGCTTTTTATAACTACAACTTAGCTAATCAGATAGAACGCGAGCTCAATAAAGAAATAGAATATCTAAATGAAGAGCGACTTCTAAATAACACTAATAAAGAGGATATTGATAACTGGTTTGAACAATACCCCGCTGATTTCTGGAACAACTTACCCTCTTCAAACAATACAAGTGATCGTCCAATTTTTATTATCGGGATGTTTCGTTCTGGTACGACGTTATGCGAACAAATTTTAGCCAGTCACCCGGATGTGCATGGAGCAGGTGAGCTACCAGATATCAGCTCACTATCCTATAAAATAGGTGAGAACAAATATCATGACCAATCACCCGCTTCATTAACTAATGCAACAGAAAAACAATTTGCAAATGCTGCTGAAAGTTACCTTACTACACTAGATTCTCATTCCACTGTTAGCAAAAGAGTAGTCGATAAAATGCCATCTAATTTCTTTCATGTTGGTTTAATATCTCGACTTTTTCCTAATGCACATTTTGTGCATATGATTAGAGACCCCCGTGATGTTTGTACATCTATGTTTTTTCAACGATTTGGCGCGCAAATGACGTTTACAACAGATTTAGATGAACTTGCCGACTATCACTTGACGTACCAAAGAGTAATGCAATACTGGAAGCACGTACTGGGTATCAAGATACATGATGTAGTATATGAAGACCTTTTAGAAAACCAGGAAACAATGACCCGCGAGTTACTTGAATTTTGTGATTTAGACTGGAGTGAACAGTGTTTGAGTTTCTATAAATCAAAACGTGACGTCAATACACCAAGTTATGATCAAGTTCGAAAACCACTGTATAAAAAATCTGTTGCCAGATGGAAACATTATGAAAAACATCTTAAACCATTATTAAATAAATTAGGATCAGACTGAAGAAATCTTATTATAGTAAAATACAGCGTCATCCTTTTAAGGCTATTCGATCACTGCTATATTTTTTATATTACAGGGTAAATAGAAAACAATACCTACCTTACCATCTAACACAACTGGTAACGCATTATCTCCTCAGTTCAGCGATTGTTTCAAGTTGCCTTTGTGCTACAGAACCTAAATATCGGGCAAACTCATTATCACTTTCTCTTAACTGAAAAGCGGCTGAAACTAAAGCATGTAGATTAAATTTAATAACATTGTATAAAATATTTTCCGCTGGTACATTCACTTCATCGGCTATCATTTTAGCGATAAGGGCAGGAAAAATAGGCGTTCCCTCCAAGTACAATGGAAACCAACTGAGCGTTATTGAATCCTGTGCATACTTTATTAATGGCTTCCACCTTCCATTACCAAGTTCGATTGCTTTGAGTGGATCACGATTAATAATCATGTTTTTACCATTGGCCATTGGGTACGAAAGGGGAATAGAGTATATATACTTAGTATCCCCAATGAAATCATATCCACTTGCAAGCCTTAGCACATCATCATTATATTTTGCAAAAACCTCACCAATAAATTTTCTGGATATGGAAATTTTATCGTCTTTGACCTTGAATGATTGCCCATTTTTATTGTAATTAACGAAGCTAACAAAAGGCATTATCACTCTTTTTTCTTTAAAACGTTTGTTATGACAATCTAATATTCGTTTTTTTGCATACTCTAAGGCATCGATATTATTAAGTTTACACATTTCAGGCGGATAGATATTAGATATAACAGATAAATCATTGTCTGACAAAGAATCGATTTTCTGCTTTTTTCGATTTGATACCTTACAACCTCACCATTAAACTGGAATGCAAAATATTGTTTTAAAAAATTAAATTTATTTCCATATTTTTCAGAGCATTTTATAAATAAACCATCTTCATTAATATCAACTAGTAAACTAGTAAACTAGAAGGACATGAAATGATGCTATTTTTATTACTATTCTGCGAATAACAGTAAAAACCTGATTCTTTACTATGTCGAATTTCAATATTTTCGAATTGTCCGCCAAACTCACAAAAAAGCTCTACTAATTTATCTAAGTTTTAAATTTGTTTATACCTTATTATATAAATGGTTTTAATTTATTATCATAATAATTCAACATGTATGGATATAGTTAAAAGAAAACACTGCAATATAAGCAATCTCTTCTTCCATAGCTAACGATTAAGCTTACAAAACACCCGCTGTCATTTCAAGACAAAAATCCAACACATAAAGTCAATTAAATTATATATGAAATTAGGATGCTGTATTTTTAAGTTAACGATAGAATAACAACATTCTATTAAACATTAATATCTAACTTCTGTATCAAATCATATAATGTTGGTCGACTAACCCCCAATAGCTCCGCTGCAGGAGACACCTTGCCATTCGTATGCTGTAAGGCTTTAGTTATGACTTTTCTTTCTGCTGCCTCTCTAACTTCGCGCAAATTAAATGAGTCAATATCACTTGATTCTTTTGATGCTTTCAACTCTAAATCAGCAGCAGTTATTTGTTTACCGTCAGCCATAATTACTGCGCGTTTAATTCTATTTTTAAGCTCTCGTACATTACCGGGCCAGTGATGCGCTTCAATTGAAGATAATGCATCTTTGGTAAAGCCTTTAAGCTTTTTCCCCATGTCTTTGTTCATTTGATCAAAGAAAGACTTGGCAAGTAACAATACATCACCTTCTCTGTCTTTTAATGGGGGGATGTTGATCGGAATTTCATTAATACGGTAATATAAATCTTCTCGGAACTCTTTGTTTTCAATTTTTTCTTCCAGATTTTGATGCGTTGCGCAAATCACCCTCACATTAACCGGAATTTCTTCTCGCCCACCGATACGTTCAACTACACGTTCCTGTAAAAAACGCAGCAGTTTAGCTTGTAATGGCATAGGTAACTCACCCATTTCATCTAAAAACAGGGTGCCACCTTCTGCATATTCAATTTTGCCTAGTGTTGTTTTAGTTGCACCGGTGAAGGCGCCTTTTTCATAACCAAACAATTCACTTTCAAGCAAATTTTCTGGAATTGCGGCACAGTTTATAGCCACAAACCGGCCCGTTATTGAAGGGTTTTTACCATGTAACGCACGGGCGCAAACTTCTTTACCTGTACCACTATCACCGAGCAATAAAACAGTAGCATCAGAGGGTGCGACTTTTTCAACTCGTTGGCACACGGTTTGCATTTGAGAACTGTTAGCAATCATCCCCTCCATAGGCACATCGATGTGCTCCATGGTTAAGCGCCGATTGTCTTCTTCTAGTTCAAACACATGATATGCACGTGTAACAATTTGATTAAGTAACTCAGAATCTATGGGTTTTTGATAAAAATCATAGGCACCTGATGCAACTGCCTGAACCGCATTTGAACGCTCATCGTTGCCACTTACCACAATGACTTTTGTATTAGGTGCAGCCGATAGAATATCTTCAACCGTGGCGAGACCTTCTGTAGATCCTTCTGGATCTGGTGGTAACCCTAAATCGACCGTTGCGACATGTGGGTGCTCTTTTGCTAATATTTTTAGTGCTTCCTTTCTATCACCAGCAATAAAAACTTCAAAATCATCAAAACTCCATTTCATTTGCTTTTGCAAGCCAGGATCATCTTCGACTACTAGAATTTTTTTAATATTTTCCATTAATATCGCTATTATCATTATTTTATGAGCGCTTGATTTTGCAACAGATATCGGGTTGACGCAAGGAAATGTGTCGGTATTTTTTACTGTTTTTTTAGAGTGCGGGAGAGTACTACTTTCTTTATTTGTACTTGCTTATATTTTAATATTTCTTTTTAAAAGCTGGTCACTATAACCTTGGAGTAAAGATTAGTTGCTTTGTAGGTGCTCCTTCAGGTACACAATAAATCGATATGAAATCAAATGTAGATATAAACCCGAAGGAGCGGTGACATGAAATTTTTTATTGGTAATCGGTGGATCCGCTTTGCTTGATCCACTCTACAATACTCAATATTATTTTAGTTTTTAGTACTCGAATAGGCCTTTTGTATAATTTGCTGAAACTGGTCCAACTCAATGGGTTTGGCAAGAAATCCAAATGCACCATTATTTTTTGCTTTTTCAGCATTACCCGGCTCTTCTGCTCCGGATACTATAACCACTTTTGTTTCAGGGGCCCTTTTTAGAATATCATCTAAAATTGCAAAACCTTGCGTAGTGCCCTCAGCATCAGGGGGTAGACCCAGGTCGAGTGAAACCAGAGAAGGATGGTGAAGATCAAATTGCTCTAGAGCATGTAAACGAGAACTTGCTGTAATGACATCATAGCCCTCCAGGCCCCATTTAAGCTGTGTAAGCATACCCTCATCATCATCAACAATTAATATTTTACGATTAGACATTAAATTTTGCGTTTCTCATGTTCATTTAAGTGAACCACCTGTGGGCTATTAGTGGTTTCCTGTGACGAGCTCAAAGGTATATGTAGACGGAAAACAGTGCCCTCGCCTACTGTACTTTCAACATCTAATTGGCCGCCAAGTTTGTGCACATATTCCCGCACCTGAAAGACACCTATTCCCATGGTTCCCTTAGTCGACTCAAAGGGCATAAACAGTTTTGTATGTATAAAAGATTCATCCATGCCTTCCCCCGTGTCTTCAACTTCTATAATTGCAAAATTGCCCTGTTGTTTTAAGCGAACAGTAATATTACCTTTATCATCAGTGGCATCTTGTGCATTCTGTATTATGTGAGCAATATTCGCTGACATTCTATCTCTATCGGCAGTAACCAATAAATCTTGATTCGAACAATTTAATACGGGTATAGGCAATGTACCGGCTTTAATACATATACGAATACTATCTTCTAATAACCCCCCCAAACTTAATGGTGCAAGGCTATCTAATTCTCCACCACGTAAACGTAAGAGTAATTTATTCATTTTATTAACTGAGTTTTCAACCGTAATAATGGCATCGTCAATAAACATGGGGTTATTTTTATGTTTGGCCGCATTAGAAACTACCATAGATAACTGTCCCACCATGTTTTTTACATCATGAACAATAAACGCTGATAGTTTATTAACCTCTTCAAAGCGCTTGGCACTGACTAAGGCCTGCGCTGCATCATATTGCGCAAGGTGACTGGCAGCTTGGCGACCAGCTGTTTTTAACAAATCACTATCTTCCCAGTTAAAATAACGTTCTCGTGCCGGGGAGCGTAATAAAACAACAAAGCCCATCATATGGTCTTGTAACATTAACGGCACGACTAACCATGCATTTTTGTTGCTTGATAACCACTTGGGTATTTCTAATGGCCCAAGACGCGTATACATTTCGGGCTCTTTATCAAATTCATCGAGACTGATTACAAATTGATGATCAGACAGAAACTTAATTAAAGACGAATCTGCAGATTCACGCACATTTGCATTATGATATTTCCACCTCTCATCAGACTCAAAACAGCCATTCTCTCTCTCCATTACTAACATACCACCAGGGCTATCAATAATTTGCGCTAAAGATCGAATAGCCCTTAAATGAAGGCTACTGGAGTCAGCTGCATCTGAAGAAAGGGTGCGTATTATTCTTAACCATTCTTCTCTATAGTCGTATTTATAATGGAAAAAGTGCTTATCAATTGCAACGCGTATACGTGCTCGAATTCTTCCGGAAAAAAATAGTACAGCTAAAACTATCCCTGCTGCTGACAAGAAGGTTATCTGCGCTACCAGCCCCCATTCTCCGCCCATATCACGAACGTAGTACCCACCAAAGCCAATAAAGAGTAGATAAACACCTGCGGCTAACAAAGTAGTAGTGTGAAACACCATATTTCGTGAGAGAAAAACATCGATAGATTCATCACCGAGTGTCCACTGCATTTCACGCCTTATTGCAACGGCTATAAGAGGTACCACCATTGCGTGAATAAAACCACGAGCATTCCAAAGCTCATTATCTATGCGCTGAAATAAGAATGCATCTGAATATAGGTAAAAGTCATAGGCGAACATACTACCAATGCCTATCCACAAATACTTTAATGCCCAACGATGCTCAATTGAGGTATTTCGATACAACTGTTCGACAATAACGATACCGCCAATTGAAATAAGCAAATGGCCTATTAATACGTCATTACCTGCAATAATCGCAAAAAATGAACCACCAGATACACGGTAAAGAACCAGCAACATCAGGCCAACAATAAAGACACTTAGGCCACCAAAGGCAATTTTAAATTTCTCATTAACCTTATCTGATGCATTATAAGCGGTGCGCAGCATAACCAGTAAAAAAGCAAACCAGGCAAGGGAACGAAATAACTCTAGTAAAAGGGTTGATTCAAGTAGGAAATTGGAGCGCAGCAAGTCACCGTAAGCCGCTTGATAAGTTACTGTACCAGACCAGACGGCACTGACAAGCGCCGCTACAGCTAACATAATTTTGGGCAGGTTGTCGCGTTGCCCCGTGAGCATAACCAGTCCTAATATAAGAAATAGAACAGTAGAAATACCGAAGCTGATAATTTCAACAATCATTAACTAGTTTGATTATCCATTTTAAAATATTAAGATTTAAAGCGTTTTGTTTATAACATGATTAAAGTACATATAAATCATGTACTAAGCACTCATACGTAGCTTGTAGGTACACCTTTAGGTGCACCTACAAAAATACACACTTCTAAGTATAGTAGGTCAAGGCGAGTATATCTCTGCATACTTTAGCTTTCGAATAACCTCAAATAAATCAAGTACTTATAAAGACTTTAACAGTTCCGCAGCTTTATCTTTACCCAGAAATTTTTGCTTACTTTCAACTGCAATTTTTAAATGTGATTTGGCAGCAGCTTTATCTCCATTTTCATATAAGGCATAACCAAGGTGATATCTAAATACCGCAACCTTTGGAGCTTTTTCAACAATAGGGTTTAATATTGCTACTGCTTTAGCATTATCTCCCGATTTAGCATATGCCCAGGCAAGGGTATCCTTCAACGCAGGTTGCCTCATTTTTTCAAAGTTTTTGGCTAATTCAAGCGCTTTCGCTACATCAGAGTCTCCACCATGATCCAACAATAATGATGCATAGTTATTTGCCGCAAGCTTATTAGAAGCATTTACAGTTAAGATATCTTGATAAATTGACATAGCAGCAGAGAAATCTTTCTTATTTTCATAAATTGCTGCCATCTGCATTTGTGCAGGTACTTTATTTTTTAACTTCATCACTGCATTGCGATATACATCCAACGCTTTATCTAGTTTTTTATCGGCTAAATATATTGAAGCCAGGCTCGAATATGGTGGAAACCACTGTTCAGCTGTCTTTGATGCAATTAAAAAACTATCTCGTGCTTTATCCATATTTTTCTGGGACAAATACACCTGTCCTGTTAAAAGGTTTGCGACTGCATCTTCAGGATTTTTATCTAAAATCACCTGCAACCGGTCTAAGGCTTTTTTAGGCTGCTGATTAGAAACATAGGTTTTTATTATCAACTGT
>Ga0209345_10001137_pt1 | contig 32542 bp, 30 predicted proteins | sample Cruoilmetagenom7_FD_187294 | JGI IMG/M metagenome (GOLD analysis project Ga0209345, IMG submission 187294) | Oil polluted marine microbial communities from Coal Oil Point, Santa Barbara, California, USA - Sample 7 (SPAdes) (version 2) | ecosystem: Environmental > Aquatic > Marine > Oil seeps ...
AAGTGAAGGAAAATCGACGGCAAATAGCCTTCGCCCGCGAGCTTCGTGGCAGACAAACAGATGCAGAAAAGGCTCTCTGGATGAGGCTAAGGGACAAGCAACTGGAAGGAGTGAAGTTCCGAAGGCAACAGCCCATAGGCCCATATATTGTTGACTTCGCAAGTCTTGAAAGGAATCTCATCGTTGAAATTGACGGCGGTCAACATGAGGCAATTTTACCGAATTACTACAGATCCCGCCGTAGCTTTATCTTATGATCATATCCACAAATTCTCCCGGAGATGGATCAAGCGACACACCGCCATCTTTGCCGAGTACACTATCGAATATCATCAAACTCAGAGGATGAAAAAGATGACCTAGTTTTTGTGTCTAATCATTATGCACGCTATGCTACGCGTGCAGCTATTTTTCCCTGAATAGGTGATGTCCCTTACCTGAGCCTCTGTAGCCCGAAACCAACCGTTTGCCTCTCGTTTAAAAAATTCTTCTTTCCGTACTTCAAACCCGTTACATAGTCTTTCCACTCTCTTGGCATCATAAATGCGCCATTCATCGAGCACAGCGGCTTCCCCATAAGGCACGGTTATTAAGATATAGCCATTATCTGTGAGGAGATTATTTAGCCGCTCTATACATCTGATATCTCCATCCCTATCTAATCCTATATGTTCAATTGTAGAGATAATGGTTATTATATCAAAAAACCCCCGGGGCAGCTCGGCAGTTAGAATGTCCCCCCGGATAAACCTAAAGTTGGGGTGCTTTAGATTATAGGGGCGGACGTCTATACCCCAGACCTCAAAGCCAAGACTAGCCAGCATAATAGGGAAGAAGGTCTCACAGCAACCAATATCCAGAATACGTCTCGCCCGCGAATCAATATTAGTTAGCACCCAGGGGTACTCCACTGCCCGTTCAACTTGCTGAATATCACCAAGAAAGGGCCGCGGTTGTATGCCTAACCTCCTCGACAGCTTTACGGCAGCAGGAAGAGTCGCGGTGGGGAGGATTCTCTTAAGCGTTAACAGGATTCCCCGCGGAATAGATATAATCAATCTGGGCCTCCTTTTTCATCGCCTGGTGAATCTTTCCTTTCGAGGATATACAGCCAATGGGTAGCCAGCTTGGGGTAGAATTTCTTGGCGATTTTCAGGCTTAAAAATGAGGGGAGGCATAATGCCTCTTTCACAAGGTAATATAGCCTTACCAGCTTAGAGCGTGGGGATAACATTTGCCTTGGCTCATCGTCAGGGTTTTCTCCCCAGATTAGTTTAGTTACTCTCTGGGCCAATAAATCAATGGCAAACAGCGAAGCCGAGGGATCCACAGGGCAAGAGGCGACAAGATCAAACCCATACTGGGGGAAGAGATTTTCCCATTCGGCTTTAGATATAGTTAGTAGTGGGGCAAATAAGCTAATCAAGTGAGACGAAGATTGCTCGAGCAGAATTGCCTGCCCACCATTTCCCTTGAGTATCCTGCTTATTTCCTTCATTGATGATCCCAGTTCATCTTTTGACGGGAGGTGCTGTAAAGTAGTAATTGTGATAACTATATCGAAAATATCGCTCCTAAAGGGCAGATGACGAGCCGAAGCTTGAACTACTTTCTCTGTGCCAGCTAGTTTCAATGTAGGCCGGCTGATGTCAATGCCCCAAACATCTTTAGCTCCCCACTCGCGCCAGTAGTCAAACCAATAAGCAGTACCACAGCCGATTTCCAAAATGCTTTTGCCCTGTAGCCGGTTTTTAATTCCCTGGAGGGCATCTTTTTGCCCATATCGAATGTATTTATTAGTAATTGGCCCCGCCCAAGGTATTAACGCACTCTTCTGTTTATATTGAAGTCCGAGGCCTTCCCAATAACTTTTCTGCTCCACAGCTAGGTCACCGATGATATGACGTCCATAAACTCTCGGCTACTTCTATCCCAGCTAAAGTTTGAAGCCCACTTTAGAGCGTTCGAGCTTAACTCTTGTCGCAGTTGGCTATCGGTTAACATCTCTACTATTGCATTTGCCAGTTCGTCTATATTTGAGTAGGGGACCAAGATACCTGTCTCTCTATGCTTTATCGAGTCTCTTAGACCAGGAACATCGTAGGCGATGGCCGGGGTTCCGCAAGAGTTAGCCTCAATTACCGAGATTGCCCACCCCTCCTTCATCGAAGGAGTAACGAATACCCAGGCCTTTTGTAGTATCTCAGCCTTCTCCTTTTCCGATACCCCCCCCACTAATCTGACACAGGAGGTAAGTTCCAACCTGCGGACTAATTCCTTCAGCTCGTTATAATCTCCCCGTCCAGCTACTATCAACTCAACCTCAGCTATTTTATTCCTCACTACCTTGAAAGCTTTAACCAGATGGTCTATCTGCTTATACTTTTTAACCCTCCCTAAATATACCACTTGAGGAGTCGGCGCTTTCGGTCCCGAGGTATATGAGTTAGAATCGACCCCATTATGAACGATGGCAATCTTCTGTTCCGGGATTCCTTTGGCCACCAATTCATCCTTCGTGCTCTGGGATACTACCACGAAAGGTGCTTTCTTATAAAAAAGTGGAATCAACTTCTCTGAAAGGTAAATATAAATGGCCAAAGGTAATGATAGCTCTTTAAACAAGATATTGCCATGCAAGTGATGGTCTATGGCTATCACCGGTTTTCTGACATATAATGGCACCAGTAATGGCACCTTGCTTATATCATCAACGACGACATCGAATTTTTCTCCTTTTAACCTCCTCATAAAGTACCCGAAGGCCGCATAATTAAACAAGAATTTGCTCCCCACTCGGATCACTCTAATTCCCTCGATAGTCTCCTCCAGCTTGCAGCCAGGAAACCTAGATGAAACTAAAACAACCTCATGTTCCCGAGCAATCCGTTTGAAGATTTCATGTAGGTGGATTTCGGCACCACCTGCCTCGGGATTGTTTATATCTCGCCAGTTGAGGATTAATATCCTCATTTTATCTCTCTAATATGGCTGGTGAGGACAGCATAGTATACCATGCTTGCGGCTAGCAGGGAAGTGACTTAGCTGATCGGGACACTAAGTTCAAGTAAAATGGTATCACCGAGACAAAGCTAATAATTCCGCAGAGAAGCACCACATTTACTATCTGAGTAATGCTAGAGTGGAACAAACTTATTAGCCCCAGCTCTAAAATTATCACTACTAATAGAGGATAGGCTATCTTGGCTTGATTTAATGACAGGGAGTAGTTAACCACCAGGAAGGAGAGGGCGAAAAAGAACATGGCCAACCCATATTTGAACAAAAATGGCGTTGCCAAGGGATATTTATCTCCAAAGAGGGAGCCTACGATGAAATGGGGGCAAAGCAAATAAACTATAGCCACTCCCCCACCTATAAGCAAAGTATAAATGGCTGCCTTTCGCAACAGAAATCGCGTCTTGCCCCCAACCTCAAAAAGCCCTGATGTTTTGGGAAACATCGCTACAGCTACTCCGGCAGGGGCGTAAAGGACTATCCTTCCCAATACCGAAATGGCGGAGTAATTTCCCATACTCTCTGGGCTGAGATAATGCTTTGCCAAGATCACATCTGTGTTGGTTAATACCGCAAAGGAGAAGATAGCGAGAAAGGTTAAGCCAGTATAGGAGAAGAGGCCGCCCAGTTCACTTTTCTGATTGCCTCCTCTGGCCAAATCCTTGAGAGAGAGTAAGGTTACTAAGAAGACTATAAAATAAGCCAAGGGAAAGGCAATTAGCCCACCGTAGATCTCTAAACCTAGGTAGACAAGTAGGATGGCGAGAAAAAGCTTTAGCAAGGCCCATAAAGCAGCACTAAAACCTAATGGCAAAAATCTCTGTAGCCCCTGTAGCACCCCCCAATTTACTGGCAGAGCGAAGGCCAAAATGAGTGAAGAGAATGGGACGACGAGATACCATCCATTGTCTATATTAAGAAACCCTGAAATCAGTGGGGTGAGCCCAGTTAGGATGAGAAATAACACCGAGCCAAGCAGAATGGTTCGCCGCAGAGAGAATTTCCATAGATAGCTTACCCCCCCAGGGTTATTTTGGGCGTTAAACTTAGCGGTGAACTTAGTGATCGAAGTTTGGAAGGCCTGGGACAATATCATGGTTATGGTAAGCAGGGAGGTAAGGCTGAACAATATGCCGTATTGGGCTGGGGTTAGCAACATACCCATAGCAAGCTGGTAGAGATAATTGAAAGCCCCTGCCGCTAAGCCAAAAGCAACCATTATGGTGCTATGTCTGGTCAGATCATCTGCCTTCGCCCTTTGTTTGATCAAGCTTAGCCTGGGATGCATTTTCTCCTTAACTTACCATTTTGTTCTGCTCAAAGCAACAAATTTTTGTCCTTGTTAAATCTCCCTCATCTTCTTAGAATAAGGAAGGCTTTTTGTTGAACATGGGGGGGAAAGCACCACAAAGATTTTCCTGGCGTAGTATCACTGAAATCGCCATCCTGGTTTCGGTTACTTTGCTGGTGGCGAGCAATTGGTTCAATCCGGCATTGCCTAAGGGACACGATGCTGTTGCCGACATATCAGTAGCTGAGGCTGCTAGGCAGGCTATCTTTGGTTACCACCTAATCCCGGGGTGGGTTGACCATTGGTATTTAGGTTATCCTTTATTTTTCGTCTCCCCACCACTCATTAATCTGTTACGAATAGGGCTGAGCCTCCCTTTAGGATGGGTGGTGGCCAGCAAGTTACTCTATGGACTATTTTTTGGGCTTAGTGGTGTTTTTGCCTACTATTACGTCCATCGGATAACGGGAAATAGGTATGCCTCTTTTATCGCTGGGCTAGTTTATACCTTCTCCTCCTTTCACTTAACTGAAGTGGTCTTTGAGGGTCACTATGGTATTGGGGCAGCATATATGTTGATTCCCCTGGTGCTCTTGAGCTTGGAGAAGGCGATCAAAGGATGGGCTACTAGAGACATCGCCATTGCTGGGATTCTTGTTGCCCTGTTAACTCTAACCCATCCCCAGGCATTCCCCCTTCTAGTTGGCCCGTTCTTGGTGCTGTTTTGCCTGTTTCACTTCTGCCTGGCGGCCAGGCAACAAAAGGGCAGAGTTTTGCTAAGCAGTCTGTCAGTATTTTCACTTGGCCTGCTGCTCAGCGCCTTTTGGTGGTCCCCTCTGTTTGGCGAAATAGGCCATTTTCACTCAGTCGAATTTTCCGATTTGCCACCATATAATCCCACCTTCCTTCAGATGATAAGTCTGCGGCCAATCAGCTCCTGTTGCGCCCCCTTTACCACTTTCGCTGCTTCAGGCTCTATCTTTATTCAAATCCTCCAGCTTTTTCCCACGGTACTTGCCTTCTTGGGACTGCTTTTAAATTATAAAAATAAATATGCTTGGTTCTTCGTCATTGCCGCACTGGGGGGGATTTTTTTAGCCTGGGGGCCTACCTCACCGATAAACCTCTATGGAGCAGCTTCCGACTACTGGCCCTTCTTTGATAGAATAAGAACACCGCAGAGGTTTTTACTCTTCACCTGTTTCGCTTATGCTGCCTTAGCCGGCTTAGGGGTAAAAAGCATTGTAGACAGAGTTAAAAAACCTAGACCCTCAGTCATAATTGTGGTCATCTTAAGTCTATTGGTAGTAGCAAATACCTGGCAGGAAGGCCGAGAAGCCTTTGAAAGTTTTGAGTTGACCCCAGATCAAGAGCAAGCTATCGAGTGGTTATCGGAGCAAGATGAGGGTAGATTGATGGTGCTCCCGCCTCAAACCTGGATATACTCCCCCCAATTGCGGAACATTGTCAATCCCATGTGTTATACTTGGCTCCATGGCAAGCAAACGGTGCATGGGGGCACGCCAGCCCTAGCCCCAAAGTGGACCGGGGCCTTTTTGGAGGAAATATACTCCCATTGGACGACAGAATCGCAGCCGACAAATATTGGCGGAGTATTAGATGTGCTTGGGGCAAAATATGTGGTAATCGACAAAACAGCTCCCGCTTCTGCTTGTTATGTTTTGGATAGCTCTTTCACCAAGCACTGGGAATCCGAGACTATAGATATTTATCGGCATGATGATCCCTACCCCAGAATTTTTGCTACTGTCCCTACACATCAGGAGACTATAACCGGTGGCGATAAGGTGATGCGGGAGGGGAATCAAGATATTGAAATAACTCGGAGCTCCGATTATGTTAAAGTCGGCGACTGGAGCTGGAAGGTCGATTGTACCTTCAACAAAAAGGGACAAGATCGATTCGCTGTAGGCATCGCTGTCCATCTGCCCCAGGATACCACCACTGTTTCCTTTTGGTACTATTTGCCGCAATCCCTTCCTCAGGCTATGCTAGGGGTTCATCTCCGTGAATTGGATAACAGCAAGTATTTCCATAACCCCATTGCTGATATGTCAGCAGGCTGGCACGAGGTGGAGGTCCCTCTATCTATGGTTTATTCGAGATGGTCAACAGATGAGAACATGCGTTTAGATAAAAGCCAAGTAGCCGATATCTGGCTCGGGGTATATGAAACAAAGGATGATGAAAACCCATCGAGCTTTTCAATTTATTTTAGCCAAGTTAGCCTACATAGTGAGAGAATAGAAGGAGTAGACTTTACCTTAATACAGCCGGGCAAATATCACCTTCAGCTGAATTCGACCCAGCCTTTACGTTTAGTCCTCGCTGAGTCTTATTATCCCGGTTGGGTGGCCAAGATAGATAATAAGGTCATCCCCTCGGAGAGAACCTACGGCTTTCTAAATGGCTGGCATTTGAATGAGACAGGAGAATATGATCTCATCTTGGAATTTACCAAAAGCGGACAGAGGAAATTAGGCCAGGGTTTGACCCTGCTAACCATGATAGGGATGTTACTTTTGTTTGTCAGCCGAAGAGTTAAAACGAAGTGGCTCATAAAGTTTACCCACCATATTTCCACCGGCTAATCCGAACGTGTGCCTTTCAGGCCATTGGGTTAGCTTTGATATACATACTTATCGCCTGTCTAATATCCTTGTCGAAGCATTGGTCATATAATACCTATGCTTTTGACCTGGGGATATTCAGCCAATCTCTATGGTATACCATGAAGGGGAACGTCCTCTACAACTCGCCAGAGGGGATGTCCCATTTTGGCTATCATTTTCAGCCCATCTTATTGCTGCTATTGCCTATTTTCCGAATTGCGCCATATAGTGAGACACTGCTGGTGATTCAAAGCATTGCTCTTGGTGGCAGCGGCTATCTGATCTATCGGCTAGCTGCAACTTTGGGTTTAGAACATAAAATGGCTCTCCTTGTGGAGGTTTTCTTCCTCTCCTCCCCGTTAGTCCACGGGGTAAATTTCTATGACTTTCACCCAGTGGCTTTAGCTGTGCCAACACTTCTGGTCATGATTTTAGGCCTTAGGGGGCGAAGATGGGTGGTTTTTGGGGTGGGCTTGACTCTTTCTTTAATGACTAAGGAAGATGTAATTGTGGCCCTAGCTGTATTTGGTGGGGTTATGCTACTTGCCCAATATTTGAAAGGCAACCGGCTGCGGAAGGCATATCTAGCGATTTTTCTGTCAAGTTTGGCTATGGGGATAACAGCCATGGTTGTCGCCAAAATCGCTTCGGGGCAGGATATCCCTCCTATGCTGAGGTGTATAACTGAGAGGTGGCCGTATCAAGATAGACCATTCGATATCGCCACGGCCGAGGCATTTGGCAACTTCTTTAGCCTGGAGTCGATATTCCTATTCCTCAGCTATTTTCTACCCCTCGCTTTCCTCCCTCTGCTCTCACCACTGTGGATCTCACCGGTGCTGTTTAATGTCGGTAAAGACATGCTGGCAGCATACGAGGGACAGAAGCAGCTAATTCAATACACTGCACCGGCGATACCATTTCTATTCGCCGCGCTGATAGAGACTTTGAGAGCAAGGCTAAGTCTGTGGATCACAAAGGGGAAAAAGTGGTTACTTATAGCTATCGTGGTGATGTCGTTTTCATTGAGCTTACTTTTTGACTTTATACACTTGCCTCAGGGCGTTACTTTTGGAGCCCCCGCTATGCCGGGGGTACATGAAGCAGCTACCACCAGGATCATCAGTTTTATACCCGATGGAGTCACTGTAACTGTCCCTAATCATATTTTCCCTCATTTGTGCACCCGGACATATACCTACTTGCCAGACGGTCCGGGTGATGGGAAGCTAAATTCAGAGTATGCCATAATAGACCTACAAAATATGGATAGCTATCAAGATAAAGCCTCGGGGCGGAGTATAAATTGGGAAAGGCATTTCAGCACCGAGTATGGGGTGATATTGCGCCTTGATGATGTAATCTTGCTCAAGCGAGGAAATTAAGTGAAAAAATTCCTTTCCCCAACTCGCCAAGCCATTGCGCTAGCTATAGCATATGCACTTATCGCCTGTTTGATATCTTTAACCAAGCATTGGTCATACCACACCTATGCCTTTGACCTGGGGATATTCAGTCAATCCTTATGGTATACCCTAGAGGGGAATATCCTCTACAATTCACCAGAGGGGATGTCACACTTTGGCTATCACTTTCAGCCCATTCTGTTATTACTGGTACCTATATTCTGGCTGGCGCCGCATAGCGAGACGTTGCTTATCGTTCAGAGCCTTGCCCTGGGGGGGAGCGGCTATTTGGTGTATAAGCTCGCTCAAGTCCACAACTTGGCACCTAGGAATTGTTTACTTGTAGAAGGACTATTCTTTATTTCACCTTTACTTCACGGGGTGAACTTCTTTGATTTCCATCCTGTGGCATTAGCCATACCTACCTTGCTCATCATGATCTTGGGCCTCAAGGAGCGTAAGTGGCCAATGTTTGCCATTGGTCTAATCCTTTCGCTAATGATCAAAGAGGATGTGATTGCGGCACTTGGTGTGTTCGGTGCGGTTATGCTACTTAGGCAATATTTGAGCCATAAGAGAATAAACAAGGCATATGTGGCGATATTTTTCTCTAGCATAGCCGCCGCCACATTAGCGATAATATCGGCAAGATTAGCTTCTGGCCTAGAGATACCCCCGCTACTGGAGCTGGGCAAGTTTAGATACTCTTACATTACTCAACCACCCGGGGCAGCGATATGGGGGGCATTAGGCTGTCTGTTTAGTTGGCAATCGATGTTTTTGCTGCTTAGCTATTTTCTTCCTCTCCTCTTTCTGCCGCTAGTTTCACTCCCTTGGGCTGCTCCGGTGATTTTCATCCTGGGTAAAGATATGTTAGCCTCAGAATATTGGCAAAAGGTTTTACATCAATACCCAGCGCCAGCAATCCCTTTTCTGTTCATGGGGTTGATATACGCCTTGAGTAGTCAAAAGACAACAGATAACAAGCAACAGATGCTGTCGGCTGGAGTTAGCCGGATGCGGCAGGTTTTACCAATCGTGGCCATCGTAATGGCTGTGCTAATAAACCTGCACCCAACCAGCGCCTTCAGAGAGGTAAGATTTCCCCAATTGCATGAGGAGGCAACCGAGATAATTTTGAGCCTGGTACCCGACGGAACTACGGTAACTGTCCCTCGCCAAATTTTTCCCCACCTATGTACCAGAACTCACACCTATTTGCCTTATGAGTGGAATAAGCCTAATAAGTTTACGGGAAACTATGGGCTCCAAGAGGTAGACACGGAATATGTAATAGTCGACCTGCGCCATATGGAAAGCTACTATATTGGCTCGTGGGAGGAGAATATATACTGGGCGGATTATATTGAAGGCAAGTATGGACTTGTGGCTAATATTGATGGCATAAGCTTACTTAAGCGAGGCTATAGCGGCGCCCCAATTATAACTGAGCTGGATGCCACTTCAGGGCTTAACGCCACAGTCTTCAGTGGGGAAGCTTTTGGCCACAAGGTGGTGGAATTCCAATTCTTACCACCAATCCAAGGGGATTTCACCTCAGGGAGTATAATACCTGGGATTGTGCCTGATGAGGGATGGTCAATGTACCTTAGCGGATATATTTATGCCCCCAAAGGCGGTATCAGCGAGTTTCATCTTGGTGGTGATAGTAGTGCCCTGTTACTTGTAGATAGCAAGTATACTCTTTACGAACCTGGCATTTGTCCTTATCAGTCTTCCTTGAGGCTTGCTTTGGAAAAAGGTTTCCATAAAATTGAGCTTTACTACATAAAGAACAATGAAGCGGGGCATCTGAGCTTTGACCCAGGGAATTCTACCCTGTATCGCTCACTGCCACCAGGAGCTAGCTTAGCAAATTCACAGCTGATAGTGGCTGAAGGATGGGTTAAGACAATCATCGAGGTAGCTGGCACTAATAGTAAGAAGACGTTAATTACTGAAAGTCCACTCCAGCAGGGCTCAATCTATGTTGATCCTGCTGAGTTCTCTCCCGCGCTCTCCTCACTGGGGGATAACTTGACTATAAATATAAGGACTAAAATAACCTTGGATAAGGATATGGTGGCCAGGTTTACTTCCTTTGCAGATGAATATCTATTGATAAGTATTGATGGCAAGCCAGCTTTGGAGATTACCCCTTTCTCGGCAAGGGGGGGTGAGATCAACTTGCCAGCCGGTGAACATACCGTGGAGATACAGCTTAATAAAGCCAAGGATGACGAAGGCTTACTCTATATCGCCTGGGAGATAATACCCTGCTTACAGTTTCTTCAGCCGCCCTCGCCCAGTGAGGCTCTTGCTTGAACGAAAGCAATAAACTCCTCAAGCAACCGGGAAACTAATCTCTGTTTATGATAAGCGCAGTAGAAACTTCGCCTTAACTTGAGCCCCTCAACACCAACCACCTTGAGAAGGCCTAATGACAGGCTCTTTTTGATCGCCAGATTTGATACAAAGGAGATGCCCACTTTCGCTTCCACTGCGGAAACGATAGCCTGGGTGGTGCCTAGCACTAAGTTTGGCGAGCAACGCTTGAGGTCAAATCCCGCCTCGAGGAGCAAAGACTCAAGATTACGCTGTGTGCCTGAGGTTTCCTCACGAAAAATCAGTGGCTCCCCTTCCAACTCTAAAAGGGAAATTTCTTCCCGCTGAGCGAAGGGATGCTCCGGAAATACGATGAGAACAATTTCATCCTCAGCTACCTTGAACGAATCCAGCCTCTCACCTTGCGGCGCTATGCCACAAAATCCCACTTCATATTCACCATCTCGTACCTTGGCGATGACGCCATAGGAATCGAATACTGCCACCGAGGCGCTAATCGCCGGATGCAGGGACTTGAATTCTCCCAAGAGAGGAGGGATGATGAATTCACCTGGTATGGTGCTGGCAGCGATAACCAGCCCACCTACTACCTCATCGCGCAGTTGATCGAGATCATGTAAAAGATAACCACGCTCCTGTTCGACAAACTTAGCAAAACGGTATAGTCGCTTCCCTGTCTCGGTCATGCTAATTATCTTTTCTCCTCGGTTAAGCAAGCGGACCCTGAGATCACTCTCTAAACGCTGAATCTGAAATGAAACCGCGGGCTGACTAACTCCTAGCCTTCTAGCTGCCTCGGAAAAGCTCCCCAGATCAGCCACCTCCAAGTAGGTCCTCAGATAGTCGAGGTTCATAACACCTCCACCATATACCTCCACGATCTAAAGAGATTATACCACAAAGGTACCGTTCACCAACCCTCTCCCTCCAGGGGAAGGGAGATTGCAGTCAGCAGCTAAGCGCTGATGGCTGACGGCTTACTAGATATTGTTTAGGATTTCGTGCTTAGAATTTAGGATTTAATCCGCATTTTACGCTTCGTCCTGAGATTCTAACCCGAAGGGTTTATGCGCAACTATTTAGGACGCTATATATAGTTGCGATAAGTGATGGGACATGCCTGTTGGAAATAAAAGGAGCCTTGCATGGTGAGCGATTTTCGGCTAAAATGGTTTTTGGCACTCTTAGCCGGCGAGCGCTAATTAGTGTGCCCTCCAGAATGGGTTTTGCAGCGGTAATTATAGTTAATTACAGAATTCCTCGCAATCCCCCTGGAGGGAGGGGTTTCCTTAAGAATAAGATGGCGAAAAGGTGAAAGCTATTTGCTTTGGCGGCGAACTTCGCCAGAAACAAACGGACGCGAGAAGGGCTCTGTGGACAAGATCGAGGAACAACCAACTGGAAGGTGTGAAGCTCCAAAGGCAACAGCCTACAGGCTCATACGTTGCTGATTCGGCAAGTTTTGAGAGAAAGCTTGTAATTGAAATTGACGGTGGGCAGCATAATGAGGTTTTCACCCCAGCTAACCTCTCCCATCAAGGGAGACGGATTTGAGCGGAGATTTTTGCAAGATACTCTAATTAAGGGATGTAAGAATAATCGAGGAGGTGAGGAACTTGCCCATTTATGAATATGAATGTACTCGTTGTTCCTTCCGACTGGAGCTAAAGCAAGGCTTTGGTGAGACATCATCACTGGCTTGCCCCCGGTGCGGAGGTGATACTAGGCGCATATTCTCACCGGTAGCCATAATTTTCAAAGGGCCAGGTTTCTACTGCACTGACAATCGCAGAGACGGTGACCAGCCGTCAGACGAACCTGGGATGAATGTGACCACAGGTGATGCTGAAGTACAAAAAGAGGTGGTGGATAAAGCGGCAAAAAACGATGGGTAGCAGAATGCCATATTTGGCATTGTGATAAGATCATACGATGCACTTCAGCCTTGGTTTCCGGCTGGGTTAGTTTTCCTGCCATCTTTCTCGCTTAACCCTGTCTACGATATGATTGATCATTGCCTCTATCGGCGCCTCCTGCCCGAAAAAACCACTAATGCCTATCTCTTCGAGTTTGGGTTTGTCTTCATCTATAACCCGCCCCCCAGCTACTACACAGATATCACTGGCGTTGTTCTCTTTAAGCAACTCCACCACTTTAGGAAAGAAAATCATGTACAGGTGGTCGTTCAGATAGCTTAAGGCGATAACATCAGCATCTTCCTCTATGGCTGTTCTTACGATATGCTCCGGGGTATTAAATTTGCCCAAGTAAATGACTTCCATCCCTGCCTTCCTCAATTCATTGGCCAAGAATATTAACCCTCTATCATGACAGTCAAGGCCAGGCATGGCTGCCACTACTCGTATCCTCCTTAACGAAGTCTCCATTTTCAACTCCTCTTCCCATTTGGGGGGCAAAGTAGTTAGAACGGATATTGGATCATGTCGAACGGGTCATAGCTGGCACCATGTGCCTCTCGGATTACCCCCAATATCTCCCCCAATGTAGCTTCAGCCTTAAGTGCCTGCTTGATCGCTGGAACCAAATTGTGCCTCTCCCCTTCCTTAGCCTCACTGCGCAAATACTCCAAGGCATTCTTCGTCCTCGCTTTATCACGGGTTTCCTTCAATCTCTTTATCTCTTCCTCCCGCTTTTCCGAGGTGGCTATCTGCTCCTCCAGAGGTCTATCTCGGCCAACTCTGATCGGCACCTCTTGTTCCTTAGGGATTACAAACTCATTTAAGCCCACTACTATCCTTTTCTTTTGCTCAATTTCTACTCGCTCCTTAATGAGTTCTTTCTCTAACTCTTGGCGCAGCCAACCCGACTCGGTGACTTTTATCGCCCCACCCATCTTTTCAATTTCATCAATTATTTTCTCCATTTCCTCCTCCATCTTGGAGGTGAGCCTTTCCACATAATAAGAGCCACCTAAGGGGTCGGCGGTAGCTGCTACCCTGGCTTCATAGGCTAGGATGTTGTGAATATTGAGCGAGGTCAGCGCCGAGTCCTCGGTGAGTATATAGTAGCCTTCATCATATCCTGCGGGATCAAATGACTGCAGCCCCGCCAGGACACAAGCGAGCGACTGAAGGGTAACCCTGATGATGTTATTCGCTGGCTGCGCCGCAGTCAATGAATGGCCTGAGGTATGGACAGAGAGGTACAGTCGCTGAGATTGGGGATTTTTGGCCCCGAATCTTTGCTTCATAATTTTGGCCCATATTCTTCGCGCCGCTCTGAATTTAGCTATCTCCTCAAAGAAGTCGATATCACAGGCACAGCCAAACAGATTTACCCGGGGGGCAAATTGGTCTATATCATAGCCACGCTCAAGCATGCGATTGATATATTCCAGCATGATGGCGACAGTGAATGCCATCTCTTGAATTGCATTCGCCCCCTTCTCATGGAAATCATATGCATTTGGTGCTATGGGGTGCCATCTCGGAGTATGAATAATGGAGTATTCAATAACATCAGTGGCTAATTTCGCCGCTAGATCCAGGGGCCGGGCATTGATATCATACATTGAGTATACTAAATGAATAGGCTCATTCAGAATCGAGCCACTGAGTTTTTTCAGGTCGTAACCTTGCTCCTCAGCAGCGGTGACAAAAGCGGTGTATATCACTGTGGCTGCCATGGAAGGATTGTTAAAGGAGATACTCACATCCTCCAATGAAATCCCATCGAAGAGTTCATACATGTCACCAAGGCAAACTAATGATACCCCGCTAACTCCAGCATACCCTTTAGCTAGAGGATGATCCGGGTCTATTCCCTGATGGGTGATCGTATCCCCGAAACAATACAGCCCCGTCTCACCATGCTCAATTAGATATTTGTACCTTTGGTTAGTATCTGAAGCGGAACCAAGACCGGTAAATACCCGCCTCGTCCATAGCTTCCCCCGATACATATCGCTCCAGATACCCCTGGTAAAGGGATATTCACCGGGGTTACCCACATCTTGGGCATAATCAAGTCCCTCCGCGTCTTCAGGAGTATATACCGGCTTTATCGGGATTCCCGCTGAGCTTTCGGTGGTGGAGCACCCTTCAAAGCGTCGGGCTGGCTTTATTCTCTGTTTGGTTTCCATTCGAATCACCTCCGCAAAATAAGCGCGTCTAAGAAAATCCCCCCTAAGCAGCAACTATTTCATTGGTAGACTTCTCTACGCAAATATAGTCCAATTTCACTCCACTGTCAAAGGGGGTTTAAAGCTCAAACTAGCAGCCCTTTGATACGCTATCAGAGTATGATACAATTCACTATACGAGTTGTTACCTAGGTTGTGGATGTAGGGAAGAAATCACCACAGACCAAACAGCGCGGGGTGCTCATCAACCACCGCAGCTGAAAATATTTAATACCAGGGGGTGCAGGTTATGGATTGGCAAGAAGGATATAAACGGAAGGTGATTTCTGCCGAAGAGGCGGCAAAGCTTGTCAAATCGGGTGATCGGGTAGTATTTACCGCCGGCAGGGAAGCCTTTGCCGTGGGGCTCGCTCTGGCAGCCAGAAAAGAAGAACTCAACAATGTAGAGGTTTTTGTGCCTACTCCAGGGTATGACTTTGGCTGGTATGACCCTGGTTGGGAGGAGTCCTTCAATATAACCATAATGATGCCTACAGCAGTATGCCAAGAAGCAGTTGATGCCAGGAGATGTGATGTTAACTTTGGTACCGTCGTTCCCTTCTATTTCGAAAAAGAAGCCGAGGTGAGACCACCAGATGTTATACTCGCTGAAATATCGTCCCCAGATGAAAAGGGTTTTTGTAGCTTCGGGCAATCGCTGTGGAATAAGAAAAGGCATATTAAACGAGCCAAGCTGGTAATAGCTGAGGTAAATCAAAATTTGATCAGAACCTATGGCGATAATTTTATCCATGTGTCCGAGATAGATTACTTCGTGGAGCATATACCCTCGGGAGCTGCCCCAGGGGCGGGGAGCCTTGCTGGGAGAACTAAGAAGCAGCCTGAGCCTTACCTCAAGGATATCGCCGGATATATAGGCTCGCTTGTCAAAGATCGCGATACGCTCCAAATCGGTGTAGGTAGAACCACAGAGCCATTGGTGGGGCTGGGGCTACTAGATAACAAATCTGATCTTGGCTTTCACTCCGAGGCCACACCCCCGGGAATAATAACCCTAGTGAGGGAAGGGGTAATCAATGGGAAATACAAAACCCTGAATCCAGAAAAGGTAGTGGTAACCTCATTAGGGGGAGGCACCAGAGAGGAGATGGAATGGGCAAATAATAACCCCCTATTTTGGCTGGTTGATGTAGCTTATCTTGAGGACATAAGAATTATTGCTGAACATGATAACATGGTAGCCATCAACAACGCCCTGGCAATAGACCTTACCGGTCAGATTGCTGCTGAAGCTTTAGGAACACGTATGTTAAGTACAGCTGGGGGGCAAATACCTTTTGTCTTCGGTGCCTTGCTAGCTAAAGGGGGGCGTTCTATCACTGTGCTTCCTTCTACAGCTCAAGGTGGTAAGGTCTCCCGCATTATGCCAACGCTGCCCCCAGGGACAGCAGTAACTATACAGCGTAATTGCGTTGATTATGTGGTTACTGAATATGGCATCGCTCACCTGTGGGGGAAATCAATGCGGCAGAGAGCTCAGGAGCTCATCGCTATTGCCCACCCCGACCTCCGCGCTGAACTAAGTAAAGAAGCCCAAAAACTTTTCGGATCGTAAAATGCCAATGACTATAGAACCCATCGGTGAGGTAAGATGTCAAATCAAACAACCAATACGGCAGGGATGGGGAAATGTAGTCTCCGAGCTGGTATTAAAGCCCGAATTTGCCGAGACAACAGAAGGTTTAGAAGGATTTTCTCACATTATCGTCCTCTTTTGGATGCATAAAGTCTACCCCCATCCCTCCCCGTGGGGTAAGATACATCCTCGAGGGAGACAAGACCTTCCTCTGGTGGGGTTATTTGCCACTCGGAGTCCAATTAGGCCAAATCCAATAGGGATGGCCACAGTTAAGCTACTTGAGCGCCAGGGGAATATATTAAAGGTTATCGGCCTTGATGCCATCGATGGCACACCTATTTTAGACATCAAGCCCTATCTTCCCGAGAATGATTATGTGGCCACAGCAAAGTTTCCCGACTGGGTGAGGTGGGGAGAGGGAAAGTGAGAGCTCATTATGGCTATGCAGATGGGACGGGAGAATATTTTATTATTATTGACACCGATAAGTGTGATGGCTGTGGTGAATGCGTAGCTGCTTGCCCGGAAAATGTCTTGGAAATGGCTGAAGATGACTACGGCAAATTGGTAGCCAAGGTCAAAGATGAGATCATAACCACCTTAGGCTATATATGCCCTGGGTTCAAGGTATGTAGCCAAAGGGAAGTAAATTGCCGGGCCAGATGCAAACACGATGCCATTGCTCACACCTGGTAATGAATATATTATTAATGCCCTAACTGAGTAGCGTATATATTAGAATAGAGTGAGTCGATTGAGCAGTGATGATATTTTGTCAATTCTCGGACATCAATTAACCGAAATTCCCCCCTCAGGTAGGCTTCAAGATCAACAAAGCTGGTATGGAGCCCCAGGTCGCAAAGTAAGTGGGCGTCTGAGTTCTGAACTAACGGTATGTTTCTTTCTTCAGCAATCTGGTAAGCCAGAGGAAATTTACCGCGATTACTGCCAAACTCAACAGCATCAAGTTTCACCTGATTGGTGTACTCGAAAGGTGTGCGAGGATGTGCTAGTATGTAGTAGTCCTTGCCAAATGCCGATATGCGCAGGATGTGATGATTCCCCCAGTCGATTTCTTCACCGGGCAGGATTATTACCCCGAAGTCCTCAGCGTACTTAGCTGCCTCACAGCCCAGGGAGAAGTCATTATGCTCAGTTATAGCTATTCCATCAAGCCCCCTCTTTTTCATCATCTTTACTATCCTCCCTATGCTGTCTCTGGTGATCTGGCTCGGTTTGGTTATGCATGAGCCTTCGAGAGGATGGGTATGTAGATCAAACCTTAGGGCGCATCCATTTCTATAGTTCATTTCAGGCCCTCCTGCAAATACACCTAACAGTATAATCCACAACGAGCCAATGGTAAAGAGACGGTAGATTGCCTTTGGCCCAATTGTTGACATTTCATCATACCATCTAGTAAGATAACCAATACTGCTATGACGGTGAGAATTGGGCTTGTTTCTGATACCCATATTTCTAAGAAAGATATCACCGAACTCCCTCCACAGGTGATAGATGCCTTTGCCGGGGTAGAACTTATCCTCCATGGTGGTGATATCTACCTTCTTGAGGTTCTAGATGAGCTCGAGGCTATAGCCCCAGTGCTTGCTGCCCGAGGAAATGGTGATATTTGGTTGCCCGAAGACCCTCGCCTGAAAGAGAGCCAGGTGCTAAACATAGATGGGGTAAGCATCGGGTTAACTCATAGCTTAGATTATCCTGAGCCTGTGTGGAGAAGCTTCGAGGCGGCGATGAAATCGGAATTCGGTGGCCGGGTGGATATCTTTATCTTTGGTGGTAGCCATAAGGCAATGGTTGAGACCTATAAAGGGGTTCTCTTAGTGAATCCGGGCAGCCCCACTCTCCCCCTAGGATTTCGACGGCTGGGTACTATAGGGATACTCGAAATCAGCCAAGGCAGGGCGGAGGCTCATATTGTTCCCCTGGGCTAAGAGGATGAGAAGGGAGTGACATGGCACAACAACACGCAGTTATCACCGAAGAAGCCATAGCCAAGTTGAAAAGCAGAATAGGCATAAAGTGGCAGCCTAGAGAGTCGTGGTTTAATGAGATGGCAACTCGTGATGCTATAAGGCACTTTGCTCAGGGCATCGGGGATGAGAATCCCCTGTGGCAAGACGAGGAATATGCCCAAAAGACAAAGTATGGCAGCATTATCGCCCCTGGTTGCTTTCTGTACAGCGTCTATTGGGCTGTGGGCAGCTGGGGAGGATTACCTGGCATTCACGGCTGGCACTCGGGAAATGATTGGGAGTTCTATCAGCCGATATTTGTTAACGATAAAATCACCTTTACTGAGGTGCTTACCGATGTAGTGGAGAAGCAAAGCAGGATGTCGGGGAGGACGATTATTCAGTATAGTGATACTATCTATACAAATCAGCAAGGAGAAGTTATTGCCAAAACCAAAGGATGGTGTATTAGGGCCGAGAGGGGCGCTTCTAGGGAGAAAGGTAGATACTCTGGGGTGAGGAAGGCTCAGTATACCCCTGATGAGCTTCTGGCTATTGAGCAGGCCTATGATAGAGAAGACATCCGGGGGACTACCCCCCGCTACTGGGAAGATGTTAAGACGGGCGATGAGTTAACCCCAGTAGTTAAAGGGCCGCTTAGCTTAAGAGACATGATAGCTTGGCTTATGGGAGTCGGCTCTTACTTTATGCGGGCTCATCGGCGTGCTTTAGATTATCAGCGCCGCCATCCTGCAGTGGGAATGATAGACTCAGCTACTGGCATAACCGATGTGCCAGAGCTGGTGCATGTGGAGAATACCCGGGCTGAGGAGATTGGTATCCCTGGCGCCTATGACTATGGGCCGCAGCGGATTTCTTGGTTGGGGCATCTGCTTACCAATTGGATGGGAGATGATGGCTTCCTCAAGAGATTATATGCTGAGCTACGCGGCTTCAACATGATTGGAGATACCACCTGGTGCAAAGGCAAGCTAATTAGGAAGTATGTTGAGAATGAGGCACATTTGGTGGATATCGACTGCTGGGGAGAGAATCAGCGAGGCGAGATTACCATGCCAGGACGGGCAACGGTGATTTTACCCTCACGGCTGCACGGCCCGGTGGTTTATCCTATAGGACCACAGGGGTGAAAATGAGAAAAGGCTCAAACAACCGAGTTGTGGTTACTGGAATGGGGGTGGTGAGCCCTCTAGGGTGTGATCTTGGCTCAATGTGGGCTGGGCTGATAGATGGAAAGTCGGGTGTAGATCGCATTAGCCTATTTGACCCCGAGTCATTCGAAACCAAAATTGCTGCTGAGGTCAAGGGATTCGATCCCGCAGACTATATGGATCGTAAGCAAGCAGCACGCGCTGATCGCTTTGTCCAATTTGCTGTAGCCGCAAGCCTCCAAGCAGTAAGGCAAGCTGAGATCCGGATCGAGCCACATAATGCTGCCGAAGTCGGGGTTATTATTGGGAGTACTGTCGGTGGGATATCCACCCTTCTTGACCAAGTTAATATCCTAGTGCAGCGGGGCCCTAGCAGGGTAAGCCCCTTTCTGGCTCCCATGACGATGCCTGATGCTGCTTCGGGGCAGGTTTCCATACTATTGGGGGCAAAAGGAGTAAATTTCTCCACCACCTCTTCTTGTGCTAGTGGAGCCAACGCTATTGGCGAGTCAACCGAAATCATCAGGCGTGGCGATGCGCAGGTAATGATTGCTGGGGGCACTGAGGTAGCAATTAACCCAATATGCATCGCTGCCTTCAATGCCATTCGGGCCACATCAACCCGGAACCACGAGCCGCAGAAAGCTTCTTGCCCTTTTGATGCCGAGCGTGATGGGTTTGTCCCTGGTGAGGGAGCAGGAGTATTAGTTTTGGAGGACCTCCATTTTGCTCTAAAGCGGGGTGCCCACATTCTGGCCGAGGTTATCGGCTACGGAGCTACTTCCGATGCTTATCACATGGTTCATCCTGACGAAAAAGGAGGCGGTGGAGCTAGAGCAATGCAAATTGCCCTCGAGAAGGCAAAAATTGCCCCTGAGGCAGTTGACTACATTAATGCCCATGGTACCTCCACACAGCTAAACGATAAGTCGGAGACACTGGCCATAAAAACTGCCCTGGGTAGCACTGCCTATCATATTCCCATCAGCTCCACTAAATCGATGATGGGCCATCTCTTGAGTGCTGGCGGCGCCGTCGAGGCGGTGATATCCATATTGGTTATTCAACAGAAAGTTATACCACCAACGATAAACTTGGTTCACCCTGATCCAGATTGTGACTTAGATTATGTGCCTGAGATATGCCGCCCAGCCAATGTGAGCATAGTGCTGTCTAACTCCTTTGGCTTCGGCGGGCATAATTCCACCCTTATCTTCCGAGAGTATGGAGTATAACGAGCAGGAACTAGGAACACAGGTAAATTGTTGAACCATCGCCGCTGGAAAATTCTGCCCCCAGCCCCGAGCGGATACTTGGCTAAAATGGCAGGATTTCCCACACCTTTAGCTCAATTCTTTTACCACCGCGGCATTGCCGAGCTGAGCCAAATCGACCCTTTTCTTGCCGCCGATGAGCGCCTTTGTGGTGATCCTTTTCTCCTTCCCGACATGGATAGAGCAATGAGCAGAGTCTACCAGGCTCTGCTTCGTGGGGAAAATATGACTATCTATGGTGACTTCGATGCTGATGGCATTTGTAGTACTGCTCTTCTGATCCAGGGCCTCTCCCTCCTGGGAGCAAAGGTTACCCCCTATATACCCCATCGCCTTAGAGAAGGACATGGGCTTACCTCATCTGCCTTAGAAAGCCTCTATCACCAGGGCATCAGTTTGGTTATCACCGTTGATTGCGGCACTACAGCTATCTCGGAAGTAGCCTCAGCTTCAAGGCTGGGGTTGGATATAATTATCACCGACCACCATGTAGCCGCCTCTCCCCTTCCCGAAGCCTATGCAGTAGTCAATCCCCAGCGAGAGGATTCCATTTATCCCTTCCCACGGCTTGCCGGAGTAGGGGTGGCTTACAAATTCCTTGAGGCACTTTTCCGGTCGCTGGGTAAACAGAAAGAAGAGCTAAAGGAGTTTTTGGATTTAGTAGCTATAGGCACTGTAGCTGATATGGTACCCGTGGTGGATGAGAACCGCTATTTGGTAAAGCAAGGGCTAAAGCGGCTCAACCAAACAAGGCGGCTGGGACTTTTGGAGATGATGCATCTTGCTGGGTTACGCTTAGGCAGCTTAGACACTCAAGACATCTCTTGGAGTTTGGGGCCACGTCTCAATGCTGCCGGCAGATTAGATCATGCTCTTATCGGCTACAAGTTATTGGTAACTGACTCACCGCCTGAAGCACAAGCTTTAGCCCAGGAGCTAGAGCAAAAGAACGCTGAACGACAAAGACTAACTGAGCTGGCTTTGGCTAAAGCAAAGCAGAAACTGCCGGCTACCATTCCCCCTATCCTGGTGGTAGGGGGAGAAGACTTCCCGGCCGGGGTTGTAGGACTTGTCGCCGCAAAACTCGTGGATGAATTCTACCGCCCAGCCATTGTTTTGGAGATAGGAGAAAGCCTCAGCCGGGGTAGTGCCCGCAGCATCCCAGAGTTCGATATCATCGCTGCCCTTATGGGGTGTCAGGAATTCCTTTCGAGGCTGGGTGGGCACCCCATGGCAGCAGGATTTTCCTTGCCTACCAAAAATCTCCCCCTCCTCGAGCAGTGCCTCAAAGAGATAGCTACAAATCAGCTCTCGGGGATCGATCTTCAGCCCTACTTAACCATTGAAACTGAAGTCCCCCTTCCCCTCTTGGCTGGGGAAACTTTCGCCATGATAAAAAGGCTTGCCCCTTTTGGTTATGGTAATCCAGTGCCTACTTTCCTTAGTCGGCAAGTCGAGGTGATAGACTGCCGCTGTGTAGGCAGTAAACAAGAGCACTTGAAGCTAAAGGTACGGCAGGGCAATACCGTCTGGGGGGGGATCGGCTTTGATCTGGCTAATCTGGCTACTGAGGTAACACCATACCTTGATCTAGTATATAACTTGGGGGTGGATCAATGGGGCAATCAAGAGATGCTCGAGCTCAATATCCTTGATTTTGCCTCCGCTTGAGAGTTAAACGCTTTGAACTTTTCTATAAGCCAAAAGAGCAGTAGCGGCTATAAATAGAACCAGTGAGAAGATATGCGCCTGATGCAAGGGCCCCAGGACTTCGGGCTCGGCTCTTACCCAGCTAATAAAGAAGCGCCCGAAGGAATACATGGCCATTGAAATAAGGAAAAGCGAGCCCTCTGGTCGGATTTTTCCTCGCAGTCGCCATAATGTGGCCACAATGGCTAGATCCCAAATAATCTCATAAATCGGTGCTGGATGGGTGGCTACCCCCCACATCCCCCGGGGGACTAAAGCGCCAGGATGAGTATAGGTAATGCTCCAGGGCAGAGAGGTTGAGGTACCACAAGCGTCGCCATTTATGGTGCAGCCAATCCTCCCTATAGCTAACCCGATGATTAGAGCTGGGGCAGCAGCATCGGCAAAGCGCCATAAGGGGAATCTCTTTATCCGGGCACAGACTACCACCGCCAATACCCCGCCTATAAGCCCTCCATACCAGGCTAACCCCCCGTCCCAAAAGGCAATTATTTTCCCCGGATAGCTGGTATAGTAATCTAAATTATCCAGAATATGAACTGCTCTGGCACCCAATAGGCCGAGAACTACCGCCCAAATTATAGCGGAATAGATGGCCTCCTCGGCGATGCCACTACCTTTTGCTGAGCGCAAGGTTAGCAGAACACCCACGATCATGGCCAAAGCCATGATAACCCCGTGCCAACTGACGGTAACCACGCCTAGCTCGATGATGTTGGGATCAATCCCGATATCCAACAATGCCTCCTCCATTCATGTTTCTCGGTAACTTGCCACCAGTCTTGCCAGGCCTTGCTGAGCCAGGGAATAGAGAGTAACTGGATGAGGATGCCAGGCCAACCTTGGTGGATTGCCATCCACATATAGTGGAGAGGGTCAGCTGAAGAGCGCCTCCACAAAGGTCTGGGCCTCAAAGGGAGCCAGATCATCCAAAGTTTCACCAGTGCCGACAAATTGAATGGGGATTTTCAATTGGTCAGCAATAGCCAGCACAATCCCTCCTTTGGCGGTACTATCCAGCTTGGCCAAAATAATCCCGCTGACATTTACCGCCTCGGTAAAATATCTGGCCTGAGCCAAACCATTCTGCCCGGTAGTGGCATCAAGGACTAGGAGCACTTCGCCAGGTGCTAAAGGATCAACTCTTTGCATTACTCGGCGAATTTTCTTAAGCTCTTCCATCAGGTTGAACTTAGTATGAAGGCGGCCAGCAGTATCAACAATAACCACATCGAGATTACGGCTTTTCGCCGCCTGAAGGGCATCAAAGACTACTGCCCCAGGATCAGCGCCAGGCTGATGAGCTACGGTGTGGGCACCTACCCGTTCACCCCACAGTTTGAGCTGGTCAATAGCTGCTGCCCTGAAGGTATCTGCGGCAGCCAGCAAGACCTTCTTCCCCTCCTGTTCAAAACTATAAGCGAGCTTAGCAATGCTAGTTGTCTTGCCTGAACCATTCACCCCTACCACCAGGATAACCTTAGGTGATATATTTTCGGCTTTTGACTTCAGCTCGGCTCTATCAACCATCAAGATTTTGATCATCTCCTCTTTCAAGGCAGCATGCACCTGGTGAGTTGTTTGAAGTCTTTCCTCCCTCACCCGCTCCTTTGTCGCCCGAATAAGTTTAGCCGCGGTATCAACTCCTACATCGGCAGCGATGAGCAGTTCCTCTAGCTCTTCCCATATCCCTTCCTCTATTGAGGGGCGCTCGAAAAGACCCTTCACTTTGCCAAACCAAGTCTCTCGGCTTCGCTTTAACGCCTGCTCCGTCTTTTTAAATGGACTTAGCACTCTTGGCCCCCCTGATATTGTGAGGTAAGATCAAATAATTTGACAGCATTTTCAGACAGAATCAGCTTTTTCTCTGTCTCACTGAGGCCTATGATGTCAAACTTGGGTAATTCAACTACATAATGGCTTCCAGTGGGAGTCTCTGAGCCAAATAAAAATCTCTCCGCACCCAATATCCTCACCCCAAATTTCACTCCGGCAGGCAAGATGGTTGAGGTTTCAATAAACAGATTTTTGTTGTCCAGGCCGGCTTTAATGCTCTCAAAGACGTATTCAATGCAACCCCCCATATGCCCGATTATAAATGTAGACTCGGGGTATCTCGAAGCAAGCTCACTGATCTCCAAAGGAGAAGCCCCAGGCCCGGAATGGATAAAAATAGGCAGGCCAAGTTGAGAGGCCTTATCTATGATCGGACTTATAACCCCATCGCTAAGTTTAAACTGGTGGAGCATGGGGTGGATTTTAACACAAACAATTCCCCCCTGGCGGAACTCTTGCTCAAATTCCTCTATCGCCCTCCTTTTCCAGGGATTTACACATAAGGCACCAAATAGCTTCCCGGAATATTTCTTGATCGCAGTTATCACCCACTCATTCTTGAAATCCTGATCCTTGGTATTCCCCAAAGCCTCAGGATCTTTTACGGAAAGAGGCATTATGGGGAAGACTATCGCCTTATCGACTCGATATTCCTCCATCAGAGTTACCAGAGCATCTTCGGGACTGGTTTCCCGATCAATTAAGGCACCGCCAATGTGGGCATGAGCATCTACTATCATGTCAACCGCCCTCACCATAAAGGGATTATAGCTACATAGGTATAATTATCCTTGAAATACTTATCGGCTACACTCTCTATATCCTCACAAGTTAACCCTTCTATCTTCCCCCTAAGCTCATCATCAAAATCATAGGGCAAACCATACAGCTCGTACTTGGCAAGCTGGGGAGCTTTTTCCCAGGTTGTCTGGCCCTCCCTAGCTATTTTTCCTAAAACACCAGTCTTATGCTGCTCCATATCCTCCTCGCTTATCCCCTCTTTCACTCCTCGGATCACCCCAAGAATAACCTTTCTCGCCTGGTCAAGATTTTCTTTTTTGTTCAAATCACAAAAGGCCACTAAACAGCCGCTGTTGTCGAACTTAAGGTAGGTAACATGAGCAGCATAAGACCAGCCCCTTTCCTCCCGTATCTGGTCAAATATCTTCTCCCCCAGATAGCTTTGGAGGAAAAGAACTTGCGGATATAGTTGATCCCTGAGAGTGGGCACCGAGTAACCTATGGCTAAAGCCGCTGAAGCCACCCATCTTTGCTCCTCCGCTTCCTTTATCGAAGTGTGCTCCTCCTCAATCATCTCAGGTATAGAAACAGGGGAAGAGGAAAACTTGCCGAAAACCTCCTCTACTGCCCCCATCACCTCAGCCGAATCCAAATCTCCAACCACGGCAAGTATCATGTTGCTTGGCTGATAATATCGGGTGTAAAAATCCACCAGATCCTGCCGATTTATCTTGGCCAATGTCTGCGGACGACCTTCGGGCGGATAGCTATAAGCGCTAGCAAAGTGGGTTTGGGTGAACAGTCTTATAACCTCCCTCCAGATGATTCGCTGCCTGCTTGCTTGCTGGATAAGGGTGGCTCTTGCCCTACCAACCTCTTCCTCAGGGAAAGTGGCATTAAAGGTGACATCAGCCATAATTGCCAGTATCTCCCCAGAAAATTCGTTTAATACGCTTGAGGTTAACATCGCGTAATCTTCAGTCACCTCCGGGGTCAGAGTAGCCCCTATATCTTCTACCTGAGAAGCTATCTCCACGGCGCTCCTCTTTTCTGTTCCCTTCAATAACATCTGGTGGACGAAGTTTCTTATTCCCAAGTTATGTTCATCCTCCAGAGAACAAGGCAGCTTCACCAGTAACACCATAGAAGCAATATCAAAACCTTTAACTTCCTGAACCAGCAGGGTTAAGCCATTATCCAAAACCGTCTTTTGAACTTCCCCCTGTTCGCTGGCACAGCTAGGTAAGAAGGAAGATGCCAAGATGATGGCCGAAAATATGGCTAAAATTCTTGGCTTCATCTCACCTCCGGAGTAAAGATCAACACGGCATAATTATCTCTACCCAAATATTTTTGGCACACTCTCTGCACCTCCTCAGCAGTAACCTTATCTACATTGCCTAGCAAGTTATTGTAGAAATCGAAATCGGCTATGGTGGCAAAAAGCCCCAAGTGAAGGGCTATATCCACGGCCTTCTCATCTGCCCGCTGAAAATCGCTTTTATACAGCGACTTTGCTCTCCGCAGTTCCTCTTCGGTTATATTCCCCACCTTTATATCCGCTATCTCGGCAAAGATTATCTGCTTTACTTTGTCTATATTCTCCGGGCTCAACGCTACCAGGAAACAGATAGCCCCTGGCTCGTACGAGGGCTCAGAGATGAGGTATATCTCAGAGGCCAGCCCAGATTCGATGATTCGCTGATCCAGTCGGCTACTTTTTCCTCCGCTCAGCATATAGCCAAGGACTTGTAGTGGATAGAAATCAGCATCTAAGGCCTTTACCCCGTGCCAGCCGATCATAATGAAAGCTAAGGGAAAGCCTTTGGTTTCTATTTTCCCCCGGGGTGACTCGATCGGCCTTTGCTCGGGGAACTTCACCTCCTGAGGCTCGCCTTGCCTTAAGGCAGAGCACTTCTGTTTCACTTGGGGCAGTATTTTTGAAGTTTCAAAATCACCCACCAAAGCGAGCGTCATCCTATTTGCCGTATAGTGGGTGTAGAAAAAGGTGGCAAGATCTGCCAGAGTCATCTTTTCCACTGTCTGGGGTGGCCCAGCTACTGGCCTTCTATAGGGGTGAACTTCATACAGCAAAGAAGGGAATTCGCTATACAAAGCTGAAATAGGGTTTGACTCCATCGCGGAGATTTCGGCCAGAATCACCCCTTTTTCTTTGTCGAACTCCTCCTCATCCAAAGAAGGATTCAGGAACATATCCAAAATTATATCTAAAGCAGCATCAAATTTCTCCTGTGGTGCCTCAATATAGTAAACTACAAAATCATAACTGGTACCAGCATTGCACATACCACCTATATCATCTACATAATCGAAGACCGGTTTTTCTCTGGTATAGCTTTTCTGAAATAGCAGGTGCTCCAAGAAATGGCTTGCCCCATTGCTGGCATCATCCTCATAGAGTGCCCCCGTTCTTACCGCCATGGTCATAGCCACAACTGGGGAAGAATGAAGCTCTTTGGTAACCACGGTAAGCCCGTTCTCCAAAGTGGTGACCTCGATTTCCCGCACTTCTTTGGTGGCGCAAGAGGGCAAGATCATCCCCAAAAACATAATTGCAGTCACCATCAAGGCTATTCCTTTTACTTGCATCTTTTTGCCTCCACGGACAGCTTTACCTCTTCTCCCACACGCTGTATTATGCATCAATGAAAGGGTTTGTTCAAGCTTACCGATAGGCTGTAATTCAGCGAAGAGGATGATATGGAAAATCTCGCCGATATCGTCGAAAACCCTGATGTGGTATCAAGCCTAAAAATTGACCAGAGGGAGGATTTGCTCTGCGAAGCAGAAAGAGCCTTTGAGCGAAAGCAAAATTTGGTGGAGCTAAAATCGGGGCAGGTGATTTTTGTGGGGGATACCCATGGCGATTTTCAGGCCACTAAATATATTATCAGCAAATATCTGAAGCCAGAAAACAAGTTGGTATTTTTAGGCGACTATGTGGATAGGGGGCCAAATTCAGCGGAAAACATCGACTATCTTTTGGCGTTAAAATTATTCTATCCAGATAGTCTATTTTTGCTTATGGGAAATCACGAAGGCCGCAGCGTTATCGAGTTCTATCCCGCCGATTTTTGGCAGGGGCTTGATCCCAAGCTTCATAAGCACTATTCCTCTACGCTGTCTAAGCTACCGCTGGCGGCAACTACCCCAAATGGGGTAATTGCCTTACATGGGGCGTTACCGGATATCGAACACCCAGAGGATATAAACAAAATAAAACTTGGCACCGAGTTGTGGAGGCAAATAACCTGGGGAGACTTTAGGGAGGGGAGGGGGAGATTCTTGGGGGATGATATGCTTACCGGAAGGCCTCAATTCGGTCAAGATTATTTCGACAAGATAATGAATAGATTGGGGAAAAATGTGCTGATCAGATCGCATCAGCCGGATGCAAGTAAGTTTATGTACCACAAAAGGTGCCTAACGATTTTTACTTCCTCTGCCTATCGCCTGATCGTCCCTCAAAGAACGATAGCCATCGCTCGTTTAGACAAAGAGATCAAAACAGCCGATGATATCGTAATTGAAATAATTTAAACCCAAAATGTACCCACTGATCGATTCGCACGCTCATTTAGAGGAGCTCTCAAACCTTGAATCGGCTATCAAGAGAGCCAAGGATGGGGAGGTAATTGCCATAATTGCTGTTGGCTCAGACTATGAATCAAACCACCAGGTACTGGAGATAGCCGAAAAATACCCCTCCTTTGTCTATCCGGCGCTTGGCTTGCATCCCTGGAGTTCAGCCACACTGGCCCAAAGCTTGGAGCACCATCTTCACTTCATCGAAGATAACATTGCGGGTATAGTAGCTATAGGCGAAGTAGGACTGGATTATCACAAAGAGCTGTTGAAATCGGCGAGCAAAGATTACCAACAGAGCATACTCCGAAACCTCCTGGAGCTGGCTGAAAAATATGAGAAGCCAGTGATAATTCATTCCCGCTATGCCTGGAGGGATGCCCTGAGTTTAGTCGAGGATACTAGGATCAAGAAGGCAGTGTTTCACTGGTATACTGGCCCACTAAATGTACTAAGAGAAGCTCAAGATAAAGGTTACCTTGTCTCTGCTACCCTGGCTGCTGAATATCATGAAGAACATAAAAGAGCGATAAGAGAGGTGCCCCTGGAGAGCTTGCTACTAGAAACAGATTCCCCGGTAGTATATCGGGAGCATAAATCCGAGCCGGCTGATGTCACAAGAGTTCTGAATGCAGTGGCCAAATTAAAAGATTTCACACCAAGCATAGTAGCGGATAAAACTACTGAAAACGCACTGAGGTTCTACGAGATATCACACCTCCACTAACCCGCTAGGAATGGTAGCTATGGAGCCAAGTTACCTTAAACTATACCGAAGTGGAGAGCTAGACCGAAGGATAGATAGCCTATATAGCATCCTGGAAAGCTGCCAGCTTTGCCCTAGAGGGTGTAAGAAGAATAGACTAAAGGATGAGAAAGGATATTGCCGATCAGGCAAGGATTTAGTGGTCTCGGCAATTCATCCCCATTTCGGAGAGGAGAAGCCACTGGTTGGCCGAGGTGGCTCGGGAACAGTGTTTCTCACCAATTGCAACCTGGGCTGCATATATTGCCAAAACTACGAGATAAGTCACCTGGGGCAGGGTCGCCCGCTGACCTGCCACGAGTTGGCTCAAGGCATGCTCTGGTTACAAAATAATGGCTGTCATAACATAAATTTCGTCACTCCAACACACTTTGCACCCCAACTGGTCAAAAGCATCAAGGTAGCTATCGACAAAGGGCTTAGGGTACCCATAGTTTATAATTGTGGTGGATATGAGAATGTAAATACCATAAGGTTACTTGAGGACATCGTCGACATCTATATGCCCGACATAAAATATGGCGATGCTGGAAATGCTAAAAAATATTCCCATGCACCAGATTATTTTGACCGCTGCACCGAAGCAGTCAAAGAGATGCACCGCCAGGTTGGCAACCTAAAACTTGATGGCCACGGGATAGCCCAAAGGGGCCTGCTGATAAGGCATCTGGTTTTACCCAACGATATTGCCGGAAGCAGGCAGGTGCTGAAGTTTATCGCTACGGAGATCTCCAAAGATAGTTACCTAAATATAATGTTCCAGTATAGGCCGATGTACAAAGCCAAAGAATATGAAGAGCTTAATAGAAGGCCTTACTTGAGTGAATGTGACAAGGCAATAGATATAGCTTTAGAACTAGGGCTACATTGCGGTTTTAACAGAGAATACCTACTAAGAAGCATGAAGAATGACTCAGTAGGAGAAAGGCCACAGACGATAAGAGGCTTTAAATATCTCCCACCGATGGGCTAGCCCTCGGGGTTCAAGGATGAGGAAAAGCACTACTACCAGTCCGAAGACAAAATAGCTTAAGGTTGCCGCCTGAGCCTCACCAACAATTGGTAGTCGGGGGGCGAGGATAGCTGTAGCCTCAGTCAATAATCTGATGAGCAGAGTGCCAAACACCGCTCCCATCATAAATCCCATGCCGCCAATAACTACCATACCGAGATACCATACAGAGTCCATTAAGGTGAAGTGCTCATAATGGGCAATGCCCATATAATAGCCCCACATAGCCCCAGCCACACCAGCAAAGAAACAACCGATGAAGAAGGCGAGCATCTTATAACGAAAAATGTCAATGCCCATGCCTGAAGCAGCAATATCATTATCCCTTATGGCAATAAAAGCCCTTCCTACTCTAGTCCTCACCAGGTTTTTGGCCATAAGCCCCATTACGAGCGTGACCACTAAGATAAAGTAAAACCAGCTCGCCTCAGAACCGAGGGTTATGCCGCCGATAGAAGGGGGATCGAGACGGATTCCTCTCACCCCACCCAAGAAGCCCCAGTGCATGAAGACCCAGGTCAAAATGAACTGAGCGGCCAAGGTAGTTAGGGCGATATAAAGCCCTTTAACCCTTAACGAGGGGGCGCCAAAGGCCAGCCCCACCACTCCAGCCACAATACCAGCTAGAGGTATGGCAATCCAGAATGACCATCCTGCCCCATCAAATAGCTTTGTGGCTATACAAGCAGCAGTATAAGCACCTACTCCGACAAAGGCAGAGTGACCTAGAGAGATCAGCCCGGTATAGCCGAGCATGATAGCCAGTCCAAAGACAGCGGTCAGAGTAATGCAAATCAAATTTACTACAGCGAGCCACGCCGTGCTAAGAAACTGAGGGAGGCAAAACAAAAGAATAAGCCCCACCCCGAGCATAATCCATTGTGTCTTGGTACGCACAATGGCCATATCCTTTGCATAGCTGACATTGTAGGTGCCACAAGGTAGACCCATCTCTTTATTACACCCTTTCTATCCTTTTCCAGCCAAGGAAACCATAAGGTCTTATTACCAAGACAATAATCAGAATAACATAGGGGAAGACATCCTTAAGTCCACCGCCAACTAGTGGGTCAAGATATCCCGAAGCCATATATTCACAGAACCCCACAAATGGCCCGGCAATCAGGCACCCGGTAAGGGATTCTAAGCCACCGATAAGCATCACCGCAATAGCCTTGAGTCCAAACTGAGGCAAACCGGCAATCTCCACCCCGATTATACTCCCCAGAAGGTACCCCCCAATCATGGCTACCACCGCGGACAGCACCCAGGCTATGGATAAGATGCTTCTTACACTTATCCCCAAGCTTTCGGCTGCCTCTGTATCGTCAGCTATAGCCTGCATCGCCAATCCAGATTTACTCCGCGTCAGGTAGAACATCAAGCCCCCGAATACAGCTGTGGCTATTACTAAGGCATAGATTTGGAGCTGCGGCAATCCTATGTCACCTACGTGGACTGTCCCTGTAGGCAGAAGGATATTCTCGGGATATCCCCTGCCCTCTGAACCCCATACAAAGGTAACTATCGCCTCTAGGACAACGCCCAGCCCTAAAGTCATGGCAATTATGGCAAAGACAGGCTGACCGATTAACGGACGAATAGTCAGCCTTTCCACCACTAGCCCCAGTAGTGCAGCACCGCCAAGGCTCAGGATGAAGACAGCCCATACAGGGAGGCCCAACTGAGAGGCGAAAGCCCAAACAAGCATCGCCCCCATAAGGGCAAAGTAGCCCTGGGCGAAATTGAGTACACCACTACACCTAAAGATCAGAACCAAGCCCATAGCTATTAGGGCATAAATCATCCCTACCAGCAGACCTAACAATGTCAGTTGAAAGAATTGCTCCACTACTCAACCCCTTGCATTAAAGTTGGGGGAATTCTATCACATTTTCCCCAAGAAGTCAAATAATAGTCTCTTCCAATACAAGATGGGCCTGGAGAGAGGCATGATTTCTAACACAAGATGAGCCTGAAGGACTAAGGCAGCTCGTTTATGATTGGGACATGC
>Ga0209345_10001138_pt1 | contig 32528 bp, 24 predicted proteins | sample Cruoilmetagenom7_FD_187294 | JGI IMG/M metagenome (GOLD analysis project Ga0209345, IMG submission 187294) | Oil polluted marine microbial communities from Coal Oil Point, Santa Barbara, California, USA - Sample 7 (SPAdes) (version 2) | ecosystem: Environmental > Aquatic > Marine > Oil seeps ...
GTTATTTTGAATATCAATAACTTTTTTTGGTGTGAAAAAGTGCTTAGAACCATCTATGTGTGAACGAAACTCTATTCCATCTGCCTTTGGTTTACTCATGTCACTTAGACTAAATGCCTGAAATCCACCACTGTCAGTTAAAAAGCTCTTTGGGTACTTTGTAAAACCGTGAAGTTTTCCCATTTTTGCAACTGTTTTATCACCAGGGCGAAGATACATATGATAAGTATTTGCTAAAATTATCTCAGCGCCTAACATATTTAAAACATCGTCCGCGTCAAGTGATTTTACACTCCCTATAGTTCCTACAGGCATGAAAACAGGTGTCTTGATAGTTGAATGAGCAGTTTTTATAGTTGCCGCACGTGCATTTTTCGAAGTTGCTTCTAAAGTAAATTCCATAGTTGTTAGTATCCTAAACAGATTAAATTATATGACATTATAGCATTCTAAGAACTATTATTGTAAAATTCCTAAAATTATTAAATTGCACTTGTGCAATGGGCATCCTGCCGAAGGAAACCTAGTGTTAACGTAGGTAACGGAATTACTTCCGGTGCCGTACAAAAAATAGATGAAGGTTCCCTTCATTTTATGAAATAAAATTAAGGAATATATTAATGGCAACTGTTTCAATGAGTGATATTAAAAAAGGTGTACGTTTAATCGTTGGTGAAGTACCATACAAGATTGTTGAATTTCAACACGTAAAACCAGGTAAGGGTGCTGCGTTTGTACGCATGAAAATGAAGAGTTTTTTAAACGGTAAAGTAGTTGAGAAAACTGTTCACGCTGGTGATAAGTTTGAGGTTCCTGTAATCGATTACAAAACTATGCAATATCTTTATGACGATGGTGAAATGTACCAGTTTATGGATAATGAAACTTATGACCAACTTGGTCTTGAATATGATCAGTGTGATGAAGCTTCAAAATGGTTCAAAGATGGAATAAACGTTGAGATTATTTTCTTTAAAAACAAAGCTATCTCAGTTCAAGCTCCAGAGTTTATGGAGTTGGTTGTAACTGATACTCCTCCAAACTTTAAAGGTGATACTTCAAGTGGAAGTAAAAAACCTGCAACTCTTGAAACTGGTGCTGTAGTTCAAGTTCCTTACCATGTTCTAGTAGATGATTTAGTAAAAGTAAATACTGTTGATTCTGAGTTCTTAGGAAAAGTAAAATAAAGAAATTTCTGCATGCTTGGCATGTAGAAATAGATTAAGAAAAAACTACTATAATCACTCTAATAATATAAACTTTTAAAGGTAGCTATTTTGAGTGTACAACCTTTCACACATCTACATCTTCATACAGAATATTCACTACTTGATGGTGCCAACAAACTAAGTAATTTAGTCCCTCGTCTGCAAGAGCTTGGAATGACATCCGTTGCAATGACGGACCATGGAAATATGTTTGGGGCAATAGACTTCTATAAACAGATGATAGATGCTGGGATTAAGCCTATTATAGGAATGGAAGGATATATTCACAATGGTGAAACTTTAAACGATAAAAGTACAAAACAGCGTTTTCATATCTGCTTGTATGCAAAGAATAAAAAAGGTTATGAAAACCTTATGTACCTCTCTTCAAAAGCATACATTGAGGGAATGTATTATTTTCCACGTATAAATAAAAAAGAGTTAAGAGCACACTCTGAAGGAATTATCTGTACATCTGCATGTCTTCAAGGTGAAGTAAACTGGCATCTAAACCTTGCTAATGAGAGAAATGTGAAAAATGGAGCGCTTGGTTATGAGGGTGCTATTGAAGTGGCACGTGAATATCAAGATATTTTTGGAGATGATTTTTACCTTGAACTTATGCGCCATGGTATTGGTGACCAACTCTTTATAGATGACCAAATATTGAAAATTTCTCAAGAGACAGGTATAAAAGTTGTCGCTACGAATGATACTCACTATACATTTCCCAATGATGCTCAGTATCATGAAGCATTTATGTGTATAGGGATGAATAAACTTTTTGATGATCCTAATCGTATGCGTCACTCAGTACATGAGTTTTATCTAAAATCACCTGAGCAGATGGCAAGACTTTTTGCTGATATTCCTGAGGCGATTGAGCATACTCAAGAGATTGTCAACAAGTGTGAAGCGTACGTACCTATTGTTAAAACACCAACACCTCCAAACTTCAAGTTTACAAAAGAGTATGCTGCAGAGGAGGGCTTGGATATTGACTTTCAAGATGACCCGCCTTTAGCTCCTGATGCAAGTGAGGATGATAAGAAGAAACATATGCTTGCAGCTGATAAAAATGATGCTGAGTATTTTATAGTTAAGTGTAAAGAGGGGCTTGAAAAACGTTTAAAAATAGTTCCCCCTGAACGTCATGAAGAGTATAGAGAACGACTAGATTTTGAGATGGATATTATTAATTCTATGAAGTTTCCTGGATATATGATGATTGTTTGGGACTTTGTTATAGAAGCAAAACGATTGGGAATTGCTGTTGGACCGGGACGTGGTTCTGCTGCGGGAAGTCTTGTTGCATACTCATTGGAGATTACAGATATTGACCCTATGAAGTATGACCTGCTTTTTGAGCGTTTTTTAAATCCTGAACGTGTAAGTATGCCCGATATCGATATGGACTTTATGCAGGCTCGTCGTGGAGAGGTAATTGACTATGTTGTTGAGAAGTATGGTCGTAATCAGGTTGCTCAAATCATTACCTTTGGTTCACTTCTTGCAAAGGGAGTTATCCGTGATGTTGCTCGTGTTTTAGATATGCCACTCTCTCAAGCCGACAAAATGGCAAAACTTATTCCTGATGAACTTGGAATCACCCTTAATGGTAAAACAAAAGGTGGTGAGTTTAAAGATGGAGCTTTTCAAAAAGAGCCTAAAATTGCTGAACTCATAAATGAAGATGCAAATGCTAAAAGAGTTTGGGAGTTTGCTAAAAAGCTAGAGGGTCTTAAACGAAACTCTGGTATTCATGCTGCCGGTGTAGTAATCTCTAATGAAGAGCTATGGAAGAAAACACCTATCTATAAGCCATCAGGTGAAGATACTTTTGTAACGCAGTACTCTTTAAACTATATGGAAGATATTGACCTGATTAAGTTTGACTTCCTTGGCCTAAAGACTCTGGATGTTATTCAAAACGCAGTAAAACTCATTAAGCGCCGTTATGATATAGATGTGAATTGGGATGAGATAGATGTTGATGACGCTGGCGTTTATGCCGCAATTCAAACGGGTGAGACGGAGGGAATGTTCCAGATAGAGTCTTCTGGTATGCAAGACCTTAATCGTCGTCTACGTCCAGATAATTTTGAGGATTTAATTGCCGTTCTTGCCTTGTATAGACCTGGGCCAATGGAGTCGGGAATGCTTGATGACTTTATCGAGCGAAAGCACGGCAGAAAGAAAGTATTTTATCCTTTTGAAGAGGTAAGTTTTGACCTGCTAAAAGATACACTAGGACCAACTTATGGGATGATTGTCTATCAAGAGCAGGTTATGCAGATTGTTCAGACTATTGGTGGTATGAGTCTTGGTGGAGCAGATATTGTTCGTCGGGCCATGGGTAAGAAAAAAGTTGAAGAGATGGAAAAATATAACCGTCTATTCTCTGAAGGTGCCCAAAAACTTGGACTAGACTATAAGCTTGCGAGTGATCTGTTTAAACTTATTGAAAAGTTTGCCGGATACGGTTTTAATAAATCTCACTCAGCAGCTTATGCGATGGTTACATTCCAAACAGCATGGCTGAAGACTTACTATCCAAATGAGTTCATGGCGGCACTTCTAACTTCGGATAAAGACAATACTGATAAGGTTGTTCGTTATATAGATGAAGTAAAACGCATGGGAATAGAACTAGGTCCACCTGATATTTGTGACTCGCAGTTAGAGTTTTCTGCTATAACTAAAGATGAAAAAGATATTGTTCTCTTTGGTCTTGGTGGGATTAAAGGTGTAGGCGAAGCGGCCATTCATGCAATGCTCCAAGAGAGAGAAGAAAATGGTGATTATCTATCATGGCAAGACTTTGTAAATAGAATCGAGCCATCTAAGGTAAATAAACGCGTAGTCGAAGCTATCATAAAGTCTGGTGGTTTTGATAGATTTGGATTTGCGCGTAAGGCCCTACTTGACCAAATCGAGCTTATTATAGATACTGCAAAAAAAGCGAGTGAAGCTAAGAAAAATGCAGTTGGAAGTCTCTTTGGAGATGACGAAGAGATAACTACAGTAGAGTTAAACTTGAAAAATTCAGAAGAGTATGAGCTCAAAGAGATATTAGAGCTTGAAAAAGATACTTTGGGCTTTTATGTTTCCGGTCACCCTATGGATGATTACCGTGAGCAGTTAGATGAGTTAAACTATACACTCTCTTCAGAGTTAGAAAATGTAAAAGACGGAACGCAGGCTATATTCATAGGTAAAGTCGAAGATGTAGTAACAAAAATTTCTAAAAAAGGGCATCAGTTTGGTATAGTAAACTTGATGGACTTTCATGGAAATATGGAGATTATGCTCTTTTCAGATAAGTTAGAAAAACTTTCCGATATGGACCAAGAGGAGCCAATCGCATTTAAAGGACGAGTGACACACACAGATTTTGGCCCAAGAATGAATATTAGTAAAATTATGACACTAAGAGAAGCAAAAAAAGAGACTAAAAAGGTTAAAAAAGAGGTTCAAGAGAAGCCGCCTGAACCTATGAACTTAGCTGTTAGATTGGATAATGACAGTGATATTTTAGAGAAGTTATATACTATTATTCAGCAAAACAGAGGTAACAGACCTCTAACTATAACAATAGTCTCTAAACTTCATAATGTAGTGATAGATTCAACTATAAGAGTTGATAGTAAAATAATTACAGCTCTTGATGGAAATGAATTTATAGATATACTTTAATCTTTTGGTAGTGTAAGGTGGAAACAACATCCACTTTCACTATTTTTCCACTCCAGTGTTCCATGTAGGTATTTTTTAGTAATGATTTGCGACATATAAAGTCCTAATCCTGTTCCATTTTTAGACTTAGTGCTTACATATGGTTGACCTATTTTCCCTAGTACAGATTCATCAATACCACCACCATTATCACAGATTCCAATTATAATTTCTTTTTCTTTTTCATCCACAGTGATATCTATAACACCACTCTTTGGATTAAACTCTAGTATTGCATCTCTTGAGTTATTGATTAGATTTAAAAGTATTTGAATAATTTGATTAGGATAAGTATGTAGCTTAATATACTGGTTTGTCGGTAGATTGAGTTTTATTGTATTGTTCTCAACAGATTTTTGTACAAGAGTCATTAATCTACTTAAAATTAGAGATATTTCTATCTCTTCTTGCTCTTTTTCTGGTTTAAAAAAGTTCTTAAAGTCATCTATAGTTGATGATAAGTATTGAGACTGTTCATCAAGAGTTGTAAGTAAACTAGTGAGTTCATCTTTAGTCACTTCTTCGCCCAAATCTATATTGGCACGAATATTACTTGAGACTAAAGAGATAACACTAAGTGGTTGCCTCCACTGATGTGCAATCATAGCTAGCATATCTCCCATAGCAGCTTGGCGAGATTGAGAAATCATGATTTTATCTTTATTGTGTATCTCTGTTATATCCACTCCTGAGCTTATTACACCAGTTATATTTCCATCGAGATCTTTTAAGTAGTTATTAGTCCATGCGATTATATGCTCTTCTTTATTTGCATCTATAATATTGTTAATATTGTGTGTAACTAAATTTACATTTTTCTTGATTACAGTTTGAAAGATGGCTTGAATCTCATCTTGCAGATTTTCTGGAATAAAACTTTGTATGAAGTTTTTACCAATAGCATCTTCTTGTTTAATTTTTAAAAGATTACACCCTTGCGTATTTATCATACTAATATTACCATCAGTGTTAAGTGTTAAAACTATTATTCCATCAAGATTCATAAGTTGGTCCGCTAGCTGATGCTCATGTTTGGCAACTCCTTTTAGCCGATTTCTCTCACTTATATCTTGAAATGATAAAACTGCACCTACTATCTTTTCATCTTCAACAATTGGGTTTTGCAGTACTTCAACTTCAAATGATGAACCATCTTTTCTCCAATATAAATCTTCTGTTCTAGCTGAAGTTCCATAAACGATATTTTGATGTTGTGGGCACTCTTCACGAGTGTAGTGGGTTCCATCGGCTTTGGTATGATGCCATAGCATATGCCCATTTTTTCCTATGAGTTCATCTTCTGTATATCCAAACATACTCTTAGCAGCATCATTGACAAAGATATGGTTTCCATCCAGGTCTAAGCCTACAATACAATCTCTTGTTGAGTTTAGTATAAGTGAGAGTTGGTCTTGTAGCTTTTGAATGTTTAATATGGAAGCGTGTAGCTCTTCATTGGAACTTTGTAGCTCTTCATTTGATGTCTCTAACTCTTCGTTGGAACTCTGCAACTCTTCGTTGGAACTCTGTAACTCCTCATTCATTAGTTGCATATTCTCTTTGTTAACACTTAACTCATCCAAAAGAAGATGGTTTTTCTCTCGTGTGTCATTGAGTTGTGTGATAAGACTTTTAATCATTACAGATTCATCTGGAAAGAGTAAAGACTCAGTATGAAACTGTACCTCTTGAGGCTGTAGTTCTTGAAAGTATAGTAGAAGCATAGAGGAGTTATTAACATCGGTTAAAGGGTATGCAATTACTCTAACAAAAGTTTTTTCAGATGCAGATATACTTAACTCAATAAATTTTGTACTCTGAACCTCAAATGATTTGAATGCACAGTTTAACAGTTCTTTTATGTCGTATCTAAGTTCATCACTAATATTATCAATAATGTTTAGTGTTACAAAACCACTGTTAAGATTTATAAATGGTAGTTCACCTTTTTTATAAACAATAGAGTAATTCTGATCTATTAACACAAAGTTAGGTGCAAAAAAGTTAAAGATAGAGTCTGATATCTGCTTTTCAATTGTCTCGGGAGAACTGCTTTCTATCTTATTAGCTACTGTATTACTCTTTTGTTTTGTGTGTTTTGAAAAGAAGTGACTAGAAATTTTTGGTGGCTGTTTAAGATTCTCTTTTTTGTAGACTTTATGTTCTGCATCCAGAGTAAAAAAATACTGTACACTTACTAAAGTCGACTCTGATGAGCCAAGGAATAGAAGTGCGTGTTCTTTAAGTGAGTGATGAAACAGGGTAAATAGCTCCTGTTGAGCTTCGGGCAACAGGTATATTAAAAGGTTTCTACAGCTAATGACATCCTGATTTATAAATGGTGGATCGCTGAGTAGATTATGTTCTGTAAATACAATTTGGTCTCGTAGAGAGCTTATGACTTTATAGCCCTGTTTAAATGGTACAAAATACTCATGTAATAGATCCCTGTCGATACCATTTAAGGATTCCTTTGTATAGTATGCTTCTCTAGCAACCTTAAGTGAAGAGTTGTCAATGTCACTTGCAAAAATAATTACTTTAAATGCTTTTTCGAGCCTTTTGCTTATTTTTGATATTAAAATTGCTAAAGAGTATGACTCTTCACCAGTTGAACACGCTATAGACCAAACTCTTAATTCATAACCTTCAGGTTTATCTTTCAAATAGAGGTAGAGTTCATTCTCCAGTGATTTAAAGGCCTCTTTGTCTCTAAAAAAAGATGTAACACCTATCAAGATATCCTGGTAGAGAAGACGACTCTCTTGTGGATTTTTCTGCAGATATGTAAGGTACTCATCTAATGTATTGATATGCATAAGTAACATTCTTTTATTTATCCGACGTATAATAGTCTCATTTTTATATTTGTGAATGTTGAAGTTTTCTTTTTCATGTAGAAGATTTTTAATCGTTTTTAGAGCATAAGGTGTTGGTGTCTCCTGGGTGTAGCGCTTATCCATTATAATAGACGATAAGGACTCGGCAATATCTATAACATCAAGTATATAGTCAATCTTACCTGAGTTTATTGCACTCTTAGGCATACTTTCATATTCTGCTTCTTCAGGGCTTTGTGCTATTGCAATGCCACCATACTCTTTTATTTTTTTTATACCAACTGTTCCATCATGCCCGGCACCAGTTAAGATAATCCCAACGGAATCTTTTTTCTTGTAAAGAGCGATAGATTCTAGCATAGTGTCTATCGAAGGAGTAGTCCTATATTCTGATGAAGAGCTTTTTTCAAGGATTAAACGGTGTTTTTTTATAGTTAAGTTATGAGACGCAGGGATTACATGAACATGGTTACTTGAAAACTTACACTCACTTGTAAGCTCTTGAACCGGCATAGTAGTACTTTTTGAAAGAATATGTGCTAGTAAGCTATCTTTCTCTTGGCTTAAATGCTGTGCAATGATATAAACATAGTTCATCTTTGTAGGAAGTTTAGAGAGAAGTTTTTCTAAGGTATGCAGACCACCTGCACTAGTTCCAATACCAATATAAATAGATTCTTGCATATATTAATCCTACAAAATAAATATGCGTATATTTTACATCTAATAGCTCAAAATTTAGCTGAATATTTATTGTTTAGCTATAATAACACTTATATTTATAGGAATTTTTAATGAATAAAAACGATTTTAATGAAGGTTTGTTAGGCTTTTTGGATGCTTCCCCTACACCTTTTCATGCAACTCAAAATATGAGTATGATGTTTGCCAATGCTGACTTTATTCAGCTTAATGAGAGTGAGAAATGGGAGTTAGAGGAGGGTAAGAAATATTTTGTTACTCGTAATGACTCTTCTGTTATCGCATTTACATATCCCGGGTCTAAAAATTACACCATGGTTGGTGCGCATACTGACTCACCAAATCTAAAACTCAAACCAAATCCTGTTATAAAGGAGCATGGAGTTGTAAAGTTTGGAGTTGAACCTTATGGTGGACTTCTTTTAAACCCATGGTTTGATAGAGACCTCTCTTTAGCTGGTCGCGTTTCGTATTTAGACTCAAACAGTGTTATTCAAGAGAGTCTGATAGATGTTAAGAAGTCTATTGCCATTATTCCATCATTAGCGATTCATCTTGATGATAAAGCAAATAAAGATAGAACAGTTAACAAACAGACAGATATCTCCCCAGTACTCACGACTAATGATGAGTTTGAGTTTGATGAGTTTATAAAGTGGCAACTCTCTAAACAAGAAATCTTAGATATAAAAGAGTTGTATGCAAGTGAGCTTAGCTTTTATGACACACAAAAGGCAGCTTACATAGGTCTGCATGATGACTTCATAGCCAGTGCAAGACTTGATAACTTGCTGAGCTGTTATGTCGGAATGTTGAGTATCTGTAGTGTGAGTGATGATAAGCCCATGCTGTTTATTGCATCTGACCATGAAGAGGTTGGAAGTGAGTCTGTGAGTGGGGCAGGTGGTTCATTTTTAGAGAACACGCTTCGTAGAATGTATAGTGATTATGAAGATTATATGCAGATGATAAGAAGCTCTCTGTTGATCTCTGCAGATAATGCTCACGCTATCCATCCAAACTACCCATCTAAACATGACAAAGAGCATGCACCCAAAGTAAATGCAGGTGTTGTTATAAAAGTTAATGCAAATCAGAGATACGCTTCAAACTCAAAAACAATCTCTAGGTTTATGAGTGTAGCCTCATCTGTTAATGAGCCTCTTCAAAACTTTGTAACAAGAAGTGATATGGGTTGTGGTTCTACAATAGGTCCTATAACCGCAACAAGACTTGGAATTGATACTTTAGATATAGGACTTCCAACTTTTGGAATGCACTCCATACGTGAGCTTTGTGGAAGTGATGATGCACATTCACTCTACAAAATTTTAGTGGCATTTGAGTAATATACCAATCCTCGCTAGCAAGATGGACTTTAAACGAACATATTGTGTCTTAGTGTAAGGCGAAATTCCGTAAGGAACTACTAGTAGTTTCAAGGATTTTCAACAAAGCAATATGATACAATATGTTCGCCCTTTGGGTAAAAGATAAGCTATCATCTATTTCGTTAAATATTTTTGAATTAACTAGTTAGTCCTGCAAAGATTTGCCTCATAGCTAATAGCTTATTTTTTATTTAAAGTCCATCTTGCTAGCGAGGATAGGTATAATATGTCAACTGTAACTCCAGAAGAGCTTAACCTTTTAATCGAGCAGACCTATAAGGTAGAAAATGAATTCAATGAACTGAAATCCTCTTACGCACATCTTCAAGATACAGTTGAAAAAGTTGTAGAGTTTTTACCTAATGCAATCTGGATAGTCAACAGCGACAACACAGTGTTTTTGCAAAACTCACACGCAAGAGAGTTATGGGAACTCTTAAAACTTTTAGAGTTTAAGAGTGATGATTATGAGGTGAAGTTTAACTCACGTTCATTTCTTGTGAAGAGCTCCTCATACAAAGATAAAATAATGCTCAGTGCCATAGATATAACCGAGCAAAAACGCAAAGAAAACCTTGCTACAATGGGTCAAATGGCAGCACACCTCTCTCATGAGATACGTAACCCGATAGGCTCTATCTCACTTTTGAGCTCAACTCTGAAAAAGAGAGTTATTCCTGAAAATATTCCTATAGTTGAAGAGATACAGAGCTCTGTGAGTCGAATTGACAGAATTATAAAAGCTACTTTGATGTTCTCTAAAGGTGTAGAAGCAAAGAAGGAGATATTTTCTTGGGGTAGTTTAAAAGTATCTATAGATGAGTCTATTGAATATTACGCTTATTCAAAGACAATAGAGTTTATTTTTCCCGAGCAAGATTTCAATATAAACGCAGATAAAGATCTTTTAGAGATGTTATTTTCAAACTTCATAATAAATGCTATTGATGCAATCGAATTGGATGATGAGGAAGATGGTCAAATTGAAGTTGTATATGAAACAGATGGACTTAACCATGTCTTTAAGATTTATGACAGTGGTATAGATATTGAGAATAAAAAAGATCTTTTTGAAGCTTTTAAAAGTACAAAAGTAAAAGGTAACGGTTTGGGTCTTGTTTTATCTAAACAGATTGCTGAAGCTCATAATGGAACTGTTAGATTGTTAGGTGGTGAGAGAAAAGGTTTTGAAGTTAAGCTCCCTGTTTAGGAATAAATATTGCTCTTTGTTTGAAAACAGAGGGGATTTATATGCCTATAATTCATAACAATGTTTTACAACTTCTAGAGTTTGTAAAGATGGATAGTTTCTATGTTGTTTGTCATTTTAAGTGTAGTGTTACAAAAAAAAGTGTAATTTCTGCAGTTGCGTTTGAACCATACGAGGGTAAGATAGAACTTACATGGACAGATATACTTTTACATCCGATAAAGTCTTATAACAGGTACTACCATACTCCGATAACGATTTACGGTAATGATTGTCATGAGACTATAGTTCTAAAGGCCTTTAAAAAAGTTGCAAATAGTTTTAAATGGAACTCAGAAAAACAGAAGTATATACATATTTGATAAAGGTAATTAATGAATAAAGAGTTAGTAAAGATTCCTTTTGGGACATTGGACTTTTATAAGTATGAAAAAGATGGTTTAATCATCTATGAGTTTGATGCTACTGAGTGTCAACCTCCTGAACCTATGGTAAATACAATGAATGCTCTCAAAATGATAAAAACTAAAAATGAAAGAGTGGTAGGTACTTTCTTTCATGAACCTTCTCCTCTATATGCAAAAATATCAGAGTTTTTCTCTTATGATTCTAAAGAGCTTGAAAACGGAGACTTTGAAATAACTTTTATGCTTAAATAACTTATTTTTATAATAGGTTTATAAACAAATATGCTATACTCTTTCATAAATTAAAATGAAGGTATAGCAGTGAACAACCTTACAATCAGCCAAAAAATACACATTCCGTTAATCCTATCAATCACGATAGGTTTTATTATAATTATGGTCAACTATTACTATTCTGTTGATGAGATGAAAAATGAAACGTATGCTACACAAGAGAACTCTTTACGTACAGTATATAAGGAAGCGATAGAGGGTAAATATAGCATAGGTATTACCAATGCTATCAATATCTCTAAAAACTATGATGTAGTGAGAGCTTTAAAAGAAGATGACAGAGAAATAGCTATAAGTGGACTTAATAGTATTTCTCAAGAGTTTAAGAGCAGCACAAATTACAAAAATATTAAAATTCATATTCATGATGCTGATGTGAAAAGTTTTTTAAGAGCATGGAAACCGAAAAAGTTTGGTGATGATCTAAAGTCTTTTAGAAAGACTATTGTAAGTGTTAAAGCTACAAAAAAACCCTTAGTTGCTATAGAACTTGGTCGTGCAGGATTAGTACTTCGAGGGTTAGCTCCGGTTATGAACAGTGGTGAGTACTTAGGTTCTGTTGAGTTTATGCAGGGGCTAAACTCAGTTGTAAAAGGAGCAAAGGAAGCTCATGGGTATGATATGGCAATAGTTATGAAAAATAGCTACCTCTCAACTGCTAAATCACTAGAAGGAGCTCCTAAGGTTGGTAACTATAGATTGGCTGTAAAAGAGGGTATTGTTGATAAGGATTTTTTAAATGATTTAAAGAATATAGAGATATCACAAATAGAGGGTTATACAATTACTGATAAGTATTTTATCGTTTCAGCCCCGATTGTAGATTTTTCAAATAATGTAGTAGGGTATGCTTTATCAGCAAATAAAATTTCGAATGTTAACAGTGTTATATCAAAGTCTGAAGATTCCCTTGTAAGACAAGTGTATATCATGGCCCTGTTAGACCTGTTTATATTAGTATTTTTAGCACTGGTTATTAAGACTGCTATTTCAAGACCTATTGTAAACCTTGATAAGGTTGCTAAAGAGTTAGCTGAAGGTGATGCAAATCTTGCAATTAGATTACCAGTGAGTACTAATGATGAGTTAGGAAAAGCACTTACTAGTTTAAATATATTTTTAGATAAAGTTGAAAAACTATCAGATGACGCCAATGTTGAGGCTCAAAGAGCCATCGCTTCTTCAAAAGAAGTTGAAGAAAACATGGAAAAAAATAAAACAACTTTAATCTTGGCAGATAGCATGATTGAAGGTTCTATTGATAATTCTAACAACCTTCGTAATAGTATGGCTGTAAACTTAGAGAGTATCCATGATGTAAACAGACTTAACGCGGAGACTGAACAAGTAATTACAAATGTTACTTCAACGACAGATGAAATCATTGGGACAATATCAAATATTACAGAGATGATTAGTGACTCTAGAATCTCTTCAGAACAGTTAAGCTCAAATGTAGAAGAGATATTTAATGTTATTTCACTTATTAAAGATATTTCAGATCAGACAAATTTACTTGCTCTAAATGCAGCGATAGAAGCTGCTCGTGCAGGTGAACATGGACGTGGTTTTGCTGTTGTTGCAGATGAAGTTAGAAAACTTGCAGAGAGAACTCAAAAAGCAACAAGTGAAGTTGAAGCAAATATCAGTGTGTTAAAACAGAATTCTACTAGTATGGCTGAAAATAGTGAGTCGATAGAGCAGCATGCTATCTCATCTCAAGATAAACTAGACAACTTTAAAGATGTGTTGGGTGAACTAGTATCTAACTCTGAAAAAATATCAAAAGATAATAGTGTTATCGGGGATGAACTCTTTGCTAATATGGCAAAACTTGATCATATGATTTATAAAAATAATGCTTATTCAACAGCACTAGAAGGTAAATCAAATGAATCACTTTCAAATCATCAAAATTGTAACCTTGGTAAATGGTATGCGGGTGAAGGTAAGGATAAGTTTTCACAAAATGACTCATTTAAGGCTATTTTAGAACCGCATAAAAGAGTTCATGAGAATGTAATAAAAGCTATGGAGTTAGTGAAAAATGATTATAACAGTAATAGAGATGAAATAGTTAAGTTATTTAAAGATACTGAAGAAGCCTCTAATGAGCTGTTTAATCATCTAGATAAAATGGTTACTCCCTAGTAAGAGAGCTTTAAATGTCTAAAGTCTTAATTTTATCAGGTGCAGGAATAAGTGCAGAGTCTGGAATATCTACTTTTAGAGATAGTGACGGACTCTGGGAAAAACACGCAATAGAGGATGTCTGTAGTGCCGGGTGTTTAGATACAAATGGTGATGAGACAAGAGCCTTTTATGATGCAAGACGTGAGGATATAGAGTTTAAAGAGCCAAACTATGCCCATAAAGTGATAGCAGAACTCAAGAATACCTATCCGGATAATATAGCGGTTCTTACTCAAAATATAGATGATATGTTTGAGAAAGCTGGCATGAAAAGAGATGAGATAGTCCATCTACACGGTTTTCTACGTGAGCTGCGTTGTAGAGGCTGTGATGAAGTCTTTGAGATAGGCTATAAAAAGCAAAATGAGTGTTTTAATGCACAATGCCCTGAATGTGGGGGAGAACTCAGACCGAATATAGTGTTCTTTGGTGAATCTGCACCTCTTTATGCACATCTTACACAAGTTCTCAATACCTGTGAATTAATCGTAATTATCGGTACAAGTGGAAATGTTTTAGATGTTACCTATTTTGCACAACTTACAAGTAAGTCTATCCTTAATAATTTAGAACCAAGTGATGCTATAGATGACAGCTACTTCACAAAGGTCTATTACTCAAAAGCAACTGAGGCTATTGGAGATATTGCTGAGTATATAGAGGAGTTTTTAGCTTCTCCTTAGTGTTTCTCTTCTTTTTTAATTATTTAAGCCATTATTAGCTTATTTTCACTAGAATATCCCTTTTAAATAAGGACTTATTTTATGAAACAATTTTTATCGATTTTTAGCTCTATGAAAACTATGGCAATCTTAATGTCAATCTTTGCTGCAGCTATTGGGTACGCTACATTTATTGAGAATGACTATGGGACTATTACTGCAAAAGCAGATGTATATAATGCGAGATGGTTTGAAGTTTTAATGGCACTTTTAACAATCAATTTAGTACTAAATATATTTAGATATAAGATGCACACGATTAAAAAAGCACCAATTTTTATTTTTCATGTTTCATTTATAGTTGTACTTATAGGTGCTGCTATGACTCGTTATGTAGGTTACGAGGGAACGATGCATATTCGTGAAGGTGATAAAGCATCGACAATGATTAGTTCAGACACTTACTTTATGGTAGATGCTAAAGCAGGTGGTAAAACTGTTTCTAGTGAACAAAGCCTGTATCTTTCAAAAAGAACAACAAACTATGTGTCTTCATCATTAAATATAGATGGTAAAGATGTTCATGTTAATTTAGTTGATTATATCCCAGATGCTATAGAGACTACAGTTGCTAATAAAGATGGAAAAGCGTATGCCTCTATGATGGTTACCGGAAACGGAAGAGGTGAGCCTATAACTTTAAGTGAAGGTGATTTCTTTGAGAGTGATAATTTTGTCTTAGATTTTAATTCTGGTAAAACTTTTGATAAAGCAGTTATTTTACTTTATGTAGAAGATGATAAATTCTATATGAACTATGATATGACTTTAAACTTTTTAAAGATGGATACTAATAAGAATGGTACGATAGATCCAAATACTAAAGAGCCATTTACAACAAGGACTCTTTTTAGTTTTGATGGCGGTGGTTTTGTTCTTCGTGAGTTCTTACCACATGCATCAAAAGCAATTGTTTCAAATCCAAAGGCATCACCACAACAGCCTGGTACTGATGCTTTTAAATTTAACATTAATGTTGATGGAGTCTCAAAAGAAGTTCTTATTTATGGAAGGATTGGAAGATTAGCTAAAGAGTATCATAATGTGGTCAACGGTGTAGATGTTTATCTCTCGTATGGTTCTAAAACACTTAAGCTTCCATTTGAAATACACTTAAAAGATTTTCAACTAGACCGTTATCCTGGTTCAATGTCTCCAGCCTCTTATGCAAGTGAAGTTATTTTAGTTGACAGAGAGAAAAACCTTGAGAAGCCATATAGAATTTTCATGAATAATATTTTAGAGCATCGTGGATATAGATTTTTTCAAGCTTCTTATGACCAAGATGAACAAGGAACAGTTCTTTCGGTAAATAATGACCCGGGAACATTACCATCTTACATAGGATACTTCCTTATGGGTTTAGGAATGTTCTGGTCACTCTTCTCTAAACAGCATAGATTCTCTAAATTGGCAGAAAAAGCTAAAAAAGCGAGTGCGGACAAGGCCTTAGGTCTTTTACTTGCCTTTGGTTTGGCACTGAGTATCACTCCGTCTCAAGCAGCCGAGGTAGATCCTACAATAAAAACTATTTTAGCCTTTGACAGGGTTCATGCAGATAAGTTTGGTACTCTGATTGTTCAGGACAGTGGCGGTAGAATGAAGCCTATGGATACATTGTCTACAGAGATCTTAGCTAAGATATATGGTAGCTCAAACTTATCAGTTGGAGATATTAAATTAACTCCAAACCAAGTTGTTTTAGGAATGATGATTAGACCAGACTCTTTTCAAAATGTAAAGATTATTAAAACAAAAGATGAAGAGATAAATAAACTCCTTGGTATCAAGTCTGATACCAAGTACGCATCTTTTAGTCAGTTTTTTGAAGACGCTCAAAGTATGCAAGGTTATAAACTAGGCACTATTGTAGAAGAAGCTACAAGAAAAGAAGCAAAATACAGAAATAAATTAGATAAAGCCGCTCTTACAGTTGATGAAAGACTTAATGTTGCATATATGGTTTATACTGGTGCAATTATAAGAATTTGGCCAAAGCCTAGCGATGCAAATAATAAATGGTTTGCAACTATAGATGCACTACAAACTTTTGAACAAAATGATTCTGTGAAGTTAAGAGAGATAGCTGTTAATTACTTTACATCTATGGATGCCTCTTTAGTGAGTGGTGACTGGAGTAAAAGTGATGAAACTTTAAAAGAGATAGCTAAGTATCAGAAGTTTTATGGGGGAGAGGTTTATCCAAGTGAGAACAAGGTTAAAGCTGAGATGTTTTATAACCATGCTTATATTTTTGAAACACTTTATCCACTATATCTACTAGTTGGTTTTATACTTCTAATCCTGAGTTTTATCAAAATTTTAAAACCAAAATTTAAAATAGATATATTTACAAAAGCAACACTTATTCTTTTAATAGTGTTCTTCTTAGCACATACATTTGGATTGGCACTTAGATGGTATATCTCAGGTCATGCACCTTGGTCAAATGGATATGAGTCTATGATATATATCGGTTGGGCAACTGTTTTAGCTGGTTTTATCTTCTCAAAACGCTCACCAATGACAATGGCTTCAACGGGGATATTGACTGGTCTCATTCTCTTTGTTGCACACCTTAACTGGATGAATCCACAGGTAACAAACCTTGTACCTGTTCTTAACTCTTACTGGTTAAGTATTCACGTTTCAATGATTACTGCTAGTTACGGTTTCTTAGGTCTAGGAGCTTTACTTGGATTTATTAATATAATTCTTTTTTCAATTAAAACTAATGGTAATGAGAGACAAATTTCTCTTTCGATTAAAGAGTTAAACGCAATTAATGAGATGTCTCTGATGGTTGGTCTTGTGCTGCTTACAATAGGAAACTTTTTAGGTGGTGTTTGGGCTAATGAGTCTTGGGGTAGATACTGGGGCTGGGATCCAAAAGAGACTTGGGCACTTGTAACGATTCTAATCTATGCAGTTGTTGTTCACTTGAGATTTATTAAATCACTTTATAGCGAGTTTAACTTTAGTGTTATCTCACTTTTATCTTTTACATCAGTAATTATGACTTATTTTGGGGTAAACTACTACCTTGCAGGTCTTCACTCTTATGCAAAAGGTGATCCGGTTCCGATTCCTGATTTTGTACCAATAACCTATGCGATTATATTTTTAATCATTGCCTTGGCATTTAGAAACAGAAAAGTTGTTTAGGCACTGAGTTTGGAGTTTAATGGCTTTAGTAAAAAAACTTTACCTTTTTTAAAAGCTATAAAGAAAAACAACAATAAAGAGTGGTTTGAAGCTCACAGAAATGAGTATGAAGAGCTTATTCTAAATCCATCTCGTGCATTTGTATCTGAGATGGGTGAACACCTTCAGGCCTTAGAGCCTACCATCAACTTCTCACCAAAAATAAATAAGTCTCTCTATAGAATATATAGAGACAGTCGTAGAATGGGTGCTAACAAAGCTCCAATTAAACACCGTATCGGATTTATATTTTGGCAGGGGAATAACAAGCGTATGCAGAGTTCATCTTTTTATATGCACTTCTCTCCTGATGAACTCTACGTTGCAACTGGTGTAAGATGGTTTGAAAAGCCAATGTTGGATGCTTACCGAGAGTATATTTTAGATGATGCTAAACGCAGTGAGTTAGAGACAATACTAGAGTCAATCAGGGCTAAGGGTTACACTCATCTTGAAAAGGGCTATAAACGCTACCCTAGAGGTTTTAATGCCCAGATGTCAAATGCAGACCTTAGTCTCTACAAAGGGATGGCTACATTTAAGGTTCTTGATCCTGACTTAATCGAGAGTAGTGAGAAGTTGATTAATACACTTTATAAGATATATGAAGATATGCTTCCAATACAGCAGTTTATGTATGAAGTAAGTTTACGAGTAAAAGAGGAATAGACGTGAGTAAAGAAGCAGTAATACTACTCAATATGGGTGGACCAAATAACCTTGATGAAGTCGAGGTATTTCTGAAAAATATGTTTAGTGATAAAAATATTTTAACCATGAAGAGTAACCTTTTAAGAAAGTTTGTTGGTGGTATGATAACTTTTTCCCGTACAGAGAGTTCCCAAGAGATATACAGAGAACTTGGTGGAAAATCACCTATAGTCGGACATACAAAAAACCTTGTTAAGAAACTTCAGAGTAGACTGGGTGATGATATTATTGTTGATTTTGTTATGAGATACACTCCACCATTTGCAAGTGAGGTTATTGAAAAACTTAACCAAGAAGATATAGACAAGATTTACCTAATTCCGATGTACCCTCAGTACTCCACAACTACAACTAAGTCGTCGCTTGAGGACTTTGAAGAGATTTATCATGATAGTGAAGGCTCAGCACTTTTAGTTGAGATAAAACACTATTTTGAAAATGTAAGTTATAACAAAGCCGTTATTCAAAATATAAAAGAGAAAGTAAATGGTGATGAGTATAAAGATTTTGATATTATATTTTCAGCGCATGGACTACCTCAAAAGATTGTAGATGCAGGTGATGTTTATGAGAAACATGTCATTAGACACGTAGATATCTTATCTGAAATGCTTAAAAGTGAAGGCATGGACTTTCACGAAGTTCACCTAGCTTATCAATCAAAAGTTGGACCTATGGAGTGGTTAAAACCATCTCTTGAAGATAAGCTAAAGACTGTTAGAAACAGAGGTGTTATTATTTTTCCTATTGCGTTTACAATCGATAACTCTGAAACAGACTTTGAGCTTGAGATTGAGTATAGAGAGATTGCCCAAGAGCTAGGCTTTAAAGAGTATAGAGTCTGTAGATGTCCAAATGACGGTGAACTTTTTGTAGATGCTCTACAAGAGATATACGAGAAGATGAAATAAGATGCAAAAAATTGTAATTTTTGATATGGATGGTACGCTTTTAGATTCGCAAAAAGATATAACTATCTCGGTAAATTATATTAGAGAGCGAAACTATCAACTCCCACCTTTAAGTGAGAAGTTTATTGTTGAAGCCATTAACATGGAAGTAAGAAACCTCCCTGAACTTTTTTATGGAACTAAGCTATATGAGAAGAGTGACAGAGTGCTGTTTGAAGAGCATTATAAAATGCAGTGTGTTCAAAACCCTTACCTATATGATGGAGTAGAAGAGACTTTGAGAAAGCTAGTAGAGTCTGGTGTAAAGCTCTCTGTGGCTACAAACGCACCCACCCAGTTTGCAGATAGAATGCTCTCTCATTTAAAAGTAGCAGAAATATTTGATGTAATAATAGGGGCTGACAAGGTTTCTCATTCAAAACCAGACCCTCAAATGTTGCATAAGATACTTCAGTACTACTCTCATGACAGTAATAGAGATTTAGCTTGGATGATTGGTGATAACTCAAAAGATATGTTGAGTGCGAAAAATGCAGGGATAGACTCTATCTTTGCAACATGGGGCTTCTCTCCAGAGTCTAAACATGAAAAGATTGTAGAACATCCAAAAGAGATATTAGATATAGTTTTATAAATATTTATGATAAAATATCTCAAACTCAGGAGATAAACTATTATGTTTGATATCGACTTACTTATAGCCTTTGCGTTTATGGCACTTCTTTTTCTAAGACAAATATCTATTTTAAAGCAACCCAACAAGATTAATTACGCTCCTCTGATTATAGTTATAGGTGCAATAGGCGGAGTTGTCCACTTCATACTCCATCCTGATACAGGTGACGTTATACTACTTTTAAGAGAGTCCTTTATCCCTTTTCTTGTAGGTCTACTCCTTTATATTATCATGAATATTATGCATCAAACGCAGGAGTCTCAAAGTGCTCGAACCAAAGATGAGTTTAGTAAAGTTTTAGTAAGTGAGATTACTAATCTAAAAGAGTTTATGTCAGACCTTGAGGGTAGAATGAAGCACTCTCAACAAGAAGACCAAAGAGTACAAGAAGATGTTCGTGGAAAGTTTCAAGAGGATATCAAGGCTCTAGATATCATCAAAGAGAATCAGACAAAATTTTTAGATAAGTTTGATGAGATGGACTCTTGGCATAAAAATGTTTCAAAAGAGTTTGAACATTTTACAGAGGTACAGATGCCCGAACTTGATAATGTTGTTCATAAGCATATAGATATTCTTAGAGTTGCAGAGCAAGATCACTATAATCAAATAAAAGCGACTCTGAATAGGGCTGTTGAGAGCAGGGGTGATATGTCTAGTGAGATAGAGGAGTTAAAACTAAATCTAGAAAGTATAAAAAATGTCTCAGATACAATAGCGAACTCTATTACACAAAAGACTCTTCAACAACTCTCAGGTGTTACAAAAGCATTTGAAAACCAGATAATAGCTCTAAAGTCTCACGCAGAGAGTGTTAAAACTTCACTTTCAGAAGGTGATAGTACTTTAGACAATATCAGGGCCCAAAGTGAAATGATTATGAAGCAGATGTCACTTTCGTCGCAGAAAATGGATATACTTCAAAACCAGAATGACGGACTTCATGATATCTATTCTAATATTAAAGATTTGATGAAAGATATGGAGATGGTTAAGTCCGATTATGTTAAATCACAGTCCCAACTCCTGCAGATATCTCAAGAACTATCTACATCAAAAGATGAACAGGTTGATGCTCTAAAGGTACAGGTAGAGTCATTGAGCAGTGTATTGACTGCAAAGATTGATGAGTCCTTAGAGAAGCTTCATGAACATTATCATATAGCTGATGAAGATATCACTAAAAGTGTACAGGTATTAGCTAAAAAAGCACAACTAAAAAGTGGTTATACTGAGTTAGATAGCTAATGCTATCAGAAAGGGATAGATAATAAGCCCTATATATGGTAAAAAGCTATTTATAGGTGCTAAAAGTATCAGACTAAGTTCCTGCGTGAGCTCTCTCTTTTTAAAAACTTGTTCTATAAGCAGAATCTTTGTTGCTATATCAAATGTTTTTATAAAGAGTAAGAACATAGCACTTGGACTATAGTTAGTAAGCATTACAAATCCTATACTAAAATAGAAAGTAGGCTGCATAATTAAAAATAGTAATATATTTTTACTATAGTATTTATGCATACGAATTAACATACCCATAATACTTGGTGCTTTTTGCCAACTTATCTCATATATCTCTAGGATTATAAAAAGTAGTATATAGTTTAAGATGACTTCATTAATCATGTTGTGCTAGATTCTTGGACTGAAGTCACTTGGTTTCTACCATTATTTTTAGATTGGTAGAGTGCGTTGTCTGCTGTGTCTAGAAGAGTCTGTATCGTTATACCTTGCTCAAAAGTTGCAACACCAAAACTAGCTGTTTTATGTTTGATTGTTGTAAAGTTATGGTTTTCTATTAACCCTCTTAGTTTTTCAGACAACTGCATAGCCTGAGTTATATTTGTATGAGGTAGAATGATGAGAAATTCTTCTCCACCCCAACGACCAACAACGTCCTCTTCTCTTATTGATGCTTTAATCAGTCCAGCAAACTCAATTAATACACTATCACCAACTAAGTGTCCATACTTATCATTTACAACTTTAAAATAATCAATGTCAACAAGTACAATGCTACATATTTCGTTATCTCTATAGAATCGATGGTATTGATTCTGTAATACATCATCTGTGTGCATTCTATTACTGATTTTTGTTAGTTGGTCAGTTCTTGATATGTTTTGTAAGGCTAGTTCACTGTTCTTAAGTTCTGTTATATCTGTTAGGTATCCTACAAAGTGAGTTATTTCATCCTTAGAATCTCTTACAATTACTGTAGAATCTATAATCCACTTAATATCACCATCTTTTGTGATTATTCTGTATGGTCTATGTTCAAAAAAGTAAACTCTGTTTTTAATAGCATCTTCTACCTCTTGCGTAACTCGTTTGAGGTCATTATGATGAATACAACTAACATATTTTACAGAGTTGCTCTCTAAATCATTTTGAGAATAACCCAAAAGTTTATGAACACTTTTTGATACAAAATCAATGCTCCAGTCTTCATCATTATTCCATTTGATAAGAACAGCATCACTTAAGTCAAACAGAGAGAGGAGAGTGTCTTGTTCTGCTTTTTGCTTGTCAACCTGCTCTTTTAATTTAGCAGGTATATTTGAGAAGAAGTATGAGAATGGAAACGAGATCAAAATGATAGCAATCATTATCCATCCAAGTTCATAAAGATAACTAATCATTTTTGCTTGAATGTAGGAGTTTTTAGACTCTATGACCATATGAATCTCTTCATCATTATTTAGAAAAATTCTGTTTGAATATATATTATTTCCAAAGTATTCACCATTTGCTAAAATTTTTGTATACTCATCAGGAAAATGAGTAGAGATAGTTTCATTGTCCTTTAAATAGTTACTCCAGCAGTTTTCGTGTATAGAATCAACTAAGATGTTTCCCTCTTTGTCAAACAGGTATATATTGTAAAGTGGAATTGATGTTAAATTTTGTAAAAATTGTTTCATAAAGATATTTATAATCAATATACCATCTTCTTTACCTTCATGGTAAACTACTAGCCCGACACGTAGTACCGGTTTAACAGGTTTCTCTATCTTTTTATGTTCTATATTTAAGTCAAGTTTTGAAAACCAAAAAATATTTTTACCACTATTTAGAGTCTCTTTGAAATAGTATCTATCACTTTTGTCTTGAAGGTCTTTTTCTTGAACAAGATGCGCCTCTGAAGCGTATTGATTTCTATCAACTCGAACCCTTTCCATACCACGTGTATCTATATAGCGAAGCTGCATTATATTGTCGGATGTGTTTGCAATATCTAAGAATAATGAATGAACCAAAGTAGTGTTTTGTTTATTTGCAAGATAGTCGTTAAATATTTGAGATTTTTTAACAGAGAGCAGTCTAAGATTTGTGTCTTGTATATATGATTTAAATGTGTTATCTCTCTCCTCAAATGTTTGAGAAGCTTTTTTAATACTATCTGCCTTAATATCTCTCTCTTGGAGTTTAAATACAACTAGTTGAGTAAAGAGAACTAGGATTAGACCATAGAGGATAAAAGTAAGTTGCAGTTTCATTTTATATGACATGGATGACCTTATATATATTAGAAAGTATTATATCAAATATGACATAAAAATGACATTGACTAGAGTATATTAAGCATATATAGGTTAATATAGTATAAACTTATACTTAGGTTATGGATGAATGTAAAAATCAATGACAAGATATGTATGTATTTATATAAACTTCATTTAAAATATACAAGGAGATTTGTTTGAATTTAAAAAGTTTTTTATTCGATTATGGGGAAAAAGTTCCCGGGTACAGTGTTACAGTTATAAATGAAAGAGAAGCTAGAGCAGCTACAGGAATACTCTTTATGTTGGGGATGATAGTTATCTTTGTAGGAATTGGATATAACCATATAATTGTTGCAAGAATATATTTAGGTTTTTTGTTTCTTGATTTTTTTGCAAAAGTAATAAGTCCGAATTACTCTCCATCTATGCTACTTGGTAAATTTGCTGTACGTAATCAAAAACCTGAGTATGTAGGAGGACTTCAAAAGCGTTTTGCATGGACCCTTGGTTGGTTTATCTCTTTTCCTATGGTCTACTGGTTTGTACTTCAATGGGATATTACTTTTTATAAAGTATTGATTTGTGTGTTGTGTCTTGTTTTAATGTTTTTAGAATCTGCATTTTCCATATGTGTTGGTTGTATCATTTACCAAATGATCATAAGAAAAAAAGCTGAGCATTGTCCTGGGGGTGTATGTGAGATAAAGCAAAGAGAACCAATACAAATGTTCAATCCTATGCAAAAAATCATTACAGTTATAACCGTAATAGCACTTACCTTAGGTGTCTATTTATTCCTTGCTAAAACAGAATCAAAAACATTTTTTGGGCTATTCTTACATGAGTTAGTTTTAACTCAAGAGCAGCTGCAAACAGAAAAAGATATATTGTTTGAGAAACAAGCTGCAAGTGAATTTGGCGATGACGATGATTACGACTAATAAATTTTTATACATTGTTGATATTTTTTAAGAAAAAAAGAAAAAAAATTATTATGAGCTACTATTTACTAAAATTTTTAGAATACTTTGTAATAATTATATATTAAATAAAGAGAGAAGTAATGCATACATTTCAAATTGCAAATAAAGTACTAGATAATTATAGTAATGATAAACTCACCCAAGAGAGAATCGGTTTTTTAAAAGCACAAGCTAATGAGCAGCTTGATGAGATATCTCAAAACATAGAGCTATATAGTAGCTATTTAGACAAAGTTCAAGCTCCTGAGAAGATAGACAAGATGATTCTTTGGATACTACTAATGTCAAATGAGACGATATGTGATGATTATATAGATAAATTTAAAAAAGATTTTAGAGAAATAATCCCAGTAAGTGATTTAGCTGATTTATTGATCTATCTTGTTCACTTAAACAAAGTTCAAAATATTGATGTTGAGGGATTTGATTATTTATTAGAATATGAACAAGAGGGTACAGACCAGGTAGATCAATATGGCTTTACAAATGTATTGTTGTATGTAGAGAAATCAAAAGAAGTAGAAATGGAGTTTTAACTTTTTAGTTACTACTTTTCCTATTTTTAAAAATGTTTTATAAGAGCTTTTAAAGTAGCTATAGAGCTCTCTTTATCTCCATAGTGAGCTTCATTATAGAGTTGGATGACTTGTAAAAGTCTGCTATCTTTAGATGTCTCTAAAGAACGGTTTAAAAAATGCTCCATAGTTTCAGAATCCTTTTTTACTAAACCCTCTTTTTTGAGTTTTTTCAGCAGTGGTGAGAGTGCTTTTAAGGCAGGGTGAACAGTGCGTTTATGATGATTAAGCTCTCTAAGTAAATAGGCAATAACACCTAAAGTAATAAAAAAAACAATAAACTTAAAGAGTAGAGTTACATCTTCTAAGATTGTATGCAGTAGTTGCATCTGCTTTGATCGTGTATAGTCTAAAACCCATGACTGAAGTGTGTATCTCATATACATATAAGTGAGGTTAATACGATGGAAAATTGGGTTTTGTACTTCTTCTTCAACAGTTGTTTCTGTCACCTGTTGCACTGATTTTCCTACTGCATACTGTGTAGTCTCTATACGTTGCCAACCAATACCTTCAAGATAGACCTCTACCCAAGCATGAGCATCTTCTTCTTTTACAATAAGATAGTTCTCATAACTGTTGAGAGGGTTAGCCTTAAAGCCTGTTACAATTCGTGAGGGAATACCTGCCATACGTGCCATCGTTGCAAAGGTGCTAGCAAAGTGAACACAGTAACCTTCTCTATTTCCAAAGATGAATGAGTCTAAAGGGTCTTTAGGATTAATCCCTAATGGTTGTAATGAATAACTGAGTTTCAGGGCTTTAAAATATTTTATTAATTCATCAAGTCCCTTTTGTGAATCAAAATCTTTCATATATGTATAGAGTTGGTCATCACGTGAGGCATCATATAGTAAAGAGATATCTTTTTTTAAAGCTGTTAACTCTCTTACAGGTAATGTTTTCTCTAATTTAGAATATCCATCATAACGCATGGTTTCAGTGATGGGTTTTTGTGAGGTAACAATATAATCACTATCTCGATTAGCTTCTTTTGGACTCTGAAGTGGGTAGTCTAAAAAGTAAATCCATTTTTTATGATGTGGGTAGAGAGTGACTTGATAGGCTGTAGCATCCTCTGTCGATGAGTTAATAAGAGAACGTGCAGTGTACTTTGCAGGTGCCCAGTGACTAGTTTTATCTTCATAAAGTACCGATCCCCTAAAGTAGAGTTGGTTGGAGGGAGGAACTCCCTCATCAAATGAGACTTCCATAACAACTCTTTTAGATGGAACAAGCAGAGCATCTCCTCCAATATGCATCAGACCATCGTGTCCTGTACGTATAGTATCCGAGCCTCGAAACCCAAAATCTTTTGTCTCAAATGAGATACGCGGAAAGACTAAAAAGAGGAAGATGATGACAGGAAGAGAAAAGCTAAAGAGACTCACAGCCATCTTGAATGCATCTATAAGTGGACTCTGCATACGGTACCATAGTAACAGTACTAAAAAGATAAACAGCACAGTTATAGCATAAAAAAGCATCATGATTGTATTGTAAAAAAAGTATGAAAGAGCTAGAAAAAGCCCTGGTGAAAAGAGTAGGTAAAAATTAATCTGCTTAGAGAGTCTCTGTAAAACAACTGCAATAAAAAGCAGTGAGATTACTAAAGAGACAAAGATATTGAGTCTTTTAAGCCCTACAAAAGTAAAGGTCTCATAAAAAGAGAGTGCAAGAGCAAGTGTACCAAATAGTCCAAAAAGAAAGAGATGCTTACCTTTAATCTCCTTAGCAAAAATCAAAAAGAGAAGACTTATAAATAGATAGAGAATCATCACTGGCTTAACTATAAAAAGATGCGGCAAGATTGCTAAAACGAGAGCAATATCAAGCAGCTGTTGCTGGTTTGGAGTGATGCTAGAAAGTGCTAAGTTTTTGTAAAATCGCATCGATTGTCTCTTTTTTAGAATTGTAGATTTCATGAGGCATAACTAAAGTGAAATCACGTCCCTGTTTTTCACACTCGAGTATCCATAGACAAAGTTGAGAGAGTCGTGCCTCATCATTCTCTCCACAACTTAAAAAATCAAAATGGAGAGTCTTAAGTTGAGCTGTATACGAAAAGTTACGACTCATCATATCTCCACCTTTTGCGAGTGAAGGCCAGTGAATTAGTGAGGGAATATCAGATGAATCATAACGACGTATCCCCTCAAAGTCACTACGCTCTCCATAGTTTGATGGCTGCTCTTTAAGATACTGCTCTAAAGAGAGACCTTTTGGCTCGGGGTAGATAATTAATTTTCTCTCTGTATTCTCGACTTTAAAAAACTTTACATGTAGGAGAGGAAAACGACTCTCAAATGTAACTTTTGGCCAGTCAGCTTTACCACGTTGTTTAAAGTATGAGGAGAGGGTAAGTAATGTATCTTGCTCTATTGATTTGAATGTTTGCGACGATTCATCGTTTTTACTCTCTGATGGTAGATCTTCACCCCTCACAGTACATGTAATATCATAAGCAGGATTTGAAGCATGGTTTATAATGCGCCACTTTAATGGGGCAGGTTTTGTAGCAAATATCCGTCCTTCTGGGAGTGCTAAAAGTGAAAGATGATAAAGGTTTTTACGCCCAAAATAGCATCCACTAACCGCTAAAGAGAAGACTATAAAAAGTGTAATGTAGACAATGTTGAAATTATGCATATAAGCTTCTAAAAAGAGGGCTATCATAATGATGACAAGTAGACCTAAGTATTTAGTTGCGCGTGAAGATACGCTTTTGTTAATCGATATAAAGTGCGTTAAGAATGAGTTCACTAGGGGTCTCATGTGCTGTGTGCGAGATTATTTGTAAGCGGTGGGCAATGACAAAAGGCAACATTTTTTTTACATCTTCAGGTGTAACAAAATCACGCCCATGTATAAAGGCATAGGCTTTAGAGACTTCGCTAAGTGCAAGAGCAGCACGTGTAGAGAGCCCCTTGTGAAAAATACCGCTTTCTCGTGTGTAACGGATGATGTCTTGAAGATAATCAAGCAAGCTTTCAGAGAGATGTACATCCTGAACACGTCCTTTGAGTTCTGTAATCACCTCCTGAGAAAGTGTCTCATCCATAATAACTTTTTTAGTGTTACTTAGAAGAATGTTTCGTTCTGCCTTGGAATCAGGATAACCCAATGAAAATGAGATCATAAAACGATCAAGTTGTGAGCTGGGAAGTTCAAAAGTTCCCACCTCTTCAAAAGGGTTTTTAGTTGCTACAACAAAAAAAGGCTCAGGAAGTTTATGGGTTGTACCATCAACACTGACCTGAGCCTCTTCCATCGCTTCAAGTAAGGCACTTTGAGTCTTTGGGCTGGCACGATTAATCTCATCAGCGAGTAAAAACTGTGAGAAAAGAGCTCCTTTTTTAAAGACAAAGGCAGCACTATTAGTGTCATAGTAATTAATACCGATGATATCTGATGGAAGTAGGTCACTGGTAAATTGAACACGGTTATAGTTCAGCCCTAAAACCTGTGCCATAGTCTTTGCCAAAGTAGTCTTACCTACACCTGGAAGATCATCAATAAGCAGATGCCCATTAGCTAGAAAGGTAGCAAGAGCGAGTTCGACCTTCTCACGTTTACCTTGAATGACACTTTCAACTGCATTTATAATAGTTTCGATTTCTTTAGGGTATTGTTGGCTCATAGTATGCATTTTAACCAAAGTTTATAAACTCAAGATACAGATAGGTTTGTTTTTTATCATGATGAGCAGGTAATATGAGATACACCGGCAATCTCAAAAAGCTCAGCTGGTTTTTCTCTATAGTACTTCTCCTCTATCTCAGGTGAGTGTTCACTATATGGGTCTGTCATCACTTCTTGTAACTCATGTATAAGGGAGTAGTCTCCTTTTTGCGCTTCTTTATAAGCAGGAACAAGGAACCACTCTCGTAGCGTATATTTAGGGTTGACTTGTTTCATCTTTTTTGCGAGTTTCTCACGAGATTCTGGGGTAGGGGCATTGATGAGTGACTTCCATTTCTCTAACCACTCTGAGTATCTTTTTAAAACCTTCTCATCATATATGGAGTCACCGTAAAAACTTTTTGTTAGTACACCTATATCATCAGGAAGACTAGATAGCTCTCGAAAAAAGATTGTGTAGTCCACAGAGGTCTCTATCATCAATACTACAAGTTCATTAAACAAGTTTGCATCAAAGCTTTGTAAACCTAATTTAGAAGCCCACATCTGTATCATTTTACTCTGCATAACCTTGGAAAAATCATCTCTTATCTTTTGGAGTTCTTCTAGCTCTTTCTCATCTGTTTCTAGTAAGGGTTGTAGTGCTTTACAAAACATTTTAAAATTACGCTCGGCAGCTTGAGGTTGATTTAAAAATGAAAAGTGCACTCCGCCACCTGTCCAAGGTTGGTACTTAGGGTCAAACATATCTATGAAACCAAATGGACCGTAGTCGAGTGTAAAACCGCCTGCTGCACAGTTGTCACCATTAAAGTTTCCTTGGCAGTAACCAACGCGTATCCAGTCTGCTACAAGTGAGGTGAGACGAGAGCGAAATTCACGGGCCAATAAGAGCACTTTTTCTTGAAGAGTTAAGTCTGTATTTATTACATCACTATATTCACGATCAATTAAGTGCAGTACAATCATTTCAAGTTCTTGCTTCGCTTTTGGGTGCTCATGTTTACGTGCACGGCGACCGAAAAGTTCAAGTTGACCTACTCGAAGAAAAGAGGGTGCGACACGTGTTGTAATAGCGACATCTTCTTCTATCATAACTTCAGGGTCTCTAGAGTATGAACCGTTTAAAAACCATGGTCGTCTGACTGTTTCAGTTTTTGATGTATAAAGAGTTAAGGAACGTGATGTTGGGATTTTAAGAGCATGCATATGCTCCTGTGCTAAAAACTCTCTAATACTTGAACGCAGTACAGCACGACCATCTGCTCCACGGCAGTAAGGTGTTCTCCCTCCACCTTTAAGCTGCATCTCCCAGCGTTTATCATTTATGACAGCTTCAAGGATAGAAACGGCTCGACCATCACCATAACCATTTCCTGTTTTGAAAGGACACTGCTCATAATATTCTGTTCCATAGATAGAAAGTGCATAGCCTGTTGCCCAACCAGTACGTTGTAAAGGCTCAGGTAAGTGTGAAGAATCACCGCAAAACATTCGCATAAAATCCTCCGATGTTGCTAAACTATCAGATATACCAAGCTCTTTAAAAAAATTCTTACTATGCGCTATATATGTTGGAGCTTCAATTGGTGTAGGGTTTACAGGAACATAGTGCCCGCTCAATACTTCTCTAGGTAAGTGATCTGTTCCATCTGCTGTAGCATCCGGGTCAGAGTTGAGTTTTTCTATTAGGGAATAGTCTGCTGTCTTTGCTAAGTCATTAAGGCTATTTATTGTCTGAGAGGTCTGTTTAGTTTCTGGCATCTATCTTCCTTCTTTGAAACAAAAAATGTATTATGTGTGTTATATCTCAAATGGCTTTATAGTAAATAAATTCCCTAAATTATATAGTTGTTTTTATATTTTACTAGGTAGTTTTAGGCTGTCTTTAATTGGATTTTAGTGTTTAACTAATCGTTCAATAAATGTATTTACACTACCATCAAATATAGTATATTTTATCTTATGTGATTTTAGAGAGTTTTCTAGTTTGTTTCCCAAACTAGCAGCGACAAAATGGGATGCCTGCTTATTTTTTAACATCTCTACTAATTTCGAACTTGCTCCACCTTGTATGTCTTTAAAGGAATTACTCACTATTTCTAATGTATTTCCTTTTTCATTAATTAAAATATAATAATCTGAGCGTGATGCATTTGAGCTAATATTTGAACTTAATGTATCGCTATCGCTGGCTATTACTATCACATCAGACCATAAACTACTACAAACTACTAATATTCCGATTAACCATTTCATTTTAACTCTTTACTTTTTCTATCATTATACTTCAAACTCTTTTTCAAAATCAGTCACCATTTTTTCAACTACCAAAGAAGGTTGATAAACAGCAGTGTTTACTTGATAGAAAATCCCCGTATCAAAGCCATCACTCTCATAGATATTTTTTGTGGCTTCCATAAAATCCTCAGTAGGCTCAATATTTAATTTTCTCATTTTTTTATGCCACTCTTTCTCTTCTGGGCGAAAAGTGACACAAGGAGATTTAATCTCTAAAAGTGAAAAGCCCTCATGCTCAATGGCAGAGCTTATTAATTGTGCTAAGCCTTTTTGGTCTCCTGCAAAACCTCTTGCCACAAAACTTGCACCTGAAGAGAGTGCCACTTGAAGCGGATTAAATGTTCGTATATCTGTACCATGAGGTGCCAATTTACTTTGCCATGCTGGATCAGTGGTAGGGGAGGGTTGACCTTTAGTCATACCGTAGACTTCGTTGTCCATAACTAAATAAGTAACATTCATATTTCGTCGACAGGCATGTATGAAGTGGTTTCCTCCAATAGAGTATCCATCCCCATCACCACCTGCAACTATCACTGTCATATCAGGACGTATGGCTTTTAGACCCTGTGCAAGTGGTAAAGCACGTCCATGAAGTCCATGAAAGCCGTAAACATCAAGATAGGCAGGGATTCTTGAAGAACAGCCTATACCTGAAATAAGACCGATATTTTCATTGGGGATTTGCAAAGAAGCCAAGGCTGTAGCCAAAGCACGTAAAATAAAAAAATGTCCACAACCTGGACACCATATCGGATGTGTTTTAGATAAATAATCTTTTGGAGTTAATGTTTGCTCTACGTTATTTTTCATCGAAGTACCTCCTTTATAAATGTTTGAATTTCATCTATTTTGAGAACCAAAGGTCCAGGCTTTGCTAATGATAATGCTGTAGACTCAATAGCTCCTTGTCCTAGGCAATAGTGATAAAATTGTCCCGAATAGGACTGTTCAACAACTATTACTTTTTTATTTTTACAAAGTGTTTCAATAGTTTTAGACTCTAAAGGCATAAGCAGTCTCACGGCAATAATATCAATGGCATACCCTTTGGAATTGAGATCTAAAACTGCCTCTTTTGCATTGGTATACACTGAACCCCATGTCAGTACAATAGCTGTAGATGCTTCTGCGTTTTGAAGTATCTCTGCCCACTCATCACCATAATCAAAGTCCGTTAACTTTTCTTGACGCTTCTGTAACTGCTGTTGATGGTCAAACGCAGCAGAAGATGGTTTACCTGTTGGAGTATGTTCTAGTCCATCTGCCACATATAACCCGTCTTTATTGCCAGGGATTGCCATGGGACTAACA
>Ga0209345_10001139_pt1 | contig 32518 bp, 29 predicted proteins | sample Cruoilmetagenom7_FD_187294 | JGI IMG/M metagenome (GOLD analysis project Ga0209345, IMG submission 187294) | Oil polluted marine microbial communities from Coal Oil Point, Santa Barbara, California, USA - Sample 7 (SPAdes) (version 2) | ecosystem: Environmental > Aquatic > Marine > Oil seeps ...
AACTAAGCAGACGGACTTAGCAGGTCTAGGTGGATTTGGATTAGAAATAAATGAAATTATAGATATCTAGTTTAAGGTGATGAAATATCTGTTTCTGCTTGTAGTGCTCTCTCTTGTAGCCTCAGCAGAGACAACAACTCGAACACAGGTACTTATGGGTACTTTTGTCAGCATATCTACAGACTCCCAAGATAAAAAACATATACAAAATGGCTTTAACATTATCAGGGAAGTCGAATCCTTAATATCCTCCTATGATATAAAATCACAAATTTACAGACTCAATAGAGATAAAAAAATCCAAATTAACGCAACTATATTTGAAGCACTCTCTTTGAGTAGAGAGTATTATGAAAAAAGTAGTGGTTATTTTGACATCACTGTTGGTGCAATTACAAAAGATTTGTATAGGTTTGGTAAAGAGGAAAGAGTAGCTCCAAAGAGTGAACTTGAAAACGCAGTAGTTAACTTTAATGGACTCTCCTTTGATGAAAATGAAGCAAGACTACAAAAGGGTCTGAAAGTTGATTTAGGTGGTATGGGAAAAGGTTTTGGAGTTGACAGAGCTGCTGAATACTTTAGAGAGCAGAACCTAAGCAACGTTACTATAGCTGCAAGTGGAGATATTCGTTGTTTAGGGGTATGTCGTGTTGATATTCAAAATCCATTTGGCAAAGGTATATTAGCTGCGTTTGAGACTTTGAAGTTAGATACAGGAGTGAGTACAAGTGGAAATTACAACAGATATGTTGAATCTACTAAAAATAATCATCTCATAAACCCAAAATTAAAAATCTCTCAGGGTAATTTTATATCCATAACTCTCATATCAAGTATACGAAGTAGCAACTTAGATGCTTATGCTACAGCAGCATCTGTTATGCCGATTCAAAAAGCGTATGAGTTTTTAGACTCTTTAGATTTGGCCTATATAATTTTACAGAGTGACATGGCGTTAAAAGTTAGCCCAAATATTTTTAAATTCACTAAAAACTTATTCATAAACAATACTCCTTAAAAGTAGCCATGAGCTAAAAAGTACAAGTATCTCAAAAATGATAAAAGAGAGTAGCTTTATATAAGCGAAAAACTCTATACTGTTAATAATCCCAAACGGTGAGAATAACTCTAATACAGCACTCATAAAAGTTAAGTAGATAACTGTTTTTCGAGTTTTCGAATTTCTCTTTTTTGTAAAAATAAGAAAGTGCAGAAGCACCATTATGAAAAGCCCAAACGCAAAGATATGTGGTGTAACTATCTTTAAAATACTCGAACTTGTTTGAGGATTCATAAATTTATCTTCATCTCCAAGGTAGTAACTACTAATCTCTTCAATACTAAAGCCAATTTTATACTCAAAGAGTAAGACTCCACTAACCATAAGAAGTAGTGAAAAGGCTAAGAAGTAAATAATTGAGTATTTGTATGCCTTAGTCATAATAGAGCTTTATAAGAGAGTATAGGGACATATAAACAGCACAAATATGCCATAGAAAAAATGACAATACATAGAGTTGAACAAAGACTACGTTTACGAAAAAAGAGAGCAGTAGAGCAACTAGTGAGATTAAAGCAGAAACCATCACTGCGTTTACTATGATGATATTAAAACCTTTTGCACCACTCAGTCTAATAAAAACAGCGCTAAGAGTTAAAAGTATCATCATCATGAAAAATATCTCCATATGCCAAAATTCTAAAAATGCAGATGTTGTAATAGGGTCTAAAAACTCATCTTCATTTCCAAATAAAGTTGTTTTTATACTCTCTTCAAATATGCCAAAACTAGAGCTTTTTACAAAAATATCAGAGATAAGATAGAGTAGTGTAAATATAAGAAGACCACTGAGTAGTGGCTTCATCATACCGTCTTGCTTTAAATCTTTTATAAGTGTAAAACGCATTACTTATCCTTTAAAACTTCATTGTAAAAGGCAAAGGCAACTCTCGAACCATCGGTGATACTTCTAGCACTCAGAGTAGCTCCGGTTATAGTTGGAATCTCTTTTGATACTCTTAACATTTTATCAGTTCCTACATCCTCAAACTGAGAGTTCCATTTGTCTGATGGAAGATACTCTATAGGCTCATTAAACGCAATTACTTCTATACTTTTTAACACCGACTTGTTTGAAATAAAGTAAATCACGACTGCATTTTTAGAACGGACTTTTTTATTCACAAGGATTCCATAACCAAGTAATTTGGACTCTTTTGTCGCTTTAAACACTCTAAATATTTTGCTATCAAGCTTTGTCTTGGAACTCTTTTGAATCTTAGAGGCTTGCGTTTTTGATAGCAACATGTTTTTTTTAACTATTACAGCATCATTTCCATAACTCTGCTTCATCGCATCAACCGGAGAGATGAGTACTTCTGCACTTAAAGAGAGTGCAAAAAGTGATGATATTATTAGTAATGAGTACTTCATGATTTCAACCTTTTCTTATTCAAGCTAGAATATAAAGCCCATAGATAGACTTGCTATCGCTTTATCAGCTACTCCATCTTGTGTTTGCATCGCATAGTCAGCTTTTAAAACAACTTGTTCATGCGGGAAGTAGTTTAGACCAACTGTAGTCGTATCAATCGATGCTACTGAACCTCCTCCTGCTATCTCATCCTGAGCTGAAACACTTTCATACTGAACAAACAGAGGCAGTCTATCCTGAGATGTAGTGAATGACAGTAAGTCATAACTAAGATTTAAGTAGCCACCTTGTGCTTTTTCAGGTTCACCAACTGGGGCATCATTACGGTCTGTTTGAGTCACAACACCATAAGCTCTAAACGCATTAAAATTGTAATCAAAATGAACATCAATCATTGTCAAATCCGAATCACTGTAAACAGAAGCACCAACAAGTAGACCATTTACCCCTGTATAATCCAGTCTTCCTGTAACAGCTAAACCTAATCTATTTTGGTTTCTGTATGAACCAATACGACTGTTTCTAATCCATTTGTCTCCATCTCCAATTCCAGCTGTTAAATCTAAAGCAGAAAAAGCACCAAGTTTATATGAAAGGTCTTCAGTGATGTCACCATAAGCCATAACACCGCTCTCATGCCAAGTCGATGGAATCAGATTTTTTGCAGTTGTTGGTCTTTGTACAGTAGTAAATAGCGTAGGTTCATGCTTCTCATTTACAAGTCCCATAGGCATCAACATGTTACCAACTCTTAGGTTCATGTTTTTATTGAAAAGAAAGTCAAGGTACATAAACTCTACGATTACATAACCATCACCGGGCTTATCATCTCCACCACCGCCATGCTCAAACTCTATTTCAACATTTAAAATGATGTTGTCACTGAATTTATAACCGATATATGGAACAAATCTATATACATCTATAATATCTGAGTTATCAGAACCATCATTTGATGTGTGAGCATAATACATCTCACCATAACCACCTATACTAAGTGGAGACTTTGAGTAGTAAACCTTTGAAGCGGCACTTCCTAAACCACTATGTGACTTTGTTGTATCAACAGTTGTATAGTTAAAACCTGTCTTTAAATCACTTGTCTCATCTATAAGTGTCTGTGTAATCTCACGTAACTCTTTTACTTCTTGTTTAAGTGCCTCTACGTCGGTTGTCTCATTTGCATACGTTACACTTGAAAGAATAAACGCAGTTGCAAGTCCTAATTTAATTTTATTATTCATTTTATATCCCTTTTATTATGATTATGAAAAGTATTATCAAAATCATCTAATTTTCGAATTCTACATTAAAAATTATTATATGTCAATAGTTTTGATAATCATTATCTTAAAAGTTATGTTTGCGTCTTGAAATTAGATATAATAAGAGATTAAATAATCCAAACAATAATAGAGAGTATATGAGAGAAATTTTTGAGAGAGTAGAAGATAAGAGTAGTAACTTTTACGAAGTTGATATGGATGCAGGTGAGCATAAAGAGGATAACCCTTGGCTCTTTAGTGTTTTTTTAAAGTTTGACTCTTCTGATGACACTCAAGATGGTTTTGAAGAATTTTTGGAGACTAAAGAGTCTCTAATTATCGCTTTAGAGTCTGAAGGAAGAGTTCATTATGTAGGCTCAAGAGTTGTTGATGGCTGGAATGAGTTTTACTTCTATGCAAGTGATGCTAAAGAGTTAAACTCTATGTCGACAGCAATCCTTAAAGAGAGTGGTTATGTTTATGAGAGTAATGTTGTAAAAGATAACAAATGGAACTTGTATGAAACACAGCTTTTCCCAACAGAGTTAGAACAGCACAATATTCAAACTGCTAAAATTATTTTTCTTTTAGAAGAAGAGGGTGATACGTTGAGTGTTGCTAGAGGTGTTGAACACTATGTATCGTTTGAAACGCCAACACAGAAAAATAGATTTATAAATACTTTAGCTATAGATGGATTTTCTTTAAAAGATGAACTTGACAGTGAGGAGTTTGAACATGGTGTAGCTCTTGTAAAAGAGCACGCTGTTACTTATGAAGAAGTTACTAAAGTGGTAGCTGAGCTTTTTGCGTTTGTAAAACAAGAGGGTGGCTACTACGAGGGCTGGAGTACAACTTTAGTAAATAGTGACGACTAAATAATTATGGGAAAACTATTTGCAATTGCTGGAGTTATTAACTACCTTATAGTTGTATTTTTAAATGCTTTTACTGACTTAGGTCATAAAATCATCATCCAAAATACAATTTTTAAAGTTTACGATGGTCATACGCAGATAGTTTTAACAGCAATTGTAAACGCACTTGTTCTGCTTCCTTTTATCTTGATGTTCTCCCCATCAGGTTTTTTAGCTGATAAGTTTCCCAAAAATCTCATCATGAAACACTCTGCTGCTTTGGCAGTTTTTATCACACTTGGCATTACATATTCATACTATAACGGTCACTTCTATACTGCGTTTGGTATGACATTTTTACTCGCACTCCAAAGTGCTATCTATGGACCTGCAAAGTATGGTTACATCAAAGAGTTAGTCGGTATTAAGTTTATAACCAGTGGAAACGGAGCTGTTCAGGCAATTACTACTGTAGCAATTCTGGGTGGTATCATCTTTTACACAGTTTTGTTTGAGGGGATGTATAGTGATGCGCTGACAACTAAAGAGGAGATTTTAAAGACAATAGCACCTCTTGGTTGGCTTTTAGTTATAAGCTCTATATTAGAGTGGTTTTTAGCTTCAAAGCTTCCAAACAGAATGAACAGAGAGTCTCAAAAAGATTTTCAGTTAAAAAAATATCTAAATGGTACCTACCTCTTTAAAAATTTCAAAACTATAAGAAGAAAAAAGGAGATTTTTGAAGCTATCGTGGCACTAAGTCTTTTCTGGTCTATCTCTCAAGTAGTTTTGGCAATTTTTGGAGAGTATGCAAAAAGCGAGTTGGGTGTGACAAATACAATCTTCGTTCAGGGAGTCATGGCCTTAGCTGGAGTCGGTATAGTTGTAGGTTCTCTAATGACAGCATCGTTTTCAAAACACTATATAAACACTGGTTTAGTAGCTATAGGCTCCATTGGTATAACGATAATTGTTTTTTTAGTTCCCTTTATATCATCTATGGGTCTGCTCGCCTTTATGTTTATGTTATTTGGAATATTCTCAGGTCTTTTGATGGTGCCACTCAACGCACATATTCAATTTCTTTCACCGAGTGTTCATCTAGGAACCGTACTCGCTGGAAGTAACTTTGTACAAAATATTTTTATGTTTAGTTTTTTAGTTTTAACAACACTGTTCGCTTATTTTGGAATGAATGCAGAGATACTTTTTTACTTTATGGCTATAGTAGGTCTTTATCTTACCTTCATGCTTGCTAAACGCTACTCAGTTATGACTTTCTGGGCTACGATGGAAATGGTTTCAAGAACTCGACATAAATATAGCTATGAGGGCTTAGAAAATATTCCAAATGATAAAGCGGTACTGCTTTTAGGAAATCATGTGAGCTGGCTGGATTGGATAATATTGCAACTTCCTATAAAAAGACGTATCAACTATATGATGGACAAAGATATATACCATTGGCCTGTTTTTAACCGTATGTTTAAAAAGGGTGAAACAATCCCACTATCTCCAAGAGCTTCAAAAGATGCGTTTAAAGAGGCACATACAAGACTTAAAGATGGAAAAATGGTCGCTATCTATCCAGAGGGTGGGATTAGTAAAGATGGTGAACTTGGTAAGTTCTACAGAGGATATGAGATGATACCTCAAAATTATGATGGGGTTATCGTTCCTTTTTATATTGAGGGAGTGTTTGGAAGTATATTTTCTAAACACAAACCTCACAAGAAGAAGAGCTTTTTTAAAAGAAGAGATATTAAAGTTTATTTTGACAAACCAGTATCAAAAGATATCAACGTGGATGAACTAAAAGATATAATACAAAAATTAAAGGACAAATATGAAACTACTTAAGCTGACTATTATCATCGCTCTATTTTTTACATCTTTAATAGCCGAAGATAGACCTAAAATAGCACTTGTACTTAGTGGTGGTGGTTCTCGTGGTGCTGCTCACGTGGGTGTATTAAAGATATTAGAAAAAAATAGAGTTCCTGTTGATATGATTGTAGGTACTAGTATGGGTTCCTTAGTTGGTGGACTTTATGCATCTGGAAAAACACCACAGGAGATAGAAGATATATTAGGTAAAACTGATTGGACAGAGTACATACGAACGGACTTTAATCGTGCTGATACTCCTATGAGAAAAAAAGAGATAGATTATCTCTATCAAGGCAGGCTAGGTCTTGGTATTAATACAGATAATGAACTTGTTCTTCCTACTGGGGTACTCAAACGCCAACCGATGTTATATAAACTCTTAAAAGAGACACAGCATGCTCAAAATATAAAAGATTTTGACAAGCTTCCTATCCCTTTTAGGGCTGTTGCAACAAACATTAAAAATGGTGACAGAGTGGTTTTAAAATCTGGTGTATTAGCAGAGTCTATCTACGCATCTCTCTCTGTTCCAGGTGGGTTTCAGCCAATTAATATAGATGGGATTTATTTAGTTGATGGTGGAGTGAGTGAAAATATGCCTGTCTCTGTTGCTCAAGAGTTAGGTGCTGATATTATTATAGCTGTTGACGTGAGTGAAAATTTTGACGATAATATTGATGTAGATTCATATCTTGTTATTATGAGTCAGCTTGTGAATATTCTGACACGTAAAAATGTAAATGAGTCTATTACTACACTTAGGGATAAAGATATTCTTTTAACTCCGGACTTAAATGGTTTTTCCTCTTTTGATGCTGATAAATATATCGAGATAATTCAAAAAGGTGTTGATGTATCTACAAAGAATGAATCTTCATTACAGACTTTATCCCTAAGTGATAGTGAGTATGAAGAATATAGACAAAAATATAGAAAAAAAATAGTTTTCACCCCTCCTGTTGTTGATAAAATAGAGCTTGAAAACTCAACCTATTTAAGTGATAATTCTATTTTAAACAGACTGCATATAAATACTGGAGAAGTCTTTGATGAAGAGCTTCTCAGAGCAGATCTTCTTCATATATACAATATGATGGTTTTTGACACTGTCGATTACAGTTTAAAAACGCAAGATGGTGAAAATATTTTAGTTATTAGTACTGCACCGAGCCTGGATAATCATGGTGAAGTCCGTTTTGCTATAGGTTTAGAGGATGACTTTGATGGACACTCCTCCTACTCCCTGAAGTTTGGCTATACGATGTTTGGATTAAACTCTTATGGTGGTGAGTGGAAAAATGATTTTGAAATAGGTACAAGGCAAAGAGCATATACAGAGATATTTCAACCACTTGATAGTAGGCAGAGTTACTACATAAAACCATCAATAGGTTATAAATCCATAACCGACATAGTTCCAATAAATAGGTATATACCTAGTGAATATGGTAATGTTGAATTGACTACAAAGAGGTATGGCGGAAGTTTTGCTCTAGGAATGTACGTATCAACTGATTATGAGTTTGAAGTTGGTGCTAGTCTGTATAAAGACAGAGTTGTAGTTGATACCTACCAGGTAGATGACAGTTATGATGCTCGACCAATATACGCTTCATTTAAATCAGATAGTCTAGATAATATCCACTTTCCAAAGTATGGTTTTAAATCAGAAATCAAGTGGACAAAAGAGATGAATAGCTGGGGGAGTGATTATGACTACCAACAAGTGTATTTAGATTTTGAAAAACCTTTTACTCTCTTTGCAAATAATATAACAGCATACTTCAAGTATGGAAAAACCTATGATGTTCCTACCGGGGGAGTTACTTCATTAGCTGGAAGCTATACTCTTGGAGGCATGTTTAACCTCTCCGGATATGCTCCATACTCTTTAAATGATGATAATATGGTATTTGGAGCATTGAGATATAGATATCAAATATCGGGTGCTAAGTTATTAGACCTTCCACTATACACAGGGTTTAGTTTAGAAACCGGAAATACTTGGAGTTCAGATGCTGACTTTAAGTCTTCTGATTTGAAATACTCAGGTGCACTCTATATAGCGGCAGATACATTTTTGGGACCATTTTACTTGGCTTACGGCTATTCAAAGTATGGCGAGCATAGTGGATATTTATATTTGGGAGAAAAGTTTTAATGATAAGAAATAGACTTCAATACAGGGAGGCACTAAATGCCCAATCGTAAAAAAACAACTTTGATAATTGGTGCGGGTGGAGTAGGCCGTGTTGTAGTTCATAAATGTGTTCAAAATTCAGATGTATTTGGAGAGATAGTTCTTGCGAGCAGAACTATAGGGAGATGTGCAGAGATTAAAAGTGAACTTCCTAATGCCAATATAGATATAGCAACTGTTGATGCAGATGTGACCGAAGAAGTAGTAAAATTGATTCAGGATGTAAACGCAGATATTGTCATAAATGTGGCACTTCCGTATCAAGACTTAACTATTATGGATGCTTGCATCAGAACTAAAACTCCATACTTAGATACTGCAAACTATGAACACCCTGATGAAGCAAAGTTTGAGTATAAACTTCAGTGGGCAAGAGATGAAAAATTTAAAGAAGCTGGGATAATGGGACTTCTTGGAAGTGGTTTTGACCCTGGCGTTACAAATGTTTTTTGTGCCTATGCACAGAAGCACTATTTTGATGAGATCCATACTATTGATATACTTGACTGTAATGCAGGTGACCATGGATACGCGTTTGCAACAAATTTTAATCCTGAGATAAATCTACGTGAGGTATCTGCTAATGGTAGATACTGGGAGAATGGGGAGTGGATTGAAACGCAGCCTATGGAGATAAAGATGGTTTGGGATTATCCAGAAGTGGGAGAGAAAGACTCTTATCTTCTTTACCATGAAGAGATGGAGTCTTTAGTCAAGCATATCAAAGGTCTTAAACGTATTAGATTTTTTATGACTTTTGGTGAGAGTTATTTGACTCATATGAAGTGTTTAGAAAATGTTGGAATGCTAGGGATAAAAGAGGTAGAGCATAAGGGACAAAAAATAGTACCTATGGAGTTTTTAAAGACTCTATTACCCGACCCTGCATCATTAGGACCTCGAACAAAGGGTAAAACTAACATAGGTATAGTTGCAGATGGTATAAAAGATGGCAAACGCAAAAAGATTTATATCTATCAGGTAAGTGACCATGAAAAATGTTTTGCAGAGGTTAACTCTCAGGCTGTTTCATATACAACAGGTGTTCCTGCAATGATAGGTGCAAAACTTATGCTTGAAGGTAAGTGGAATGGTGGCGGTGTTTTTAATATGGAAGAGTTCGATCCGGATGTTTTTATGGATGAGTTAAACACTCAAGGCTTGCCTTGGCAGATAAAAGAGTTGGAAGTATAAAGTTTATATAACAATTTTTAGATAAAATTAACACAAAACATTTTTATATGATTATTAGCAGTAAATAAGCGGAGTAGTAAATGACATTTGAGAGTTTAATAGAAAATATTGACGATATGCCACCATTATCAGATATTGCCAGAGTAATGCAGAGTCTTTACTCCTCTGGTATTGATAATGTAGATGTGAAAAAGTTAGTAAGAATGATAGAGTCAGATGTGATGCTAACGGCAAACATTTTAAAAATGATAAACTCTCCATATTATGGATTTAAAAACAAGATATCTTCAGTATCTCAAGCTGTAACACTATTTGGTACTCAAAAAATTTATGCTCTTGTGATTCATTTTGCTATGAGTAATCAGTTAAAAGCAGATACAGCAATTTACGGTTTTAATAATGCTCAGTTTAATGAGATGTGTATTTTACAGAGTTCACTTATGATGCAGTGGTACGCAAAAGTTGATTTAAGAGATACTCATATACTTACATCATTAGCCCTTATTATGGAGTCAGGAAAGCTTATCGTATCTAAAGAGTTACATGGAAGTGATTATCTTGAAGTCTATAGAGAAGGTTTTTTAGCTTGTACAAATATCCAAGATTTTGAAAGAGAATTTATGGGCACCACTTCATACTATCTTAGTGCAATACTGTTTGAGCACTGGAATTTAGAGCCGGTTTATGCAGAGGTGTTAAGAGAACTAGACCCAAATGAAGAAGATGAGAAGAAAAAAGAGAGTGATAAAATTACTAAGGAGTATGTAGATGCTATCTTGGATTCAAATGATGAAGTTGAAACGATAGAAAAAGGTGCAAATGCTGTGGTTAAACAGTACGCAGCAGCTATTGATGTTGTTAGGACAGCTGTAAATTTAAAAGAAGTTTTAACAGATGAGTCTATCAAAAAAGCCTCCGTAAAAGTTCAAGAGATGGGACTAGATGCTGAACGCTTTGAAGTTGTCGCTCTGAGAATCAAAAAAAAGTATGAAGAACAATAGCGAGATACAAACACCATACTATCTCTGTGAAGAGGAGCTTTTAGAGAATAATCTCAAGCTTCTTGATTATGTACAGCGTGAGAGTGGAGCTAAGGTTATTTTAGCTCTTAAGGGTTTTGCGATGCACGCTACATTTCCTTTAATTAACAAGTATTTAAAAGGGTGTACTGCAAGTGGACTGCATGAAGCACTTCTTGCCAGAGAAGAGTTTGATAGGGAAGTACATACTTATTCTCCTGCGTTTAAAGAGTCTGAGATTGAAGAAATTGCAAAAATATCAGACCATATAGTTTTTAACTCGCCATCTCAACTCTTTAGATTTCAAGAGAGAGTAAAAGATATAAATCCAAATATTCACCTTTCACTTAGAATAAATCCAGAAGTTTCATCATCACCTGTTGATCTCTACAACCCATGTGGTATTTACTCCAGACTAGGTACTACTTTAGAAAACTTTGATGAGAGAGTTCTAGGGTATATAGATGGTCTGAATTTTCATGCTCTTTGTGAGCAGGGTGCAGATGAACTTGAAGAAGTTTTAAGTGCATTTGAGAAGAGCTTTTCACAATTCTTTAAAAACCTAAAGTATATAAACTTCGGTGGAGGACACCATATCACTAAAAAAGGTTATGATGTTGAGAAACTCATTAAACTCATAAAGAATTTCAGAGAAAAATACAGTGTTGAAGTCTATCTGGAACCGGGTGAAGCTGTTGGTTGGGAGACAGGTGTACTTGTAAGTAGTGTTCTAGATATAGTGCATAATGGAATGGATATTGCGATCCTTGATACTTCAGCCGAAGCACATATGCCAGATACCTTGGCTATGCCATATCGTGCCGACGTGAGAGGTAGTGCTAAGGCTGAGGAGAAACAGTACACCTATCGTTTAGCTGGAAATACCTGCTTGGCCGGTGATATTATGGGTGATTACTCATTTGATAAACCATTAAACATAGGAGATAAGATTATCTTTGAAGATCAAATTCACTATACCTTTGTGAAAAACACTACTTTTAATGGTATTAAGCTTCCGTCTTTAGTAATTAAAAAAAAGGATGGAAATTTAGAACTAATTAAAGAGTTTGGGTATGAAGAGTATAAAAAAAGACTATCATAATTCTGATATAATATTTTCATGATAATAAATTATAATGTATGGAAAATATTTTTTATAATAGTAGCGAGTGCATTAATTACGTTTTCAGCGCTGCTGTACTTTAGTTTTAAAAATATAGAACAGAGACATGATACGGAAGTTAAGCATTACGCTAGCCTTATTTCAAAAACTGTACATGCCAAGTTTTTACAAAATGAGATAATGTTAGAAATCATCGGAAGGCAACTTCTAGAAAATGATAACTATAAAGATTTAAATTATTCAAGAGAATTTTTAGATGCCCTTTTGCAAAAAAATCCCTATCTTGCAGCATTTGGTTTAGTAGATGGAAATGGTAATATAATTGCTGCTAGTTCTAACATAAAAATTCAAAATAAAATAAATTTACTAGAGAACAATAAAGCAAAGGATGACTTTAAAAAGGTGCTGAGCTCTAAAGAGATGCTGGTTGGACGAACTTATTACTTTCCTGCTGTGAAAGAGTGGGTTATTCCCTTAAGAAAAGCTATTTATGATGATTACGGTAATATATTAGGTGTAATGACTAGTGGTCTTAAAAACTCTAAAAATAATAATTATCTAGACAGTATAAAATTGTCAAAAAATAAAAATATTGTCATTTTTCTTGACTCTACAGCTAAAGTCGGTCTATATAGAATATATTTTGGTAATGCAAAAAATATATCTAGTGAGAATTTATATAGCACTCCTGTTCCTTCTAAAATTTACCAAGCAGTTTTACAAAATATTAAGCAAAAATATAACTATGATATAGATGATCTTAGAAAACAGGAAGTCTCAGTAAGTTTTGAAAGCTCTGATATACTTGGAAATGATAATATTACAGCACTCATCTATGATAAAAATTATAAATTATGGATTATGGTAGATTTGAATCAATCTGCAGTGTGGGATGAGTTTTTTGAATCATCCTTAATCTATACAGCTCTTTTTGTAATTGTTACTACTCTATTTTTCTTACTATTTAGAAATATTGCAACATCTGAAAAAAGAAAAAAAAATGAACTGGTTTTTCAAGCTGAACATGATAATTTAACTAAACTACCAAATAGAACATATCTGTATGTAAATATAGATGAATGGTTGGCTAAACATAGTGAAAAGTTTTATGTGATATATATTGACCTTGATAACTTTAAAAATATTAATGATAAGTTTGGTCATACAATAGGTGATAAAATTTTAATTGAAGTAGCTGCTAGACTGCAATCTTTTTTCAATGAAGATGACATGTTAATTAGGCAAGGTGGTGATGAGTTTATAGTATTTACAAATTACTATATTAAACAATCGATTGAAGATGTTTTTACCGATTTAATTGATATTGTTTCGAAAATCTATCATGTTGATAATAAAGAGTTTAGAATAGGTATGAGTGTTGGAGCATCTGTATACCCTGATGACGCTAAAAAGGTTGAAGAGTTACTGAGTTTGGCAGATACGGCTATGTATGAAGCAAAGAAACGTAAAAACTCATATTGTCTGTTTTCTGAAGATATGAGACATAAGACTATCGTTAGAACAGATATAGAACAAGAGCTTCGTGGTGCTATAGAAAAAAATGAATTATGGATGATGTATCAGCCCCAAATCAACGCTGATGGAACTATCTATGGAGTGGAGGCACTTGTTAGATGGGAAAATAAAAAACTCGGTTTTGTTGGACCTGATAAGTTTATCTCAGTTGCGGAAGATACAGGTTTGATAAGAGAAATTGGGGACTATATTATTAAAACCTCTCTTGATGACATAAAAACGATTCATGCAGAACTGGATTTAGAATTTAGTCTGTCAATAAATATTTCAGTAGTTCAACTTTTAGAAAATGATTTTTTAGAGGTACTTTTAAAGCATCTCGATAATATAGATTTTAAGAAAACATTATTGACACTGGAAATAACAGAGAGCCAATCAATAGATGATATAGATGTAGTTTTGCCACTTTTGCATTCTATTCGTGCAGAGGGAATAGAAATCTCTTTGGATGATTTTGGAACAGGCTACTCCTCTCTTTCTACTTTAAGAGAACTTCCAATTAATGAGTTGAAAATTGATAAAAGTTTTATTGATAAAATTTTGTATGATAAAAATGAGAAAGCTTTAGTTCAAAGTATAATTAACATAGGTAAAAACTTTAGTATGAAAACCTTGGCAGAAGGTGTTGAAAGTAGTGAACAAGTTGAAGAACTACTCAAAGCTAACTGTGATATATTTCAAGGTTATTTTTATTCAAAACCATTACGAAATAAAGAGTTAGTTGAGTTCTTGATAAGGAAGCAGAATGATTGAAGACAAAGAACGCTGGAATATTCGTCACGTTGAAAAGCCGATGAAACATACAGTATCGCCAATTCTGGAGAACTATGTTAGTCATTCGAAAGTTGGAAATGCACTTGATTTAGCTTGCGGTACAGGAAGAAATACTCACTTTTTAGATGATTTAGGCTTCACTGTTGATGCTGTAGACTTGTCGGATTATGCACTCTCACGTATAAAAAATACATCAACCATCAAAAAAATAGAAGTTGATTTAGACTCTTATGATTTAGAGAAAAACTCCTATGATTTGATACTCAATGTTAACTACTTAAACCGTAGACTAATGGCTCAGATGATAGAGGCTTTAAAAGATAATGGTCTTATAATCTTTGAGACCTTTATAGAGGCTCATGAAAAGCCGGAACAGGGTAGTATGAACCCTGATTATCTTTTAGAGAAAAATGAGCTTCTAAAGGCTTTTATAGATTTAGATATTATTTTCTATGAAGAGAAAGATGGAGTAAACCTAAGAGGTGAAAAAAACAGAACTGCATCTCTAGTTGCTAAGAAGGAAAACTGATGAATAAAAATATAATTATTAGCTTTAGTATAACAATACTTCTTCTCTTAGTGCTTGGAGCAGTTTCTATCGTAAAGATGATGGAACTCTCAGAACTTACGCAGAAACTATATAAACACCCATTTACTGTAACAAACGCAACAAAAACAATCGAGACAAATTTGGTTTCGATGCATAGATATATGAAAGATGTAGCCCTTGCAAAGAGTATGGAAGATATTCAACAAGCCGTTGTAAAAGTTAATCAAAATGAGGTAGAGGTTTACAAAAAGTTTGATATAGTTTTTGATAGATACTTAGGTGATAAAAAAGATATTCAGATGAGTTATGATGCTTTTGTAAACTGGAAGCCTATTCGGGATGAAGTAATAGAGCTTATGAAAAATGGTAAGGGTGATGAGGCAGCACAAATCACTAAAGGCAAGGGTGCAAGGCATGTTGAAGACCTGAATAAACAAGTTGAAAAAATGGTTGATTATGCCAATAATAAGGCCATTTACTTTAAAGAACATGCACTTCAAAATGAGATTAAATCTATTGGTTTAATTCTTGGAGTTCTAGCAATAATTTTAATCATAGTCATTACTGTTTTGATTGTTTTAGTTAGAGGATTATCAAGTAATGCGAAAAAACTAAAAGAGCACTTTCATCTTATTGATCAAAATATTATGAGTGCATCATCAGATAAAAACTGTAAAGTTGTTGAAGCTAGTAATGCTCTCTCACGTCACCTTAGTCTTACAAAACCTGAACTACTCTCTAAAGAAGAAAATTATTTAATAAGTGATTGTTCTGAGGAACTTCAAGATGAGATAAAAAGAACTCTACAGAGCGGTCAAGAGTGGGAAGGAGAAATCTCTAAGCTTGACTCTAGAAATGTTCTACAATGGTTACATGTTAACATTACTCCAAAATTTGATAGTGAGTACAATATTATAGGTTACACAAATATTTTACATGATATATCAAGTAAGAAAAAGATAGAAGAAATTTCAAGAGTGGATGGACTGACTAATCTTTACAATAGAAGATTTTTTGATGAGACCTTTGCCAAAACCATAAAAATAGCAAATAGACAAGAGAGTTTACTTGTTTTTGTGATGATGGATATTGATCATTTTAAAAGTTATAACGATACTTATGGGCACCAGGATGGTGATAAAGCTTTAAAGAGGATTGCTTTAGTTCTGAAAAAAGTTCTAAAACGTCCTGATGATTATAGTTTTAGACTTGGTGGTGAAGAGTTTGGAATGCTTTATATGGTGAAAAATGAAGATGATGCCCTAAAAATTGCACAGAAAACGAGAGAGACTATAGAAGCTCTCAAAATACCTCACAGTGGAAATTCAGCCTCAGCATTTGTAACTATGTCTATGGGTGTTTATGTAATACACCCAGATGATGATTCTAGTGTAGAAGAGATATATGTAAAAAGTGATGAAGCTCTTTATGAAGCGAAGCAGGGTGGACGAAATAGAGTTGTAAAAGTTTAAAAGAGTTCGCTTTGTTACAAAAAAACAGTTTTGATATATATAAGTACTTAGAAGATAAAAATTTACTTTTAAATTCACCAGAGTATTGGTGGCCTAATGTGGGAACTTTTGAAGTTCTTATTGGAACCATTCTAACTCAAAATACCTCATGGAAAAATGTAGAAAAAGCTTTAGAAAATTTAGATGGTTTTTTAACACTTGAGAGTTTTTTAACACTTGAGGAAGCTACTTTAAAAGATATGATAAAACCGAGTGGATTTTATAATCAAAAAGCTCCAAGACTCTTACAGTTAGCCTTCAATATCAAAAAGGATTTTAATGAATTTAAAAACTTTCAAGCTAATGTTACAAGAGAATGGTTACTGATGCAGAAGGGGATAGGGGATGAGAGTGCAGACTCTATTCTCTGTTATGCCTGTTTTAAAGATGTAATGGTGGTTGATACCTACACAAAAAGGCTTCTTAAGAGTTTTAATATAGAGTTTGATAAATATTCTAAATATCAAGAGTATTTAGAAAAAAGTTTAAGAAGTAACTTAAAGGATGGTGATTTAAATCTTATATTCGCGAGGTTTCATGGAATGATAGTAGAGTACAATAAAGAATATCTATAAACCTTCAAGTAAAACATTCCAGAGTCTATCTACCTCTTGATCACTAAGAAAGAGGGATGACTTGTTTTTATACAGTTCTTTGAGTGCCTCTGGGTTTATACCAAGAGTATGTGTACATTTTTGATGAGTTGGTAAAAATGCTCGTATGAGTGAGATTTCAGTTTCAATAGGACGTGAACATAAAAAACAGATAGCTTCACTATGCAGACGCCCTTCATGCTCTAATATCCTCACGTAAGCTTCAATAGCTACACGTTTTGGGTTTTGCTTATCCCACTCTTGTGAAGCATTCTCTATGATGTCAAAATAAAAATCACCAATATCTTCTGCATCTTTAAGGTGTTTATGAAAGAGTGCTAGAAAATCTTGCCATAAACGCAGTAATTTATAATCATTTATCCATTTAAAACCTATGTGAATTACATCTTTAAGTCGAGAAATAGTTGATTTTGAAGAAGCTTCTATCTCGTAATCTATCTTAAACCCAATATTAATAGTTCCATGTCTTGCTCCATAAAATCTATAGAGTGTAGATAAACTTTTGGGAGACAAAATAGTGACTATTAAGTCTTCTTCTTTGACCTTATTGAGATTGATGATAAACCCTTGCATAGTGTGAGTATACCCAATTTAACCTTTTTTTAATGCTTTTTTAGATACCCTTCGTTATTAAATATCATTAGATAAAAAATAATTATTTATCAAAAATTAAGAAGGAATAACGATGGGATGTAATTTAGATATATTAACTTCTTTTAAAGACAATTGTGGGTTTGGACTACTAGCTTCAATAGACAATACACCTACGCATAAAAATGTGGAAGATGCGGTGACTTCACTCTCAAGAATGATGCATAGAGGGGCTGTAGCAGCAGATGGCAAAACTGGAGATGGTTCAGGGTTGTTACTCTCAATGCCAAAATCATTTTTTGAAAAAGAGCTAGCTAAAAACGATATAGAAATACCAGAACAGTACGCTGTAGCAATGGTTTTTTCAAATAACGAAAGTGATTTTGATGTTATCAATTCTGTATGTAAAAACAACGATTTGAAAATTGTATTTACAAGAGAAGTACCTCTTGATACAAATGCCCTTGGTGAACAAGCCTTAGCTATGTTACCAATGATTAAACAACTTTTTGTTGTACCTGCTTCTCCAGTTGCTAATGAAAGATTAGATGCATTAGTATATCTCTCAAGAAAAGAGATTGAAGCAAAACTAAAAGATGATAACACATTTTACATCCCATCATTTTCAACAGTTGTAGTGTCATACAAAGGTCTTGTGATGCCAACTCACATTAAAGAGTTTTATACTGACTTAGCATCTGAAGATTTTAAAATCTCTTTTTGTCTATTCCACCAAAGATTCTCAACAAATACTCTACCGCAGTGGAAACTTGCTCAACCATTTAGAACAATTGCCCATAATGGTGAAATTAACTCTGTCACAGCAAATAGATTGAATGTTAAAGCTAAAATGGCCGCAGCAAAGTCTGGTATTTTTAGTGATGATGAGATGGAAAGACTTATGGATGTTATTCAAGACGGTATGAGTGATTCAGCTAGTTTGGATAACTTTATGGAGTTCTTACAAGTAAATGGTGTAGATTTCTTTAAGGCAGCTCGTTCAATGATTCCAGCACCTTGGCACAATGATCACGCAATGGATTCTAAACTAAGGGCTTTTTATGAGTATTCTAGTACTCACTTTGAGCCATGGGATGGACCAGCAGCTGTTAGTATGACAAATGGAAGATACATTGGATGTGTTATAGATAGAAATGGATTAAGACCATCTAAGTACATCAGAACTACTGACAACAGAATGCTTATATCTTCAGAATATGGTGTACTTGAATTACCTGAAGAAGAGATTGCTGAAAGAGGAAGACTTCAATCTGGTGAGATGATAGGAATTGACCTTAAATATGGAAGAGTACTTAAAAATGAAGATATAAATGACCATCTTAAAACTATGCATAACTATGATAAGTGGTTATCTGCAAATATGTCATATCTTCAAGAACATGCAATTACAGCAGAAGTTGATACTTGTAAGTTTAAAAAACATGAAATGGAAGCAAAACAGAGATATTTCAACTACACTCAAGAGTTAAACAAGCAAGTAATTATGCCAATGCTAAAAGAGGGTAAAGAGACAACTGGTGCTATGGGTGATGATACGCCAATTGCAGCATTTTCTACAGAGCAGAGAAACTTTACAGACTTCTTCAAGCAGAAGTTTGCCCAAGTAACAAACCCACCAATTGATCCAATTAGAGAAAAAACAGTTATGAGTCTGAATACTGGTTTTGGTGAAACAAGAAATGTACTTGCAGATGGTCCAGAACATTCTAAAAGACTAAAAACAGTACTTCCTATTATGTCGGCTGAGAAGTTCTCTATTTTACAAGAGTTTGGTGATGCGGACTCTTCAAAATATGACCCAGCATATAAAGTAGGCAAATATTCAACCGCATATACAAACGATTTAAAAGAGTCTTTAGATACTTTAATCGAAAAAATTATCGTTGATGTTAGAGATAACGGTGTGAGAACGGTTATCTTGGATGACAGAGAACTCGATACTGAAAATAAAGTTATTCCAATGTTAATGGTTATTGGTGCTGTAAGTCAAAGATTATTAGATGCAAAATTAAGACATTTAGTAAGTATTGTTGCTGTTACAGGTGAAGTGTTTGATCCACATTCAGCTGCTTGTATGTTAGGGTATGGTGCAGCTGCAATTTTACCTTATTTACTATATTACACAGTAGAACAATTAGTTCAAGACACTGAATATGCTGAGGATATGTCTTTTAACTTAAGAAGATTTAGAAGAGCTATGGGTGCAGGGCTGATGAAAATTATGTCTAAAATGGGAATCTCAACACTCTCTTCATATAGAAACTCACGTCTTTTTGATGTTATTGGTTTAAGTGAAGAGATCACTAATGATTGTTTTGCTGGAAGTGAGGCATTATTAGCAGGTCTTTCATATACAGATATTGATGAAAGATTAAACTCCAACCATTCTCGTGCTTATACAGATTCATTTGATGGAAAAGATAAGGCACTTTATAAAGGTGGATACTATAAGTATAGAAAAGGTGAAGAGTTTCATGATCTTTCTCGTCCAACAATTGCTGCAATTCAAGATGCTGGAGCATCTGGAAATAAAGAAGACTTCCATAAACTAAAAGAGTTAGTTGATGGAAGAGATAAGAAGTTTATTAGAGACTTTTTTGAATTAAAAAGTGAGAGAGAAGCAATTTCAGTAGATGAAGTTGAGCCACTATCTGACATCTTTAAAAGATTTTCAACAGCAGCTATGTCTATGGGATCTATTTCACAAGAAGCACATGAAACTTTAGCAGAAGCTATGAATAAAATTGGTGCTAAATCAAACTCAGGTGAGGGTGGTGAAGCGAAAGAGAGACTTACAAGTAATAGAAACTCTAAGATTAAACAAGTTGCATCTGGTAGATTTGGTGTTACTCCAGAGTATTTACAATCTGCCCAAGAGTTACAGATAAAAGTTGCTCAAGGTGCTAAACCAGGCGAGGGTGGACAGTTACCTGGCTCAAAAGTTTCTCCACTAATTGCTTCACTTAGATATACAAAACCAGGTGTTACACTTATTTCACCTCCTCCACATCATGATATTTACTCTATTGAGGATTTAGCACAACTTATTTATGACCTTAAGCAAGCTAACCCAAAAGCTCGTGTAGCTGTTAAACTTGTATCATCTGCAGGTGTTGGAACAATTGCTTCTGGTGTTGCAAAAGCATATGCTGATAAGATTATTATCTCCGGTGGAGATGGTGGAACTGGGGCTGCTCCTATTGGATCGATTAGATTTGCAGGTAATCCATGGGAACTTGGACTCATTGAAGCACACAACTCTCTTAAAGCAAATAACCTTAGAGGTCAAGTAACGCTTGAAACTGATGGTGGTTTAAAAACTGGTTTAGATGTTGTAAAAGCTGCTATTATGGGTGCTGAAGAGTATGCATTTGGTACAGGTGCACTTGTAATTGTTGGGTGTATTATGCTAAGAGTGTGTCACATGAATACATGTGCCGTTGGTGTTGCAACACAAGATGAAAAACTAAGAGAAAAATTTAATGGTAATGTTGATAAAGTTGTAAACTATTTTACACTTTTAGCTGAGGATGTTAGAGAGATACTTGCATCACTTGGATATAAATCTTTAGAAGAGATAGTTGGTCAAAATCATTTATTAAAAGTTATTGATGATGAGTTCGCACAAAAATTTGATTTTGAATCATTACTTTATAAAATTGAAGGTGTAAATACGTGTCAAGTACCATTCAATGAACCATATGATCAAAATGAGTATGAAAAAGCACTTATTCAAGAGTTGTTACCGACGATTGAGAATCCAACTACACCAATTGTTCTAGAAAAAGAGATTTCTAACTTAAATAGAAGTTTTGCTACTAGAATCTCAGGTGAAATTGCATCAAGATATGGAAATGATGGATTACCAGATAACACGATTACATTAAATATGAAAGGTGTAGCTGGACAGTCTTTAGGTGCTTTTATGTCTAAGGGGATAAACATCAACCTTTACGGTGCTGGAAATGATTATATCGGTAAAGGTATGAATGGTGGTAACATTGTAATTACTGCTGAAAAAAGTGGACAAGACTTTGCACTTGGTGGAAATACTTGTCTTTATGGTGCTACTGGCGGTTCTTTATATATCAATGGTCAAGTTGGTGAGAGATTTGCTGTAAGAAACTCTGGGGCTACAACGATTGTTGAAGGTACTGGAGACCATCCTTGTGAGTATATGACAGGTGGTAGAGTTGTTATCTTAGGTAAAACAGGTGATAACTTTGGTGCTGGTATGACTGGTGGTAAAGCATTTGTTTATGATGAGGATAGAACATTCTATGAAAAAATTAATACAGAGCTTGTAGAAGCTATCAGACTTGATAATGATGAGTTTGATGCAGATATGTTTGAATTAAAAAATCTTTTAAAAGATTTCGTAGAAAAAACAGGAAGCCAAAAAGCACAGGATATCTTACATAGTTATAGAAGTGAAATAAGAAAAATCTGGATGATTATTCCTAGGGGTGCAAGACCAACAATTGAAGCTAGTAAAAGAGGGGAATAGTAAAGAGTTTTTAACTTGTTATAATGTCACTTGGATTTGATTCTATAGCTCTATCTTTCTTAGCTGAAAATAGAATAGAGACTAATTCATGGGGTGGGATTATTATAGTTGATTCTTGACTAAAGTAACACACATTTTAACTTACTCAAAATTATGAGTAAGTTATTTTTCTTCTTTATATAAATTAAAAACTCCTCAATTCAAGCCAAACCATATTTTCAAAATTCACCATTTTAAATATTAAAAACAAGATTTTTGTACTATAATTAAGTAAGTACATTTTTTAAAAGGTAATGATATGCAAAAAAGGGCGTTCTCTCTTATTGAATTGATGATAGTTATCGTTATTTTAGGGCTCTTGGCATCTATGGTAATGCCGAGTCTTGTCGGTAAGGCAGAGGAGGCTAAGCGTAAGCTAGTCTGTGTTCAGATGAAGAGTATTTATAACAGTTCACTAGATATGTTTAAGATTGATAATGGTACTTATCCATCAACTACGGAGGGTATTGAGGCTCTCTCTATCAATCCAGATGAAGATAAATACCCTACTTACTCGTCAAGTGCCTATTTTAAAGACTCAAAAATACCAAAAGATTCATGGGGAAATGATTTTATTTATATAAATGATGATGGCAATATAGAGATTATATCCCTAGGAGCAGACAGAAAAGAGGGTGGCAAGAACGAAGCTGAAGATATTAAGCTGAGTGAGTGTAATTGAGAATCAATAGAGAAGCCTTTTCTATATTGGAACTTTTGATAGTAATAGTTATAATGGGCGTCATATATAATCTATCAGTTAATAATTTTCAAAAACCAATAGACAAGAGGATGAATGTTACTTTAAAAAATTTAAAAGAGTATCTACAAAAATTTAAATATGAGGATAGCGTTCGGTTTTTGTGTCTAAATGACTGTTCAAGCTGTGATATCTTAGTTGACGGAGTTAAAACAGAGAGTGTTGAGAGCTTCTTGGATGATAGCATTAGAGTTTATCGGTATGAATATTTTTCTGGTCTTCAAGAAGTACTGCAGGATGTCTATTTTAATCGTGAAGGTATTCAAGAGGATGTTTGTTTCTCTTATGAGATGGGTGCAAATAGAGTTGGAAACCAAATATTGGTAGAGTTTAAAGATACAGTATATGATTTTTCAACATACATATCTCCAACCACAGAGTATGCTTCTATGGCGGAAGCCTTAGATTCTAAACAGAGACATATAGAAGAAGTGACACGATGATATTTAAATTTAAAGGATTGGATGTTAATGGTGATGTAGTTAAGGATAAGATTGAAGCTATGTCGCTGGAGCAGGCAAAAAGCAAATTAAAAAGTAAAAATATTATCTATGAAAGCATAGATGAAGAGACACCATCTATTATTTCAAATATTGAATTTAGCACCAGATATAAGATTTCCTCAAAAGATTTAGCATCACTCTCACGTGAGCTTGCTATGTATATTAAATCTGGTATAAATATAGTTTCAGCTCTTAAAATTGCTCAGACTCATTATGAATCAAATAAAAAGATAAAACTTTTTTTAGCTACAGTAAGTACCCATCTGGATGAGGGAAAAACATTTTACGCAGCACTTGACACACAAAGGACCGTAGAGCTTCCCGAGTTTTTTAAACAATCTATAAAAGTCAGTGAAGATAGTGGAATTTTAGATGAAGTACTACTAGAGTTACATCGCTTCTTAAAGGAGCAAGATAAGATTACAAAAGAGATAAAGAGGGCATTTACCTACCCATCCTTTATGGTGTTTGTTTCACTGATTATGATCTCATTTATGCTTACCTTTGTTGTCCCTCAAATAACTGATATATTTGTAAGCATGAATCAGGAGCTTCCGACGCCAACTAAGGTTGTTATAGCTGTTGGAGATTTTTTTAATGATAACTTCATAACAATTTTAGCTTTTATATCAATATTTGTAATCCTATTTATTTTTTTAATTAGAAATAGTCATACATTTGCATACAGTGTCGATAAAATAATATTGAAATTGCCTTTTTTTGGACAAATTGTAGAAAAAAGTGAACTGGCAAGATTTTCATATATAGCCTCACTTTTAACCCGTTCAGGAGTACCATTTGTTCAGACTGTTAATCTAAGTGCTGGAATTTTAGATAATTTAGTTATGAGAAAACTGTTTGAAGATGCTTCAAAAAAAGTTGTAGAGGGTAAACTGCTCTCACGTGCACTAAATGAATCAAAAATAAAAATAGATAATACATTTATACAGTCCATAATAGTTGGTGAGGAGACTTCTCAAGTTGAAAATGTTTTAATAAATATATCAGAACTATACTTTGACGAGAATCGTGACAGGATAAGTACTCTTTTAACGCTGTTAGAACCGGTTCTTATGCTTTTTGTAGGTGGAAGTATAGGTTTTGTAGTGGCTGCTATGTTGCTTCCAATATTTTCGATGAGTATAGGCTAGTTATGTATAAACGAAAAGCAATTGCTTTAATAATTACACTCTTTTTTATAATAACTATAACGGTTGCCATAGGCATAGGATTATCGCAGTCGTCTCAAGCAACAAAAGAGGTTGCCTATCATAACTTTACACTCCAAACAAGTGTTGTTTTGGATGATATAGTAAGTATTTTACAAAATTCTTCAGAACTGGATTTAATCGTAAAAGAGAAATCTATAGAGTCTCTCCATCTTTTTTTATCAGAAGCTGGGATAATACAATTTGAGAGTAATGGAGTTAGTGTTGCTGTGAAGCTAAGCAGTGCAAGATCAAAATTTAATATTAACAGTCTGCTTAATATAGATGAGACAAAGAATATGGACAGAGTAAATGCTCTAAACTCCTATTTGAACAGTTATAATACAAATAGTGAGTATATAAATATTTTACTAGACAGCATGAGCAAAATCAAAGAAGATATGTCTTATAATAGTGGTATATTCAATGAAAAGCCTTATCTATTCAGGGATTATATAGTTTCACAAGATCACCTTGATGACATAAATGCTTTTTATATGAGTACGTACAATGAAAACTCTTTAGATAGTATCGATTTTGAAGAGCTGTTCTACTTTTCAAAAAATAGAGCTTCAAAAATAGATTTGAACTACGCAACTGTTGAAACATGGCGTTTACTTTTAGCTTGTGATCAACTCAGAGCAGGTAGCTTAAACTCAAATGGCGGAGCTTACAAAAGTCTACTTGATTTAGACTTGAGTGGCGAAGAGAGGGTTCTTCTTAATGGTTTTGAGGTAAGTTATTTTGAACCATTTATTAATGTTGATATTGTGATTAAAAGTAATTCAAATATTGCAAGAATTAACTTTGAGTATGATGTCAAGTCTAAGATAGGGAGGGATTTTGTTTATAAAATTTAATGAAAAAATTAAAACAATTTTTTTAGATTCTGACTCGAGCGAAGAGATGCTTGATGAGCGGGTCAATGTTATTCTTTCACCCTCTCTCTATTGGGTTAAAAAAATAACTTTACCTATAAAAAATGTCGCAGACGCAAAGAAATTACTGCCTTCTATCTTTGAAGACACACTTCCCAAGGGAAACTATAACTATTTTGTATACAAAGAGGAGAATGTTTTTTTTGCTTTTGCTTACGAAGATAAAGTTATATTGGATCTTTTATCTGAAAAAGGGATTTCAGACTCTAATATAGAGAATGTCTATTTTGCACAGAGTGAACTATCATTCATAAATGGTACGGTTAAAATAAATAAAACACAGAAAATATGCTTAAAAGAGGGAGTTCTAATACTCCTGTGTGAATGGATTGAAGATGGGGAAGAGGTAGACTTGGATAGTATAGAGTTGTCTAAGAACTCTATTGTTCTTGCACAGTTTGGACATATTGTAGATAATAACAGTCTCTATACGATATGGCTGATTTTAATTATGCTCATAGGACTTGTAACTACTGAGTACTTTATAACATACCATAAGTTACAAGAACTAACTACCTTAAGTGACAACATTTTCAAAAAACACAATTTACAAGAGACAACTCTTCAGAACGAAACAATACTAAAAGAGTATACACTAACACACTCAAAGCAGACACTGTTAAGAGAGTATATCTCTATCATACTCTCCCTAAAGCTAAAGTCAGGCGAAAACCTGAAGCAGATGATTCTTAAGAACAGAGTCTTAAAGTTGGAGTTTAGTGCTCTTTGTGATGAAACTATTAAGAGTATAATTTATACTATGGAATCTAATAGAGTTAAATTTAAAACAGAGAAAAAAGTAAATACTTGGCACTTGGAGATGATACTATGAATAGAATCAACCCACTTTATATAGCGCTTTTACTTGTAGTAGTTTTTGTGTTTGTATCTTTAAAACTAGATAGTGTACAGTTTGAACTTGCAGATATTAAGGATGAGTATAAAAAAAAGGCATCCCTTACCTATAAGGTTAGTGGTCTGCAATCTGCTTATCGTAATAAAAAGGAAATTGAAAAATCTATAAATCTGCTGCTTAGATTTCCGGCTGTGAAGTCTATAGAAACAAAGATAAAAAGAGATAGCATACTCTTAAGTTCCAAGAGTATCGATAAAAATGTATTAAACCTACTTATGGGTAGGCTTTTAAATAGAACCTATAATATACATTCATTGAAAATAGAGAGACTTAGTGAAACAAGAGTTTGCTTTAAAATGGAGATAAAATGTTAAAAAAAGCATTGGTATTTTTAACATATTTTATTTTTTTTATACTCGCACTAATATATTTTATTCCCAAAGCCAGTGCGTACTACTTTTTAGAGTCTAAACTAAAGGAACATAGTATTATTATCTCAAATGAGGAGATTTGTGATAAACCTTTATGTCTGGGAGTAAAAAATGCAGATATTTATGTCGATTCTATAAAGTTTGCAAATATATCTGAAGCGAATATCCATCTTTTTGTTTTATACAATAAAGTAGACTTAACAAATATAACTCTTTCGAGTATTGCTAAAACATTGGTACCTCTAAATATTAATGAAGTTGATATGAGCTACTCAATATTTAGCCCACTAAACTTTAAAGCCTATGCTGTTGGTGATTTTGGGGAGGTGAATGCTAGCTATAATATCCTTGATGGAGCACTTCATCTAAAGCTTACTCCATCAAAACTTATGCTGACAAACTATACGGGTACACTCAAGCAGCTTAAAAAAACAGAACAGGGAGATTATACTTATGATAAAATTTTCTAGTTCTAGATATTTGCAGATATCAATAAAAGTACTTATCCTCTTGTTGATAGCAAAATTTATATCTCTTATTTTCTGGTTGTTTTTGCCAAATGATGGTGTTGAATTTATGCAAAACGAGAATTATCAGCATAAGTATCAAAAAGTTGATTTTCATAATATGGTAGAGAACTCAAATGGTTTATTGAAAAAAGAACCGATTAAAAATGGTAGTTCTTTCACTGGATTAAGCATTACCAATATGATACTAAAAGGTCTTTATGGAACAAGTAATGGTGGATATGTGATAGTATCACTGAAGCTATCGCCAAAATCAACATCAATAATTGGAGTTGGAGAGAGTTTTTCTGGTTTTACTTTAAAATCTATTAGACTTACAGGTGCTATTTTTGTAAAGGATGGGGTAGAGTATCTATTAGAGCTTGAAAAGATAAAAAAAAGTGAAAATTTCATTAAAGGTGTTACAAGCTCTATCTCCATGGGAAGTTCTATAGATGTATCCAGAAACGATATATCTTTCTATGCTAAGAATCCTAAAGAAGTATGGAAAGATATATCTTTTAGTGAAGTTAGAAATGGAAGCAGTATAGAAGGGTTTAGAGTAACCAAGATTAATAACAACTCAAAAATGGCAACTTTAGGTCTAAGAAAAGGTGACATGATTATAAAAGCAAACAACATAGAGTTGAAATCTTATAAGGATATACTTGGTATCTATAGTAATATAGATAAGTTAAAGATAATTCAAGTTGTAGTAATGAGAAATAACCAAGAGAGGGAGTTAGTATATGAAATTAATTAAAACTATTTTATTAGCGGCAGTTATAGTGTTGAGTTTGTCCGCACGTGAGCAGGTTAATGTTAATTTTTCAAATCTTCAGATAAAAGACTTTATCAAGTTGATATCAAAGATTACAAATAAAAACATACTGGTTAACCATAAAATAAATGGTAGTGTAGATTTTGTAAGTACTTCACCGATTTATGATGATGAACTAATAGGGATACTGGTTTCTGTACTGCAGTCAAAAGGTTTTACCTTAATACAAGACGGTTCACTTTATGAGATAGTTCGTTCAACAGAAGCAGCAAAGCATAATGCAAAGGTTGTAACCAAAGGAAAGAGATTATATGGCTCATTAATGGTAACCCAACCAATAGTTGTGAAAGGTGAAAATGTTGATGTAGTTGCAGCGAAAGTTCGTTATCTCATCTCAAAAACTGCAAAGCTTATGACACTCAAAGAGTCAAACACTCTTTTAATAACTGACTATCCTAAAAATATTGAAACTATAAAAAAAGTCATAGATGATATAGATATAAACAAAGAGGCTATAGTTAAAATAGTTCCTATAAAGAATACAGAGGCAAGAAAACTGCAGATGCGTTTAACTAACATAGCCAAATCTATCTTCAATGAAAAAGTTGCATCTCAAAGGGTTAAACTGATCTCTGATGATAATATTAATGGAATTATTATTGTAGGAAAAGAAAAAAATGTTCAAAAAATTGAGGCTTTAATTCAAAAGCTGGATGTTGAATCAAATATCAACAGAAGTGTTCAAATCTTTTCTCTTAAAAATTCAGATTCTAAAACAGTGCTGACAACTTTAAAGGAGATTACATCGAAGCAGACTTTTGCAGATCCTGCACTTAAACCAAGTATTACAGCAAATGAAGAGATAAATGCTATTATCGTCATAGGTGACCCAGTCGTTATCAAAGGTATTAGAATTATTATAGATGAATTAGATAAAGAGAAGTATCAAGTTTATGTACAGGCAAAAATTATAGAGATTAACAAAAGTGATAGTGAAGACTTGGGTGTCAAGTACGGTTTTGCAGGTGGTGATGTCTCAGCTTCTGGTATTTATGCAATGAGTGCAAACTTTGGTTCTCCCGAGCTAACTTCTGCGGCTGCTTCAGCAGTAACAGATGCCCTTGGCTCTATAGGAAGCGAGGCTGGCGCTGCATTTGCATTGGGTGCAACAGTTGATTTTTTACAGGAAAATGGGGCTGCAAAGTCTATATCAAACCCATCAATACTATGTGTAAACAATAAAGAATCATCGATATATGTAGGTAAAACTATATCTATCTCGACAGGTAGTGTTACATCAAGTGCAACATCTATTCCCGGAGTTACAAATAGCTTTAAGCGTGAAGATATAGGGTTGACTCTAAAAATAAAGCCTAGAGTCTCATCTAATGACAAGGTTACTTTAGATGTTGAAGTTATTTTAGAAAATGTTATAGACGATGGTAGTAAAAATGCTTCAGGTCAACCAGTTACATCAAAACAAGAGGTTAAAACGCAGGCTATTCTTCGTCATGGCGAGAGTATAATAATAGGTGGACTTGTTAAGAGTTATGAAAGAGACTCTACAAGTAAATTACCTCTTTTTGGTGATATCCCTGTTATTGGAGAGTATCTTTTCTCTTCAACCTCACGTACGAGTGAACAAGATAATTTAGTAGTTATATTAACACCATACGTAATTAATAAAAGCAATGTTCTCTCTAAACTGCAACAAGACTTAGGAACACTCTCGAAGTTACAAAAAGAGTATAACTTAGAAGTTTTTGAGAAACTACAAAAAAATGAAAACCTTCAAGAGACAGATGTAAATGATTTCTCCTCTTCTGATGGAATAGAGTAATGTTAAGTCTTGAGCCTCTTCATGATTTAGACCTTGAGGTTTACGAGCCAGAGGAACTATCTACAGAGTTGAGTGTAAAAAACTATCTTCTCTTTAGTGAGTTTGAGGGGGAGGTTGGTGCTTTTGTATGTGACAGATATTTGGCTGAAGCCAGTAATTACTATACAAAACTTAAAAAACACTACCCTATACATATGCTTGATGAAGATTCGTATGATAGATTGTATAACAGGTTTCTAGACCTTCGTACAGATAAAACGATGGAAAGTATGCAAGAGGACTCAAACCAGGAAGATATAGATGAAGATATATCATTAACAGTATTTTTAAGAACCTCTTCTGATATCTTAACAAGTGAAGAGTCTGCCCCGATTATAAAATTTGTAAATGCTCTTTTTTATCAAGCTGTAAAAAAACGTGCCTCTGATATCCACATAGAGGTTCAGGAGAAGCGCGGAGAAGTTCGTTTTAGAATAGACGGGATGCTGGTAAAAAATGCTGATTTAGATAAAAAAGTAGTTAACTTAATTGTAAGTAGAATAAAAGTTATATCTAACCTTGATATCTCAGAGAAACGTATACCTCAAGATGGTCGAACTCAGATAAAAATTGCAGGAGAAACCTTAGACGTGAGGGTATCTATTCTTCCTACCTTTTATGGAGAGAGAGTAGTTATGAGAATCTTGATGCAAAGTTCTCAGATACCCAAGATTAATGAGCTAGGCTTTAATGAATCACTTATAGGGGATGTTAAAAAACTTCTTCGTTCATCTCATGGTATTATATTAGTTACAGGACCAACCGGTAGTGGTAAAACAACTTCTCTTCACTCCTTTTTACGTGAGGTAGAGGGGCCTGAAAAAAATCTTATAACAGTTGAAGACCCTGTAGAGTATAAGTCTGACAATATTGCTCAAATTCAAGTAAATGAAAAAGCCGGGCTTACTTTTGCTACTGCGCTTCGTTCCATTTTAAGACAAGATCCAGATGTTATTATGATAGGTGAGATTAGGGATGAAGAGACTGCTAGTATAGCTATTAGAGCTGCACTAACTGGTCACTTAGTATTTTCAACCCTGCATACAAATTCAGCAGCTGCTACTATATCAAGGTTAGCTGATATGAGCGTGGAACCATTTTTAATATCTTCTTCACTTTTAGGCATACTTGCTCAAAGGTTAGTTCGTATCTTATGTGAGGATTGTAAAGAAGAGGACACTGTAGCAAAAGAGTTTATAGATGATTATGGTTTAGATAAAAATTCGAAAATATATAGAGAGGTAGGGTGTAAGAGTTGTAACTATACAGGTTATTCCGGTCGTCATTCTGTTGGGGAACTTTTACTTATGAATGATTCGATAAAAGATTTACTTAAAACCACAACTGATGAGCACTCTATTCAAACAGCCCTTGAAGCAGAGGGTCTCTTAACAATCTCATCACAACTTAGAATAATGTTGGATAATGGAGATACATCTCTGGATGAGGCTATTCGTATCGGCTTAGGGCATGCGTAAAGGTTTTACATTTATAGAGATAATGATAGCGGTTGTTATTATATCCGTTGTAATTGGTGCTCTTTTAGAGATTTTTGCTAACAATGCATATACATTTTTAAAACTAGATAAGAAAAGCACTGCAAACCAGTACCTCTCCTTTGTAGTAGATAACCGTGATTATGGTTTAGAAAATAAAAATGCAACTCTTTATGATTTACTCAAAGATTTCGAGCTTGAGAATGATTTAAAAGAGGAGTTAAAGTCAGTAAAAGTAAAAATTGTTTATCAAAAACTTCAAAGCATAGATTTGAGTGATAGGCAAGAGTTAAAAGATACAAACTCACAAGCAGTTTTTGAGATTGGAAAAACTGTTTTAAAAGTTAATGACTCCTCATCTTCTATACTTAGGGTAAATTTGCAATGAAAAACTCATTTACTATCATAGAAATGATTATTTCTATAACAATTTTATCTATTATGATGCTTTTTTTATATGAAAGTTACTCCTCTTTAAACAGTTCAAATACTTTCTACAAGCAAAAACTGGATTCTATAAAAACTGAACAACTAAAAAAGAGAGTTATATTCTTAGATTTTACCTTAGCCTTTGGCACGACTATTAAAATATTAAATCAAGACAGAAAAGAGGATATTCTGTTTTTACAAAGTTCAAACTCTATATACAAAAAATACAACCCTTATGTGGCCTATATAGTTAAAGAGTCTAAGCTTTACAGGCTCGAGTCCTTAAAGGAGTTTAAAAGTTATCCTTTAGAGATGGATATGGACTTTAGCATAGAGTGCTTAGGTGAAGTAAACAGCTTTAGGGTTTATAGATCAAAAAATAGAGAAAAAGATATTTTTTTAGTTCATATTGACTTTATGAAAGATGAAGATATTCTACTTAAAGTCAAGGCTCTGAACACACATAGCTGATACCCCATTATACTGCATTGAACATAAGAAAAGATCAAAATGTCTTTCTATTGTCTTAAAGATATCTTATTTTAAAATATTATATTTGAATATTAAAAATTAAGCAGTTGTTAATCTATTTAGCTATATAATAG
>Ga0209345_10001140_pt1 | contig 32517 bp, 33 predicted proteins | sample Cruoilmetagenom7_FD_187294 | JGI IMG/M metagenome (GOLD analysis project Ga0209345, IMG submission 187294) | Oil polluted marine microbial communities from Coal Oil Point, Santa Barbara, California, USA - Sample 7 (SPAdes) (version 2) | ecosystem: Environmental > Aquatic > Marine > Oil seeps ...
TTTCTGGCCTGTTTGTTGCTGGGTGTAGGCGCGATTGCCGCCGTTGGCACGGTGCGGGTCAGCATCGAGCAAGGGCTGCAACAAGAGGGCGCAACGTTACTTGGTGGGGACGCCGAGGTATCCTTTACACACCGATCCGCTGGCGATGAGGAACAGGCTTGGCTGGCGGAAACAGCGCTGTCCCTATCAGAGATCATCGACTTTCGCTCGATGGCAGTGGTGGAACGCGGTGCGGATATCGAAACCGGCCTGACCCAAATCAAAGCGGTTGATGCGGCCTATCCGCTGTATGGTGCCACGGTCTTGAAACCAGATATGCCACTGGCCGAAGCTTTGGCAACAAAGGACGGGCTGCCCGGTGCGGTGATGCAGCAAATCCTGATTGACCGGCTTGGCCTGAAGATTGGCGATCACTTCCGATTGGGCGCACAAGATTTCCACCTGTCCGCCGCCCTGATCCGTGAACCGGATAGTGCTGGCAGCGGCTTTGGCCTTGGCCCGCGTACCATTGTGGCAACGGACGCGTTGGAGCAATCCGGCCTGATACAGCCGGGGTCACTGTTCGAGGTGCATTACCGGATGTTGCTGGCGAAAAATGCCAACCTTGATCAATTGAAATCCCAAGCCGAGGAACAGTTCAGCACCCGTGGTTTACGGTGGCGCGACAGCCGTAACGGCGCCCCCGGTATCCAGCTGTTTGTCGAACGTATCGCCTCGTTTTTGGTCATCGTTGGTCTTGCCGGTCTTGCAGTGGGCGGAGTCGGGGTTTCGGCCGCTGTGCGTTCGTATCTGGGGGGTAAAACCGCCACCATCGCCACGCTCAAAACACTTGGGGCTGACGGGCGCACCATTTTTCAAGTCTATATGATCCAGATCGGAGTGCTGACCGTTTTGGGGGTTGGTCTAGGGGTTGCGTTCGGGGCATTGGTGCCGCTGGCGTTTTCGTCGCTGATCTCGGCGGCATTGCCGATCCCTGCCGATTTTACCCTGCATTTCGAGCCGCTGTTTCAGGCCGCTATTTACGGATTTTTGACGGCGATCCTGTTCACCCTGTGGCCGCTGGCCAAGGCCCGTGATATCCGCGCCGCAAGCCTGTTTCGCGATGCGGCTGGTCGTATCAATGCATGGCCCAAACCCCGATACATACTGATGACCGCTGTCGTGTTGGCCGCGTTAATCGGCGTCGTTGCCGGATTCTCCGAAATTCCGAAACTGGCGTTGTGGGCCACCGGCGGGATTGTTGCAGCACTATTTCTGCTGATGCTGGCGGCATTGGGTTTGCGTAAGCTTGCGGGCCGCGCAAGCCGCGCAAAATGGGTGCGTGGAAAACCTGCGCTACGCCTCGCACTCGGGGCTATTGGCGGGCCGGGCAGCGAAGCCTTGCCCGTGGTCCTGTCACTGGGTCTGGGCCTGACTGTGCTGGCCGCCATTGGCCAGATCGACACCAACCTACGCAACGCCATTGCGCGCGACCTGCCCGCTGTTGCGCCCGCCTATTTCTTTGTCGATATCCAAAAGGATCAGTTGGACGGGTTCCTGACGGTTGCCCGCGCTGATGCTGGCGTATCGAAAATCGACACCGCCCCGATGCTGCGCGGCGTGATCGCCCGCATCAACGATGTTCCCGCTGTTGAGGTCGCGGGGGATCATTGGGTGATCAGAGGGGATCGCGGTATTACCTATGCCCAAAACCCACCTAAGAATTCCCATGTGACACAAGGCGAGTGGTGGCCCGCCGACTACAGCGGCCCGCCCCTGATCAGTTTCGCCGAGGAAGAGGCAAACGAGATTGGCCTGAAAATAGGTGATGAGCTGACCGTAAATATTCTTGGCCGTGATATCACTGCCCGCATCGCCAATTTCCGCGCGGTGGATTTTTCCGACGCCAGCATCAATTTCGTCGTCACGATGAACCCAGCCGCGCTGGCGGGTGCGCCGCACTCATCAATCGCCACCGTCTATGCTTCCGAGGAGGCCGAGGCCGGATTGTTGCGCAACCTGATGCGCCAGTTCCCCAATATCACCGCCATCCGTGTACGTGATGCCATCGCACGGGTTTCAACGGCGCTCAACGGCATTGCTGCGGCAACCTCCTATGCAGCGGCGGCCACCCTGTTGACAGGGTTCGCTGTGCTGATAGGAGCCGCAGCTGCGGGTGAGCCCGCGCGCACCTTTGAGGCGGCGGTGCTCAAAACCGTCGGGGCGTCACGGCGACGCATCCTGACCAGTTTCATGTTGCGCTCGGCCATGTTGGGGGCGGCGGCGGGTCTGGTTGCCCTGTTTGCAGGGGCTGCGGTGGCCTGGGGCGTGATCACTTTTGTGATGGACACCAGCTATCAATTTGATGCGGTCTCGGCGCTGACCATCGTCGCGGGTGGGGCTGGGGCGACGCTTTTGTCCGGACTGGCGTTTGCGTGGCGTCCACTTGCGGCACGTCCGGCCTCCGTATTGCGGATGCAGGAATAGCCAGCGTTTGCAATGGCGTCGATTGCGTGCATGATGGGCCAACCCCTATGAAAGGCACGCGCATGTCACGACATATCACCCCCCTGATCGCCGCCACATTTTTTGCCACCTCGCTTGCGGCCCAACAGGCCGCCGATGCCGTTGCGCCGGAACCGGCTGCTGTCTCTGAAATTGTGGCCCATTCGCCAGAAGTGATGCACGCGCTGGAGGCAAAATCTGCGGGCCGACCTGTAATAGCGCAAAACTGGATGGTCGCTGCCGCCAATCCACTGGCTGTCGAGGCGGGTGCCAAAATATTGCGGTCCGGGGGCAGCGCGGCTGATGCGATGGTCGCTGTGCAGGCCGTTTTGGGGTTGGTCGAGCCGCAATCTTCGGGCCTTGGCGGCGGTGCATTCCTCGTCTGGTACAATGCTGCAAGCGGTCAAGTCACAACGCTGGATGGTCGTGAAACTGCGCCACTTGCGGCTCGACCTCGCCAATTTCAGGACGATCAGGGCAACCCGCTCAAGTTTTTTGACGCTGTAGTTGGCGGGCTTTCGGTTGGAACGCCCGGCACACCTGCTTTGATGGAAGACGCCCATCGCCGGTGGGGACGTGCGAATTGGGGCGGGCTGTTTGACGATGCGATCAGCCTGGCCGAGGGTGGGTTTGAAACCTCACCGCGCCTTGCCAACCTAATTGAAAAAGACGCCGAGCGGTTGGGGCGTTTTTCTGAAACGGCTGACTATTTCATGCCAAATGGAGTGCCATTGGTCGCTGGTGATATCCTGACCAACCAACCCTATGCCGACACATTACGCGCCTTCAGCAAAGCCGGTGCGGACGCGATTTACACTGGCGCAATCGCCGAGGATATTGTTGCAACCGTGCGAAGCGCAGACGGAAATCCCGGTGTTTTGTCACTGACCGATTTGGCGATTTACAAGGTCATTGAGCGCGATGCAGTCTGCGCCGACTATCGTCAGTTTGATGTCTGCGGCATGGGCCCGCCCTCGTCGGGGGCGCTGACCGTTGGCCAGATTTTGGGCATGTTGCGTCCCTATGATCTGCGCGCAATGGGGCCGGATAGTGCCCAGTCATGGCGTTTGGTCGGCGATGCTTCACGTCTCGCATTTGCAGATCGGGGCCGCTATATGGCGGACAGTGATTTTGTGCCGGTGCCCACCAAGGGGTTGCTGGATGACGCCTATTTGGCGCAACGCGCACAGCTTCTGCAAGGCGAAACAGCGCTTGAAACGGTTGCTGCCGGAGCCCCAACATGGGACCATGCACAGTTATGGGCCGATGATATAGCACTTGAATTTCCCTCAACCAGCCACATCTCGATTGTCGATTCCTATGGCAATGCTTTGTCTATGACCACCACGATCGAGAACGGGTTTGGCAGCCGCCTGATGACATCGGGGGGCTTTCTTTTGAACAACGAGTTGACCGATTTTTCATTCCGCACCCATGTGGACGGCGCGCCGATTGCCAATAGGATAGAACCCGGCAAGCGTCCCCGTTCATCGATGTCTCCGACCATCGTTTTGCGGGATGGAAAGCCAGTTCTGGTCATTGGCTCGCCCGGCGGCAGCCGAATTATCGGCTATGTCGCGCAAGCTATTATTGGCTTTGTCGATTGGGATATGGACGTGCAGCAAGCGGTTTCGATGCCGCATTTTTCCAACCGGTTCGGGACGTTTGATCTGGAGGCTGGTAGCAAGGCTGCTGATATGGAACCTGCGCTTATCGAGCTTGGGTATAAGGTTAAGGTGCGGGATCTCAACTCTGGGCTTCATGCAGTTTCTGTTGGCGAGTCCCTAAAGGGGGGCGCTGACCCGCGGCGTGAGGGCATCGCAATCGGTGACTAAAGCGGGGTTGGTTTGACGGCTTTACGATTGAGCCGCGCGCTGGTCTTGAACCCAGATGCCACCGGTTTTTAGGTAGGCATCTACCAGTTCAAACGGTTTCATATCGGCACGAAATCCTACAGCGATTTCACCCCTCTCGTCCCGCCCCGCCGTCATTGCCGGTGCTTTGGTTTCAGTGCGTATTCCTGCCGCCATATCATCCCCGATTTTTCGCCGACAACGGGACAAGCGCCACGTGTGTCAGTGTCATCTTAAGAGCGCACACCTGTATACACATTGCGCCAGTTGATGTTATTTCTGCGTGCCTATCCTGATGGCGAACGGGCAAAAGATACCCGTGCCCTATTGTCCGACACAATGATTACCGAGGCGCAAACCGATACGCCCATGGAAAAGAAGTTGCCTGCCGCCGAAGAAATCATGTCTTACGAGACCGCTGTTTCGGCCGGACAAATTGTCAGCCTTGAAGCTTGTCTTATGAAATATTCAGACAATTATTACACCAAAGAAGTCCTGCAAAAGCTGGTCTCGGTCAAACAAGAAACCAGTCCGGCCACCAGCAACGACTTTACCACGATGGGGCTACAAGAGGGCGTTACGTTTGGTGGGTTGATTGAGGACGGGGCAAAGGAGTTGGTTGGGTTTAGCATCGGCGTCAGCCAGCCCAAAGACCTCAAATTTCGCGTTGCCTGACAGTTCCAGATCTTCGCATAGAAGATCGAATTTTTCGTCTTCTTCAGGGATAGAATCGGCCGCGCCAACCGCAAATATAATCAGCGTGTTGGAGGCGACATTCTCAAACACTTTGACAAAAGCGGTGCGAAAGCACGTAGATTTGTCGCGCGGGTCGTTCCTTACCTAATTCTATTGCTGGTTGTCTTTGGCCGCCGCATCTTCGGGCAGTATATCTTGTGCGGCCTGCGTTACGGCTGCCGAGATTGCGGCCTTGTCCTCTTCTGTCAGTTTGGATGTATCCATGGATGGCAAAGCCACACGCACTTCACGGCGTGCAAATTCCAGCCCGTTCGCCTCAAAGGCGGCATTCACACGATTAAAGATTTCCTTGCGAATTGTGAATTTTGTGCCCAGTTTAGCCATGAATTTACCACGAAACACCATACCGATGTCGTCGATTTCCAGCATCCCTTGTGATTTGAAAGGTTGCAAGAAGTCGTCCGCAAATTCCGGCACTTCCAGCATTTCCTGACCAATCTTCTGAAAAGTCTTTTTGACCTGAATTGGCAAGCCGAGGGCCGACACCAGCGGAGGCGATGTTGGTTGGGGACAATCCCCAGAACCCAGCGGTGATCAAGACAGAGAAGCCAAAGATCAAGACGCGCCCGATGCGAATATACGAGCGCTTGCCAGCCATATATGCGCGGTCGGGGTGTCGGCGTTCAAAAGCCTATATTCCGGGTTCTGCGGTGCAAAAAGGAAAAATACCAGTGATAGCGCAAGCCGCGGAAAACCAATCAAGTAGGGGCCAATCAAAGAGGAAATGGGATGCATATCGGACGGCATGATCAGTCGACTAACAATGGCCGCCACAACCATGAAAACAAGGACAGCAACCACTTGTGTTGATAAGCGTTGCACTAACAATTGAACGATTTCGCGCAGCTTTATGTTTTCGGGGTCTGCCGGCGGCAAAATTTGCCAATTTTTGGTCAGGCGGCGGAACCCAAGTTCCGCAAGTGCGGCCACGCCGAAGATCAAAATCATATAACCAAACATGATCAACAGCCGCATGCCACCGCCTATACGCTCATAGAATGTAGCAAAGACACGGGCCTCTCCGGCAAACAGCTTTGGCAGCCTCTCTATCGAGGTAATTACAGAACCCGCAGCACCAGTTGTGGAGTGATAAAAAAATCGGAAAGGCCGGGAGCATTTGCTTCATCAACCTCGATGGCTTGCGTGTTCAACTGATCAAGCAAGAGTACGCGCACTTCGCTGTCAGAGAGCCGCGAGATTAGGGCATTGGCGGCTTCGGGTGTCAGAGGATCCGGCAAGACGGGCGTGGCATTCGTGGGTTCACTTGCGGACACTGATATCTGTGCGTTTGCCGTGGGGGCCCAAGACAACGCTACAACCGCTAGCAGCACAAAAACCTTAAAAATACTCATACCACGTTCCCCCGAAAAATTTCGCCCAATGTCGACGAGAAACACTGATTACTTCAAGGGGAAACGCTTACTAGGCAATCTGCCAGCTTGGTGTTGTCATGTTAACCGATTTTGCATTCGTTTCGAAAGCGACCTCCCCAGTTTGAGACCGACGGGTATCCGTTGATTGTAGGTGCGAACCGGTGGCGCATCAGCGCATTAACTCTCAACGATACCAAACTTCTCAGAACCTGCAGTGATTTACATAGATTTAGCTCGACAAGCAAACCTTCAGCGTCGTCATGTTCCACTCCTTTAAGAGCGCATTCTGCCACAAAGGAAATCCCCCCAGCCCTCTGCACATTCCGCAGAATTCAAGCGTGACGCGGTTCGCGTTGCGTTGACCAACGGCCTGACACCTTGGCAAGCACCATCTAATTGGGGGGAGGGGATGTCGATCCTGAACAAGTGGATCACGCGGCCAATGCTCGGCTTCAAGTCTTTCCATTCTGCTGCTGCAACACTAGCTGGGATCGAAACCGCACACATGATCCACAAGGGGTAGTTAGGGCAAATCGGAATTTCTCTCTTCAAGCAGTTCGCGGCCTTAGCGGAATAATTATGCCCAGCGAAAGCTCCCTCTCAGCCTCAAAAAACCTTTTCGACAGAACCCTAAAGCCGCGCCCTTATTACCCGAGTCGACGGGACGGTTTTAGATTTTTTACGCGTGTTTTTTTCGGGAAACCGTTTCCATTTTTCGGATTTCGCTCTTTTTTGGACGGGCGGCGATGAGGGTGTCGCAGGGCAAATGGGTAAGCAACAGGTAGGTATTGCTGCCTGGGACCAAAGCCTTAAGGCCGGTTTTTTGGGTTCGGCCAATCGCAACTATATCCGGGCGTACATCTCTAACATAAGGGAGTACGACTTCGAGGGGACTACCAATCAAGAGCTGAAGCTCAAACGCCCGCATCGGCTGAGAGTTTGTATCGGCGAATTCCTGCAAAACAGTGCGAACATGTCCTCTGATCTTGTCTTCTGCATCGGTTAAATCGGCTTGCTGCGATTTACTTGCCTTGAGCGCATGAATGATCGTGATTTTGGCATCCTGTGCAACCCACAGCGCCACTTCCAGAGCTTCCAGCGATTCAGTGGATCCATCGAAAGCCACGACACAATGCTCGTACGGTGCAACAGGCCTAGTCTTCACGACAAGAACAGATTGGCCGCTATTGGCGACTGTTTTATCCACTGTGCCGCCATAGAATACTTTGGCCATCGTGACGTCTCGACCAAGGCCCATCACAACCAAACGATCAGGTCAGCGATTTCTTCGGGCCGTCCGAAACCCCCGATCAGATGGAGTGAATCCATCATTTCTTTGCTGGTATTTTCCCCCTGTTGCCAGTGTCGTTTTTCCAGTCAGACCTGTCATGTTCAGTCTCTCCAAAAGTAGCCTTCAGCGATTTAGTATAGATAATTTCGGAAAGAGGCGTTGAGGCAGATCAATAGAGGGTCCCATTGTGCCGAAACGCACCAAACCCCGATTTGCGCACAATCTTATTCAGTTACGAGGAGCGTCAAGGACCAGGTGGTCCGCTGGCTCAGACTGGTACAGTCATGCGCAGACGAATTTGCTTTTCGACTTCAACGATGGCGAACAGCGCGACTCCGGCACCAATCACAATCAAGCCGTCAACAATTGAAACCGCACGCGTATCGAATAGCAATGGAACGGCGGTAGATAGGTAAAGGCAAACTGTCCGAGTGCTACAACCGTTACACAAATCCAGATAACTTTCGTGCCGCGGATTGCTTCCCACGTTAGAGACGTGCTGTAGATGTTTCTGATAATGAAAAGGTGGAAAATCTCCATCACGACGCGTGTGTTTACACACAATGTCCGCGCCATCTCGATCGAGTAGCCCCGATCCATTGCGTAATTGAATATCCTATAGACGCCGCAAAGGAACAAAAATGACACTAGGACAATGTGCCATGCTAATCCTTTGCTGATGATTGGCTCGTTGAGTGGCCGAGGCGGACGATTCATGGTGTCATCTTCGGATCGCTCGAACGCAAGCGCGATCCCAAGCGTTCCGGCCGTGATAAGGTTGACCCACAGAATCTGGACTGCCGAAATTGGCAGGGTCACTCCGATCAGCAGTGCGGCAATGATTGCCGCCGCCTCTCCGCCACTTGTGGGCAGTGTCCAACCGATCACCTTTTTCAAGTTGTCGTAGACAGTCCGGCCTTCACGTACGGCGGCGGCAATAGACGTAAATTTGTCGTCCGAAAGAACAAGGTCTGCGGCCTCCTTCGTAGCTTCGCTACCCTTTCGACCCATGGCAATCCCCGCGTCCGCGCGTTTAAGGGCTGGCGCGTCATTGACACCATCCCCAGTCATGCCAACAATTTCACCGGTTGACTGAAGGGCAATCACCAGCCGTAATTTATGTTCTGGGCTTGTACGTGCAAAGACATTGGTGAGCTTAACTTCTTGCGTCAACATCGCATCGTCCAGAGCTTCGATCTCACCCCCGGTTAAGACATTCTGGGAGTTGTCCAGCCCAACAAGCGCTGCGATCGCAGAGGCTGTGGCTGCATGATCACCAGTGATCATCTTGACTTTGATGCCTGCCGACCTGCATTCAGCCACGGCGGCCACGGCTTCTGGTCTAGGTGGATCAATCAACCCGACCAAGCCAAGAAATACCAGCTCGTCGCTCAGATCTTCGGCAGCCAAGCTTTGTTTGGTTTTCGGGACAAGTTTGTGGGCAAAAGCCAGAACTCGCTGACCCTTGCTCGCGACCAACGCGATTTGCTCTTGCCAGAAAGCGGCCTCAAGCGCCGACACATTGCCCTCTGCATCGCTTTGGCTATTGCATATATCGAGTAACTGTTCAGGAGCACCCTTCACTGCAATCAGGTTTTCATGATCTGAGCTTTTGTCCAAACTTGCTATGTATCTATGCCCGGCATCGAAAGGGATTGAATCCAATCGCTGCCAAGCTTCACGCACATCCTTTCTATTGATCAAAGCCTTTTGCGCCATCACAAGCAGGGCTCCTTCCATCGGGTCCCCCTGAACGGTCCAATCTGAACCGGTTTCGATCAGATTACTGTCGTTGCACAGGATTGCTGTCCGCAACAGGTTAGATAGAACCGGATGGTCACTTACTACTTTCGGAACATCGCCCTGCGTGACCAAGCCCTCAGGGTCATACCCTGTCCCGTTGACGTTGTAGGTGCCGCCAGCGGTCACGGTTGTCGCTGCCATCATTTCATTTCGCGTCAACGTTCCGGTCTTGTCGGTGCATATGACGGTGAGTGCCCCAAGGGTTTCAATTGCCGGCAATCGACGGACAATTGCATGTCGACGCGCCATCGTTTGGACACCCACTGCCAATGTAATTGTCAGGGTGGCGGGCAGGCCCTCGGGTATTGCTGCGACGGAAAGCCCAACTACAATCATGAAAAGTTCTTCAAAATCCTGATGTTGGACGAAGTATCCATAGACCAACAGCAACCCCGCACAGAGCAGGATCAACAGTGTAATCCATTGCGCGAATAATGACATCTGGCGCAAAAGCGGTGAGGTTAACGTTTCCACCTCTGCCAACATGCCGCTGATCCGGCCAATCTGCGTGGCCCCGGCTGTTGCAACAACAACGCCCTTGCCCTGCCCAGCCACGACCAATGTGCCATTAAAGGCCATGGGTTTTTAATCATCCTGCTCGGAATTCTTGGCAACAGGCGGTAGGTATTTTTCCACGGGAACGGATTCACCGGTCAGGATAGCTTCTTGTATTTTTAGGTGTCGTGCTTCAAGGAGTCGAACATCGGCCGAGATCTTGTCACCGGCATCGAAGACGATAATGTCTCCCGGAACTAGGCTTTCGGAGTCAACTGTACGCCGTTCTCCATCGACCAGAACCGACGCCATCGGTGCCAGCATTTGATGAAGCGCCGCGATCGCCCGTTCGGCCTTACCTTCCTGAACAAACCCGATCAGCCCATTGACCAACACAACCGCGACAATGACAATTGTATCGACATATGTCCGTGGCTTGCCGTCACGACTGCAGCACCGATCAGCACTTAAATGAGTAAATTACTAAACTGCCCCAGGAAACGCATCAAAAGGCTAGGCCCGGTAGGGGGCTAGCAGTTGGTTTGGTCCATGGAGTTGGAGCCGCGCACGTCTTTCCGTCTCGCTCAGGCCTTCCGGCACAGCTTTCAGCGCTAGCAGAACTTCTCTGGGCTCCTCGCTATGCCATTGTCTATCTAGTTCTGGGTATACTTCTGCTTTCAGTTCCATAAATACTTACAGTGTTTCCCATTCTCGACAGATGACCTATTTAGCTCGACTACGAATCGACGTTGTTTTCCCGCTACGGTCAATAGCTGCCTTTAAAATCGGTTGCCAGAATAGGATGCTTTCGGTGCTTTTCGACATTGCGTATACGGAATGTGGGTAGGTGAGCCTGCACTACTTTATCTAGCCCCAGCGAGTAGCACATCACAGTTCAGGTGCCCCAGTAAAACTTGCGCTGTGGTGCCGGGAAGCAAGGATTTCAACCCTGTTTTACCTGTTCGCCCGCATGCCACCAAATCAGGTTTCATCTCCGCCACTCGTCTCAAGACCACATCGGTAGCAACACCGACATCGACCACCACCTGTAAATCAGGTGTTCTTTGATCTGCCGCTACAATTTCTTCAATGATTTTCAATGAGCGACCCTGCATCTGATCTTCGATATTCTCAAGCGCTTCGCCTTGCACAAGAGCATTTTCAGCTGCATTTACAACCACCAGATTGGCTTCAGGAGCAATTTTGAGCATCAACTCTAACGCAGAACGTGACCCGAGGGAATTATCGAAGGCCACCAAGCCTGTTTCATACATCGCACTTGGCCGCGCTTTCACCACAAGAATTGGCTTGTCAGATTTGGCAATAACCTTTTCAACCGTTGTCCCGATAATGATTTTCTCAATCGTAAAATCCTTGCCGCGCCCCATGACAACCAAGTCGGGCTCAATTGACTTGATTTCCTTGACGATCTCTTTTGCCGGCTTGCCCCGAATGACTTTGATTTTGGGGACAAGCACCTGACCCTCTTTCGAAACACGATGAATATTCTGACTAATCTGAACTAGATTATTAATTTCAGATAACGCTGCTTTCTCGGCACCGAATGGCCATGTCTTTTCTACGACATGAAGAATATACAACTCGGCACTAAGAGCGGTTGAGATCATTATCGCACGGTCCAACGCGCGATCAGATCTTGCGTCGAGGTCGGTTGTTAGTAGTATTTTCTGCATGTCGTATGTGCTCCCGTTCAATAATTATCTGCCTTCCCGACACGAATACTGTACCCCGGATATATGGGAATACTGAGGCCTGATTAATGCGCAAACAATACCGGTAATTTGGTTTGCTCAAGCATCGTTCGTGTTGTTCCTCCAAATATCCGCTGCCGCAGTCTTGAATGCCCGTATGCGCCCATGACAACAAGATCCGATCCAATCTCTGTTGCCCGGTCAACTATGCAATTGCCGATTTCTTTACCACCGCTTGGATACTGCTGAACATTCACTTTGCATCCCTGTCGGCTGAGCCAGGTCGCGACATCCGACCCCGGATTGTCGCCATCGGCCTGCTCCCGCATGGCCGGATCAAACACAGCAACGGTTACCTCCTCGGCCTCGCGCAAGAACGATAGCGCGTGATGAACGGCGCGTGTCGCGGGTAAATCGCCGCTCCAGGCAATGAAAGGGTGCTTTGCGGCGCCGGTGAATGGTACACTCGTGTTGTTGACAATGGCTGCAACAGGAGAGTGGAACAATATCCCGTCCAAAGCCTGCTCCAGAACCTCTCTGGACCTGACCAATTGATTTGATAATAGCGCCAAATCACACAGCTTCGCTCGCTTGGCAACCTCTCCTTCAATTTTTGGCATCTCGCAGAAAACCGTTACAACGTCGCCCTCGATACCTGCATTTTGCAGTATTTTCTCCACCTCTCCGGCTTGGGCGGCGGCGGCCTTGCTTTGCAGTGTATATCCTTCCTGCCAAGCGGCCGGAATAGCATATGCCCCATAAGCCGACGCACTGTATGTGTTGATCGGTATTTCCGGAGCCAACCCAAGCACCTGCACCGCCAAATGGTTGAAATCTGAAGACAATGCCTGAACGGCTGACTTGATTTTCTCCGTCGAACAAAAAGTGTCGACAACAACAAGATGTGTTTTACGTCCCATTCTTTTTTCCTTTAACAATACTAAACCTATCATATCGGGAGAATTTCGCGCTGATCTGCGTCAACCAGATGGCGGTTGCTCATACCAACCTGCGTAAGGCACCCCCAACTTTTACAAGCGGTATAACCGCCAGCCCAATCACACCATCCATCGCAGCCTTCGCAAACCATTTCATCGCTGCTTCGACCTGACGCGGAACCATGTGCGACATATGCGCCGCTCATTCATATATATGGTGTTCCAGCCCGCTGAATTCAAGCAGAGCCAGACCGCGTAGAGTATACGTCGCCGGCAGCCCCAACCAACGATATCCGGCATTTTGACGAGGTCGTCGTGACGATCACGGGTCGCAAGTTTTGGATCAAATACTCCAGCGCCGGTGCAACACTGAGGCGGTGAAACGCAAGGGTGGCCAAGTGTCGAACATGCTAACCCACTCGACGAAGCCCGGACCCCACATCAAATAAATGCGCTTTGCCGGGTTGGATGGCAAAACTTAATTCCGTTTTGTCAGCCGTTAACAGATGCACACCTTGTAGGCTCACTGTGAAACTCTCGGCAGTACCAACGAGTTCCCCATGCAAGAGCGTGTTGGCACCCAAAGGTTCGGCAATCTTAACTCTTACGCGGATTGGGCCTGCGTCATCGGCTACCAGATGCTCTGGCCTAACACCGAATTTAACGGGGCCATCAGCACCAATGGCATCTGCGACAAGTTGATCTCCCAGAATGACTTTGCCGTCCTTCACCTGCGCGTCGATGATGTTCATTGCGGGGCTGCCAATGAATTGCGCGGCGAACAAGGTGCGCGGTGTCTCATACACCTCTAGCGGTGTGCCGACTTGTTCAGCCACGCCGCCGTTCATTACAATCATCCGATCAGCCATCGTCATCGCCTCGACCTGATCATGGGTCACGTAGAGCGATGTGATCCCCAGCTTTGATTGAAGCTCTTTGATCTCAAGCCGCATTTGTACCCGCAGTTTAGCGTCGAGGTTCGACAGTGGCTCGTCAAACAGAAACACGGCAGGTTCGCGCACGATCGCGCGGCCCATCGCAACGCGCTGGCGCTGCCCGCCGGACAATTGTTTTGGTTTGCGATCAAGCAGGGGTTCGAGCTGCAATAGCTTGGCCGCTTCTACAACCTTGGCGTCGATCTGGTCTTTAGGCATCTTGGCGATCTTCAGCCCGTAACCCATATTCTGGCGCACCGACATGTGCGGATAGAGCGCATAGTTCTGGAACACCATCGCGATATCGCGGTCCATGGGTTCTTTGTCGTTTGCGCGTTCATCACCGATGAAAACCTCGCCCGCTGACACGGTTTCCAGCCCCGCGACCATCCGCAGTAACGTGGATTTGCCGCAGCCTGAGGGACCGACAATTACGATGAATTCACCATCGGCGATGTCGGTGGAAATACCGTGGATCACATCTGTTGTGCCAAAGCTTTTCTTGACGTCTTTTAGTGTAACCGTTGCCATATTTTATTTCTCGCTATCGACGAGGCCGCGGATAAACAGCCGTTGCATGCTGACCACGACGATCACGGGGGGGATCATCGCAAGAATCGAAGTCGCCATAATGACTGGCCATTCGGCCACATCATCCCCGGAGGGGAACATCTGCTTGATGCCCATGACAATGGTGTTCATTTCAGGGTCTGTGGTGATCAAGAGTGGCCAGAGATATTGGTTCCACCCATAGATAAAAAGGATCACAAAAAGGGCAGCCACGTTCGTCCTGCTCATTGGCACAACGATATCCCAAAAGAACCGCATGGGCCGCGCACCATCGACCCGTGCGGCCTCGGCCAGTTCATCAGGGATGGTCAAAAAGAATTGGCGGAACAGGAAGGTCGCAGTGGCCGAGGCGATCAACGGGAATATCAACCCACCATAGCTGTTGAGCATGCCAAAACCTGCGACGACTTCGTAAGTGGGCACAATCCGCACCTCTACCGGAAGCATCAGCGTCAGAAAGATCATCCAGAAAAAGAAATTGCGTCCGGGAAAACGGAAATAGACGATCGCAAAGGCTGACAGCAAGGAGATGACAATCTTGCCAACCGCGATGCCGATGGCCATCACGAGGCTATTGATTAGCATCGTGGTGACAGGAACATTCACCCCTGAAAACAGCGCCTCTGAATAGTTCTCCCAGAAATGAGCACCGGGCCAAAGCGGCATCGGTGGCTTTACAATCTCGGGCTGGGTCACTGTCGAGGCGACAAAGGCAAGCCAGATTGGAAAGAAGATTATCAAAACACCAAGGATCATAAAAACGTGGGTCAGCCACAGGCCGGCCCCGCGTTTTTCAACCATGCCATGAACTTCGCGGGCCATCAGTAATGCACCCTTTTCTCTACAAATTTGAACTGAACCACGGTCAGAAGTCCGACAATGATCAGCAAGATCACAGACTGCGCCGAGGATGATCCAAGGTCTTGTCCGACGAAGCCATCCGAAAAGACCTTATAGACCAATACTGTCGTTGATTGCTGCGGCCCTCCGGAGGTGATCGTGTGGATCACGCCGAAGGTTTCAAAGAAAGAATAAACGACATTAACGACCAACAAGAAAAACGTGGTTGGCGACAGGAGCGGCAAGACGATGGTCCAAAACCGCCGCCAAAAGCGTGCGCCATCAATCGCTGCCGCTTCGATCACTGAACGAGGCACAGCTTGGAGCGCAGCAAAAAAGAACAGGAAGTTATAACTGATGCGTCCCCAAGCAGAGGCGACCACGACAAGGCCCATCGCTTCGCCACCGTTCAGCACATGATTCCAGTCATATCCGAGATTGCCAAGATACCATGACACGAGGCCAACGCGTGTGTTGAACATGAACAACCAAAGGACACCGGCAATCGCAGGTGCAACCGCGTAGGGCCAGATTAACATCGTGCGATATACGCCAGAGCCCTTTATCAACCGGTCCGCCATGACAGCAAGAAACAGCGCCGGGATCATTGAACAAAGCGTGACAAGGATTGAAAAGATTGCCGTGGTCGCAAAAGATGCCAGATAAAACTTGTCGCTCAGCAGAAACTCGAAATTTCCAAAGCCGACAAATTGGGACGAGAGGCCAAAGGGGTCAGCGATAAAGAGTGATTGCCAGATCGCTTGACCTGCCGGATAGAAAAAGAAGACGGCTGAAACTACGACCTGTGGCGCGATCAGCATCAGGGGCAGCAACCAGCCGCGAAACGTAACGCGTTTTTCCATGTGTGTGTCCCCGGTCAAATAAAGGCAGGCCTAATACTGGCCTGCCTTCTTGGTGTGTTTAGCGGTTGGCTGTTTCAAACCGGCGCAATAGGGCGTCTCCACGCTCTTTCGCGCTATCCATCGCTTCTTGGGCAGACTTATCACCGGACCAAATACCTTCGAGTTCTTCATCGATGATCCCGCGAATCTGATCGAAGGAACCAAGACGTAGACCTTTGGAATTGGCCGTTGGTTGCTTTGCAGTCATTTGGATGACAGCCACGTCAGTACCGGGGTTCTCTTCATAGAAACCAGCCGCACGGGTCGCGTCACCAGCTTCTGCAGTGATCGGCAAGTAGCCTGTGTTCTGATGCCAAGCGGCCTGCACGTCTGACGATGACAAGAAGCTCAGGAACTCGCCTGCGCCTTTGTATTCGTCAGCTTCATGACCTTCCATGACCCACAAAGATGCACCACCGATAATGGTGTTCTGTGGCGCATTGCCAACGCCTTCCCAATAGGGAAGTGGCCGCACGTCAAAGTCAAATTTGGCTTCTGCTTTGATGCCCGCATAACCGGCAGAGCTTTCGGTGAAGAGCGCGCAATCACCTGCGCGGAAGTTCGCACCACCTTCGTTGCGGCGACCGGTGTAGATAAACTTACCGTCCTTCGCCCATTGGCCCATCGCTGTGAGGTGTGCCACTTGTGCTTCACCGTTCAGCATCAGCTCGGTGTCGAGACCTGCGAAACCGTTGTCTTTGGACGCAAAAGGCACATCATGATAAGCCGAGAAGTTTTCAAGGTGGATCCAGCTTTGCCATGCGGTGACAAGCGGGCATTCTTCGCCGCCTGCTTTCAACGCATCCAGAGTAGCGCCAACATTCTGCCATGTGGACAGATCGGTGTCTGGATCGACACCCGCCGCCGCCATTGCATCACGGTTCACCCACAAGACAGGTGTGGATGAGTTAAATGGCAAGGACAGCATGTCGCCGTCAGTTGATGTGTAGTAACCTTTGACAGCGCCAATATAGGCGTCTTGATCAAAAGCAGCTCCACTCTCTGCCATCACTTCATAAACGGGCCGAATAGCACCTTTGGCGGCCATCATGGTCGCGGTGCCAACTTCGAAAACCATCAGGATGTGAGGCTGCTCACCTGCGCGGAATGCCGCGATGCCAGCGTTGAGCGTTTCAGAATAATTGCCTTTATGGCTTTCGACGACGACATAGTCGCTTTGGCCAGCGTTAAACTCTTCAACTTGCGCTTTGACCAACTCGCCAAGGCGGCCTGTAAACGCGTGCCAGAATTGCACTTCGGTTTGCGCTATCGCTGCAACTGGCGATAGCATCGTGGATACGGCAAGGGCGCCGATCAGAGACTTTTTCATCATTCCTCCCATGCACCAAATTGGTGCGTTGTCATGTAATGCTTTGGGCCGTGTGCCCCGCATCTGTTGTTCAACACCAAAACGATACACCTTCTTAACTATAATGCAAGGCCACAAAATATTGAATTAGTATAACATTGTGTTATATATTTTCAGGGTGCATTTGTAGGATCAAAAGTCATGAAGCAGAAGCTTAGATTACGTCAGTTCGAGGCCCTTATGGCTGTAATTCATCACGGTTCTGTGACACGTGCTGCAAAAAACCTAGGCATCAGCCAACCGGCTGTCAGTCGTTTGTTATCGGACCTTGGGCAGACTCTGGGGTTTTCATTGTTCGATCGTCGCGCCGGTCAACTGGTGCCGACTCAAGAAGTGCGATTCCTGCAGTCAGATATCCAGCGTGTTCTTGATTTGATGGACCAAATTGGCGAAGTCAGCCAAAGCATTACAGAGCGTAAAGCCGGACATATCCGAATCGCGTGCCTGCCGGGGTTTGCCACCAGCCACTTACCAGCCGTTGTTGCAAAATTCCTTCGGGATCGACCTGGTGTTAGCATCACCATCGAACCGGATCGGCCTGAGCGCATTCTGGAATGGATGATCGATGAACAATTCGACTTTGGGATCACCGATGGTTTTCAGGGGCATTCCGCAGTTGAGAGCAGAGACATCGATGTTCGAACTGTCTGCATTTTTCCAGCCGGTCATCGGTTGGAAAAATGCGCGGTGATTACGCCTCCAGATCTGGCTGACGAAAAGATCATTCACACACGCCGCGACAGCGCCTTTTTCAAAAGCCTCGCTAACGCTTTTCTTGATACCAACACGCCTTTGTCGACGCTGGTTGAAACCCGTCAATTTACAGCTGCATGCGAGTTGGTGGCGCATGGCGTCGGTGTGGCGGTTGTAAGCGAACTGGATGCCATAAAATTTGCACAAGAAAAAATTCAGATCCGCCCGTTCTCGCCGGCCATCTCGCATAGACTCTCCTTGGTGCGCCCAACCCTAAAACACCCCTCAGCGTTGACGCTGGAATTCATAGATGCATTTGCCGTCAGCTTGGCACCCTTTCAGGACTCTGTCCCCAAATCCCCATGAACCCCCGCCACAGAACGTTGACAAAGACAATTGGCGAAATGTTTTCCGAAATGGTATACTCAGATCCGGATCGCGCACCGTAATCTGATGCACTGCATCCCGTTTAAGATCGCCCAATATTTGCTTTGTTCAAAATGAACCTCACGGTCATATTTTCAGAGATAATACGTCAACAGATCTCCGACTCATTCAGAAGCGGCCAATTAAGGCGCTGATAACATTCCATAAATAACTACTAATGATTTAGTTTGACAGGCTCGCAAACTCCTGCTTATCGTAGAGCAGCCAGCAATTATCGGCTTACAGAAATAACTTGGGAGGAGAAAAGATGCGTAAGTATCTGCTCTCCGCAACTGCGGTTCTTGCCGTCGTTGCGGGGCATGGGACTGCTTTTGCCGACGCGGCAGCAGCTCAGAAATGGATCGAATCAGAATTCCAGCCATCGACGCTCAGCAAAAGCGAGCAGATGTCTGAAATGGACTGGTTCATTAATGCTGCCGAGCCATTCAAGGGCATGGAGATCAACGTGTTGTCGGAGGGCATTCCGACCCACGGTTACGAGTCTGAGGTTCTGACAAAAGCCTTTGAAGAGATCACCGGCATCAAGGTCAATCACCAGATTTTGGGAGAAGGCGAGGTCGTTCAAGCTGTTCAAACCCAAATGCAAACGAACCGCAATCTGTATGATGGCTACGTCAATGACTCGGACCTAATCGGCACGCACTCGCGGTTGCAACAGGCCTATAATCTGACTGACCAAATGGCAGGCGAATGGTCGGCAACAACGTCGCCGACGCTGGACCTCGGTGACTTTATGGGCATCCAGTTCACAACCGGGCCGGATGGTGATCTTTATCAGCTGCCAGACCAGCAGTTCGCCAACCTATACTGGTTCCGCAAGGACTGGTTTGATGATCAGGCCAACAAAGACGCATTCAAAGCCAAGTACGGCTATGAGTTGGGTGTTCCCGTCAACTGGTCCGCCTATGAGGACATCGCTGATTTCTTTAGCAATGATGTCAAAGAGATCGATGGCACAACGATCTATGGCCACATGGACTATGGCAAACGTGCGCCCGATCTTGGCTGGCGGATGACCGATGCGTGGTTGTCGATGGCTGGCACCGGTTCCAAAGGGGAGCCAAACGGCGTACCGATCGATGAATGGGGCATCCGGATGGAAGCCGGTAGCTGTAATCCGGCGGGTGCATCAGTGTCCCGTGGTGGGGCTGCGAATGGTCCTGCGGCGGTCTATGCGATCCGCAAATGGGACGAGTGGCTGCGTAACTATGCACCTCCCGGTGCGGCGTCTTATGATTTCTATCAGTCGCTGCCCGCATTGGCGCAAGGCAACGTGGCCCAGCAGATTTTCTGGTATACCGCCTTTACCGCTGACATGGTGAAACCAAAGTCTGAAGGCAACAACACTGTCGACGACGATGGCAACTTGTTGTGGCGGATGGCGCCATCGCCACACGGCCCTTACTGGGAAGAAGGCCAGAAAGTTGGCTATCAGGATGTGGGGTCTTGGACCTTCCTGAAATCCACGCCCTCTGATCGTGCACAAGCAGCTTGGCTCTATGCACAGTTCGTAACGTCCAAAACGGTCGATGTGAAAAAGTCCCACGTCGGTCTGACGTTTATGCGCGATAGCACGGTCAACCACGTTAGCTTCACCGAGCGGGCACCCAAACTGGGTGGCCTGGTGGAATTCTACCGTTCGCCTGACCGCGTGGCATGGTCGCCAACCGGCATCAACGTACCTGATTATCCAAAGCTGGCCCAAATCTGGTGGCAGCAAATCGGTGACGTGAATTCTGGTGCATTCACACCACAACAAGCGATGGACCGTCTGGCCGAAGAGATGGATATCACGATGGCCCGGATGCAGGCAGCTGATGAAGCGGCCAATGTCTATGGTGGTTGTGGCCCTCGACTGAACGACGAGAAAGACGCATCGGAATGGTTGGGCAAAGGTGGTGCCAAAGCCAAGCTGGACAACGAGAAACCACAGGGCGAGACCGTCAACTACGACGCCCTTGTCGCGCGCTGGAACCAGTGAACCAAAAGGGTGGTCCCTTATTCAAAGAGGGGCCACTAAACGACTGGAACCGCGCTCTCAACCTTAGGGCGCGGTTTCGTCCCAACACAAAACCAGTAAGACAAACCCCATGACAGTTGAACTAAAACAGGCAACCAAAGTGACCGGCGGGATCACCCATATCAAGCCGACGTCTCTGGTCTTGGAAACCGGGCATTTCAACGTGCTATTGGGTCAGACCGGATCAGGCAAAACATCGCTGATTAAGTTGATGGCGGGACTGGATCCATTGGCCTCTGGCCAGATTTTCATGGACGGGGTCGATGTGTCGAAACAGTCGACGCAAAAACGCAATATCTCTCTCGTACACCAGTTTTTCATGAACTACCCACAGATGACAGTTTTCGACAACATTGCCTCCCCCTTGCGGGTCGCAGGCATGGCCAAGTCCGAGATAGCGGGGCGGGTTGAAGAAGCGGCCGATATTTTGCAACTGCGTCCCATGCTGAATCGCAGGCCACACGAATTGAGCGGCGGGCAACAACAGCGCTGCGCATTGGCGCGGGCAATTGCGAAGGAAAGCCGCGCTGTGTTCCTGGATGAACCGCTGGCGAACCTCGATTACAAGCTACGCGAAGAGTTGCGCGAGCAGTTGCCTGAGCTGTTCGCGGGCCGTGGTGCGGTGGTTGTCTATGCGACGTCCGAGCCGGAAGAGGCTTTGTTGCTGGGCGGCAAGACGGCCCTGATGGATGACGGTGTGGTGAGCCAGTTTGGCACCACCGCCGATATTTACCGCAGGCCCAATAACCTGACCGCGGCGCGTGTTTTCAGTGATCCGCCAATCAATGCGGCCGAAATTGTTATATCGGGCAAAACGGCGCGTCTGAATACGGGTACCATCTGGGATTTGACAGGGGCCGCGGCGGATTTAGCCGACGGTAAATACACGGTCGCGATACGTCCGCACCATGTCACGCCCGTTGAAAAAACGTCCAACGATGTGGCGCTCACCGGCCTTGTTCAGGTGACGGAATTGTCGGGCTCGGAGTCAAGCGCACATTTTCGAATGGGAGAAGATGGCTGGGTGTCACTGGCCCACGGGGTGCACGCCTACGAGATTGGAAAAGAGCATCAGTTCTTCATGGATGTATCCCAATGTTTCTACTTCGCTCCAGACGGGAGGCATGTTGCTTAATGGCAAAGATTACGCTCTCAAACCTGCGCCATTCCTACCTGCCCAACCCGTCCGGGCCTGAGGATTACGCCCTGAAGGCGATCGACATCGCATGGGAGGATGGCGGGGCCTATGCGCTGCTTGGCCCGTCCGGATGCGGCAAGTCGACCTTGCTTAACATCATCTCGGGTCTTTTGACTCCGTCGGAGGGGCGCATTTTGTTTGACGACAAAGACGTTACTGATCTGGCACCCGATCAACGGAACATCGCGCAAGTTTTCCAGTTTCCTGTGATCTATGACACGATGACGGTTTATAACAATCTGGCCTTTCCGCTGCGCAACCGTGGTGTTGCCGCTGACAAGGTCGACGCGCGCGTGCGCGAGATCGCCGAGATGCTTGAAGTGACCGAAATGCTTGATACGCGCGCGTCCAACCTGTCGCCCGACAACAAGCAAAAGGTCTCGATGGGGCGCGGGCTGGTCCGTGACGATGTGAATGTCGTGATGTTTGACGAGCCGCTCACTGTGATTGATCCGCATCTGAAATGGAAACTGCGCAGCAAGTTGAAAGAGTTGCACCAGCGGGTGAAGGCGACAATGATCTATGTGACCCACGACCAGACCGAAGCGCTGACGTTTGCCGATCAGGTGGTTGTGATGCAGGAGGGCGAAGTGGTTCAGATCGGCACGCCGGTCCAATTATTCGAGCGCCCCCAGCATACATTCGTGGGTCATTTCATTGGCTCACCGGGCATGAATGTTCTGCCTGCGTCGGAAACCGGTGGCAAGGTGCGTTTTGAGGGGCAAATCATAGCGATGGAGGGGCCCGTGACAGGCGAAGGGGGCATGACACAGGTCGGAATCCGTCCCGAATTTGTACGGCTCTCGAATGCCGGCCTTGAAGCACGTGTTCGCAAAGTGTCCGACGTTGGCCGCCATTCAGTTGTTGACGCCATGGTCGGTGACACATCTGTCAAAGCCGTTGTCGAGGGGGATGTGCCCGGACAAGGCGAGGCCGTGCATCTGGCCTTTCGTCAAGACCAAACACGGCTGTATCGGGATGGCTGGATTGCAACAGAGGTGGCCTCATGAAAACCGAAAACCAAAAAGCGTGGTTCTTTGTTTTGCCAGTGTTATTGCTGGTCGCGTTCAATGCGCTGATCCCCATTATGACCGTGGTTAACTACTCCGTTCAAGAAACCTTTGGCAATAATCTGTTCTTTTGGCAGGGCCTTGACTGGTTTGAACAAATCCTGCGATCAGAACGGTTTCACGCCGCCCTTGGTCGGCAGTTTTTGTTCACATTCCTTATTCTGATCATCGAGGTGCCGCTGGGCGTCATTATTGCCCTGTCTATGCCAAAGAAAGGCATTTGGGTTCCAGTCTGTTTGGTCACCATGGCGTTGCCTATGCTGATCCCGTGGAACGTTGTTGGCGCGATGTGGAACATCTTTACCCTGCCCGAGATTGGACTGCTGGGTTACTTCCTGAACAACGTTTTGGGGATCACCTATGACATGACGCAGAACCCCGTTGCGGCATGGGCGACGATCATCATCATGGACGTGTGGCACTGGACGTCGCTTGTGGTGTTGCTGTCCTACGCGGGCCTTGTATCAATTCCCGATGCTTACTACCAAGCCGCAAAAATCGACGGGGCGTCGCCGTGGAAGGTCTTTCGCTACATCCAGTTGCCAAAGATGAAAACGGTGCTGACCATCGCGATCCTGTTGCGGTTCATGGACAGCTTCAACATCTACACCGAACCTTTTGTGCTTACGGGTGGCGGCCCTGGCAATTCGACCACGTTGCTTTCCATCGACCTTGTCAAAATCGCGCTGGGTCAGTTTGATCTTGGGCCAGCGGCGGCAATGTCGCTGATCTATTTCGCAATCACGCTGCTGGTGTCGTGGCTATTCTATACCCTTATGACGAAGGACGACCCGTGATGAGCAAAAGGTCTATAATCCCGATCCTTTATATCTTGTTCCTGCTCTTGCCGATCTATTGGCTGGTGGCGATGAGCTTCAAGACGACCAACGAGATCCTGTCGGGATTTTCATTGTTCCCGCAGACGGTCACGCTTGATAATTACCGCGTCATCTTTACCGATCCGTCGTGGTATTGGGGCTATATCAACTCGATCATCTATGTGTCCCTCAACACGGTGATCTCGGTCACAGTGGCGCTTCCGGCGGCCTACGCATTCTCGCGTTACAGCTTCCTTGGCGACAAGACCTTGTTCTTTTGGCTGCTGACCAACCGCATGGCACCAGCCGCCGTGTTCGCGCTGCCGTTCTTCCAGCTTTATTCTTCGGTGGGGTTGTTTGACACACACCTTGCGGTGGCATTGGCACATTGCCTTTTTAATATACCGCTGGCGGTCTGGATACTCGAAGGCTTTATGGGGGGCATCCCGAAAGAGTTGGACGAAACCGCCTATGTCGACGGCTATTCGTTTCCGCGCTTCTTTGTGACGATCTTTATCCCGACGATCAAAGCTGGCGTGGGTGTCGCGGCTTTCTTTTGCTTCATGTTCTCTTGGGTCGAATTGTTGTTGGCCAAAACACTAACTGCGGTGGCGGCCAAACCAATCGCTGCGACCATGACCAAAACCGCGTCCAGTGCGGGCTATGAGTTGGGTTTGCTGGCCGCTGCCGGAACGCTGACCATTATCCCAGGGGCCATCGTTATCTACTTTGTGCGAAACTACATCGCCAAAGGGTTCGCATTGGGGAGGGTGTAGGATGCTTAACTGGATGGCATGGACTTGGCCGACGGGTCTGTTTTTCATTGGCCTATTCACGGCGATGGGTATTATCACCTATATCGAGATCAAAAAACCGGGCACATCGAAACGCGATGGCGTACTCGGTCTCACCACAACCAGAGGCGACCGTTTGTTCCTGTCCCTATTGGGATCAGCCTATATTTTCCTCGCTTGGCTTGGGCTTTTTGGCACGCCGCTGTGGTGGCCATTGGCATTTTCACTGTGCTGGGGCGTGTTCTGCTTCAGGAAAGTGTAAGAAAACGTTTTGAAAAACGAAACTCTTAGTATTTACTCGTTCGATATAATGAGTGAGTGAAAATCGCGATTGGGATGGTATGAGACAAAAGAAGAAACATAATCTGTTGACCACGGTCGAACTGGAGTTCATGACCCAGCTTTGGGCCTTGGGCGAGGGCACGGTGCGGGATGTGCTGGGCCGGTTGCCCGAAGGCCGCGACTTGGCCTACACCTCTGCCGCTACCATTCTGAAAATCCTTGAAACCAAGGGATTCCTGAGCAGCCGTAAGGACGGAAAACGCCATGTTTTCACCCCTAGGCTGGCCAAGGACGCGTATCAAACCCGCTCACTAAAAGATCTCTCTTTGAAGCTGTTTGACGACACGCCCGCCTCGCTTGTGGCGCGGCTTGTTGACGATGCAGACCTCACTGAAGAGGCATTGGGGCAAATCCGAGCACTCGTTGATCGGAGGTTGAAAAATGATACCGGGTGATACTGTTCTCAATGCTTTCATTAATGCCAATATACTTTTTGTGGTTGCCTTCACCCTGTGGCGGGCGGTCAGATTTACGCTAAACCACACAGGGTTGAAACACGCCTATGCCACGCAGTTAAAACTGCTAAACACAATCTTTCTGGCGATTGTGTTTTCACCTTTTCTTATCCTCGGATTGACCGCATTGCAAAATGCAGTGTTGGGGCGCGAGGTGACGGCGAACCTTTCCGACATGGTGGTTTCTTACTACCTGAACGGCGGGTTCGAGATGCGCGCCACCGATTTCGAACGCCTTATGTCGCTGCGCAAAATATTCACGACGGATGTTATGCGTGTAGGCAGCTGGGTCGCTTGGACGGCAATTGCGGCATTTGCGGCCGGCCTGATCGTGGGCACAGTCCGATTGGTGTATTCCATACATTGCTTGCTAAAAATTGTTTCGGGCAGCTACGCATGGCGTCACTTTGGGCGGGTGCGGATCCGCCTGTCAGACCGCACCTTGGTGCCCTTTTCTACAAGGGGACTGCGAAACTATTACGTGGTCATCCCGTCACAGATGTTGGGCTCTCCAGAAGAATTGAAAGTCTCGCTGGCCCATGAGCTACAGCACTTGCGCCAGGGCGACATCGAATGGGAAATCCTGCTTGAGGCCTTAAAACCGCTGTTTTTCCTCAACCCAGCCTATCATGCTTGGAAACGGCAGGTCGAAGATTTGCGTGAACTTGCTTGTGATAATCAAGTTCTGAGCCGAGGCCGTGTGGGGATCAAAGCCTATTGTGACACGTTGCTGAACGTGTGCCAGCGAAGCTTGCGCCGTGACCGCGCATTTGTGGTGGCTGTGCCGAAGGTTACGCTGGTGACAGCAGACCGCTCCGCACTGCGCGACGGCCGGATGAGCTTTCTTGAGAAACGTATCACGACGCTGTTGGATGCGCGCAAGTTGCGCCATCCAAGGCTGGTCTATGCTGCCATGATCCTGCCCTTGATGGCCGCCGTAATGGTGACGGCGATGGCGATCCAAAAACCTGGTGATTGGAGTCAAGACCGGCTGATGCTGTCTACGGTCGTGAACCTTGAGCGGTTGGACGAGATTAACCGCCTGTCCACGTTCGGCCGTGTGCGCAACTGACCTGCAGTGTTTCTATCGCTAGCGGCTCTGCCGTGCCGCAGGTCTCAGACGCCAAACCCCGCTAGCCTTGGCAGCCACAAGGCCAGTGGCTCAAACACCAGAACCAACACCAGCCCGATCAACATCAGAAAGACATAAGGCAACGCGCCGCGTATCACCTCGGCAAGCGGGGCTTTGGCGATGCCCTTTATGACGAACAGATTCATCCCAACAGGCGGCGTAATCAAGGCCAGCTCAAGATTGATCATCAGCAAAATACCGTACCAGATCAGGTTTACATCAAATGCCATCAAGGCGGGCAAAACGATCGGTGTGGTGATCAGGATAATGGCGATCGTTTCGAGAAACATGCCGAGAATAAAGATCACAAACATTACCACCAAGATAAACTGCATGGGGCCAAGGCCCATCGCGGTCACGCTCTCCATCAATTGGATCGGCAAGCGAATGATGGTCACGGCATGGCCAAACATCGCCGCTGCGGCCAGTATCATAAACAACATCGAGGTGGTTCGCACAGTATCATAGGCGGTTTTAGCCAAGTCCTTGAGCCCAAAATTTCGATAGATAACAGCCCCGACAAACAGTGCATAGATCGAGCCGATGGCCGCCGCCTCGGAGGCTGTGAATACCCCGAGATAGATCCCGCCGAGCACCAGCGGCGGCATGATCAATGACCAGATCGAGCGGCGCATGGCGCGCGCGCAACTCCCCCACCCGATCCAGCTCACATCCATAATTTCTTTGCGAAGATACCCTTGCGCCATGCAATAGGCCGCAAACAGCAATGCCATCATGATGCCGGGGATCAACCCGGCAATAAACAGCGCGCCAATCGAGGTTTCCGAGACAATCGCATAAAGGATAAGAGGACCGGAGGGCGGGATAAGAATGCCCAGAGTGCCGCCCGCAGCAATCACCCCGTAAGTGTCGGAAGCGCGATATCCAAACCGCTTCATTTGCGGGATGGCGCTCGACCCGATGGTGAGAGCGGTGGCCACGCTTGAACCGGAAATTGCAGCAAAAATTGTGCACGCCAAAACGGTTGCCACCCCAAGGCCGCCCTTGAAATGCCCGACCATCGCATTTGCGGCATCATAAAGGTCATCCACAACTTTGGAGCGGATCATCACATGCGCCATGAAGGCAAACATCGGAATTGCCGTAAGCAGCCCATTGTCCAGCTTGGCAAAAACAGTATCGGCCACCGAGGAAATACTGCCTTCGCTCAGGATGGTAATCGCCAGAGAGGTCAGCGCCAGCCCGGCAAATATCGGCATGCCGGTCAGCAAAAACCCGATCAACACAACCAAAATAAGGATGGTCATCATGGCCGGTTTCTCACGAATATCAGGTCAAAACATTTGGCGATGGCAAGCAGGCACAAAAGCCCCGCCCCCACCAAGAGGAAAGATTGCGGAATCCATAGCGGCGCTTCCAGATAGCCATCTGAATATATGCCTATCATGCGGGAAAATTGCACCGCGTTAACGGCACTGGCAAACAAAACTGCCGAGACAATGGCGACCGAGAGATTTGACCAGAACTCCAGAAACCAGCGTTTGCGCCCGGTGGCATTTTCCGAAAAAATATCAACGCTCACGTGCTCGCCTTTGCGCAGCACTTCGGCGGCACCCAGCATGACAATTGCCACCACCAAAAACCCCGAGAGTTCATCCGACCAAGTAAGAGGACGCCCAAGGACATAGCGGCGAAAAACACTAAAGCCGGTGATGGCCAGCGTGAGCAGCACCAAAGCCGCACTGACGATGCTGGCGAAAAAAGCAAGGCCGCCAATCAGCCGTGTCAGAATTGAGGGGGCAACCAAGGCCCCCTCCTTTTTATTTTCATCAAACTTCATCGAAATTCCAGCTTACATTTTGCTGATCAGATCGAGGAGCTTTTTGCCATCTTCGCCGGAAGCCTCGCTAAAGGCCTTGTCAAAGGCTGGGCCCATTATGGCTTGTAGGGCAGCGTTTTCGGCATCGGTTGCGTTGTGCACTGTCATGCCTGCCTCGGCGAGTTTGCCGGGTGCTTCGGCAGCGGAAGCCTCAGAAGCTTCAATCGCCCAGACGCTGGCTTTATGGCCAGCTTCATCAATCGCGGCTTGATTGGTGGCGGACAGGCCATCATACCATTTCGGGTTTACGTAGCCGTGAAAATAAATCGAGAACAACGGCAGCACGGTCACATGGTCCTGCACTTCGAAATATTTGCGCGAAACGGCAGCGGAAATATCTGTCAGCCCGGCATCGATCACACCGGTGGACAACGCCTGATACACTTTGGAGCCCGACATTGCAGAGGGCGCGGCACCCATCGCAACAAATCCGGCATCTGGCACCGGACCCAAGCCACGGATTTTCACGCCATCAAAATCAGCCGGAGCGACCAATGCTGAACCATTAGATGTGATCGCGGTGGAGCGTGTGGTAAACATCCACGTCACATTGCGCACGCCTTTTGTCAGCAGTTTTTCCTCAAGGAAACCTGCCGCCTCGGAACCATCCCATTTTTGCAAAGCGTCAAGACTTGAAACCGCAAATGGCCCAAGTGTGACGTTCATCAACGGCAGTGTTTTGCCCCATTGTGGGTTGATCGAAAATGCACATTCGATATCGCCTTTGGCCACAGAAGTTGCATTCTGCTTTGCGCCAACCAAAGAGTTGGTGCCAAACACTTGCACATCAATATCGCCGTTTGAGAGGGTTTCGATCTCGGCCGCCCAACGGTCAATCACTTTGGCGATGTGGTGGGCTGGCGGCAGCTGATGGCTGCACCGCATCACGGTCGCATCCGCAGCGCTGGCTATGCCGCCGCTGCCCAATGTTATCGCCAGACCGGCCATAATCCCTGTAAACATTTTCATCTTCATTTCTCCCTTTGGTTATCGTCGTTAAGTATTGTTGTGTGGATGCCCTTTGGGCAATCCTGCCTTGGCAAGCGCCCCATAAAGCGGCTCTTGTGGCATTTCCCGCCCCAAAATCTGGCGCACATTGATCAGGGCCTCCAGATCAATGCCAGTTTCGAAACCGTTGGTGTCACAGAGAAACACAAGGTCCTCCATCACGATATTACCGGTGGCATTTGGGGCCGCAGGGCAGCCTCCCAACCCGCCAAGCGAGGCATCAAGAATGCGCGCGCCTTGCTCTAGCGCAGCGGCAGCATTGGCAAGCCCCATGCCGCGCGTATCATGCAGATGCACACCAAAGTGTTTTTCACCAGCCAGTTTGCGCATTTCTGCTGTCAGATGGGCGACTTGCTTTGGCCCCGCATAGCCAACCGTATCAGCAATCGAAACCATATCAATGCCCAATGCATAGCACTTATCAGCCAGCGCCAGCACGGCTTTTGGCGCGACCCGCCCCGAGATGGAACAGCCGAAGCTCATGGCAAGACCAACGCCGATAATCGGGCTGTTTTCCATTTTGTCGCGCAGCGCAACAATTTCGCCGATCTCTCGCAGAGTAGCTTCTTGCGAGCGGTTCAGGTTGGCTTGGTTATGCTCTTGGCTGGCGGAAACAACGCAATGCAATTCGGCCACGCCGCCTGCAAACCCGTTTTGGGCACCGCGCAAATTGGGCACAAGTGCAGCACCATGTGCTCCCGGCAGCGCGTCAATTGTAGCCGTCAGATCATCAATATCGGCAAACATCGGGTAGCGGTCTTTGGGCAGGTAGGTGCCCAATTCAAAATGCCGTATTCCGGCGGCATATTCCTGTTTGATCCAATCCCGCTTGCCAATGGTTGACGGGTATTGCGTCACCATTTGCAACCCGTCGCGCAATCCTACCTCCCGCAGGGTGATCCGGTCTTTCGGATAAAGGGCGTTGATATCAGGCATCAGGGGCCACCGTGTGCAATCCAAGCTCTTGCAAAACCGCGTCGGTATCTGCGCCCAAAGCCGGCACCTTAAGACCCTCGCCCAGCCCGACACCCTCTATCTCGATTGGCAAGGCAGGTGTGCGAAACGGCGTGCCGTCGGCAGTTACAGCCGATACCAGTCCCCCGTCGCGCAAAACATGCGGATCGTCAAACATATCCTCTGGCCGGTTGATCCGCGAAAAAGGAATATTCAACTGGTCTAGCTTTTCCATCAGATCCACCAGATCATGTTGAATTATCTTTTGCGCAACAATCGGCACGGTCCAATCGCGGGCACCGATCCTATCGGTGGCGTTTTGCAATTGTGCATCGGTCAAAAACGCACCGAGGCCATAGGTCTGGCAGAAAGCTTTCCAATGGCCATCGGTCACGACACCGATAAACACTTGCTCTGCGTCGCGGGTTTTGAAAATGTCATAAATCGGCCAAGCATGAACGCGCTGGGGCATCGGCACAGAAGGCGCACCTGTGAGGTCATATTGCACCATATGCTGGGCGACCATGAACAGACTGTTTTCAAACAGACCGATGCGAATCTCTTTGCCCTTGCCGGTCCGGTTGCGTTCAAGTAGAGCCGCCAAAATACCGATCACGCCGAACATGCCGCCCATGATATCATTCGCCGAAGACCCGACCCGCAGTGGTTTTTCCTGCGATCCCGTCATCATCGCCAACCCGCTCATCATCTGCACCACTTCATCAAGCGCGGGCCGGTGCTCATAGGGGCCCGAAAGGAACCCCTTGTGTCCGGCGATGATCAGGTCGGGGTAACGAGTGCGCAAATCTTGGGCGCTGATACCCTGCCGCTCAAGCTGTCCATCGCGGAAATTTTCGATAAATACATCGGCTCTCGCCAATAACGCGTCAAAGGCTGCGCGCCCCTCTTCAGTTTCAAGCTCCAAAACAACCGAGCGTTTGCCGCGATTGAACAATGGGAAAAACGCCGTGCCCATTCCGCCTAACGTGCGCGTTTTGTCGCCTTTGGGCGGTTCGACTTTGATCACCTCGGCACCAAGCTGTGCCAAAATCATACCACACGCTGGCCCCATAATCATGTGGCTCATCTCGACGATGCGAATGTTATCCAAGGGCAGCTTTGCAGTCATTGTACCTAACAGAATTGCGGTTCGAATTTGAAAAGGCTAGCGCGACCAAAAGGTTCTGTATATTATATTATTTGAAAGGGTGCGTTCTATATTGTAGAACGGCACCTAATGGACATTAAACAGCTCACCTATTTCGTTGCCGTGTTCGAGCACGCCAACCTGTCCCACGCCGCCAGCCATCTGGCGGTGGCGCAATCAGCCATCAGCCACCATATCGGCAATCTGGAGGCCGAGCTTGGCACACCGCTTTTTGTGCGTAAACCCCGCGGAATGGAGCCAACAGCGGCTGGACAGCGTCTGTTTTCTCATGCACGCCATATTTTGGCTTCGATCCGCACCGCCGAGCAGGATATGCTGCACGATGCAGAAGAAATCGCGGGTGAATTTGCGATAGGTCTGCCCTACTCAGTGATGAAAGGTATCTCCGTACCGTTGATGCGCAAAATTTTGGCAGACTTCCCCAAGGTGCGTTTGTCGATTGTGGAAGGCCTGTCAGGGAGCCTTCACGCGGCTCTTGTGGCGTCCGAGGTGGATCTGGCGTTGTTTTACAATCCGCAACGCAATCAGAGCATTACCGTTGAGGCGGTGCTCGAAGAAGAGATCCTGTGCGTTGGACGCACCTCGGTTATATCTGACAACCCCGAGCCGATAACCTTTGCAGAGTTGTCGGAACTGCCGGTTTTGCTGCTGCGCCACGGCGCGTCTTCGCGGGCATTGATCGACCGGCCCGGCCTGCTGAACCGGCTTGAGGCAAACGCTCCGCTACAGCTAAACTCGATCAGCGGCATCACCAACGGTATGCTTGCCGGACTCGGCTGCACGATTGCACCACAGGTTTTTGTCCGAGATCATCTCGATGATGGTGCCCTCCACGCGCGCACCATCATCGAGCCCAAGTTAACCCGGCAACTTTATCTCGGGTATCGGCGCGATTACCCCTCTAATCGTCTGTTTGAAGCCATTCAGAAACTTGTTTTAGACCTGATTGAGCAGGAAGTACGCAACAAAGCCTGGGTGGCAAATTACCGCTATCGGGGTTCGTAACGTGGGCTTTGTCATATTATTGACGCACCCCGACTGCACGCCTAGCCATCTCTCATCATCAACCAAGTTTCACAACCTCGCCTGAAGGGCTTTCGTTTCCCTCGGTCCATCATCTCCTACGCCGTTTGGGCGTAGCATCGGTTTGCCCAGAGCCTGCGCGATGTCGAGGATTTGTTGGCCGAACTGGGGCATTCTGGAAATCCTGATGCAAAGCCTCAAAATGCCCTCGCCAGACGCTGCCTTTTCTGCCCG